>ERZ777011.689-NODE-689-length-48146-cov-12.421617_pt1 | contig 48146 bp, 36 predicted proteins | sample MGYA00374964_ERZ777011 | MGnify/ENA primary metagenome ERZ777011 (study PRJEB29310, sample SAMD00008975) | mouse gut metagenome | study: EMG produced TPA metagenomics assembly of the Metagenome analysis of fecal microbiota from mouse which was promoted...
CATCGCCCGTCAACAAGTGGAAGACGGTGCCTTGGTGATTGACGTCAATATGGATGACGGACTGTTGGATGCAAAGGAGGAGATGACTACTTTCCTGAATCTTATCATGTCCGAACCGGAAATAGCCCGTGTTCCGGTAATGATTGACTCTTCCAAATGGGAAGTGATTGAAGCCGGCCTGAAATGTCTGCAAGGAAAGTCAATCGTTAACTCCATTTCTTTGAAAGAAGGCGAGGAAGTTTTCCTCGAACATGCCCGTATCATCCGCCAATATGGAGCGGCTGCCGTCGTAATGGCTTTCGATGAGAAAGGTCAGGCAGATACAGCCGCCCGTAAAATAGAAGTTTGCGAACGGGCTTACCGTCTTTTGGTAGATAAAGTAGGTTTTAATCCTCATGATATTATTTTTGACCCCAATGTACTTGCCGTAGCCACAGGGATCGAAGAACATAATAACTATGCCGTAGATTTCATTGAAGCTACCGCATGGATCAAAAAGAACCTTCCGGGTGCTCATATTAGCGGAGGAGTCAGTAACCTTTCTTTCTCTTTCCGTGGCAATAATTATATCCGTGAGGCGATGCACGCTGTATTCCTTTATCATGCCATTCAGCAAGGAATGGACATGGGGATTGTGAATCCGGGTACTTCCGTGTTATATAGTGATATCCCGACCGATGTATTGGAAAAGATAGAAGACGTCGTTTTGAATCGTCGTCCGGACGCAGCGGAACGTCTGATAGAATTGGCGGAATCGCTGAAAGCAACTATGAGCGGAACTGCCGGACAACCAGCTGCCAAACAAGATGCATGGAGAGAAGAATCCGTTCAGGAACGCTTGAAATATGCCTTGATGAAAGGAATCGGAGATTTCCTTGAACAGGATTTGGCAGAAGCATTGCCGCTTTATGATAAAGCAGTCGATGTGATTGAAGGTCCGTTGATGGATGGAATGAATTATGTAGGCGAGTTGTTTGGTGCTGGTAAAATGTTCCTTCCCCAGGTTGTGAAGACTGCCCGTACGATGAAAAAAGCCGTAGCTATCCTGCAGCCGATTATCGAATCGGAAAAAGTGGAAGGAAGCGCCGCGGCTGGAAAAGTGTTGCTGGCAACTGTAAAGGGCGATGTGCACGATATTGGAAAAAATATTGTAGCGGTAGTGATGGCTTGCAATGGTTATGATATTGTAGACTTGGGAGTGATGGTGCCGGCGGAAACCATTGTGCAGCGTGCTATTGAAGAAAAAGTGGATATGATCGGATTGAGTGGTCTGATTACTCCCTCTTTGGAAGAAATGGCGCATGTGGCTTTGGAACTCGAAAAAGCAGGACTGGATATTCCTCTTCTGATTGGTGGGGCTACTACATCGAAAATGCATACGGCATTGAAGATTGCTCCTGTCTATCACGCTCCGGTGGTACATCTGAAAGATGCTTCCCAGAATGCAAGTGTTGCTTCCAAATTATTGAATCCACAGCTGAAAGCCGAATTGGTGAACGAACTGAATAGCGAATATGAGGCGCTTCGTGAAAAAAGCGGTCTGCTGAAACGTGAAACGGTTTCATTGGAAGAGGCGCAGAAAAATAGGTTGAATCTGTTTTAAACATTATTAAAATAAAAAAGATACATTGTAATCAGTATTAGTAAGCCAAAGGTCTTGTCTATTCAATAATTTTCTTGCATTTGTGACACTAATTGAAATCTGATACGCAAATGTTTGGAATAGACTACTCTTTTATTTTCTTCTTATAGGATTCGTAACGCGACAGGATATCACGGACGAAATTGTAAGTCTCAATACCACGGAAATACCCGTTTTTACAGATAGGGTCGGTAAAGTATTCTTCGTTGCTTTTGAGCAGGATGAAGTTTTCTACATTGTCTTTCCATACCCGTTTGTTCTTTCCGTATTTTTCGGCTAGTGCCATGGCATCGTATATATGTCCTAAGCCGGCATTATAAGATGCAAGGATGAAGTTAAGCCGTTCCTGTTTGTCGGGAATCATACTGAAGCTGCGGTCGGTAGCAGCGATATATTTGGTAGCCGCTTTCACACTTTCCTCCGGATTCTGCTCTTTGCCGGGAGGTACTCCCATTGCCCGGGCGGTGGCAGGCATTAACTGCATCAGTCCTTTAGCGCCGGCCCAGGAAACCGCGGTGGTATCGAAATTAGATTCAGTATAGGCTAGTGACGCCAGCATGCGCCAATCCCATCCGATATCTTTGGAATACTTTCTGAATAAATCATCATAATGAGATATTTTCCCTTCTTTCAATGAAAGGATAGGAGAGTGGGGCATCATTTTACTATTCTCAAAATAACGTTTCATACTGGCAGTGTAGGCAGGAGAGGTCATATTTTCCTGATGCCATATAGTAGCGGCGGCTGCCAGTTCGGGACTGTCTTTTCGTACTGCCCACGAAGACCGTTGATCGAAACTGATAGACAGATCGATATTTAAATTAGGATAATAGGTCTTATTTAATTTTGCCAAGTCGTTGTCGGCTACTGTATACGGAATTTTTCCTTGCGCCACTTGCGTTATCAAGTCCTCGATGGTAGTACTGTCATTGGTAACTTCGTGAATCCGGATGCCGCCTCCTAATTCGCTGTTCAGATTGACGAGGCGGTCGTAATATTTCCCCGGCTTTACGTATATATCTTTTCCTATCAGTTCGGTTACGTCTTTTAATGGCTTCAGTTTTCCTCTTCCTTGCTGAACAATCACTTGATGGGTGATGACATCTTCACCACAATAAAGCAGACTGTCTTTCCACTCTTTGGTGATAGGCAGATTATAGGCAATCATATCTCCTTCGCCTGCCAGCAGTTTTTGAATCATCTCGTCAACGCTGTTGGCAACTGCAATCCTAAGCTTTAATCCCAGGTTTTTGGCAAACTGCTCGCTAAGTTCATACTGGAATCCCATTTCCTGTCCGCGGTAAATGAAATAGGAAGTAGAGCTGTACAATGTCAATACAACGAGTTCGCCACTATCTTTTATTTGTGGAAGATCGCGTGTGGATTCGTCCGTTGTATTATGTTGCTTGTTCCGGCATCCGAACATACAACAGAACAATACGAGGAATAAAGGGATAATCAGTGTCTTGGCATTCATACCTGACATTTTGCTTTTAACTCTCAACTCTCCGTTCTCCACTCTCAACTCTTCAAGTGTTTCTTGATGTACATAGTCAGTATATCAATAGCTACCTTATTACTGCCGCCTTCCGGTACAATAAGGTCGGCATATCGTTTGCACGGTTCGATAAATTGCAGGTGCATAGGCTTTAAAACTCGTGTATAGCGTTCCATTACAGCTTCGGCAGTACGTCCGCGCTCAATAACATCTCTTTGGATAACACGTATCAGGCGTTCGTCTGGATCGGCATCTACAAAAATTTTAAGGTCCATCATATTGCGCAACTTTTTATCACATAAGGCAAGGATTCCTTCAATGATAATCACTTCACGAGGTTCGATATGAATCGTTTCGGGCTGGCGCGTACAAGTGAGATAAGAATAAGTAGGCTGTTCGATGCTATTTCCTTCTTTCAGCATCATGACATGTTTGGATAGTAGGCTCCATTCAAAGGCATCGGGATGGTCAAAATTGATATTCTGGCGTTCTTCAACCGGGACATGGCTACTGTCTTTGTAGTATGAATCCTGTGGTAAGAGTACTACTTCTCCTGCGGGGAGACTTTCTATAATTTTCCGTACGACGGTGGTCTTTCCGGAGCCTGTTCCGCCTGCTATTCCTATAATTAACATCTCTTTAAATGTATATTTGAATTAAATAGAGTATTTTTGCATTACTATTAATGCGAGGATTGCATTAACAAGACAAATATAGAAACAATTCATTAAAATAACAACGTAATGGTAAAACACATTGTATTATTTAAGTTAAAAGACGAAGTTCCTGCTGAAGAGAAACTGGTAGTCATGACTAAATTCAAGGAAGCGATAGAAGCTCTTCCTGCTAAAATTTCTGTTATTCGCAAAGTGGAAGTCGGATTGAATATGAATCCCGGTGAAACATGGAATATTGCGCTTTACAGTGAGTTTGATACACTAGAAGATGTGAAATTCTATGCAACACATCCCGACCATGTAGCTGCTGGCAAGATTCTGGCTGATACGAAAGAAAGCCGTGCATGCGTAGACTATGAATTATAAACCCCAAAATAAGATGAGAAAAATAATTTCTTTCCTGCTTTTAAGCCTTGTTGTATATGCATTGCAAGCGCAAATCAAAGATCCGGTAAAGTTTAAAACAGAATTGACACCTCTCTCCGATACGGAGGCAGAGGTGGTGTTTACGGCTACCATTGATAAAGGTTGGCATGTTTATTCTACCGACCTGGGAGATGGCGGTCCTATTGCTGCAACATTTAATGTGGATAATAAATCGGGCATCGAGCTTGTCGGTAAACTGAAGCCTGTGGGCAAAGAAGTATCTACTTTCGATAAATTATTCGAAATGAAGGTACGCTATTTCGAGAATACGGCAAAGTTTGTGCAGAAAGTAAAATTGACGGGTGGAGCTTACGCGATAGAAGGTTATCTGGAATACGGAGCTTGTGATGACGAGAGTTGTCTGCCTCCTACTGAAGTACCATTCAAGTTTTCGGGAGTAGCGAAAGCCGGAAATGCTGCTGCAACGAAAACAGAACAACCGAAAACAGAACAACCGGAGCAAAAAGTAGTGGATAAGGCAGAGAAGAAAGAAGAGGCAACTCTTGTTGCTTCGAAAGACTCATCTGTTATGGTGGAGTTGGTGCCTGCAACTACAACGGAAGCAGCCACGGATATTCAGCCGACAGTTGCCTCCAGTGAACTTTGGAAACCAGTTATCAGTGATCTGCAAGCATTAGGCGAGGAGCACAGTCAGAAAGATATGTCTTGGATATATATATTCATAACTGGGTTCCTTGGAGGATTAGTGGCTTTGTTTACTCCTTGTGTGTGGCCGATTATCCCAATGACAGTCAGCTTTTTCCTGAAACGCAGTAAAGACAAAAAGAAAGGAATTCGTGATGCGTGGACGTATGGTGCATCTATCGTCGTGATTTATGTGGCATTAGGTTTGGCTATCACGTTGATTTTCGGTGCCAGTGCATTAAATGCTTTATCGACTAATGCTATTTTTAACATTCTCTTCTTCCTGATGCTGGTGATTTTTGCCGCTTCATTCTTTGGAGCGTTTGAAATCAGACTACCCTCGAAGTGGGGAAACGCAGTAGATAGCAAAGCAGAATCTACGACCGGATTACTAAGTATTTTCCTGATGGCTTTCACGCTTTCCTTGGTATCTTTCTCTTGTACAGGTCCGATTATCGGATTTCTGCTGGTACAGGTATCTACCACAGGAAGTGTGGTTGCTCCGGCAATCGGTATGTTGGGATTTGCCATTGCTTTGGCATTGCCATTTACGCTTTTCGCCTTGTTCCCGTCTTGGCTGAAATCTATGCCGAAGTCCGGTGGATGGATGAATGTAATTAAAGTAACGTTGGGCTTCTTTGAATTGGCGTTTGCGCTTAAATTCTTGTCGGTAGCTGACTTGGCTTACGGTTGGAGATTGCTTGACCGCGAAACATTTCTGGCTCTGTGGATTGTAATCTTTGCTTTGCTTGGATTCTATCTGTTGGGTAAGATCAAATTTCCGCATGATGACGATGATAATAAGGTGGGAGTCACCCGCTTCTTTATGGCATTAATCTCTTTAGCGTTTGCCGTATATATGGTTCCCGGTTTGTGGGGAGCACCATTGAAGGCCGTATCTGCATTTGCTCCACCTATACAGACGCAAGACTTCAATTTGTATAAGAACGAGGTACATGCGAAATTCGATGATTATGATTTAGGTATGGAATATGCCCGTCTGAACGGAAAACCTGTTATGCTCGATTTTACCGGATATGGTTGCGTAAACTGTCGTAAGATGGAAACAGCGGTATGGATTGATCCGAAAGTGAGTGATTTGATTAATAACGATTATGTACTGATTACTCTCTATGTGGATAATAAGACTCTGTTGACTGAACCCGTAAAGATAATCGAGAACGGTACGGAACGTACTTTGCGTACTGTCGGCGATAAATGGAGCTATCTGCAACGTGTGAAATTCGGAGCCAACGCCCAGCCTTTCTATGTATTGCTGGACAATCAGGGTAAACCATTGAATAAGTCGTATGCTTATAACAAAGATATTCCTAAATATATCGATTTTTTGCAAACCGGATTGGAGAATTATAAGAAAAGGAAAAATTAAAATCCACGATAAGACACTGTCTTGAATGATAAATGAAATAAAAGCGGTCTCATCTTTTCGGTGAGATCGCTTTTATTTTTTTATTTCAGAAAAAATACATACGTTTGTAATATCATAACAATACGCTTTGTGCCCAAAAATAAAGAAAATATGTACGCAACAGACACTCTTGTAAATGAACGAGAATTGGTTCTCCGTCTGATAGACGGAGATGAAGAGGCCTTTTGCGAACTTTATGCTGCTTACAAGAATCGTTTGCTCTACTTCGCCCTGAAGTTCGTCAAGTCGCGTGAATTTGCTGAAGATATTTTCCAGGATGCATTTACGGTAGTCTGGCAAACTCGTCGCTTCATCAATCCTGAAGCCTCTTTTTCTTCCTACCTTTATACCATCGTACGTAATCGTATTCTGAATCAGTTGCGCGACATGGCTAATGAAGATCAGCTGAAAGAACAGATTCTTTCTCAAGCGATCGATTCAACAAACGAGACCAATAACCATATTTTGCTCAATGATTTGAAAGAGATTGTTGCCCGTGCATTGGAACAATTGACACCCCGCCAACGGGAAGTGTTCAAAATGAGCCGTGAACTACAGATGTCTCACAAAGAAATAGCCGAAGCGTTGGGTGTTTCTGTTCATACGGTGCAGGAACATATTTCTGTTTCTCTGAGGGTGATTCGTTCTTATCTGACTAAATATTCAAGTACATCAGCTGATATACTTCTGATTCTATTTTGCTTGAATTTATAATAAATGTTAATCACACCCTAGCTCTTTCTTCCTTTTGTGTATTACTTATACAAAAGGAAGGAAATTAATATCCTTATTTTGAATGTATGATGAAAGATACTAAAACAGAAAAAGATAAATTGCATCGTTACCTGGATGACCTTTATACCAAGGAAGAGGCTTCACAACTTTTGCAAAGCATAAAAGAGGCAGAGAACCAAGATTTATTGGATGAACTGGCAGCAGAGGTTTGGGAAGAATCCGGGAACTTGCAGCCTGCTACTGATTTGGAACGGGAAAAATATAAGAGAGAGGCACGTCAGTTATTGAAACGTATTGAACACAAAAAACGTACCTGGTTCCGTCGGGTGTCTGTGGTGGCGGTTAGTACGGCGGCTGTCATAGCCATTATAATAGGGAGTGTCAACTTTTTCCGGTATATGAATGAACAGCAGGTCACGCTTGCTGAAGTCACCACTTCTTTTGGTGAAAAAAGACAAGTGACTTTGCCGGATGGAACTCTTTTGGTATTGAATTCTTGTTCTCAAGTGCGTTATCCGGAACGTTTTGTGGGAGATAGCCGTGAAATAGAACTTGAAGGTGAGGGATATTTCCGTGTTGCCCGTAATGAAAAGATGCCATTTATTGTAAAGACGAAGCGACTGGATGTTCAGGTATTGGGTACTCGTTTTGATGTCAAGTCCTATTCAACGGATGAGATTGTATCTGTGAGTGTGGAGAGTGGTAAAGTGCAGGTTGATTTACCGGAAGCAATGATGAGGCTGACTGCCAAAGAGCAAGTGCTTATCAATACGGTTTCCGGTGAATATAGTAAGAAAACAGAAGATAGGGGAGTGGCTGTCTGGATGAAAGGAGGTTTACGTTTCTACAGTACACCGATTCGGGATGTGGCAAAAGAACTGGAGCGTGTATATAATTGCCGGATTACTTTTGCTTCCGGTCAGGATTTTAACAACTTGATTACCGGTGAGCACGATAATAAGAGTCTGGAGTCCGTACTTAAATCCATCGAATTTATCAGTGGTGATATCAAATATAAGAAAGAAGGCATTGATGTCCTTTTTTATAAAAAATGAGATGAAGAAAAGATAATGTTTAATTTAAAAGAATAATAGATGAAAACAGCCCCTTCATGAACCTCTCTAAAATGATAGAAGCACTCCAAAGGAATGCTTCTATCCGCAATCCGGACGGATATTCATAAGCTTCGACCCAAATGAATAACGTATCGCGCATTGCTCGTTTTTAATAACTTTAGTCAATTACTAAAACGCACAAATTTATGAATAATCTTCTTATTTGTAAAGGGATAAGTAAAAATAGCTGTTCGTTTTTAGCTTTTTTACTATTCACCTTCATTTTAATTGTTCCGGCTGCTGCTCAAACACTGAAAGAGCACGATATAACGCTTCGCGTGCAAAATGAGCCGGTAGAAAGTGTTTTCAATAAAATCAGCAAACAGACTAATTTAAAATTTCTCTATGACCAGGAGACGGTGAACAAAGCTCCGAGAGTTTCTTTCGACATTAAAAATGCTTCATTAAAACAGATTCTGGGCGAAATAACCACCCAGGCCAAACTTTATTTCAATAGGACCGATCATACAATTGCTGTCAGTAAACAGCCGCTTAAAAAGGAAGAAACAGCTCAACGTACACGCACTATTCAGGGAATTGTTGCGGATGATAAAGGAGAACCGGTGATTGGTGCCAGTGTTCAGATTAAAGGAGAAGGCAGTGGTACCATTACCGATATCGACGGACGTTATTCAATCATGAATGTACCGGAATCTGCTACACTGACAATTTCTTATATCGGCTATAAAACGGTGAATATCTCTGCAAAAGATAAGAATACGGCAAAAATCACGTTGGTGGAAGATAGTAAGATGATCGATGAAGTAGTCGTGGTAGGCTATGGTGTTCAGAGAAAAAGAGATGTTTCTACTTCTATTTCTTCCGTGAAAGCTGAACAAATAGCAGAAGTTTCCGCTTCCGATTTTCGTCAGGCGTTGGCGGGAAAAATGCCGGGAGTACAGGTGACGCAACCTAGTGGTGATCCGGAAGGAAGCGTAAGTATCCGTGTTCGTGGTATCAGCACAGTGAATGCAGGTAGTGATCCTCTCTATATTATCGACGGTGTACCAGTGGAACGTGGATTTGCCAATCTGAATAATAATGATATTGAATCTGTAGAAGTCTTGAAAGATGCTTCTTCGGCAGCTATTTATGGTAGCCGCGGATCGAATGGTGTAATTATTATCACGACCAAACAGGGGCAGTCGGAGAAAATGAAAGTGCAGTATGATGGATATTATGGTATCCAGAGTGTTTCGAAGAAACTTCCAATGATGAATGCATATCAGTTTGCCGAATTTGCAAAAGATGGGCATGACAACGCCTATCTGGATGCCAATCCCGGTGGATTACCGGACGATCCGAATGGAATGCGTCCCAACTCATGGGAACGTATCCCCACTGAACTCTTTCCTTATCTGAATGGTGACAAAGGACTGACCGATACGGACTGGCAAGACGCTATATTCCGTACTGCTGCTACTACCAGCCACAATGTATCTATTTCCGGCAGAGGAAAAACAGTCGGTTATTTTATTTCAGCTAACTATTATGATAAAGAAGGTATTATCATTAATTCCGATTTTAAGAAATATAGTATGCGTATGAATCTGGACGGGAAATATAAGAGACTGAAATTCGGTCTGAATTTTTCTCCTTCTTATTCTACTTCCAACCGGGTAGATGCTTCCGGGTCCAATGGTATTGTGCAATCAGCCTTGATGATGCCTCCGGTATGGCCGGTGTATAATGCGGATGGAAGTTATAACTATCAGGGAAACGGATATTGGAGAATTGGAAATGACTATCAGCACAATGCCGTATTAAATCCGGTAGCCATGGCAAATCTCCAATCGGATGTTGTAGACCGTATGGCTATTGTTGGAAAATTCTTTGCGGAATTGGAGTTATATAAAGGGCTTACCTATAACATCTCTTTTGGTGGTGATTATTATGGTTCGCATAACGATCAATACCGTTCATCGGAACTTCCGTTATTGGGACATAAATATTATGATGTGAAGTCGAATCCTACTGCATATAGTTCATCCGGTTTTTATTTTAACTGGTTGGTTGAGAATAAAATCAATTATAATACGACCATCAAGGATGCTCATTCTATCAATGTTGTTTTAGTGCAATCGGCTCAAAAAGAAACATATAAAAGGGATAATGTGACGGCTACCGATTTCCCGAATGATTACATACAAACAATTTCCGGTGGTACAGTGACGAAAGGTGCGTCTGATAAAACACAGTGGACAATTGCTTCTTATCTGGCACGTGTACAGTATAGCTATAAAGGTAAGTATATGGCTTCAGCAGCCATTCGTGCAGACGGTTCTTCTCGTTTCGGAAAAAACAACCGTTGGGGATATTTCCCTTCTGCTTCTTTTGCATGGAGAATAAGTGGAGAAGACTTTTTCACGAAAGCAAAATTCCTGTCATTTGTTGATGACTTGAAACTTAGAGCCAGTTATGGAGTTACCGGTAATTTTCAGATTGGTAATTATGACCACCTGTCTCTGATGGCTTCCGATAACTATATACTCGGTACAGGCAATGGGCAGTTGGTGAATGGATATAAACCTAGTACCATAAAGAATGAGGATTTGAGTTGGGAAAAGAATGCGATGGTGAATGTGGGTCTTGATTTACAAATGTTCAAAGGATTGTTGGGACTGACTGTGGATTATTATAATACTAACACTTCTAATATGTTGTTGAACGTACCTGTTCCTCATCTGACCGGATATAGCACTGCATTGATGAATATTGGTAAAGTGAACAACAGGGGATGGGAAATAGCATTGACCTCACAGAAGAATATAACGAAAGATTTCGGTTATTCATTCAATGCCAATTATGCTACGAATACAAACGAAGTAAAAGCGCTCGGTCCGGGTAATGCTCCTATCATATCTACCGGTAGCGTAGATCATGCATATTACATAACGAAAGTTGGTGAACCTATTGGCTGTTATTATCTGTTGGTGCAGGATGGTATTTTCTCCAATGAAGAAGAATTAAAGAGATATCCTCATTTCAGCAATACCAAGCCCGGAGATTTCCGGTTTGTGGATGTAGATGGAGACGGTGTGATGGACTTGGATAAAGACCGTACGATAGTAGGTAACTATATGCCTGATTTCACCTATGGATTTGGTGGAAAAGTATGGTTTAAGGGATTTGATCTTGATTTCAATTTCCAGGGAGTGTATGGTAATGAGATCTTGAACTTGAATCGCCGATACATTGATAATCTGGAAGGTAATACCAATGGTACTACCATCGCCTTGAATCGTTGGAAGAGTCCGGAAGATCCGGGAAACGGTCAGGTGAATCGTGCCAATCGTAAATCAAAAGGTTATAATGGACGTACGTCAACCTGGCATTTGGAAAATGGCTCTTATCTGCGGTTGCAGAATGTGACACTGGGATATACTTTGCCGAAAAATCTGACCCAGCGCTTTTTTGTAGAAAAGTTGAGAGTATACGTTTCCGGACAAAATCTCTGGACTTCAACTAATTATAGCGGATACAATCCGGAAGTGAATGCCCGGCCGTCTAATTCTCTTTCACCGGGTGAAGACTATGGTACTTATCCATTGGCTAAAACATTCTTATTCGGATTGAATATAACTCTTTAATCATCCTTTAAAATACACGTTGTATGAAAAAATATAAACTAATACTATTCTTGTCAACTGCTTTTCTATCAGTTGCCTGTACAGATAGTTTCTTCGATTTGGAACCAAGTAGCAGTGTGCCTACCGATAAGGTATATAAGACAGCAGACGATTTTAATGTAGCTGTGATGGGATGTTACTCTAAATTGCAGACACAGGTTTCCTATTTTACGGAGTGTTGCGAATATCGGAGTGATAATTTGACATTGAGCGCACCTACTGCCGGAACGCAGGACCGTTATGATATCGACCAGTTTGCAGATAAAGCTTCTAATGGAATCCTGGAAAATGCTTGGGCGAATTTTAATAATGGAGTCTATCGTTGTAATCTTATATTAGATAGGATTGATGAAGCCAACTTTGACGCTACTCTGAAAAAACAATATAAAGGAGAAGCCCTTTTCATTCGTGCACTTACCTATTTTAATATGTATCGTCTGTGGGGGGGAATACCTATGACTAATAAGGTGGTAACAGTGGCCGAAGCTCTGAAAATCGGACGTAGTTCAGATCAGCAGGTTTATGATTTCCTTGTCGGTGATTTGAATCAGGTTATTAATGAAGGTATGTTGCCGTCTTCTTATACAAGTACCGATATGGGACGAGTGACTTCCGGTGCTGCAATGGCACTGCTCGGCAAGATTTACCTCACTTTCCATAAATGGGCGGAAGCTCGAAATGTGTTATCTCAATTGATAGGTAAGTATTCTCTGATGACTACTCCGGACCGGGTTTTTGATGTAAATAATAAAATGAATGATGAGATCATTTTTGCTGTTCGCTTTAATAAGGATGTGGAAGGAGAAGGGCATGGATACTGGTTCTCTATTATTAACCTGACCGACAATTCCAATCAGACAAAGGCGCTGAAAGAATGTTATAAAGACGGGGATAAGCGGAAAGATTTGATTACTTATGTAAAGGTGGAAGATAAGGTTTGTGTCATGAATAAATTTAAAGATGTCAAGAGCGCGACTTATAACACTGTTGGTAATGACCAGATTATTCTCCGTTATGCCGATGTATTGTTGATGTACGCAGAAGCTTTGAATGAAATTAGCTATAGTAATTTGCAGAATTCAGAAGCCTTGGTTGCTTTGAATGCTGTACATACCCGTGCCGGATTGTCTCCGATTTTGATTACAGAATTACCCGACCAGGATAGTTTCCGTAATGCGATTATGCTGGAACGTCAACAGGAATTTCCTTATGAGGGACAGCGTTGGTTCGATTTGGTACGTATGGGAGGTGCTAAGGAAGCCATGAAAGCGGAAGGACATATGATTCAGGATTACCAATTCCTGTATCCTATTCCCAAAACGGAATTGGAAAGAATAAACAACACAGAATTGTTGTGGCAGAATACGGGATATTAATAGGGTTAAACTAAAAGAATTCAGACAATGAAAAAAATAATATATAGTTTGTTGTTTATTCTCACAGTAGTTTTTACTGCTTGTGAAGAAGAACTGCCAAAAGCGAATTTCGATTTGTATGAACTGAAGTCACTTACGGCAACAGCCGGAGATATGAATGTGACTCTTGCTTGGGAGACATACGAAAATGCCCGGCCTAATGAATATTTGATTCTTTGGACTTCCGGATCGTCAGATGCGGAAGGAGGTGAGATGACTGTGGATGCAAAAACAATGACTGCCACAATCAATAATCTGGTGAATGACGTTGCTTATACTTTTTCTGTACAGCCTCGTTATACAGGAGGATTGGCTAGTAAAACGACCGCTGCCTGTACGCCGAAGAATGCGAGATACCCGATTTCTGATCTGACGGCAGCAGCCGGCAATGAAAGAGTGCGTTTGAGATGGACAAAACCTGCTAGTAAACGTTTTACCCGTTATCAGGTTACTGTTAATCCGGGCAATCAGATTATCAATCTGGATGATACTTCATTGGAAGAATACATTGTTGACGGGTTGACTAACGATCAGGAATATACGTTCAACGTAGTTTGTGTTTATCCTACGGGCAATTCTATTCCAGTGGAGACTTCAGCTACTCCGGGATTGATCTATCCTATTCTTGCCAATACGGAACTGGTCGTGTGGGAATCTTGCGCCTTTGCTTATAACGATATGTATTTTATGGCAGGTGAAGTGAAATCGGTAAGCTGGGATTTTGGTGATGGTACGACATCAGGAGAAAACAATCCTGTACATGCATTTGCTACTACCGGAACTTATACAGTAGCTGTCACGGTGACTTATGTAAATAACACAACCGAGTCGGGTAGTCTGGCTGTTACAGTCGGCAATTATAAATGGAATTCTGTCGATTTGAACTTTGGCGGACTTACCGGATATGTAAAGACTTCCAATCCGGTGTTCTCTCCGGATGGAAAAACAATGTACATCCCAACATCTACTCCTGCAGGGCATTTATTTGCTATTGATGTAGTGAGCGGTGAATTCAAATGGGTGTTTGCTATCAGTCAGATAACGTATGGTGGAGGTGCGTTAGTGGCTTCTGATGGTACCATATATCAGTGTGTAAGAAATGCTACTATTAATAATGTATATGCTATCAATCCGAATGGAACCCAAAAGTGGGCGGTTAAATTGGATGCTACGGTAGGTGCTTTTCCTGCATTGTCTGTCGATGGTGTTCTTTACTGTCTTACTAATAAGAGTACGTTGTATGCCCTCGATGCATCTAGTGGCGTTATAAAATGGCAACAATCCCTTGACGGAGCAACAGGTAGTGCGGTAGCTATTGATAAAGCCGGAAATGTTTATGCGGGTACAAGTGCTGCTATTTATGCTTTTAAACCGAATAAGGATCAGATATGGAAATTGGAAGAAGTAAATGTGACAGAACAGGCTACGTTTGCTTTGAAAGATCAGGTGCTTTATGCAACGTTAAAAGGAGGCGGACTTGTTGCTGTCGATATGACAAATGGGACAAAGAAATGGACGTATCCGACAACGAAAGGAGATGCCTATTTCCCGATTGTAGATAAAAATGGTAATATCTACTTTACGGAGAAAAATTCACAGACGGTTCATGCAGTGAATTCTAGCGGATCTAAAATTTGGGAGAAAAAGGTAGGCAACAATTTGAATTACAGTGGAGGTGCCTTGAGCACGGATGGTATTCTTTATATAGGTACTCAATCGAATAACAAAGTGTTGGGACTTGATATCACTAATGGAAACATCGTTTTTGAAGAAACTGTAGGACAACAAGTCATGGCAGCTGTTACTATTGGTCCGGACAAACGGCTTTATTGCGGAACGATCGGATCTGGTAATATCGGTGCTGTCAAAGCATTTGATATCAATAAGACTTTGGAGACAGACTCCTGGAGTATTCGTGGTGGTGATATTCAAGGTACAAACCGTCAAAAGTAAGTGATAATGAGAATCTCGGTTTTTATTGTATTTATGACGATGACAATGGGAGTATATGCACAGAAATATAAAGTAGGTACTACTACAGCTTTGTGGAAAGTACCTGATTCCACAGACTTTTCTCAAGCTCGGTCTGTGGGGCTAGAGTATGTGGAAGTTGCATTTAACCAGTGTTATAGAGGCGTTCCGGCAAATGAGGTCATTCCTCGTGTTCGGGATATGAAAGCAAAAATTGATAGTGCCGGTATCAAAGTCTGGTCTATACATCTTCCTTTTTCCCGCACGCTGGATATATCGGTTCTCGATGAAAAGAAAAGGAAAGAAAATGTAGATTTTATGGCGGAAATGATTGAACAGTGTGCTCAATTTCAACCGAAATGTTTAGTTCTGCATCCAAGTTCCGAACCGATTGACGACAGTATTCGGGCACAAAGAATAGCCAATGCTTCCAGGTCTATCGCTTATCTGAAGAAGTATGCGGATCAGATAGGAGCACAGTTATGTATAGAGAATCTGCCGCGGACTTGTCTGGGAAATACTCCTGAAGAACTTTGGGAGATTATCAAAGATATTCCTGGTGTGAAGGTTTGTTTTGATACCAATCATTATACAAAAGGAACGACGGAACATTTTGTAGAAACCATTGGTGAACGTATTGGCACCATACATGCTTCGGATTTTGATTTTGTCAACGAGTGCCACTGGCTTCCTACGCAAGGCGATATTAAGTGGGGAAAGTTAATGCACGCACTCGAAGGAGTCGGTTATGAAGGAGTTTTCATGTATGAAGCGACTAAAGATCATGAAAATCATGACACACGTCCAACGCCGGAACAGGTTGTTGAAACTTTCAATAAAATAATTAATGATTATAAAACACTGAAATAAGATGGATATAATAAGAAAAATTCAATATTTACTGTTTTGCCTTTTGGCAATAGGTTTTGTTGCTTGCGATGATGACAACAACAGTACCGAAACAGGGCATGAAGGAATCCTTACTCAATTGGCAGAAGAAGTGGATGCTACAGCACAGCAGTTGTGGAATTCTTCTCCTTTGATTGTCAATGCTGGACGTACCGCTACTTTGACCAAAATTCAGGAGTATGCGGATAAATGTAAAAATGATTATTTCATCAGTTATTTGAATGGCTTCGACCAAGCAAGTACGAATATGGAAAAGTGTGATCCTATTATCTATTTTTATCGGAACGCATTTGACCGCGTAATGGATGGAGTTAAGAACTCAAAGGTGGAAAATGGTACAGTAGAGATTTGGTTGCTCTATAATATGGGATATGTGGTCAAGACTCCCTCAGGATGTTTTGCTATCGATATTTCTCATCGTTGGGCAAAAGAACTGGCACCTTATATTGATTTTCTCTGCGTCACTCATAAGCATTCCGATCATTATAACAATGATCTTATTCAGGCTATGTTTGATTTAGGCAAACCGGTATTGTCTAACTACCTGAAAGATACGACATATCCTTATACCGCAAAAGGAGATAAAGATTATGAAATAGGAAAATTCAAGATTAAAACCTGTATCACCGATCACAACAATTCCGGGTTATCTAATTTTGTGACTGTATTTTCGATTGATTGTGGTGAAGATACCGGTAACTTCGTCTTTATGCATGTAGGAGACTCCAACTATAAACCGGAACAATATACGAATCTGGCTTCTTATGTGAATGTATTGATACCACGTTACGCTCCCAATGCACTGATTGAAAATAATATTCTGGGCTCGGGTGCAGGGCAGGTAGAACCGGATTATGTCTTGTTATCGCACATTTTGGAGCTTGCTCATGCAGGTGTTGACGAATCGAGATGGTCATTGGAACTGGCACTCGAACGGGCTTCGAAGATTAACTGTGAACAGACTTATGTACCAATGTGGGGAGAAAAAATGGTCTGGAAAAACAATAAACTGAATTAAAATTCTTAATGTTTGCACTTATGAAACGGATATGTAACTTCATACTTCTTCTATGTTTGGTACAACTGGCTGTTGCCCAAAATAGAATAGCAGAAATCAAAGAAAACTTGTTAGGAGATCATCCTGATAAAATACTGGTTGTATCACATCGGGCTGACTGGCGTAATGCTCCGGAAAACTCATTGCAAGGTATACAGAATTGCATTGATATGGGAGTCGATATGGTAGAGATCGATTTGAAAAGAACCAAAGACGGACATTTGGTAGTGATGCACGATAAAACAATCAATCGCACCATGAACGGGAAAGGACTGGTAGAAGATTATACATTAGCGGAATTGAAAGCAATGCGTCTTAAAAATGGGGTCGCTTGTAAAACAAGACATCAGATTCCTACATTGGAGGAAGTCATGTTGCTCTGCAAAGGTAAGATAATGGTAAATATTGATAAGGGCTATGATTATTTTCAGGAGGCTTATGCCGTACTCGAGAAGACAGGAACAGTCGACCAGTGTGTTATCAAAGCCAGGCTTCCTTATGAACAAGTGAAAGCTGAAAACGGTGCTGTGTTGGATAAAGTAATTTTTATGCCTATTGTACAGTTGCACAAAGAAGGAGCCGAAGCTATTATTGACAGTTATCAGACTCACATGAAGCCTGTTGCTTATGAATTAGTATTCGATAATGATAATCCGGAGGTTCTTAACCTGATAAAGAAAGTGCGTGATACAGGTTCTAACTTGTTTATCAATTCTCTTTGGCCTGAACTATGTGGCGGTCATGATGATGACCGTGCGGTGGAACTCCATCAACCGGAAGAAAGCTGGGGATGGATCATTAATCAGGGAGCGAAATTAATTCAAACCGATCGCCCTGCTCTGTTACTGGAGTATCTGCGCAAAAAGAAACTTCACAACTAACTGTATTTCTTCATGTTGAAACAGCTTATAAACTTTTACAAGGTCTCTTCACCGGGACCTTGTAACGGGGAGGCTTTGTCCTCCTCCGATGAACGTCGTCTGAAGTATCTGAAGTGGTCTACCTTCCTTTCGGCAACCTTTGGCTACGGTATGTATTACGTTTGCCGTCTTAGTCTGAATGTCGTAAAGAAGCCCATCGTAGAGGAAGGAATCTTCTCTGAAACGGAACTGGGAATAATCGGCTCCGTATTATTCTTCACTTACGCCCTCGGAAAGTTCACGAATGGTTTCCTTGCCGACCGTAGCAATATTAATCGCTTCATGACTACCGGTTTATTGGTTACGGCATTAGTGAACTTATGTCTCGGCTTTACCAACTCTTTTATTCTGTTTGCTGTCCTTTGGGGGATTAGTGGATGGTTTCAGTCTATGGGGGCGGCCTCCTGTGTGGTTGGCCTTTCTCGTTGGTTCACGGACAAAGAACGGGGTTCCTATTACGGATTTTGGTCTGCCAGCCATAACATCGGTGAAGCGTTAACCTTTCTGATAATTGCGTCTATTGTCAGTGTCTTGGGTTGGCGTTACGGCTTCTTCGGAGCCGGTATTGTCGGTTTGCTTGGAGCTTTAATCGTGTGGAAGTTCTTTCATGACACTCCCGAGAGTCAGGGTTTCCCTCCAGTGAATGTTCCCAAACAGAAAAAAGAGATGAGTGCAACAGAAACGGCGGATTTCAATAAAGCACAGCGCCAGGTGTTGATGATGCCTGCCATTTGGATTCTTGCCCTTTCGAGTGCTTTTATGTATATCAGTCGTTATGCGATAAACAGCTGGGGCGTCTTTTACTTGGAAGCTCAAAAAGGGTATTCTACCCTGGATGCCAGTTTTATCATTTCTATCTGTCCGGTTTGTGGTATCATCGGTACGATGTTTTCCGGAGTGATTTCGGATAAATTGTTTGGTGGTCGTCGCAATGTTCCTGCCTTAATCTTCGGATTGATGAATGTATTTGCACTTTGCCTTTTCCTGTTGGTTCCGGGCGTACATTTTTGGATAGATGTATTGGCTATGATTCTTTTTGGTTTAGGAATCGGAGTACTAATTTGCTTTTTGGGTGGTTTGATGGCTGTCGATATTGCTCCTCGCAATGCATCGGGAGCTGCATTGGGAGTTGTTGGCATTGCCAGTTATATTGGTGCCGGATTGCAGGATGTGATGAGCGGTATACTGATAGAAGGCCAAAAAACGGTTCAGAACGGAGTGGATGTTTATGACTTCACTTATATTAATTGGTTTTGGATAGGGTCGGCTCTGCTGTCAGTACTTTTTGCGTTATTGGTCTGGGATGCAAAATCAAAAGAGACAGATTAGTTCCAAGTATATTAGGTTAGATTGCAAAACTTGTTTGTAAAAGAGTATAACAAGTGTTTGTTTTCAAAGGTATTGGATTTAATTTCGGGAAGTTCGTTGTTACGATTCTTCCCGAAATGTTTTTATCATATTTACTTCGTATCTGCTAGCCAACGATTGATATTGCGGGTTTCCGCGCTGAATTCCACACCGATCTTCACTATTTCCCGATGGTCTTTCTGATAAGGAATCAGGTAACCTTTTTCATTAATCTGTTTTATTGCTTCTTCTGCGGTTCCATTTAGTTTGAACTCAAATACATAGACATATTTGGGCGTTTTGACCACAGCATCGGTACGTCCGCGGGCACTGCGTACTTCTGCTTCTGTGAATTGTCCCATTAGTTTAAATACAAGATAGAAAATAACCTGATAGTGCCGTTCGGTCTGGTCATTCAGTTCATACGGAATATCAGCAAAGAAAGCCTCCAAACGGGTGAGGAAAGATTCATAATCACCTGTGCGTAATTCCTGAACGAATTTTCCGATATAAAATCCTTGATCGTTGTTCTTCATTGGAGTGTAAAACGGAACAAGAAAGTTAATGAATCCGTAGCGCACTTCATCATTCGGAAAATCAAGCCGATAGTTCTGAAACTCTCTGTCGTAATCCTTAATAGTCAGATATCCACTTTGATAAATCAGCGGTATAGGATTATTAGCATCCATTCTGTATTCTACAAAAGAAGAAGCAGGTGCTTCTATGCCATTTAATAAAGTACGGAGATCATATTCACTTTTTTGTAGTAGTTCAACCAAGAATGTTGGCGTACCGGTTTGGAACCAATAGCTGCCCAACTCCAATTTGCTGAAAGCATTCAATACGCTAAACGGATTGAATACCCCTGAGCCATCCGGGTGAAAATGATAACCGTCATAGTTACGTTTCATTGCTGTGACTACTTCTTCTGGAGTTTGATGATTCTTACGACCGAAAATTTCAATCTCGGGTTTAAAAGTACTCTCCAATTCTTCTTGGGTAATACCGCAAAGTGTGGCATAAGAATAGTCTAAACTAATGTCATTCAACTGATTCAGATCACTGAATACGCTGACTTGAGAGAACTTCGTAACTCCGGTCAGGAAAACAAAACGGAGATATGCGTCGGCACTTTTCAGCACTCCATAAAAGGCTTTTAATGTCTGACGATAGTCCTCGAATAATTTCGGACGAGTAATAGCCTGCAAAAGTGGTTTGTCATATTCGTCCACTAATACGACGACGTTTTTTCCTGTTTTCAGAAAAGCTTGCTCGATCACATAGCTAAAACGTTCTTCAGGGCTACGGTCTTTTTTCTCATCACCATAAATAGCTTCCCATTTTTCTAAATATTGGTTTAGCATTGCAATTAAATCCGCTGCTGTCTCATATTTTTTGGCATTCAGATCAAGGTGTAAAACTGGATACTGTTCCCATTTCGTCTCTAGTTGTTCAATGGCTAATCCATTAAATAGCTCTTTTTTCCCTTGGAAATAAGCATCGAATGTCGAAATTAATAAACTTTTACCAAAGCGGCGTGGTCTGCTTAGAAAATATGGCTTTCCCAAATTGGCCATACGCCATATAAGCGCGGTTTTATCTACATAAAGATAATTCTCCTTCCGTATTCCTTCGAATGTCTGTATTCCAATAGGAAGTTTACGCATTAAGTTGTCCATATCCGATGGTTTTAGAGTTTCTTACGCAAAGATACAATATGCAAATGAGAATTTAGGCAGAATACAAACATTATCTTTTCAGAATAAATTCAGTTTTACGCCTTTCATTTGCCGGAGATAATTTATTATCTTTGTAACTTTAACCCGATAATCAATGAGTAGAATAATATTAAATACTAAGATTTGGCTGTTTGTGTTGTTGTTTGGAATGTCGTTTTCCGCGTGGGCACAAAGTGATGATTTCAATACATGGACTAAATTCAAGGTAAATCATAAGATAGATTCCTGTTTCTCGGTTTCAGGCGATTTAGAGTTCCGTATGAAAGATGATGTAAGTCGGTTGGATCGTTGGGGATTGACTGCGGGCGGAAGTTATCGTCCTTATTCTTTTTTGAATTTTGGGGTAGGATATGAGGCTCATCTTTTGAATTTGGGTGATTCAGACTGGAAGTTGAGACATCGCTATCATATATCTGCCACTGCCAACTTTCGTTATCAATGGTTGAAAGTGTCTTTGCGGGAGAGGTTTCAGCAGACTTTTGACCGTGGTGATTCTGAAACTCGTCTACGTTCTCGTTTGAAGTTATCCTATGCTCCTACAAAAGGAATCGTTTCTCCTTATTTTTCTGTTGAAATTTATCAAAGTCTGGATGATACCTCTTTTTGGAGAGCAGACCGTATGCGCTATCGTCCCGGAGTGGAGATTGCTTTAGCCAAACGTTGGTCATTGGATGCATTTTATTGTTATCAATATGCATCTTCGCAAGGCAGACACATTGCCGGAATAGAAGTGGGGTATTCTTTCTGAAATAAATGACGGATAGTAAATAATAACTAATGCTAATATAATAATGTGGAGTTCAGAATGTCTTGTATTTGTATGTGATATGTAAATGATTGATTATTTGTTCTTTATATAAAAGATTGTTTTTTTTAAAGGAAAATATTTCTTTTCTTAACTATAATCTGTACTTTCGCTTTCACATTTCAAACTGTAATGTGGAAATTTAAGATTTTACAGTTGCAACAAACGTGTTGTATGGTTTTTCATAACCGAAAGTGAAAACTTCCTCTTATGGCATTCTTTCTGCCTAATCTAGAATTTCTTTTTTTTAACTAATAGAAAAACAAAATGAAAACATGTCATAATCTATCTGTCGGAGTAGGTTCGTTTATTTTCTGTTGTATTGTGTTTACAGCTTGTGTAAACCATATTTCGGAGGAAGGGAAAGACGTCAATAATGGAGATATTCCATTAAAGTTTGTTGCTGATATTCATGAGATTATGAACACCCGTGTAGTAAATAATAGTTTTGAGGAAGGAGATGAAGTGGGGTTATTTGCACTTGCAGGAACTGCTACAATGCAAGAAGAACGTTATGCAGATAATCTTCATTTTGTGCGTTCATCTACTGGTGAGTTTGTATCTGATGAATCGGTTTACTATCCGGATGATGGAATTACATTGAATTTAATCAGTTATTATCCATATCAGAAGAGTGGAGTAGCAATGGGGGAAAGTTCCATGCAAGTGACCGTTGCAACAACTCAAGATAAACCGGATGATTATTCTCATTCTGATTTTCTAGTTGCTTCCAAAAAGGAAGTATTAGCCAGTAAAGACGCAGTTGCTTTGACTTACACTCACCAGTTTTTTCGTATGAAAATAGTCCTTGTCCCTGGAGAGGGAGAGAATATAGAAGAAATACTGTCTGTGAAACCTACACTTTCGGTGAGTGGCTTTTATACTAAGGCCATTTATGATTTTCAGAAGAAAACATTCTCTGCCTATTCTGAAGAGAAAGATATAACTCCTGCAGGAGAATGGGAAATAAAAGACGGTCGACTAGTAGGAAAAGAGCTTATTTTGATTCCCCAAGAGACGACAGTCGGATACCAATACATAACATTGGAAGCTGCAGGCAAACTATATACCAGTTTATTACCACTTACTTTCCAATTGGAAAGTGGAAAACAGAGAGAATTGGAAATAACATTTGTATCGGCTGAAGATATATTGATGAGTGAAATGAATGGAGAAATCGGAGATTGGGAGGGGACTGAAGTGGATCATACCGAATCAGTTATTCTTCATAAATACATAGATGTTTCGGAACTGACTTTTGAAAAATCGAATGTGTACAAAGTGATGCATTCAGGAAAACAAGTAGCCGAAATATGTAAAGAGTATCTTGTAACTCCGGATTTTTCTTCTCAAGCGATTGTTGCTTATCCGATGAAAGAAGACGACAGCGTTAATTTATCTCAAGGGATTGTGGCACAGTTGCTGGGAAAATCAGGAAAAGTGAATGGTGGAAGTGTATCGTGGAATATGGAAGATCACTCATTAACCTATGTGAATGGCACTTTATTGGCTCGCAATAATGTTTATGTGCTGGCAGACGGGACGATCTCCTTATCGGTTGCGATGGCCGATGATGCATTATCTGTTCTAGCATTGGAAGATGTCGTTCGTGACGTACGTGGAGGAGTCATCCATAATTATCCGCTAGTGAAGATCGGAACTCAATACTGGATGAGGAATAATTTGGAGGCATCTTTATATGTAGATGGCAGTTCTATTGCTAGATTAGATACGGTGTCTGCGAATACTGCTGGATATTTGCTGTCTGATACGGGATATTATTTTTATACTGCTAATGTAGCACTTTCTGCTAAAATCTTACCAACTCATTGGAGTATACCGGATTGGGAAGACTGGAACATTTTAAAAGATTACTTGAAGGGAGAGGCTTCTTTGTTGAAGTCAGGAAATTGGGTACCCTTAAAGCCGGGAGAACAAGTGCAACCTGCAACTAATTTATCAGGTTTTAATGCTGTTCCCGTGGGAATGTGCGTAGGAGCTTTTCAAGCAGATTATGAGAAAAAACATCTTGCATATTGGACGTTGGACAATACAAATACTGCTATCAACACGAAAGTTTTCTACATGAAAAGTGATACAAATATTATAGAAGAATCTAATGCCGGTGTTGATACAAAAGCTTTTGCTATTCGTTGCATACGAAAGTAAATCGGTGAAAAGGGATTGTCTTTTTCGAAATGTGATGTAGAACCGGAAGAAATATAACCTTTAATTTGAAATGAAAACTCAAGTTTTTGTGATAAATGTTTGGTGGTTTCAAACAAATACTTTACTTTTGTCGCAGTTAATAGAAGAAATATGAAATATACAACTACACATCATCATCATTTTCCTAACGAATAATCGGTGGGCATGGATGATATTGTGTATGACTATATAAATGATAACTAAGGCTTGCCGAATACGGTAAGCCTTTTTTATTTCGCAGCGCATATTATAATTAAAAATTAAATAAAGTCATGTTAAGAATCGCAGTACAAGCCAAAGGACGTCTCTTTGAAGAGACTATGGCGCTTTTAGGAGAGTCAGATATTAAGTTGAGCACTACCAAACGTACCTTATTGGTGCAATCTTCCAATTTCCCTATTGAAGTTCTATTCCTTCGTGATGATGATATCCCGCAGACAGTGGCTACTGGTGTAGCAGACTTGGGAATTGTTGGCGAAAACGAATTTATAGAAAAAGAAGAAGATGCGGAAATCATCAAACGTTTGGGATTCAGTAGGTGTCGTCTTTCATTGGCTATGCCGAAAGATCTTGAATATCCTGGTTTGTCATGGTTTAACGGTAAGAAGATTGCTACTTCCTATCCGGTTATTCTTCGTAACTTCCTGAAGAAAAATGGTGTAAATGCTGAAATTCATGTGATTACCGGTTCTGTAGAAGTGTCTCCGGGAATTGGATTGGCTGATGCTATTTTCGATATTGTAAGCTCCGGTTCTACGTTGGTGAGTAACCGATTGAAAGAAGTAGAAGTCGTAATGAAGTCGGAAGCATTGTTGATTGGTAACAAGAATATGAGCGACGAGAAAAAAGAAGTGCTCGAAGAACTACTGTTCCGCATGAATGCAGTAAAAACAGCCGAAGATAAAAAATATGTATTGATGAATGCTCCGAAAGATAAACTGGAAGAAATCATAGCTGTATTGCCGGGTATGAAGAGTCCTACGGTGATGCCGTTGGCACAGGAAGGCTGGTGCTCTGTCCATACAGTACTTGATGAAAAACGTTTTTGGGAAATCATTGGAAAACTGAAAGGACTGGGAGCAGAAGGTATTTTAGTGCTGCCGATTGAAAAGATGATTGTATAAATATATATAGGCATAGATTTCACGGATTACACAGATAATCTAGTCGCTAATCCCAGATGTCGTGTAATTCGTGCCTAAATAAGATATAAACTATGAAATTGATTAAATATCCCTCAAAAGAGCAGTGGACTGAACTTCTGGAACGTCCGGCACTGAATACGGAAAGCTTGTTCGATACAGTTCGTGCTATTATAAATAAGGTAAGAGCAGAAGGTGACAAAGCGGTATTAGAGTATGAAGCTGCTTTTGATAAAGTCACTTTGTCCGCGCTTGCTGTGACTCCTGAAGAGATACAAGTTGCCGGAAGATTGGTAAGCGATGAATTGAAAGCAGCCATTTCCTTGGCAAAACAGAATATTGAAACCTTTCACGCTTCCCAACGTTTTGTCGGAAAGAAGGTGGAAACAATGAACGGTGTGACTTGCTGGCAAAAATCAGTGGGAATAGAAAAAGTGGGATTGTATATTCCGGGTGGAACAGCACCACTTTTCTCAACAGTGTTGATGCTGGCTGTTCCGGCTAAAATTGCAGGATGCAAGGAAATCGTACTTTGTACACCTCCCGATAAGAATGGAAACATTCATCCCGCTATTCTTTTTGCTGCGCAACTGGCAGGTGTCAGCAAAATATTCAAGGCAGGTGGTGTGCAAGCTATTGCCTCTATGGCCTATGGAACGGAGAGTGTCCCTAAAGTATATAAGATATTTGGTCCGGGTAATCAATATGTGACAGCTGCCAAACAGTTGGTAAGCCTGCGTGATGTAGCTATTGATATGCCCGCCGGTCCTTCAGAAGTGGAAGTGTTGGCTGACGTCTCTGCTAATCCGGCTTTTGTTGCGGCGGATCTCTTGTCACAAGCAGAACACGGAATAGATAGTCAGGCTATATTGATTACCACTTCCGAGAAACTTCAAACAGAAGTAATGGCAGAAGTAGACCGTCAATTAGCCGAATTGCCTCGTCGTGAAATAGCTGCCAAATCATTGGAGAATAGTAAATTGATATTAGTAAAGAATATGAATGAAGCATTGGAACTGACTAATGCGTACGCGCCGGAACATTTAATTATAGAAACGGAAAATTACATGGAAGTAGCGGAACATGTAGTAAATGCCGGTTCTGTCTTCCTTGGTTCGTTAACTCCCGAGAGTGCCGGAGACTATGCTTCCGGAACGAACCACACTTTGCCAACCAATGGTTATGCCAAAGCCTATAGCGGTGTCAGTCTGGATAGTTTTATCCGCAAGATTACGTTCCAGGAAATTCTTCCGGCAGGAATAAAGGCTATCGGTCCTGCTATTGAAGAGATGGCGGCTAACGAACATTTGGATGCGCATAAAAATGCGGTCACAGTTCGTCTCAAAGCAATTCAAAATTCATAACTTAAAATTTAAAGAAGTGAAAACATTACAAGAATTAACCCGGCCGAATATCTGGAAATTAAAGCCATACTCTTCGGCACGTGATGAATATAAAGGAGTCACGGCTTCTGTTTTCCTGGATGCAAACGAAAATCCGTACAATACGCCTCACAACCGTTATCCGGACCCTATGCAGTGTGAACTGAAAACATTGTTGTCGAAAATCAAGAAAGTATCTCCCGAACATATTTTTCTCGGAAACGGCAGTGATGAAGCCATCGACTTGGTCTTTCGTGCTTTCTGCGAACCGGGTAAAGATAATGTAGTAGCTATCGATCCTACTTATGGAATGTATCAGGTCTGTGCTGATGTGAACGATGTGGAATATCGGAAAGTATTGTTGGATGATGACTTCCAGTTCTCTGCTGACAAATTGCTGGCAGCTACCGATGAGCATACCAAACTTATTTTCCTTTGTTCTCCTAATAATCCGACGGGAAATGATCTGCTTCGTTCCGGAATAGAAAAGATTCTTTGCCAGTTTGAAGGATTGGTAATGCTGGATGAGGCTTACAATGATTTTTCTAAAGCTCCGTCTTTCCTCGAAGAGTTGGATAAATATCCTAATCTAGTCGTATTCCAGACATTCTCCAAAGCTTGGGGATGTGCAGCTATCCGTTTGGGAATGGCTTTTGCTTCTAAAGAGATTATTGATATTCTCAATAAAATCAAATATCCTTATAATGTCAACCAGTTGACTCAACAGCAAGCCATCGCCATGTTGCATAAACATGATGAGATAGAACGTTGGGTGAAAACTCTGAAGGAAGAACGTGACTATCTGGAAGCGGAATTTGAAAAGCTTCCATGTGCCATTAAACTGTTTCCGTCTGATGCGAATTTCTTTTTGGTAAAAGTGACGGATGCCGTGAAAATCTACAATTATTTGGTAGGTGAAGGAATTATTGTGCGTAACCGCCATAACATTTCACTTTGTTGCAACTGTTTGCGTGTGACTGTCGGTACCCGTGTAGAGAATAATACACTATTAGCCGCCCTTAAAAAATATCCGGGATAATTTATGAAGAAGAAAGTATTATTTATAGATAGAGATGGTACGTTGGTGATAGAGCCTCCTGTAGATTACCAACTCGACTCATTGGAGAAGCTGGAATTCTATCCGAAAGTATTCCGTAATTTAGGTTTTATCCGCAGCAAACTCGATTTTGAATTTGTGATGGTTACCAATCAGGATGGATTGGGTACATCTTCTTTCCCGGAAGAAACGTTTTGGCCTGCCCATAATCTGATGCTTAAAACATTAGAAGGAGAGGGGATTACTTTTGATGAGATTCTGATAGACCGTAGTTTCCCAGAAGACAATGCGCCCACCCGTAAACCGCGTACCGGAATGTTGACGAAGTATCTAAATAATCAGGAATACGATCTTGCCGGAAGTTTTGTTATAGGCGACCGTCTTACGGATGTGGAACTTGCCAAGAATTTGGGTTGTCGGGCAATCTATCTGCAAAATTCACCTGAAACCCTGAAAGAAAAAGGATTGGAAGAAGTATGCGCCCTTGCAACAACTGACTGGGATCAGATAGCAGAGTTCCTTTTTGCCGGAGAACGGAAAGCGGAAGTACGTCGTACAACAAAAGAAACAGATATTGATGTGGCTTTGAACTTGGATGGAAACGGCTGTTGTAACATTTCTACCGGTCTTGGCTTTTTCGACCACATGCTCGAGCAGATTGGAAAGCACTCCGGTATGGACTTGACAATTCGTGTGAAAGGAGATCTGGAGGTAGACGAACATCATACGATCGAAGACACTGCTATTGCATTAGGCGAATGTATTTATCAGGCTTTAGGCAGTAAGCGGGGAATTGAGCGTTATGGCTATGCTTTACCGATGGATGATTGTCTTTGTCAGGTTTGCCTGGACTTTGGTGGTCGTCCCTGGCTGGTTTGGGATGCCGAATTCAAGCGTGAGAAGATAGGGGAGATGCCAACGGAAATGTTCCTTCATTTCTTTAAGTCACTAAGTGATGCGGCAAAAATGAATCTGAACATCAAGGCGGAAGGACAAAATGAACATCATAAGATAGAAGGTATTTTTAAAGCCCTTGCCCGTGCCTTGAAAATGGCAATCAAAAGAGATATTTATCATTTTGAACTTCCCTCCAGCAAGGGAGTACTTTGATCTTTTTAGAATAACAATATAGACTTATGCAGAAAAGAATCCTGTTGAGCCTACTTTTGGGAGTAATCTTCTCTATTTCAATTTTTAGTCAGAATCTGAAAATAGAGAAGATTACTCTTCCTGATAGTGAATTAACCAATCTGTACAAGATAGATTCGGGTGTATATCGTTCAGAGCAACCTTCGCATGAAGACTTTAAGGCTTTGGAAAAGTATGGTATCGGCGAAGCTCTCAATCTCCGTAATAGACATAGTGATGATGATGAAGCCGCAGGAACGAATGTAAAGCTTCATCGTGTAAAGACCAAAGCTCATTCCATCAATGAAGAACAGTTGATTGAAGCATTGCGTATTATAAAGCATCGTAAAGCGCCGATTGTTATCCATTGCCATCACGGATCAGATCGCACAGGAGCTGTTTGCGCACTTTATCGAGTGGTATTTCAGAATGTTTCAAAAGAAGACGCGATTCATGAAATGACGGAAGGCGGTTTTGGCTTTCATCGTATTTATAAAAATATCATTCGGAGGATTAAAGAAGCGGATATAGAGCAGATAAGAAGAAAAGTTATGTGCACAGAGGGACTTTAGTATGTAATTTTGTGCAGATACATGTCTTGTTGAAATGTTGTATTGAAGCTATGATGAGGCGTTGTTTTTCTCAACCATTCTCACTGCTATGAGAAAAGATTCTCACTGCGATGAGAATATTTTCTCATAGTAATGAGTATTTTTTCTCATAGCAGTGAGCATATTTTGATGTTGTACTTCCTATAAATTCTCTATTTCTTTAAGCCACATGGCTGAACTGGCATCGCTCGGCATTCTCCAATCTCCTCTCGGGCTGATAGAAATGCTTCCTACTTTAGGACCGTCCGGTAAACAAGAACGCTTGAACTGTTGGTTGAAGAAACGACGGAAGAAAATGAAAAGCCATTTCTTAATGGTTTCTTCATCATACATATCTTTGAATGTAGTTTTTGCCAAATAGAATATCTTGGAAGGTCGGAAACCAAAGCGTAAGAAATAATATAGGAAGAAGTCGTGCAGTTCATAAGGACCTACCAAATCTTCTGTTTTCTGTTTAATTTCTCCGTTCTCATCTGCCGGAATCAATTCCGGGCTAATAGGAGTGTCTACAATATCAAGTAAAGTAGCTTTCGAGTTTTCGTCCATACCGTTTTCCGCCACCCATTGTACTAAATATTTCACAAGTGTTTTGGGAACACTCGCATTTACCCCGTACATGGACATGTGATCGCCGTTGTAAGTAGCCCATCCCAATGCAAGTTCCGATAAGTCCCCTGTGCCGATAACCATTCCCCAAGTCTGATTGGCCACATCCATTAGTATTTGTGTACGTTCGCGCGCTTGAGAATTTTCGTATGTAACGTCATGCACATTCACGTCATGTTCGATGTCCTTAAAATGTTGGATGCAGGCATCCTTAATGCTAATTTCACGAATTGATATACCTAATGATTTCATTAGATCGATCGCATTATGGTAGGTGCGGTCGGTCGTACCAAAACCTGGCATTGTGATTCCGAGAATACCTTTCCGGGACAATCCCAGTTTATCAAAGGTCTTCACGCAAACAAGTAATGCCAGTGTTGAGTCTAATCCACCGGAGATACCTATTACGGCAGTTTTAGCTCCTGTATGAACAAGTCTTTGTGCCAGTCCCGCTACCTGAATGGAGAACACTTCTTCACAATGTTCGTTTAGTTCTATTCCCTGTGGTACAAAAGGATGAGAATTAAATTTCCGGGTTAAGGTTAGTTCTTTGCTGTTGACAAATTCAGTCACAATCGGAACCGCTTTTTTATCCTCTAAGTTTGCTTGATTAGCTGCAAAGGTTGTATTTATTCTGCGTTCTGCCCGGATACGTTCAACATCAATTTCGCTGATAATAAGTTGTTCTTCCATGCTGAAACGTTCGCTGCGCGCTAGAAGGCTTCCATTTTCGTAAATCAATCCGTTTCCGGCAAAGACTACGTCAGTAGTAGACTCTCCAAAGCCGCACGAAGAGAATACATATCCGGCAATACAGCGTGCAGACTGTTGGCTGATAAGCGAACAAAGATAATTGTTTTTGCCGATACCTTCGTTGTCTGCAGACATGTTGAAAATAATTTCTGCACCTTGTAGTGCCAATGAAGAACTAGGAGGTATCGTAGACCAAAGGTCCTCGCAAATTTCGATACCAAAGGTAGTATCTGAGGTTTCAAAAAGTAGATTGGCGCCTATGGGAACGATCTGTCCACATAGCCGCACATTATTGGTTGTTAACTGGAAAGCCGAGGTAAACCAGCGTTGTTCATAGAATTCCTTATAATTCGGGAGATAAGTTTTGGCTGCAACACCTAGCACTTTTCCCTTCTGAATAACTACGGCTGCATTGATTACTGTCGAGTTGACTACTACAGGCATACCGACAATGGAAATAATATCTAATTGACGGGTGTTATTCAAAATTTGCATCAGGGCCATTTCTGCTTCTTCCAGCAAAAGTTGTTGTCCGAATAGATCACCACAGGTGTATCCGGTAATACTCATTTCCGGGAATATAATGATCTGCACTCCTTTTCCTTCGGCTACTGCAATCAAACCTTCTATCTTCTCTACATTGAATTTACAGTCTGCCACTTTTACGTGTGGCACAGCTGCAGCTACTTTCACAAATCCGTAGTTCATCTTATACCTTATTTATATATAATGGATGCAAAAATAGAAAATAGTTTTGAATAATTATCTTTTCTGTATTGAATCCTCTTAATAAGCTATTTTATATGAGTTGCGATGTTGGTGTTTGAGCAATCTATTGAAAAAACTTTGATTTTGCTTGCAAATCAAATAAAGCCTTCTTATCTTTGCATTGGATTTATAATTGTAATAAATACAACTTTGAAAAGAAAGGAAGATGATGAAACCATACGATCGATTATTAGAGCATAATATCAAGCCTTCCATGCAACGCATCGCTATCATGGAATATTTGATGGAGCATCCGATTCATCCGTCGGCTGATGATATTTATACAGCATTATCTCCTGTGATGCCGACACTTTCAAAGACAACAGTTTATAATACTTTGAAATTGTTTTCCGAACAGGGAGCGGCATTAATGCTTACGATTGACGAAAAGAATACAAACTTTGATGCGGATACTTCTGTACATTCCCATTTCCTTTGCAAACGTTGCGGACATATTTATGATTTGAAATGTCCGGAAGCGATTAAACAAATGGAAAATCAGGAAATGGATGATCATCAGGTATCGGAAGCTCATTATTATTATAAAGGTATTTGCAAGAATTGCTTAAGTAAAGATAAAGAAACACGTATTGATTAATTAATTTAAAATTGAGAAGAAAATGAAGAAATTTAGATGTACTGTATGCGGTTACGTTCATGAAGGTGACGCAGCTCCTGAGAAATGTCCGTTGTGTAAAGCTCCTGCCAGCAAATTCGTAGAAGTTGTTGAAGTAGAAGGTGGCGCATTGTCTTTTGCTGACGAACACGTTATCGGTGTTGCAAAAGGTTGTGACGAAGAAATGATCAAAGACCTGAACAATCACTTCATGGGAGAATGTACTGAAGTTGGTATGTATTTGGCTATGAGCCGTCAGGCAGATCGCGAAGGTTATCCTGAAGTGGCTGAAGCTTTCAAACGTTACGCTTGGGAAGAAGCTGAACATGCTGCTAAGTTTGCAGAACTGTTGGGCGACTGCGTATGGGATACTAAAACTAACTTGCAGAAACGTAAAGATGCTGAACAAGGTGCGTGTGAAGACAAAAAACGTATCGCAACTCGTGCTAAAGCTTTGAACTTGGATGCTATCCATGACACTGTACACGAAATGTGCAAAGACGAAGCTCGTCACGGTAAAGGTTTTGAAGGATTATATAATCGTTATTTCGGTGATAAGAAATAATCAAGCCTAATAAACTCTTAAAAGGTCTGTATTCCGCAACGAATACAGACCTTTTTTATTTATATTTGTCTATCAATTTTTAAATACCACAGTTATGAGAAAAGTACAACTATTGTTAGTTTGTTTAATGCTTTCAGCGGCTGCCTTTGCTGCTGATAAGGTCATTAAATTGCCGAAGCCTAATTTAAACCGCACTGGTGCGGTGATGAAGGCATTGTCTGAACGACATTCAACTCGCGAATATGCTTCGAAAACATTGAGCCTGGCTGATCTGTCTGATTTGTTGTGGGCTGCTAATGGAATAAACCGTAAGGAATCCGGAATGAGAACCGCTCCGTCAGCGTTGAATAAACAGGATGTGGATGTATATGTAGTATTGCCTGAAGGAAGTTATCTGTATGATGCTAAAAATCATCAGTTGGCACTGATAGCTGCGGGAGATTATCGTGGTGCAGTGGCAGGTGGTCAGGCGTTTGTGAAAACAGCCCCGGTATCATTGGTTTTAATCAGCGATCTTTCTCGGTTTGGTGATGCCAAAAGTCCACGCAGCCAGTTGATGGGGGCTATGGATGCCGGTATTGTTTCCCAAAATATTTCAATCTTTTGTTCTGCTGCTAACTTGGCAACAGTACCACGTGCTTCGATGGACAATGAGCAGCTAAAGAAAGTTTTGAAATTGAAAGATAGTCAGATGCCAATGATGAATCATCCTGTAGGATACTTTAAATAACAATTCGCAGGAAGACTTATAAGCCGTATAAAGAAGATTTATAAGCCTATAAAAAAGAGTGACGCTATCTCTATCGGATACCGTCACTCTTTGCTTGTTATAGCGTCACTATCCCTGACCGGATACCGTCACTATATTTTCTTCATTATTTCAAGAGAAATTCATCAATCGCTTTCTTGTAAGTTGCTTTATCAGCAGCTCCACGGAAAAGCTGTGGATCCCCCTTCATCGGAATGAACACAAACAATGGAATACTTGTTGCATTAAACAAAGCTGCCAGTTCTTTTTGTTTATCTACGTTAACTTTGTAGATGACAATTTTTCCAGCATATTCCTTTGCCAGTTCTTTCATGATAGGAGCTGTCTGACGGCAAGGTCCGCACCAATCTGCATATAAATCGATGATGGCGGGCTTGTCGCCTTTGTATTTCCACTCCTTTGATTTCTCATAATCGAAGACGTCTTTCAGAAACATATCTTTGTCCATTACGACGACTTCACCGTTACCTGTTACCTCTTTTTTACCTTGATTGGATTCCCTGCTGTCATTGAAAGCGTATACAATTACGCTTACCATAACAAGGGCTACCATTACTAATACTTTCTTCATTCGTTATCTTTATCGTTTTAACTATAATGCTTTTCAATAATCCCTTGCAGCTCGCTGCTATGGATTACACCGGAATGTCTCCAGACAGCCTCTCCGTTTTTAAATAATATAAAGGTCGGGACAGCTTGTATGCGATATTTAGTAGCCAGGTCTTCATGCTGGTCAACATCTATCTTTGCAATACGTGCTTTATCTCCTACAATTAATTTTAGTTCTTCTAAAACTGGTTTCATAGCTTTACAGGGGCCACACCATTCTGCAAAGAAATCAACTAAAACCGGTACCGGTGACTGTATTAAATCTTCAAACTTTTCCATAATCTTTCCTTTCTTAGAGTTAAATGACAGTCATTGAAGACTGCAAATATAAATCCTATTTTATTATAATAACGAAAAAAAGTCGTTTTTGTTCATGCAATAGTAATCGTAAGATTTTTATTTCGCCACGAAGCTTGTGAGTGAGGATATGCTCTTCGTAAGATTTGTGAAATAGTAATTAACGTGAGTTCAATAGATGTCTGTACTTTTCGATTCTCCTCCTTCCCGAAGGAGGGGAAGCCATGCGGGCGAACTTATATCGAACTCACGTTAATTACGAGGAGTTTGTCTGATTAAGGATAAGTTGAAAAGAAAAATGATTCTTCTGTTTATTCCACAATAGTCAATTCATCAATAATATGAGATGCTCCCGCATATTTGTCAATAATAAATAAGGTATAGCGGATGTCGACGCAAGCGGCTCGTTGTGAGGAAGGACGGAAAGCGATGTCTCCTGTCAAACCTTCAAAATTGCGGTCGAAAGCAGTTCCTACCAATTGACCTTTGCTGTTAAATACCGGGCTACCGGAATTACCTCCTGTGTTGTCGGTGTTTACAATAAAGCAGACGGGCATTTCACCGTTTTTACCATAGCGTCCATAATCCTGGGATTTATACAGCTCTTTCAATTTTTGAGGCACTACAAACTCCCAGTTATCTGGATCTTCTTTCTCCATTACACCTTTGAGGGTAGTATGAGCATCATACACAACACCGTCAGCCGGTTCATAAGGAAGTACCCGACCGTAGGTCAACCGTAAAGTTGAATTGGCATCCGGATAAATAGGTATACCTTTTTCCTGTTTCATATCCATCATGCCTTTCACCCATACTTTATGAGCAGCGTCATAGTTCTGATTGGCTTCTTTCATGGCAATGGCTGTTTTCAGGATTCCGTCGGTAATAGAATGTTTGAATAATACCATCCAGTCATATCCTATTTTATACAAACTTGGTTTCTTGATAAACTTCTCAAAGTTTTTAGGATTGCCAAAAATAGAATGTTCAAAGCAAGCATCGACGAAGGCATCAATACTTCCCTTGAAGCGGGAATTGATGATTTCGAAGATATTGATTCGTTGTTCCTCCGAAATATAGTTGGCATAAGTTTTCAGCATCTCTTTGGCAACCATCCGTTCTACCTCGGGGAAGGGGACAGAAGCAAAATACTTATCAGCTTCTTGCTTTAATTTTAGCTTCGCCTCTTTTATTTGCTCCTTATCTTTTGATTTCAGAGCGGCAACCAATTCCATCGTGGAAGGGATGCGCATAAAATCGAGTGCGGTGACCAATGCTTCATTGATAGCCTGCTGATGATAGATCGCGTCACGGCGATGAGCTACAATAGAGCGAATCTCATCAAAAGCTTTCTGATATGAATCATCTCCTTTTTCGCGACCGCGGGCTAATAATTCCTCTTGCTGCGCACGTTTGGTATCCAGTACGTTGAGACGTACCAGTCCTTCGTTCATACCGATAGCATTCTTCCAGTAGTTGGCTGATGAAGCATATTTGCTTGCATAATGAATACGTACGGCAGGATCTTTCAGCATTTGCTCCATGAGCACTTTCTGACGGGCTCCACGTACATGCTGGCGCATAAAGTTAGTCGTTTGCATCCGTTCTTCCACTTCGTCGGAAATCATATATCGCCAGTTACGTCCCGGAAATCCCATCACAAAGGTGAAATCTCCTTCCTGAACTCCGGCAATGCTGATTTTCAGGTGTTTCTTTACCTGCAAAGGAACGTTATCTTTTGAATATTCTGCCGGTTTTCCGTTCTTGTCCGCATAAATACGGAAAAGGGAAAAGTCGCCTGTGTGACGAGGCCACATCCAGTTGTCGGTATCTGCACCGAATTTGCCGATGGAAGAAGGAGGAGCGCCCACCATACGAATATCACTGTACACTGTTTTGATGAACATATAATATTTGTTTCCTCCGTAAAAAGCCTTGAGCTCCAGTTTTGTTGCAGGAGTTATTTCTATGTTCTCTGCTTTGGCGAAACGTTCTGCCACGGTGCCCAGATAACTTGGTGATAGGTAGTTGATACCTTCCGGGTCCGGATCTTTTTTCAGTTGCTCATTGACGTAATCGGTCACATCCAAAATCCGGTCGATAAATGTGACGGTCAATCCCGGAGTAGGAAGTTCCGCGTCACGGTTCATAGCCCAGAAACCATCTGTCAGGTAGTCATGTTCCACATTACTGTGTTGCTGGATAGCTCCATAACCACAGTGGTGATTCGTCAGTACCAGTCCTTCGGAAGAGATAATTTCTCCCGTGCATCCTCTTCCAAAGTGTACCACAGCATCTTTCAGAGAAAGACCGTTCGCGTCGTATACTTCTTCGATCGGAATTTCAAGACCGAGTTCGCGCATGGCAACTGCGTTCTGAGTTTTCAGATCGGTTAGCATCCACATGCCTTCGTCGGCGTGGATGCTAAGAGTTGCCAGTGAAAATAGGACAAATAGGATTTGTTTTCTCATTTATTCTACGATTGTCATTTCATTAATCAGATGTCCGCAGTTGCCTAACTTCTCTAGAATGAACAAGACATAACGGATATCCAGGTTGATACAACGTTGCAGGTTGTTGTCGAAGTTGATGTCACCGCTCAATGATTCCCAGTTACCATCGAAAGCACAGCCGATCAGTTCTCCGTTTTCATTCAGTACCGGGCTGCCGGAGTTACCACCGGTGATGTCATTGGTAGACAGGAAGCAGACAGGCATATCACCGTTCGGTAAAGCATAACGGCCATAATCTTTCTTCTCAATCAGCTCTTTCAGTTTGGCAGGTACAACGAACTCACGGTCTTCCGGATTTTCTTTTTCAAGAATACCTTTAGTGGTGGTGTAATAGTTGTAGTGTACACCGTCTTTCGGATCGTATGGTTTCACGTTACCATAAGTCAGACGAATGGTAAAGTTGGCGTCCGGGTAAGAAGGTACAGGCAATTTCATTTCGCCCAGACCACGAATATAAGTTTTGTGTAGCAAAGCCAGTTCCTGATCCATGTCCTTGAGCTGGGAAACCAGTTTATCCATCAAGTCATATTTAGACTGGCAGTATTGCAGTGCAAGATCGTTGTCGATTGCTTTCACTGACGGCTTCTTCATAAACTTCTCGAAGTTTGCGCGGTTGGCAAAAATAGAGTTGTCGTACATATCATCAACAAATTTGTTGTAATCGCCCTTATATTTCTGCTCAATCACTTTGTAGATAGACGGACGCTGGTCAGCCGGAATCATTTCCGCATATAACGGGAACAATGCTTTAGCAACCTTGCGGTCTACTTCATGGTCATAATCTTTGTTGTGGATACTTTCGTAAGTGCTTTCCAGCGCTTTCATACGTGCTTCGATCACAGAGTCGTTCTTTTCAAGCAATGCTTCACGTGTGTTAGATAACATGACATTACCAAATTCGATAGCTCCGAAGAAAGTCTCTCTCAAGCAAGTATATTGATAATTGAGAGGAGTTGTTTTAGCTACCAAGTCGTCGATGTTCTTCACAACTGCCGCATACTCGGCATTGTTTTGTGCCTTTGCAAATTCTGCGAATTTAGCTTCCTGTGCAGCTTTCGTTCCCAACACATCATTATCGATGATGGCTTTATTCATACCGATGGAGTTTTTCCAATAATTGCTGGAACCCGCATACTTGTTAGCATACTGGATACGGATTTTATCACTGGCATTCATCACTTCCTTCAGGACAGCCAAACGTGCGCCACGAATACGGATACGCGGGTCGTTCTCCGATTCCATACGTTCTTTCACCTCTGATACAGTCAGGTAACGGCTCGTGCTTCCGGGGAATCCCATAATCATTGCGTAATCTCCTTCTTTCAAACCTTTGATAGAGATAGACAAATGTTTCTTTGTTTTCAGGGGGACATTGTTTTCACTGTATTCTGCTGGTTCACCGTTCGCGTCAGCATAGATACGGAACATGGAGAAATCGCCGGTATGGCGCGGCCACATCCAGTTGTCTGTCTCGCCGCCAAACTTACCGATAGAAGAGGGGGGAGCAGCTACCATACGTACATCCGGATATATTTTCTTATAAAAAAGATAGAATTTATTTCCGGCATAGAATGGAAGAGCTTGCGGAACAATTCCTTTTTTGTCTGCCAGGTCACTTTTGATATAAAGGTCATGAGCCAGCTTTTGAAGGAATGTATTGCTGAATGATTCGGATTCGGTGATTTCTTTTGCCGCAATCTTGGCATTGACAATATCCGTAATATCGTCGATACGTTCGATAAATGTGAATTTCAGTCCCGGAGTAGGAAGTTCTTTATCTCTGGAAGTAGCCCAAAAACCATCTGTCAGATAATCGTGCTCAACACTACTATGTTGCTGGATAGAAGCGTAGCCACAGTGGTGATTGGTTAGAATCAAACCTTCGGGCGAGATAATTTCTCCCGTACATCCACCTCCGAATATACCTACAGCATCTTTGAGAGAAACACCGTTTGGATTGTATAAATCCTGGGCTTCCAGTTTTAATCCCTGTTTTTTCATCATGTCTATGGAGTGTTGCTGTTGCATCAATTGCAATAGCCACATACCCTCATCCGCTCTAACGGAAAATACAACAAGCGCAGCCAGCGCTAATAAATAAAATCTTAGTTTGTTCATTATTTAACGATAAAATTTGAATATATGATTGTTAATATGTTCTGTTCCTCATTCTCAACTCTCCACCCTCAATTCTCCATTTCTTAAAGCTTCCATGATATTAGCAGGCGGACGTTGATTCATCAGTTCGTTTTTCATGAAGTCCATGTAAGGAGCTACGTGTTTAAAGAACTGATAATAACCTTTGCATAAGTAGTTCAATCCCGGTTCTCCTTCTGCCGTTTGGCTAAAACGGTTTTTGGGGCATTCCCCGTTACAGGCAAACAGGAACTCACACTCCTTGCATTGAGTAGGGAGAGACTGGTATTTCATGTTTCCGAAGTTGTGCTGACGTTCGCTATGCATCATTTCTACCAGTGTCTTACTGTAAATGTTACCTAACTTATATTCAGGAAATACAAAATGGTCGCAAGAATAAACATCTCCGTTGAATTCCATTACACCGGCATGGCCGCAAGTCTTTGCCATCGTGCATATACCGGGTTGTTCACCCATCCAGTTGGCTAGGGTAGAATCGAATATCTGCACATAGTATTTGCCTACATCTTCTTTCACCCATTCGTCAAAGAGAGTACAGAGGAAGTTCCCCCATTGTTCCGGAGTGATTGAAAAGTCAGCCAGTGTTCCGGCTTTATTTTCGGCAAGCGAAGCGAGATGGCGTCCGTCTTCATGCGAAAGAATACGTTCAACGATGGGAGCGAACTGGATATACTGACAGCCGATTTCTTTGAAGAAACGATAAAACTCTAACGGATAGTCGGCATTGAAGTCGTTAATAACTGCCATTGCATTCCATTCTACCCCGTGTTTCTTCAGAAGATTGATGCCTTGCATCACTTTCACAAAAGAAGGTTTTCCCAATTTGTTTTTGCGATACTCGTCATGAAACTCCTGGGGACCGTCGATGGAGACACCTACCAGCCAATTGTTTTCACGGAAGAATTCGCACCATTCGTCCGTGAGCATAGTTCCGTTGGTCTGGATGCAATTGTCGATCGTACGTCCGTGAGCATATTTCTTTTGCAGTTCCATTGCCCTTTTATAGAAGGAGAGTGGTCGCATCAGCGTTTCTCCTCCGTGCCAGGTGAAAAGTACCTGCGGCATGGTTTGTGAGTTTATGTACTCGTCGATAAACTTTTCTAGAAGTTCATCGCTCATAACGTGTTTGGGATTGTCTTTGTATAGGTTGGCCTTTTCCAAATAATAGCAATACTCGCATGCTAGGTTGCATACGGCACCTACAGGCTTTACCATTACATAAAGCGGTTTTGCAAAAGGAGCAAATGTTGATGTTTTCATGACTGCAAAATTAGATAAACTAAATGAAAAAAACTGCCTTGCACCTATGTTTATAAGGATTATTAAAGAAAAGAGTCTTACAAGATTTAAATATTGATAAAATGTTTCATTGAATTCTGAATCAGTTGTACCTTTGTGCACAGAATTTAATGAATAGATGAACGTGAATAAAATTTTGCCTTTTTTGCTTTTGCTTCCGTTTCTAGCTTCCTGTACCAGTAAGTACAAGATTGAAGGAACATCTTCAGTGAATAGTCTGGATGGAAAGATGCTATATCTTAAATCCCTGCGTGATGGCGAGTGGGTGAAGCTGGATTCTGCTGAAGTGGTGCATGGTCTGTTTTCAATGAAAGGGAAAATAGATTCCGTACAGATGGTGACACTATATATGGATGAAGAAAGCATTATGCCGATCGTTCTGGAAAGTGGAAAAATAACCGTTACCATCAGCAATACAGACTTGAAGGCAGTGGGAACCTCTTTAAATAATGCGTTGTACGAGTTTATCAGCCAAAGAAACCAATTGGAAGAAAGTATCAGCGAACTGGAGCAGAGAGAAACCCGTATGGTATTGGATGGAGGGGATTTGGATGAAATTCACAGTCAGCTGGTAGTGGAAGGTGATTCGCTGATGAAAGCGATGAATCAGTATGTGAAAACGTTTATTTCCGACAATTACGAAAATGTATTGGGACCCAGTGTATTTATGATGCTTTGCAGTTCTTTGCCTTATCCCATTATGACTCCGCAGATAGATGAGATTATAAAAGATGCTCCTTATTCTTTTAAAGACAATAAACTGGTCAGAGAATTCCTGTCTAAAGCAAGAGAAAACATGAAGTTGATAGAAGAACATCAACGATTGGAACAAAATGCTTCAACAAATAAGTAATACTTGAATTTTTGTGTAATTCTGAAAGGCTTTTATAACTTCTTTATTTGTACGAGAGGTGTCCGAAGGACGGGGTGGTAGGATAAATGGGGTCATTTCTATCTTAGTGTAGATGATAGACTTATGTATTTACCTACCACCTCCCCCTACGGGTACTCCTCCTTCCTGAAGGAGGAGAATCGAAAAGTACAGGCATCTATCGAACTCACGTTAAATATGACAAAAGAAACTAGAGTCGAACACTTTCGCTTTCAAGGGTGTCCGCAGCAAAAAACACCGATGAAAAGGGGCTTTTTCAAAGAACTGAAGGCGGTTTATAATACTGGATTACTGATCCTGATCTTCGTTTTTCACCATTCCCTTATGTTGCTCCGGGAGGGCACTTTCAACAGCAGCGTATGCCTCTGCCATGGTTGCCTTGATATTTTCCATGCCTTTTCCTTTGGGAGGAATAGGGTTGTGAATAGTCAGAATCATGCGATGGCGATGTATCCATTTGCCTGTGCGTGGAAGGATTTCAAATGAGCCATCGATAGTGACAGGTACCACTGCCAACTGTAAATCATCTGCCAATTGGAAAGCCCCTTTTTTAAAATATCCCATGTGTCCGGTAAAAGTGCGTGCGCCTTCGGGAAAGACCACTAGAGAAACTCCGTCTTTCAACGAGTCTTTTGCCTGCCGGATGGTTTCCAAAACCTTTTTCGGACCGGAACGGTCTACAAAGATATGTCCTGCACTTTCACAGGCTTTTCCGACGAATGGTAATTTGCGCAGACTTTTTTTCATCATCCATTTAAAGTTTCTTCCAATGAAGCCGTAGATGAGGAATATATCAAATGACCCCTGATGATTAGGCACAAAAATATAGGAAGTTTTGTCATGCAGCTTTTCGCGCCCCTCAATCTTCACGGGAATCAACAGGAACAGACAAATTAATTGTGACCATATCTTCCCCGGATAATATCCCCAGAAGTGGGCTCCTCCCAAGAGGGAACCTACAATAGTGACGATTGCTGTAAGGATGGTCAGCACTAATAAAATAGGCAATGCGATGCAAATCTGATAAATATAATACAGTATCTTCATAGGGTTGGACTTTTATCCTGCAAATATACATGATTATTGGTAAAAAAGAGAGGTCGATGCGGGATAATCTTTCCGATTGTGTTATTTTTGCCTTTTGTTAGTAGAGATAGTTACAAAATTATGATACGTATATTACATACTGCCGACTGGCATTTGGGACAAACCTTTTTTGGATATGATCGCACGGGAGAACATGAGGTATTCCTGAATTGGCTGGCAGAAGAAATTCGTCAGAAAGAGATTGATGCATTGATTATAGCCGGAGATGTTTTTGATGTTTCCAACCCTTCCGCTGCATCCCAAAGCATGTATTATCAGTTTATTTATCGGGTGACAGTGGAGAATCCGAATCTGCAAATTGTCATTGTGGCCGGCAATCATGATTCGGCTGCACGTCTGGAAGCTCCTTTGCCTCTGTTGCAGGCTATGCGGACAGAAGTCAGAGGGGTGGTGCGCAAACTTGAAGGTGGAGAAATTGATTATGACCATTTGATCGTGAAATTGAAGAATCGGAAAGGGGAAGTGGAACTGCTTTGTATGGCTGTCCCTTTTTTGCGCCAAGGGGATTATCCGGTCGTGCAGACAGAAGGCAACCCGTACGCGGAGGGAGTTCGCGAACTATATTCGCAGCTTCTGCAAAGGCTATGGAAGCAAAGGACAGCGAATCAGTCGATTCTTGCCATCGGTCATTTGCAGGCTACAGGATCGGAGATTGCAGAAAAAGATTATAGTGAGCGTACGGTGATTGGCGGTCTGGAATGTGTATCGCCGGAAGCTTTTTCCGAACAGATAGCATATACGGCATTGGGGCATATACATAAAGCGCAGCGAGTGTCGGGAAGGGAGAATGTGAGATATGCAGGAAGTCCCATTCCGATGTCTTTTGCAGAGAAACATTATCATCATGGAGTCGTGATGGTGACCTTTGACGGAGGTTGTGCAGTAGACATTGAACGGTTGGAATGCCCGAAATTAATCCCTTTGGTAAGTGTGCCGAATGGAGATCCTGCCTTGCCGGAAGTGGTGTTGGAAGCCTTGAAAGAATTGCCGGACACGGAAGAAACAGCTCCTTATTTAGAAGTGAAGGTACTGCTGGAGGAACCGGAGCCCATGCTTCGGCAAGAGATTGAGGAGGCATTGGCAGATAAAAATTATCGATTGGCACGCATTGTGTCTACCTATCGCACCAATGTAGAAAATATGGAGAAAGAAAATGAGAACTGGAAGAGAGGATTGCAGGAGATGTCTCCCTTGCAGATTGTGCAGTCTGCCTTTGAAAAGATTTATCAGGTAGAAATGCCAGCCGAACTGACAGGTTTGTTTCGGGAAGCCTATTTGGCTGCTACTCGTAAAGAAGAGGAGGAAGAAGAATGAAAATACTGGCTATACGATTGAAGAATCTGACCTCGATAGAGGGGACAGTAGAAGTTGATTTTACAGCAGAACCATTACATTCTGCTGGTATATTTGCCATATCAGGACCTACGGGTGCCGGTAAGTCTACTTTATTAGACGCTTTATGTCTGGCACTGTATGATAAAGCTCCCCGTTTCGCAACTTCGGTGGAAAGTGTGAATCTGTCAGATGTAGGAGACAATCAGATAAATCAGTCCGATGTAAGAAACTTATTGCGCCGGGGAACAAGCGATGGTTATGCGGAAGTCGATTTCTTAGGCATTGACGGACGACGTTACCGTTCTCGCTGGTCGGTGAGGCGGACAAGAAATAAGATAAGCGGTTCTTTGCAGCCACAAACGATGGGGGTGAAAGAACTGGATACAGAGAAAGAATTCCAGGGTACCAAAAAAGAGTTGTTGATTCAGTTGGTGGAGCTGGTGGGGTTGACGTATGAGCAGTTTACCCGTACCGTATTATTGGCGCAGAATGATTTTGCGACATTCCTGAAATCGAAAGGAACGGCCAAAGCGGAGTTGCTTGAGAAGTTGACGGGAACCGGTGTTTATTCTCGGATTTCTCAAGAAGTCTATGCCCGGAATAAGGCGGCACAGGAAGAAGTCACTTTGATTCAGAATCGAATGAATGTGATCGAATTGATGCCGGAAGAAGAATTGCTTGCTTTACAAAAAGAGAAAGAACTGTTGGCGGAAAAGCGTGTGGCAGGAATCAAACTGCTGGCGGAACAGAATGAACAGCTGAATGTGGTTCGTTCATTAAAAATGCAAGAAGATCTTTGGAAGAAGAAGCAACAGGAAGAACAGGAGGAACAGGCAAGATTAAAAATGTTACAAGGCGCATTGGCTTCACAAGAAGAAGGATTGGTGCATTTCAAGGCACAATGGGAAGCCATACAGCCGGACTTGAAGAAAGCCCGTCAATTGGATGTACAGATACTGTCGCAACAGGACAGTTACACACAATCGCAACAGATGTTACAGTCCGCTAATAAACAGGTGTCGGAGCAGGAACAAAAAATGCGGATGGCTACGGAGCAGTTGCAGGGTGCTTATTCTTCTCTGAACCGTTTGCTGAATCATGTAGGAATAGAAGAAGCGTTGCAGCTAGAACAGGTGGAAGAAATTCTACGACAGGAAGAAAACAAACTGACAGCCGGGATAAACACGAATGAAGAACGGTTGTTGCAATTAAATTCTTTCGGATATCCGTTATTGGCCGAAGAACAGATGAAGTTGCAAAAAGAGCTGACACGCCAACAGAATATCCGGCAATTGATGGAAACGCAGACGAAAACCAAGGCGGAAATAGAACGGTTGGAGAAAGAAACAACTGATTGTTTGAAACAATTGACGGAACAAGAAACCGCATTGAAAGTAACTCAACGCCTTTACGAAAATGCACGTATGGCAGTGGGAAAAGACGTGAAAGCATTGCGTCAGCAATTGCAGGAGGGGGAAGCTTGTCCGGTTTGCGGTAGTACGGCGCATCCTTACCATCAGGAACAGGAGGTAGTAGATACTCTTTTCCGGAGTATAGAACAGGAGTATAATGCAGCAGTAGCAAACTGTCAACAGATCAATAACCGGAGCATTGTCTTGCAACGTGATTGGACGCATCAGAAGATGGTGGACGGACAGATTGGAGAACAGTTGGCGGCATTGTATAAAGCTGGAATCAATGCTGGTAACGAAGAGCAGATACAACATCGTTTGACGGAACTGGCTGAACGTATTTTAGCATATCGTAATCTTTATGCAGAATGGCAACGCAGCGATGAAGAAATTAAAAAGATGCGTTCGCATTGTGAAGCTCTTCGTGAGAATGTATCTCTCTGTCGCCTGGCGATGCAGAAAGTGTCGTCTGCTAAGGAGCAGTTGGTGTTACTGCAGAATACTGCTTCAGCCGAGCAAAAGAGATTTGAAGTTATAGAGAAAGCGTTGAATGTGCTTCGTCAGGAACGTTCGCAACTGTTGAAAGGAAAAAGTGCGGATGAAGCGGAAGCTGTCGTAGCAAAAAGAGAAAAAGAACTGAATCTGGCTTTGGAGAAAGCACGCAAAGAAGTAGAGGCTGTGCACAATCGGCTTTCCAGTTTGCAAGGAGAGATGAAGCAAATTACGCTGACTATCGGAGAATGTCAGGAACAGTATAAAAAGATTGAGTTTCCCGAACAACTTCCCGAAATAATAAAGAAACAACAGGAAGAAAACCTGAATACCGAACGTACCTTTTCTACTATGGAAGCCCGTCTTCTACAACAGGAAAAGAATAAGCTAACTGTGGAACAGATAGCGAAGGAGCTGGCAGAGAAACAGACAATTGCCGAACGTTGGGCGAAACTTAATAAACTGATTGGCAGTGCAGACGGAGCGAAATTTAAAGTGATAGCTCAAAGTTACACTTTGAATTTGCTGTTGCTTCATGCCAACAAACATTTATCCTACCTTTCTAAACGCTATAAGTTGCAACAAGTTCCCGACACGTTGGCGCTTCAAGTGATAGATTGTGATATGTGTGATGAAATACGGACTGTGTACTCTCTTTCCGGTGGTGAATCATTCCTGATATCTTTGGCATTGGCTTTGGGCTTGTCTTCCTTATCAAGCAATAACCTGAAAGTAGAATCTCTTTTTATTGATGAAGGATTCGGCTCTTTGGATGCGGAAAGCCTGCGTACGGCAATGGAAGCACTGGAACAATTACAGATGCAGGGACGGAAAATCGGAGTTATTTCTCACGTACAGGAGATGAGTGAACGAATTTCTGTTCAGGTGCAAGTGCATAAGAAAGTGAATGGAAAGAGTGTGCTTACCGTTGCAGGGTAAGCACATGCATTATCTCCTTTTACATTAATTCGTTCAATTCGCTTAAATTCTTCTTTATTTCGTGGATGCGATTTAAGAACTTCTTGCGGTAAATCCATAAAATCAATCCTAGTCCTCCGCCCCATAACAGGATAAAGAAGGCTATCATGCCTATTCCATATTGCCACACTTGCCAGTAGATAAATGAGAGTACAGCCAGTACCAAAAGGAAAGCAATGGCAATCAGCCGTTCTCTGATGGTCCATCGGTGTATACGGTTCACGCGGCTGATTACCTCTACCAGAGGCATCTCGTCTATTTGAGTACGTTGGAGAAAGCGGGTGGTGGCGATGTCCCAGCAAAGTGCGGGAATCCATGCGAAAATGATAATGATATAGATCGGGTTCAATCTGTTGTGCAACAACACCTCCGCTAGAAACAAGATTAATATCGGCAAAGAAATCAGAATAAGCTTGATGTTCAGGCTGGCGATGGCATGGATACCTTTGTCTGCATGCCTTATCAGCTTTTTAAGCTCTTCTTCTTTGATGAACTCTCTGTCTTTCAAGTGTTCATCCAAGGCATTCCAAGATTTTTTCAGTTCTTCCAGTTCCATATATCTTATTCCTCCTTTTTCATTCTTTTAAGTTTGTCTTTGATGCGGCTTAGTTTGGTCGCTACATTGGTAACCGTCAGTCCGGTAATTTCTGCTATCTCTTCATAACTTTTGTCTTCGAGATAGAGCAGGATAATTGATTTGTCGAGTTGTCCCAGCTGGTTAATCATCTGATAAAGCTGTTTCAGCATTTCGTTGATCGGGTCGTGTGCTTCTATGGTCCAGTCAGTATCTTTGGTGAGACTGACAATTTCCGGTACATTCTTTTCTTTACGATAAAAACTGATACAAGTGTTGAGGGCAATACGATAAATCCATGTAGATACTTTACATTCTTTTCTGAATTTAGGATAAGCTTTCCAAAGATTCAGTAGCACATCCTGATAAAGGTCATTGAGAGGAGCATTGGGGTTGGCGTACAGATAGCACACTTTGTAGATCACCCGTTCATATTCGCGGATTACCGACAAAAACTCTTGCTCAATAGGAGGATTGGCTTCTGTTGTTCGTTCTCTCATGGAATCGATGCTTGCTTTTCTGGTTAGTTAGTCGTAAGAAAAGGAGAAAAATCACAGGAGAATGATGATTATTGAAGATTCGCTGCCAGAAACTTGCGCATTTCTTCGATGCTTTTTCCCCGGCGGCGGGTATAATCTTCGAGTTGGTCTTCTCCAATCTTTCCTACAGAGAAATATTCGGAAGCCGGATGTGAAAACATAAGTCCGCAAACAGAAGCGTGCGGATACATGGCTCCGTTTTCAGTCAATGAAATACCTATCTGTTTCATGTCCAGCAGTTCATCCAACAGGAAGTTGACAGACTGATCCGGTAAAGACGGGTAGCCGACGGCAGGGCGAATACCTTGATATTTCTCGACCAATAAATCCGCTATGCCCAGATTTTCTTCTTTGGCATATCCCCATGCTTCTTTTCGT
>ERZ777011.690-NODE-690-length-48065-cov-3.751760_pt1 | contig 48065 bp, 33 predicted proteins | sample MGYA00374964_ERZ777011 | MGnify/ENA primary metagenome ERZ777011 (study PRJEB29310, sample SAMD00008975) | mouse gut metagenome | study: EMG produced TPA metagenomics assembly of the Metagenome analysis of fecal microbiota from mouse which was promoted...
CCCCATGCGGGAGCGTGGGTTGAAATATCCTGTTTCGGATCCTCTGCACTTCCCGGTGCCGTCGCTCCCCATGCGGGAGCGTGGGTTGAAATACCAGGGCATCAGATATTACCCTGTACGGCATGTAGTCGCTCCCCATGCGGGAGCGTGGGTTGAAATCACCATGCTGGCAAAAGCCGGATTTGCGGAAACGTGTCGCTCCCCATGCGGGAGCGTGGGTTGAAATGCTGATGTACTGCGGTTCGCTCTGAAACCATATCAGGTCGCTCCCCATGCGGGAGCGTGGGTTGAAATACTTTTGCCCGACTTGCTCAACAACCTTTTGCAAGTCGCTCCCCATGCGAGAGCGTGGGTTGAAATGCATGTATGTGTGATTTATGCGAAATTGTATACGTCGCTCCCCATGCGGGAGCGTGGGTTGAAATGAGTAATGGGGTATGCGGTGAAATACCGTATACCGTCGCTCCCCATGCGGGAGCGTGGGTTGAAATCTCTTCTTTGGGGAAATGACAGAACCCCGGCCCCTCGTCGCTCCCCATGCGGGGGCGTGTGCCGAAATTCAGGTTAAAGATATGGGCCGGCCGGCTACCGGTCAGTCACAAGGCGGCTATAACTGCCGCCCGCTGCCGGTTTCCCGGTTCTGCGCCATGATAATTTTCGGATATTTTCGGAAAAAATTCTTCAGTAAAATTCTTCGGAAACCAAAAATTTCAGATAGACAGTTGTTGAGTTTCCAAATCCATGATAGACTAAGCGTAGCAGATTTTAACAGCACAACTCGTAAAGGGGGGCATTTTATGCAGATGACATTTCGCTGGTATGGCGAGGGGAATGATACCGTAACCCTCGACCAGATCCGCCAGATTCCCGGCGTGGAGGGAATCGTGTGGGCCCTGCATGACAAGCAGGCCGGAGAGATATGGGAGAAAGAGGAGATTGCCGCCGTGACGGAGCAGATCAAGGCGCACGGATTTAACACGGATGTGGTGGAGTCCGTGAATGTCCATGACGACATCAAGATCGGACTTCCCAGCCGGGACAAATATATCGAGAATTACATACAGACGATCCGCAATCTCCGGGAGTTCGGCGTCAAGGTAATATGTTACAATTTTATGCCGGTTTTTGACTGGACCCGCACCGATTTGTTCCATCCGGTAGGCGACGGATCCACCGCACTGTATTATGAAAAGGACAAGATTATCGACGACCCGAAGGAAATGGCCAGGTATATTCTGGAGAAGTGCGAGGGCTTTACCATGCCGGGCTGGGAGCCGGAGCGCATGGAAAAGCTTACGGAGCTGTTTGAGGCATACCGGGACGTGACCAAGGAAAAGCTTTGGGAGAACCTGAAATATTTTCTGGAGGCGGTGATGCCGGTCTGCCACGAATGTGATATTAAGATGGCGATCCATCAGGATGATCCGCCCTGGGATATTTTCGGGCTGCCCCGCCTGCTGGTGGACGCTCCCGCCATTGACCGTTTTCTGTCCATGGTGGACGACCCCTACAATTGTCTGACACTGTGCTCCGGGTCCATGAGCTCCAATCCCGGCAACAATGTGGCGGAAATTGTGCGCAAGCACTGCGACCGCATTGCCTTTGCGCATATTCGCAATGTGAAACATTTCCCCAACGGGGATTTCTCCGAGGCTTCCCACAGGGACTGCGACGGGGATACGGGGATTCTCGAAATTGTAAAGGCTTACCATGACTGCGGCTATCAGGGCTATATCCGGCCGGATCACGGCAGGCATATCTGGGGCGAGAAATGCCGTCCGGGCTATGGCCTGTACGACAGGGCGCTGGGGATCATGTATCTCCTGGGTTGTTTTGATACGTTGGAAAAATATGATCTTTAAAGGAGGCTCTCATGAAACTGAATTTAGACGGTATTAAGGATACAGGCGCGTGGGCAGGTTATCATCTTCCGAAGTATGACATCCGGCAGATGTGTCTTGCTACCGTAAAGGAGCCTAAATGGCTCCACTTTGGTTCCGGCAATATCTTCCGGGCTTTTCTCTGTGTGTCGGCCCAGCGGCTTCTGGAAAAAGGCTGCGAGACTACCGGGATTATCTGTGCGGAAAGCCATGGGGCGGAGCTGATTACGGAATGTTTCAGGCCCCATGATAATCTTGCCGTGGCGGTTACGTTGAATTCCGACGGCAGGATAGACAAGGAGGTGGTGGCCTCCATCGGCGAATCCCTTACCACGGCCGATGATATGTCCCGGATAGAAGAGATTTTCTGCGCGCCCTCTCTGCAGATGGTGTCCTTTACCATTACGGAAAAAGGCTATGCCGTACGGGGAAGTGACGGCGGGCTGCTTCCTCAGATCAGGGAGGACATGGAGACCGGGCCGGCGGGTTGTAAACATTTGATGGCTTTGCTGGCGGCATTATGTCTGAAGCGTTGTCATGCCTGCGGCAGACCGTTGGCGCTGGTTTCCATGGATAATTGCTCCCACAACGGTGAAAAGATTGAAACGGCAGTTACGGAGATCGCAGCCGCCTGGAAAGAGAGGGGCTATATAGACGATCAGGAGCTGCAGTACTTAAAGGAGAAGGTTTCCTATCCCTGGTCGATGATCGACAAGATCACGCCCCGGCCGGACGCCCGGGTGGAGGAACAGCTGGCAGCTGACGGGATAGAAGACATAAAGCCCTTTGTGACTCCCGGGGGAGTTTATGCGGCTCCCTTTGTCAATGCGGAAAGGCCTCAGTACCTGGTGATCGAGGATGATTTTCCCAATGGCAGACCGGCGTTGGAGGAGGCGGGGATTCTCTTTACCGATCGGGATACGGTGAACAGGGTGGAAAAAATGAAGGTCTGTACCTGTCTGAACCCCCTGCATACGGCGCTGGCGGTTTTTGGCTGTCTTCTGGGCCATACATCCATTGCGGCGGAAATGGAGCAGCCGGAGCTGAAAGCCCTTGTGACGAAGATGGCTTACGAGGAGGGGATGCCCGTGGTAGTGAATCCGGGAATCATTGATCCGGAGGCATTTCTGGAGGAGGTACTTACGGAGCGCTTTCCCAATCCTTTTCTGCCGGATACGCCCCAGAGAATTGCCACCGATACTTCTCAGAAGCTGCCGATTCGCTTCGGCGAGACCATTAAGGCACATATGGAGCGGGGAACCGCGGGAAGCCTTAAGTTGATTCCCCTGGTGCTGGCAGGGTGGCTCCGCTATTTGCTGGCGGCAGACGATAAGGGGGAGGCCTTTACACCTTCGTCCGATCCGCTGCTGGCGGAATGCCGGGAAAAGCTTAGAGGGATCAGCCTGGGGGATACTGTTGCTGCGGAGACGCTTCGTCCGTTGCTGGAAAACAGGGTTATTTTCGGCGTGGATCTATTTGAGGCAGGGCTTGCCGAAAAGGTGACGGCATATTTTAACGAGATGATACAGGGCCCGGGAAGCGTGCTGGCGGCGCTGAAAAGGCTGACCGGGGCGGCCTGAAGGTGCCGTTTCGGATTTCACGTACCTCTTCGGCCTGAGAGTAATTTCAGGCCGAAGAGGCACATTTTGAGTCTGGGAAGCGTTTGCGCAAGAATTGAGCATTTTGGAGCAAAGAATAAGTAGATGGTATATAGTCGTTTGTGTATAATGTCAATATAGATCTTGTTTTACAGTCACGAAGAGGTATTTGGAGGCAAATATGAAAATAACTTCTAAAAAAACAACTGTCTGTATAGTCATTTTGATCATTGTGGTAGTGGCGGCGGCTGTATTGATTTTTTCGAGGCGGGGGACGGATAGTTTCAGGGAGAAGTATGAGGGGTATGATCTTTCCAAAGACGTTGGCGGTATGGAGAGAGAAGGCACTTACACCAAGTATCTTCAGGCTCATGAAGGAACCGGACATCCCGACCAGACATTGGAAGTGGATCTCTTTGCCTATAAGGAAGCTGAAGATGTGGAAGAGTACGAGGACTTTTACGGTGAGCCCAAGGCTCTGTACACCGGTTCGGATTCCAGCGTGACATGGAAGGTAAATGTTCCGGAGAGCGGTTTCTACAATGTATATGTAGAATATTTTGCGCCGGAATCCAAGGGCGTCACCGTGGAGCGCGCAATCTACATAAATGGAGAGCTTCCCTTTGAAAAAGCTGCCAACATTTCTTTCACGAGGATGTGGATGGATGGAGGGCCTGTCAGAATAGACAATCAGGGCAATGAGATTCGTCCCACTCAGGTGGAAAATTATGACTGGCAGGCATCGTACTTCCGCGATGATATGGGGTATGTGTTGGATCCGTATCAGTTCTATTTTGAAAAGGGTGACAATGAGATTACTCTGGTGGCGGAGAATGAGCCTCTCGTGATCAGGAAGCTGACGGTGCAGACGGTTCTGGAGCTTCCTGCATATCAGGACTATATTGCAGCCCAGCCGGCGGTGAATGCGACGAGTGTCGGACTTGATTACAGGCAGACGGTGCAGGGCGAGGATTCTACCTTGCGTTCGGAGTCTTCTCTGTATGCAAAATATGACAGATCTTCTCCTTCGACGCAGCCTTGCAGCGTGACCAAGACATTGCTGAATTATGTGGGCGGTGAAGCCTGGAGCAGCTCGGGACAATGGATTGAGTGGGATTTTGAAGTTCCCGAGGACGGTTATTACAATATCATGGTCAAGGGACGTCAAAATTATTCCCGCGGCAGTGTGTCAACCCGGACTTTATACATAGACGGCGAAATCCCGTTCCGGGAAATGCAGAATGTGTATTTTAATTATTCCAACAGCTGGAACTGCATGCAGCTTGAGGATGAAAATGGGGAACCTTATAAATTCTATTTGACGGGAGGGAAACACACCATACGCCTGGAAGCGTCTTTGGGAGGCGTGGGTGCGATCCTGAACGATCTGGAGGATTCGATCTACCGCCTGAACCAAATATACAGGACGGTTCTTGTGTATACCGGTGTAACCCCTGACAAATACAGGGATTACAATATCCACAAGGTTTATCCCGAAGTCATTGCGGCTATGGACCTGGAGGCAAAACGGCTGTTTAAGATCGTCGACGAGATGGTGGAGTACAGCGGCCAGAAGGCAGACAGCATCGCATCTGCCCAGACGGTGGCACAGCAATTGGAAAGATTTGTAGATAATCCACAAAAGATTACACTGGAATTCACGACCTTCAAGGACAATATAACGGCGCTGGGTACTGCGTCCCTGAATATGAGCTCCACAAAACTTGACATCGATTATATTGCCATAACGGGAGTGAATACGAAGCCCGAGAAGGATACGGAGACCTTCTTTGCTAAGATCTGGCATGAGTTAAGCTCTTTTGGCGCTTCTTTCGTAGTTGATTATGATGCGGTGGGAGACGTTTACGAGGATAAAGAGGAAAAGGTGGTCAAGGTATGGATTTCCACCGGACGCGACCAGGGTACGATATTGAAATCCATGGTGGATGATACCTTTATCCCGAATACCGGGATCAAAGTCAATGTGGAGATCGTGGACGCCGGTGCACTGATGAACGCGGTGGTGGCAGGGAGAGGTCCTAATGTGGTGCTTTCCATCGGCCCTGACCAGCCTGTGAACTATGCGCTGCGTAATGCGGTGGAGGATCTGAGCCAGTTTGATGATCTCGACGAAGTGCTGGCCCCTTATACCCCCAGTTCTTATGAGCAATACAGGCTTGGCGACAGCATATATGCTATTCCGGAGACACAGACCTTTAACGTAATGTTTTATAGAAAAGACGTGCTTGAGGAGCTGGGGCTTGAGGTTCCGCAGACGTGGCAGGATCTGATAGAGATGCTTCCGACGATCCAGGGTAACAATATGTCGATAGGGCTTCCTACGGCAGCAGGGAGCAGCGGTTCCACAGCCAGCACGGCGGTGGCTTCCACAACGCCTGACTTGTCCATGTACTTCAGCCTGCTTTATCAATACGGAGGTGATCTGTATAACGAGGACGGCACGAGGACGGTTGTGAACAGCGAGGCGGGTGTAAAGGCTTTCGACGATTATACAAGGTTTTTTGTGGATTATGGCCTTCCTACCATATACGATTTCGTCAGCCGGTTCCGTACCGGTGAGATGCCGATCGGCGTGATGGCGTATTCCGTATACAATACGCTGATGGTTTCGGCGCCTGAGATACGCGGGCTTTGGGATTTCACACTGATCCCGGGTACGGAATACACGGATGAAAATGGAAATACATATATTAACCGCTCCGATTTTATCACCGGCAACGCTACCATGATGATTAAGACGGAGGATGAAGCTCTTCGGAAAGACGCGTGGGAATTTATGAAGTGGTGGGCGCAGGCTGATACGCAGGTGCGTTTCGGACGTGAGATAGAGGCTCTGCTGGGCTCTTCCGCAAGGTACGCGACAGCCAACAGAGAAGCTTTCAGCAAACTGGCATGGAGCGCGGACGACATTGCGGTGTTGAGCGAACAGTGGGAGCAGACGGTGGGTATCAGGGAGGTTCCCGGAGGATATTACACAGGACGTCATATTTCCAATGCGATCAGAAAGGTAATCAATGAGAAAACGGATCCGAGAGAGACAATCATCGATTACACGATCACGATAGACGATGAGATCACGAAAAAGCGGAAAGAGTTCGGCATGTCGGTTCAGGAATAGGGGTGAAGAAGAATGAAAGAGTATTTTCGAAAGTATTTCATGCTGAAAAAGCACAATTTTAAAGTAGGGGTGAAGAAAGCAAAACGCGCTAAAATGTGTTATCTGTTTCTTGCTCCATACGCAATATTGTTTATCACCTTTTTCGTACTGCCGGTGATAACGTCTATTTTCTTCAGTTTTACTTATTACAATATACTGGAGAAGCCCAGATTTATCGGAATTCAGAATTATTTAAGCCTGATCCTTGAGGATGACGTATTCCTGGTCGGCATCAAGAATACCTTGCTGATCGCCATTGTCACCGGACCGCTGGGCTACATCATGTCATTCCTTTTTGCATGGCTGATTAACGAGCTGCCTCGCTGGATCAGGACGATCGCGGTGGTTGTCTTCTATGCGCCATCCATCGCGGGTAATCTGTATGTAATTTTCTCCGTGTTCTTCAGAGGAGATGCCTATGGATACGCAAATGCTTTGCTGATGGATCTGGGCATTATAAACGCGCCGATCTTATGGTTCATCAATCCGACCTATATGCTGCCAATCTGTATGGTAGTTATTCTCTGGATGAGCCTTGGAACCGGATTCCTGTCTTTTGTAGCCGGTCTTCAGGGAGTGGATCGTGCACAGTTCGAAGCGGGATATATGGACGGTGTGAAGAATCGTTGGCAGGAACTGTGGTATATCACGCTTCCTAACATGAAGCCCATGCTTTTGTTCGGGGCCGTCATGTCAATCACCCAGGCTTTCGGTGTCTGCGACGTGACCATGGCACTGTGCGGTTATCCCAGTACGGATTATGCGGCCCGTACTATAGTAACACATCTGTATGACTATGGTTTTTCCAGATTTGAGATGGGTTATGCGTCCGCCATTGCGGTTGTATTGTTCCTGATGATGATCCTGTGTAACAAAGCAATCCAGTCTATGTTGAGAAGAGTAGGAACCTGATATGAGCAAAAAGCAGAAGAAAGAAATATCGGAAAACGGGGTATATCACAAGAAGCTGATCAAAAGGAGAAAGCCGAACCGTTCCATCTGGGGAGATTTTTTCCTGTATATGTTCCTGGGGTTAATGGCGCTGATTATGGCATTTCCCATGATCTATGCTATAAACAGTGCGCTGAAGCCGCTGGATGAACTGTTTATGTTCCCGCCTAAAATATTTGCAAAACATCCGACGCTTGATAACTTTTCGGATTTGTTTGTGACGATGGGCAAGTCCTGGGTAACATTTTCCAGGTATTTGTTTAACACCGTATTCATCACGGTGGTGGGGACGGCGGGACACCTGGTCGTGGCTTCCATGGGAGCGTTTGTGCTTTCCAAGTATGAATTTCCGGGGAACCAGACATTTTTCAAAATTGTCACTGTGTCCATGATGTTTACCGGTTATGTAACAGCAATACCAAACTACCTGATTATCAATGCGCTGGGCTGGGTAGATACCTATTGGGCAATCATCATTCCGGCTTTCGCATCTCCCATGGGGTTGTTCCTGATGAAGCAGTTTATGGAGGGATTGCCCATGTCGCTGATTGAAGCGGCGAAGATCGACGGCGCAAATGAATGGAAAGTATTCATGGGAATTGTTATGCCGAATGTAAAACCGGCATGGATGACGTTGATCATCTTCTCCGTACAGGGACTTTGGAATAATAGGGCCGCGACCTTTATCTATTCCGAGGAAAGAAAAACCCTCGTATTTGCCCTTCAGCAGATCCAGGGCGGCGGTATCGCCAGGACGGGACAGGGCGCAGCGGTATTGATCGTGGTGATCATTGTTCCTATTATAACGTTTATCCTGTCAGAAAGCCAAGTGCTGGAGACAATGGCGAGTTCCGGTCTGAAAGATTAAGCGGATGAGGTGGCGTATGAAGAAGAGATTTTTAAAAACAGCTGTATGCATGATAGCCGCCGGTGTTCTCGCGGTGTCGGGCACTGGGCTTACCGTAAGGGCGGAGGAAGGGTATACATACAGCTATGATTACTGGGGAGACATCCAATATTCGCCGGATGCATATGAAGTGGTTGGTGTATATACGTCAGCCGACCTTGGTCTGGAACTGCCCCTGAAGCGACCGGAAGGACTGTTTGTAAAGGGTAACAGCATTTATGTCTGTGACACCGGCAACAACAGAATCCTTGAGCTTCAGCGGACAGATAAAGACACCATTTCCTATGTCCGTTCCATAGACGGTATCAGGGGCGATGTTGAGGTAAAGGAATTTAATTCTCCCACCGATGTTACGATTACGGATGATGGTTATATTTATGTGGCTGACATGAATAACTGCAGGATCCTGAAGCTGGACATGGACGGCAATTATATCATGGCGTTTACAAAGCCTACGGACGCCACCTTTAACCAGGAGATCGATTTTCTCCCCGCTAAGATAGCGGTGGATACGGCCGGAAGAGTTTACTGTGTGGCAAAGAATGTAAACAAGGGTTTGGTCAAGTTCGAAAACGACGGCGTCTTCTCGGGATTTGTAGGTGCGACGCCCGTTACATACAATTGGACCGATTACGTCTGGAAGAAGTTTGCTTCCAAGACCCAGCGTGAGAACATGGAGAAGTTCACGCCTACCGAGTATGATAATCTCTATATGGATCATGAGGGATTCATCTATGCTACGATCACCCAGGCTAATCAGGACGACATTGATAGTGGCGATACGGATATAGTGAAGAAGCTGAACTTGATGGGGTCCGACATTCTGGTACGGAATGGAGAGTTATATGTGATCGGCGATCTGTACTGGGGCAACGGCGGAGGATATGATGGCCCCTCTCTCTTTACGGATGTAACCGCCATGGAGAATGACATCTATTTCGTGCTTGACAAGACAAGAGGAAGAGTTTTCGCCTATGATGATCAGGGGCGGATGCTGTATGGCTTTGGAGGACCCGGCAATGAGGGCGGGTATTTCAGACGCCCGGTGGCTCTGGATCACATGGAACATGATCTGCTGGTGCTGGATTCCCAGGATAACAGCATAACGCTCTTTACTCCTACGCAGTACGGTCAGTTGATCTTCGATGCCATTGAGCAGTTTCAGGATGGATTTTACGATGAATCCGGAGCGAGCTGGCAGGAGGTTATGAATCAGAACAACAATTACGATCTGGCTTATATCGGGATTGGCCGATCCTTACTGAGACAGAAGAAATATCAGGAAGCCATGGATTATTTTAAACTGAAATATGATGATGATAATTACTCCAAGGCTTTTAAGCAATATAGAAAGCAATGGGTGGAGGATCATATCGGTATCATATTTGCGGTGGTTGCCTTGTTGATGATTGTTCCTCTTGCCATCGGAAGAATCAAGAGAATCAGATGGGAGATCGATAAGGCGGATATTTTTATGAATCAGAAATGAATGGAGGCCGGAGATGACAGCTTTATTTAAAAAGAATCAAAAAATTGCAGATTACAAGAAGTCGCTGCAATTTGCGTTTTACTGCCTGACCCATCCCCTTGACGGTTTCTGGGATTTGACCCATGAGAAACGGGGATCCATTGCGGTTGCCAATACGATTTTGATTGTTACGCTTCTCGCCAGGCTTATGAGACTGCAGTTTACCGGTTTTCTCTTCCTGAGAGTTTACTGGCCGGAAATTAATATTATCCTTCAGATCGGGAGCGTTTTATTTGTCCTTGCCATGTGGTGCGTCGGCAACTGGGCGCTGACGACGCTGTTTGACGGCAAGGGTAGGCTTGGACAGATTTATGTGGCCACATGCTACGGAATGCTTCCCTATCCGCTGATCCAGTTCCCGCTGCTTATTCTGAGTAATGTGGTGACGGTCGATGAGGCCGAGTTTTATATGGTTCTCAGCAGCTTTTCCCTGGTATGGGCTGCCGTCCTTATTTTGTTTGCGATGGCGCAGATCCACGAGTATAAGATGGCGAAGAACATCGGATTTATTATTGCCACGGTCTTTGCCATGCTGGTCATGGTATTTATCCTGCTGTTATTCTTCAGCATGATCAGCCAGGGAGTTGCGTACTTTATCTCGATTGTGAGGGAGCTGCTGTTCCGGGTATAACGGCGGTTTTGGAATATCAAAAGTAGGGAGATTTCAGAATGAAAAAGGATAAAGCAGTCAGAAAAGCGAAAATAAAGCCGGAATTGATCAGCAGGCTTAAGAGTCTTATTGCGCCGGGGATCGGTTTGCTTGTGGTCGCGGCAGTTATGCTGGTCGTCATGTTCTATCAGGGGGAGGAGACGGAGGAGGAGGTTGTGGAGGTCCGGGCCTACATGGGCGACGGCAGTGCGGTCACCATGGAGAATGATTCCCTGCTCTTTGAGATGGACGGCGCTACCACGCAGTTTACCGTTAAGGATAAGAAGAGCGGCGCTGTCTGGAACTCCTGTGCCGAGGGAGCCGGGAATGACAGCTTGGCCACTCTTCCCGAGAAGAACCGGCTGAACTCCACGCTGATCCTGACATACAGCAACAGTTTGGGAAACGATATTGCTTTTGATGACTATTCCTACAGCATTCAAAAGGGCACCTACGAGATCGAGCAGGGCACGGATGAAAAAGGGGAATATGTAAAGGTTTTCTATTCCATTGGAGAGGGCGAGAAGACTTATGTGATTCCGGAAGTGATCAGCGTGGCCAGGATGGAGGAACTTCTGGCCGGGGTTGATCAGAGTGAACGCCTTTCTGTGGTTGACCGCTATAAGAAATACGATATTAACAAGCTTGGGAAGAACGACGACAAGGAACAGCTTCTGCAGCTCTATCCCCTGCTGGAAACCGAACCGATCTATGTGTTGAGAGGCAATACTACCGATGTACTGAAGGCCGGGATGGAGCCGGTCTTTGAAAAGGTAGGGTATACCTACGAGGATGCCCTGGAGGACAGGACGGGCGGAGGCAGCGTACAGACCAAGAAGCCTATCTTTAACGTAAATATAATATACCGTCTAAGCGGCGGGCAGTTGTCTGTGGAAGTGCCGCTGTCGGAGATTGAGTATTACGAGATTTATCCTGTATTTTCCCTGGATGTGCTTCCTTACTTTGGCTGCGGCGGAACGGAGGACGAGGGATATCTGATGGTACCGGAAGGCGGCGGAGGCCTGATCAACTTTAACAATGGAAAGGTTTCGCAAAGCAATTACTATGCCAATATGTACGGCTGGGATATGGCCGAGAGCAGGGATTACGTCGTCCGCGAGACCGAGACCTACTTTAACGCTTTCGGCATTGCAAAGAATGGAGCGTCTTTCCTGTGTATCCTGGACGAGGGCGCGCCCTACGCCAGGGTCAAGGCCGATATCAGCGGGAAATTAAATAATTATAACTATGTAAACGCACAGTACGCCTTGCTTCACAGAACCTTATATGAGATGGGAACCGGGGGTGGTACGAAGGTTTACCTGTATGAGCCTGAACTGCCGAAGGATACGATCAGACAGTATTACCGCTTCGTGGATTCCGACGATTACACCGATATGGCGAAGGCCTACAGGGAGTACCTGCAGGAGGAGTACGACGGGCTGAAGGTTGAGAGCGCTGACAGTCATACGCCTGTGGTGGTGGAGATTGTGGGCGCAGTAGACAAGGTGGAGCAGTTCCTGGGCGTTCCGGTTTCCAGACCGCTGACCCTGACTACCTACAAGGAGGCTCAGGGTATCCTGGAGCGTCTCAGTACCGACGATGTGAAGAATCTGCACGTCAGGCTGACGGGATGGCTCAACGGCGGGGTAAGACAGGAAATCCTGAAAAAGGTGAAGACCGTATCCGGTCAGGGAAGCAAGAAGGAGCTGCAAAAGCTGTCACAGTATGCGGCGGAGAACGGAATTGACCTCTATTTGGACGGCATTACCAATTACGCCTACCACAGCAATATCTTTGACGGATTTTTCCCCTTCGCGGATACGGCAAGGTTTACCAGCAAGGCAAAGGCGGAAATCTATCCCTATAATACGGTGTCCTTTGTGGCAAGGGAGGGACAGGAATCCCATTTCCTGTTAAAAAGCAGTCTGATCGGCGAGATGGTTCAGAACCTTGTGGATTTTGCGGATAAGTATGATATGAATGTCTCCTTTGCCGACATCGGGGACGACCTGAACGCCGACTACTACCGCAAGGATCCCGTGTCCCGCCAGAAGGCTCTGGAGAATCAGGTGGGATACCTGAAGGATATTTCCGAAAGCGGAAAGAAAATCATGCTTCACAACGGCAACAATTACGCCGTACCTTACAGCAGCATTATCAGCGATATGGATTTGGACGGTGCGAAATATACTATTATAGACAGACATGTCCCTATCTATCAGATGGCGCTGCATGGTTTTGTGGATTATACAGACGAGTCCCTGAACCTGACGCAGAATATGGAGGAGGTTCTTCTGAACAGCGCGGAATACGGTGCAGGTCTCTCCTTTACGCTGATGGATGAAAGCGCGTTTAACCTGCAGAAAACGCTGTATACGCAGTATTTTGGGGCAGAGTACTCTGTATGTTACGACAGAATGCTGGAGATCTACAGGCGCTACGACAGTGAGCTGGGCCATATTTTCAACCAGCAGATGATAGGACACGAGGCGGTTACGGAAACACTTTCCTGTACGGAGTACGAGGACGGTACCAGGGTATATGTAAATTATGCTTATGTCGAGACGGAAACGCCGGAAGGGAAGAAGGTTCCCGCCAGAGATTATCTGGTGATCCGTTAACTGGAATAGATTATCTTGTGGATAGAAAGGATTATGATTTATGAAGAAACATAAGAAATTAGCGGGTCTTCAAAAAAGAAAAGCCATATCGGGCTACCTGTTTATTTCACCATTCATTATCGGCTTTCTCGTGTTTATGCTGGTGCCCTTTTTCAGGTCCTGTTACATGAGCTTCTGTGAAGTAGAGATTATGTCAGGTAAGCATACCTTCATCGGACTGGAGAATTACATCAAGGCCTTCACCATTGACCTGGATTTCAACAGGCTGCTGGTGGAAGAAGTGCAAAAGATGTTTTATAACTCTGTGTCCGTCATGGTATTCAGCTTCTTTGTGGCGCTGATCCTGAACCAGAAGTTTAAGGGAAGGGCCTTTGTGAGAGCTATCTTTTTCCTCCCCGTGATCCTTTCCTCCGGCGTGCTCCTGGGGATCGAGACAGACAACGAGCTGATTTCGAGTGTTATGGATATGGTGGAAGAGACGAACACGAACACGGATATCAGCCTTGTGATTCAGAATATCCTGGAGACGGCAGGGGTGGGAGGCAAGGCTTTCCAGAAGGTGTTTGAGATTGTGGACGGGATCTACGACGTGGCGATCTCCTCCGGCATCCAGATTATCATTTTCCTGTCCGGTCTGCAGACCATCTCGGACAGCATGTATGAGGCGGCCTCCATTGAGGGCTGTACCTCTTGGGAGAGCCTCTGGAAGATCACCTTCCCCATGATAAGTCCGTTGCTTTTGGTAAATTGGATTTATTCCGTTGTGGATTACTGCATGCGCAACAACAATGAGATCATCAAGAAAATAAACGACCAGATGGTTCTGTACATAGATTACGGGTTTGCCTCTTCCATAGCCTGGACATATTTCGTTGTCGTTATGCTCATTGTAGGCGTTTCCTCATTCCTGATTTCAAAGGGGGTGTACTATTATGACTAAACAGGCGGTTCGCAGGAAGGCGAGAGAAGATTTCTGGGAGAGAAACCGTAAGTCCGGCGGCTATCTCGTAAAGAAAAAGATCATGGGCGCGAGCTATAAATTTGTGAGAGTTCTGCTCCTGTTCGGAATGTGCTTCCTGATCCTTCAGCCCCTGATTACAAAGGTGGCTGTGAGCTTCATGGCGGAGAGAGACCTTTATAATCCCATCGTCATAACGATTCCGGAGACCTTTACCGCAGACAATTACAAGATGGCGGCGGAACTGCTGGGATACGGCAAGGCGCTCTGGAATACTTTCCGCACCTCTCTGCTGGTAGCACTTCTGCAGATCAGCATGTGTACCATAGTGGGATACGGCTTTGCCAGATTCAATTTCCCGCTGAAGAAGCTCTGGTTCGGCTGCGTGGTCATGATGATCATCGTCCCGCCCCAGACGCTGTCAACTTCGTTATATATGTATTTCAGGCATTTTGACATATTGGGGGTGATCAAGGCGGTCACCGGAAGTGATATCAACCTACAGAAGTCACAGATTCCTTATTATCTGATGAGCATGGGCTGTATGGGGTTGAAAAACGGTCTCTATATTTACATGATCCGCCAGTTCTTCCGGAATATCCCCAAGGATCTGGAAGAGGCGGCCTATGTGGACGGTTGCGGTACACTCAGGACTTTTATCAGAATCATGTTGCCGGACGCGAAGCCGATCCTGACCTCCTGCTTCCTTTTTTCCTTTGTTTGGCAGTGGACGGATAACTTCTATACCAAGCTGTTTATGGGAGATATGGATCTTCTGGCCAGGAAACTCACCACCCTTGTGGATACGCTGAACTACTATGTGATCAATACGCTACATAATCGTTCAGGTGCTTCAGTAGCTTACGGCAACTGTATCCTTTCCACGGGGACGCTGATGGTGATTACGCCGCTGCTGTTGCTTTATCTCTTCGCCCAGAAGGGCTTTGTAGAGAGTCTCAGCAGCACGGGTATCAAGATGTAAGAGTAATCGTATATAATTCCGCCTTCCCGGGGCGCCCGGAAAAGCAGTATGCCCTGGGGGTGGAATTTATATAAATTAAAGGAGGATGAATCATGAAAAGAAAATTTTTGAGCAGGTTTATGGCTGCTTCTCTTGCGACTGTCATGACAATAGGCCTGGCAGGCTGTGGGGGGGGTGATGACAGTGGTTCCTCAGGAGGCCAGGAAAGCTCTAAGGGAAGCGAGCAAACTGAGCAGAGCTCACCAGACGGTTCTTCTGCAGGGCAGGATTCCGAGGTAAGTCAGGAGCCGGAAGGCGATGTTGATCCTTATCCGGTAATCACCGATAAGGACGGCAATGTACCCGATCTTGGCGGTATGGAAATCATTATCAGAGACTGGTTCTCCGGCGACGGTAACCGTAGTGAAGCTAATAATTCATATACGGAAGCATTGTATGAGTATCAGGACTGGGCCCAGGAGAAGTATAATTTCACCCTGAAGCAGATGAGTATCAGTGGCTGGGGAGACGTTCCTGCGGATTATCAAAACTATGTTACCGGCGGCGGGGATGAGAACAATTATATCTTCATTCTTCGTACCGGCGGCGAGCTGTTACAGGCGATGAAGAACGACATGATGTACGATCTGGGGACGCTGGACTGCCTGGATTTCAGTCAGGCGAAGTGGCAGGAATCCAATGTGCATTTACAGTATACGGATGTTGTTACAGGCAAGATCAACGCAATGCGTCCCGTCTACGCGGAGCCCAGAGGAGGAATGTATTTCAACAAGAGAGTGCTGCAGGAAGCCGGCATCAATCCTGATGACATTTATCAATGGCAGGAGAGCGGCGAGTGGACCTGGGAGAAGTTTGTTGAGTGCTGCGAGAAGGTCACCAGAGATACTGACAGCGACGGTGTGTTGGACATACACGCTCTCACCGGTCAGGATACCGTCTTCTACGGCGAAGCTGTGGCTTCCAACAATGCTGATTACGTAGCTCTGGAGAACGGCAAGTATGTAAACAAGCTGGAGAGCAATGAGACCATGCAGGCTATGAACTGGGCGGTAGATGTCTGGAAGAAGCATAATACTCCCTATCCCGAGGGTGCAGAATGGAATTATTTCAGTACCATATGGCAGGAAGGTAAGGCTGCATTCTTCGCGGGCCAGGCTTATGCTGCAGGCCAGGACTTCGGTCCCAATTATGTGAAGAACGAAGAAACCGGCCAGAACGAGTGGGACGGCACCTATAAGGTTCCGGACGAGTTGGGCTTCGTATGTTTCCCCAAGGGACCCGCTGCCAGCGATTATACCAACATTTATGATGATAATGTGTATGTCATTCCTGCCTGCTATGATGCTGACAAGGCATGGAAGCTTGCTTTTGCTCTGAACGTATGGACGGAGCCCCTTCCCGGTTATGAGGATTACAGCGCTTTCCGTGAGGATCAGAGGAATAACTTCCGTGACAGCGAGTCTGTTGACCTGACGCTGGCCAGAATGATGGAAAATGGCCGTCTTACTTACCATGGGATGGTAAACGGCCTTGATATAGGCGGCGATCTTTACTGGAAGCTCAATGAGAACAATTCCCTTGCGCAGCAGGTTGAGGCGATCAGAGACAAGTGGAATTACTACATTGCTCTTGCGAACGGCGAGGATGCTGAGAAGCCTCAGTCCTTAATTGACGAGGAGAAAGCGGCCGAGGAGGCTGCTGCAGCGGAAGGAACCGAGTAAAGAATCATTATATTTGCTGCATATAACATGGAAGGAAGGTGTTTTCCGGGCACCTTCCTTTTTTAAAGAAAGCAGGAGTGCCGTTTTTTCCCGCATATATCGTCTCACGGGCTAAGGTGTATGGGGGAAAGACCGGAACATAAGCAATTGCTTCGCAATTAGCCGGAACCGGAAATATTACAGTGTTTTATTCGGGGGGGGAGAGCTTTGGAAGTGAAAAGGGTGTATTGGCATCTGCCGGGGTTTTGCATTTTCAGATATTTAAATTACTGCCTGATCTGTCTGATGCGTGAGTCTCCGGAGTTTTTTCGGGACGGATACCAGGTGGGAAGCGTTTACGGAAGCTTTCCAGGGGCAATATGGAACGGAGGGAGAGCGGTATTCGGCATTACCGGTAAAACCGATATGGAGAAGATCCTGAAAGCGTTTAACGGTCTTCACGTTCCCGTGCGGTTTACCTGGACCAATTGTCTGATCGAAGAAAAGCATCTGCAGGATACCTATTGCAATCTTATCATGAGGCTGGCGGATAACGGGTTGAATCAGGTTCTTGTGAATTCCCCCGTCCTGGAGGACTATATCCGCAGGGAGTATCCGGCCTATCCGCTGATCTCCTCCACTACCAAGCGGATTGTTACAATGGGGGGGGTAGCTGAGGAGCTGAAACAGGATTATCTACTGGTCGTTCTGGACTATGATTTAAATCATGACGATGCGGTGTTGGCGGCTGTGGAGTCCGGGGCCGGGCGGGTGGAGATCCTGGTAAACGAGGTCTGTTATCCGGGATGTGAGAAGCGCCTGGAGCACTATAAGCAGCAGTCCCGTCTTCAGTTGGAATACGACGTGAGTGCACCGTTTCCGTGTCCTAACCGCTCCAGGCCGCGTAACTTTGCGGAATGTATGAAGAGACCGGCGTTTATTTCCAATGAAGAGATCGAAGGCTATATCGGGAGAGGATTTGTTAATTTTAAGATTGCGGGGCGCGGGATGCCCCAGGATTATGTGGAAGATGCTTATCTCTATTTTCTCGTGAAGGAGGAGCATCGGGACGCTGTCAGGAAGCGCCTGCAGAGTATGCTGCGGCGGTTTGAAGCGGGGGGCATATCCGGAAGGCGGTAAAACGGTATTTTGAGAGGTTGGAGAATATGAGGACAAGACGGAAGGGATTTACAGGTTGGTGTCGGGCGGGCGGATGTGTCCTGGCGGCGGCTGTTTTACTTTCAGGCTGCAATGCGCCGGAGGAAGAGGAGACGATGGTCGTTGTGGAGCAGCCGCGGGAAGAATCCACCTATGAGGTGGTTCCCGTCGTCAGAGGGGATATTATCCATACCCAGCAGGTTAGATGTATCTATCGCCAGCTGGAAGACCAGGAAATATCGTTTCCTGTCAGTGGAAAGATCGTCAGAAAGGTCTATGTGCAGGAGGGAGACGCCGTAAAGAAGGGGGATCTTCTGGCTGAGCTTTCGGGAGGAAACCTGGATCAGGATATAGAACGGCTTACATATAATATTGCAAGGAATGAGAAGCTTCTGGAATACGTTGACATCAATGAGGAGCTGGGGATTTCTTCCCTGTGGGTTCATTATCTCTATAATACAGGGCAAAGTGAAGCGGACAAGAATAATCTTGATCAGGGGATCGAATCCCTGCGGCAGTCTTCCCGCTATCAGAGGGAAGATTATGAGGACGCCATTGCCCTGGACAATATGGAGTTGGAGCGCCTTCAGGAGGAGAAGCGTCAGAGCTGTGTCTATGCCGGTATGAGCGGAACGATTCGGAATATGAAGGAAAGGCTGGAGGGTTCCACCTCAGCCAGGGGTGAAACGGTCATGACGATCATAGATAATTCCCGGTGTATTTTTGTGGCGGAATCTCCGGAGCTGGCGGAATATTTCCATGAGGGAGAGCGTTTGCCCATCGAACTGATTTCTGCTGCGGCCAACTACTACGAGGTCATTCCCTGGAATATAAAGGAATGGGGAGATAAACAGACATTCATTGTGGCAGATGATTATGATACCGGTGCATTGGAAGTAGGTGTGGCAGGAATTCTGGAAGTCGTGACGGACAGGCGGGAGGGTGTTCTGACCGTCCCCTTACGGGCAGTGAAGAAGGCAGACGACAGGACATATGTGTATGTGCTGAACGATGATGGCATGCGGGAAGTGAAATGGTTCGAGACGGGAATCTACGGCGTTGATGTTGTGGAGGTGGTAAGCGGGCTCGAGGAAGGGGACGAGGTCATTGTGCGATGAAAGCTGGATTAGGAAAGAGGCTGATGACTGCATTAGTTTCCGGGGGTCTTATATTATTCAGTGCAGGATGCGGAGAGGCTGTCCCGGTGGTGCTTCCGGAGGATGTTGTGCTTCTGGAGCCTGTGGACGTGCCTGACCTTTATGAGACGGCAGCCGTCCGGAATTTGTATCAGATCAAAAGCTACCCCGGTAATGTCAGTCCGTATGTAGAGGAGTATTCCTTTGAAAACGGACAGAGCTTTACGGCATATGCCACATATCCCGGCGAATATGTAAAGCGGGGCGGAGCCCTCGTCGATACCAATACGGAGGGTATCGACGAGGAGATAGAGAAACTGGAGAAATCTATCGCCGAGGCGGATGAAGCTTATCAGGAATACAAGAAAGAGACGGATGAAAAGCTCTGCGAGCTGGAACAAAAGGATGCCGAATACTCGAAGATCATGGATAATTTCGAGAAACAGAGGCCGGAGGAATTTCTGGTCATTGAGCAGCCGGACGGGGATAAGGCGAAGGAGGAAGGAACGGACGAGAAGGTGCCGAATCCGGATTATGAAGCTTGGAACAGAGACCGCTTACACTGGGAGGGCGAATACCGCAGGAACCTGCAGGCCCTTTTGGAATGCAGGGAGGAGAGCCGTGAACGCACGGAGCTTTATGATATGGATCGCGCCTACAGTCTTTCCAGGCTGGAGTATCTGAATAAGCAGCGGAGTAACAGCCGGCTTCTTTCCGGAATGGCGGGGGACGTGGTGGCGCTCCGGTATTTCAATGCCGGCGACTATATCCCGGACGGGATTTCCGTGATGGCAGTGGGAGACATGAAGAGAAAGCAGATCCGGTGCGAGTATATTAATGCCTCGGCCGTCAGGACGGCAAAGGATGTCTATGCGCTGATAGACGGGAAACGGTATGAGATCGAATACGAACCCATGGATGCAAACGAATATGCAAGGCTGCAGAGCCGCGACGGCGTTGTTTATACCACATTCTATTTCCGGGACGATGCGACGGAGATTCCTGTGGGTGCTTATTGTACCGTGGTTGTGGTATCAAACGTGAGAGAGCAGGTGCTCAGCGTCACGGAAAATGTGGTTCACTCCGACGGCCAAAACTTTTATGTTTTTCTTGAGAAGGACGGAGAAAGTATTTATACGCCTGTAACGACAGGTTATCGTGACGGCTATTGTGTGGAGATCCTCTCCGGGCTCGCCGAGGGGGACAGGGTGAAAACGGATAAAGCATACCAGTATGGTGAAAACACCACCGTACTGGAGCGCGGCACCGTTGATTATGGCTTTTCCTCCACCGGGTATTTGTTTTATCCGGATACTGTCGAAGTGACGAATCCTGTAAAGCATGGGACCTGTTATGTCACGGAATGCGATTTGACCATCTATCAGCGGGTGAAAAAGGGCGATGTGCTGGCGAAGATCCGGGTCCTCCCCGACCAGGTGGCGTATGAGAGGCTGAATACAAGCCTGAAAAGAGAGAAAGAGCGTCTTTGGGATCTTGTCATGCAGGACGAAAACAATAAAAACGAAAAGGCCATTGAAGCAAAAAGGGAGAAAATAGCGGATCTGGAAAAACAGATCCGCGAGATGGACGAAGATGCGGCAGTGACTGCTATCCGCTCCCCCATCGACGGTGTTGTGATACAGCCTGTGGTGTATGAGAAGGAACAGCTCATTGGTTCCGATGCCCTTCTCTGCATGATCGCGGACGAGACCAGGTGCTATGTGGTTGTGGATGACACGGACGGTCAGTTGAATTACGGCGATGTGATGGACATTCAATATTCCGCGTTCGGAAACGCGAAGACCGTCCAGGGAACCGTACTCACGGTGAACCAGAGGAGCCTGAGCGCGGACTTAAAGAGTACCGAAGTGCTGATCTCCGTGCCTAAGGAGGTAATTCCGGAGATGGCATATAACGCCATGTTCACCGGAGGCTTCTGGAACAGAAGGAGTTTTGAGGTTACCGGACGCGTCCGGCGCGTATCCAATGTGGTGCTTGTGCCGAAGAACGCTGTTACCTTGGGGGCAGGGGGGACTTACGTGGATGTTATGCAGCCGGACGGGAGTGTTGTAAGCCAGAGCTTTGTGGCCGGCGGATCCGACAATGTGAACTATTGGGTGATCGAAGGACTGTTGGAAGGAACGAAGATATGTACAAAATAATGTTGCAGAAGATCTTGCATAAAAAATGGATCAACCTGTGCCTGATGCTGGGCTGTACACTTCTGATCGCGACGGTGGTAAGCTTTCCCCTGTATCGGGCAGCGGCTTATGACAGGATGCTTCAGGACGAATTCCGAAACAGGACGGCGCGGACGGGCCGGTGGCAGACGATGCTGGACGTGTCGGCGACAGCCGCGGACCTTTCCACCGTCGAACGGGTGGAAGGGATGGTGAAGGGACTGGGGGACCAGCTGGGCGTTACGATGCGAAAGACAATATCTTATTACAGCATTTCCCCCACCCAGGTGCGTTCCCAGATGAACCGGGAGGACGCAGGGAATATCTCCCTTCGGCTGAGTGCCATGACGGATTTTTCGGAGCATGTGAAGATACTGAGCGGAGAGATGTACTCCGATACCGGACTCACGGAAGACGGGTGCGTGGAAGTGGTGGTGAGCCAGGAATGTATGGTGGAACAGCACCTTTTAGTGGGCGAGACCCTTATATACGGGAACCTGAAAGGGGAGGACGGGAATCCCCTGCGGATCTGCGTGACGGGAGTGTTTGAGGTTTTCGACAAGGGAGATTTTTACTGGCAGACGGAGCCGGAGAAAATGGGAAATGTATGCCTGATGAACGAAGCGCTTTTCAGCCGGCTCTTCCTGGGGGAAGGATCCGGGAAGGTTTCCCTGACCTGTAATTATTATCCGATGTTTGAATATGAGAATCTGACGGCAGGCCAGCTTGACGTGCTTGTGCCGGAAACCCGTTACCTGACGGAGGAGAGCCCTTTCCGGAAGATTATCAAGGGGAGTCCTTACCTGGAGATCATAGACGCGTATCTGTTAAAAAAGGCCAGGATAGAAGCAACGCTCACCATCCTCCAGATTCCGGTCCTGATCCTGCTGGGAGCGTTCCTGTTCATGATCTCCGAACAGATGTATGACACGGAGCAGAACGAGATTTCCGTAATCAAGAGCCGGGGAAGCTCCGGCGGGCAGATCTTTCGGCTGTATTTTTACCAATGCGCGCTGCTGGCGCTGTTGGGCTGTGCTTTCGGCATCCCGCTGGGAGCCGTGTTCAGCCGGATTCTGGGAGCGGCCAGCAATTTTCTGGAATTTGACAATAACCGGATGCTGACGATTGTTTTCAATGAGGAAGCTTTTGTTTATACCCTGGCGGCTATGCTGGTGACGCTTCTTGTGATGACCATCCCCGCCGTCAGGCACAGCCGTCTCACCATCGTAAAGCTGAAGCAGAAGAAGGCGGGCAAGAAGAAAGGATTATGGGAAAAGCTGTTTCTGGATGTGATTCTGATCGGCGTCTCGCTGTATGGATATTATAATTTTTCCAGGAATGCGGATTCCCTGTCCATGAGCGTACTGGAGGGAAAAGCGCTGGATCCGCTGCTTTATGTCAGCTCCTCCCTCTTTATTGTCGGTATGGGGCTTTTGTTCCTGAGGGTGCAGCCTTTACTGGTGAGACTGATCTATATCCTGGGGAAGAGGTTCTGGCGTCCCGCCAGCTATGTGTCGTTTATGGAAAACCAGAAGAACGGGCGCAAGCAGCAATTTATCATGCTGTTCCTGATCCTTACCATTTCCCTGGGAATGTATCATGCCACCGTTGCCAGGACCATTTTAAGAAACGCCTGGGACAATGCGGAGTATCTTGACGGCGCGGATATTATTTTGCAGGAGGTATGGAGAAAGGGAGGCGCGTCCATCAGTTCGTCCACGGGAGAGACTGTCAATATAAGGCCCCTGTACCGGGAGCCGGATTATGACAAGTATGCTTCGGCGGAGTTCGCCGGCAGTTACACAAGGGTAATCAATGACACAAATGCCTCCCTGAAGGTAACCGCTGCCGGCGCATATCAGGGGACTACGCTGGGAGCGCAGCTGATGGGGATCCATACAAGGGAATTCGGTTCCAATACCTGGATTTCCAGTGATCTTTTAGGAAAGCATTACTATACTCTCCTGAATGAACTGGCAGTGGTGAAGAATGGCGTGCTGGTATCGGAGAATTTCCGGAGCCAGCTGGGATATGAGGTGGGGGACAAGGTCGATTACCAGGATAGCAATGGCAACAAGGCTACCGGAACCATCGTGGACTTTTTTGAGTATTTCCCGGGGTACCTGCCTTCTTATATCAATAAGAACGCGGAGGGAGCAAGCACATCCTTTGACCGGTATCTGGTGGTGGCGCACTATAACGAATTGCGGGACGCATGGGGAGTCACGCCCTATGAGATCTGGATTACCTTAAAAGACGGTTACGGCTCCTCCGATGTATACACATGGCTTGAGGAAAACAATATAGCGGTGTCGAAATATACCGACAGGGAGGCGGATGTACAGGATACGGTGGAGGATCCTCTGCTGCAGGGGACCAACGGCGTGCTGACCATGGGCTTTCTCGTGACGATCCTTCTCTGTGCGGTGGGATACCTGATCTATTGGGTTATGTCCATCCGTTCCAGGGAGATGGTATTTGGCGTCCTGCGCGCCAGCGGCATGCACAAGGGAGAGCTGTTCCATATGCTGATGAACGAGCAGATCTTTTCCGGAGTGTTTTCCGTCCTGGCCGGGATCGGGATCGGCTGGCTGACATCGGTGATGTTTGTACCCATCCTGCAGCTTGCGTATGCGTCCGAGAACCAGGCGCTGCCCATGAAGCTGGTGATGAATCTTCAGGATATGGAGAGGCTGTACTTTGTGATTGCGGCGACGATGGTACTGTGTCTGGCCGTGCTGATTCTATTGATCTTTAAGATGAATGTGACAAAGGCTCTGAAGCTTGGTGAAGAATAAAGGAAATCAAGTGGGAGAGACAAACGGGCCGAACAGGGAGGATTATGATGGAAGTAAGGTTTCACCTGCCGGGACTGCGGCAGAATTATCCCTTGAATATGCTGATTTTATCCATGTTGGAGAAAAAGCCGGAATATTTCCGGGAAGGCGTAAAGATTGCGTCCTTCTTTGGGGAATTTCCCATGTCGCTCTGGAACGGAGGCAGGAAGTCCCCCGACGACCAGTGCGACGCGGGATTTATCGAGAATGTCATCAGGAGCATCAACGCCAAGGGAGTGGCGGTGCGTTATACCTATACCAACATGTTCCTGGACGAGGAGGATCTGAAGGATCCCTATTGTAACTTCTGTATGAAAGCTGCGGACAACGGGAAGAACGAGGTGCTTGTTGTATCGCCGCTTCTGGAAGCATACGTGCGGAAAAATTATCCAAGTTTTAAGATCAACAGTTCCACCTGCAAGGAGATCCGGGATATAGACGAGGTGAACCGGGAATTGCAGAAGGATTATCACCTGGTGGTGCTGGATTATAATTTCAACAACCGGTTTGACGAGCTGGAGCGGATCAAGATTAATCGGGGGGGGTGCGAGATCCTGGTGAATGCGGTTTGCCAGCCGGACTGTCCCCGGAGGGGAAAGCATTACGAGAACGAGGCGAAGAACCAGAAGATCATGCTCAAGAACCGCACCCGCACACCGGACAGGCAGATTCCCTTAAGCCCCTGGCACTGCGAATATGGGGAACACAACGAATTTCACACCATCCAGGGTTACTGTACTTATGTGTCCCCGGAGGATATATGGGAAAAATATGTGCCTATGGGGTTTACTAATTTTAAGCTGGAGGGGCGGACGGCAAATCTCTTTTATATGCTGGAGGTTTACTGCCATTATCTGATTCGGCCGGAGTACCGGGTGGACGCCGCTACGACTCTGTTGAACAGCATGGCTGCAAACCGCCTGATTACGGTGGGGAAGCCGAAGCCCGGCCGCTGGCCCTGATAAAGGAGAAAAGGATAGTATCTTGATCTGCGCTGTCCGGGGAACGCCGGCAGGCGGATAAGAATGTGGTGGTGAAAATGGATAATTATGTGATCGAAGCGAAGGGCGTGAACCGGATCTTTCCGGTGCCGGGGGGAGAATTTCAGGCCCTGAAGGATATTAACGTGGCGGTGCCGAAGGGTAACCTTGCGATCCTGAAGGGGCGTTCCGGCTCAGGAAAGACGACTCTGATGAATATCATCGGAGCCCTGGATCAGCCCACCGCCGGGACGGTGCTGATCGACGGGAAGCCCCTGGGGAAAATGTCGAACCGTCAGAAGGAGAATCTGCGGAGACGGGAGATGGGGTTTGTGTTCCAGGCGGTGTCCCTGATCCCTGCCCTGAATGCTTTCCAGAACGTGGAGTTTTCCATGCGGCTGGCAGGCATCAAGGCCGGAAGGGAGCGGGACCGGAGGGTGGAGGAATGCCTGCGGATGGTAGGGCTGGGAAACAGGCTGAAGCACATGCCGGCAGAGATGTCCGGCGGCGAGCAGCAGAGAGTGGCCATCGCCAGGGCCATTGCCCACCGTCCGAAGATCATCCTGGCGGATGAACCCACGGCGGAATTGGACAGCGCCATGGGTGCAAGGGTGACTGCCCTGTTTCAGGAGATGACCCGCAAGGAGGGGATCACCATTCTGATGACCACCCACGACGTGGGACTCATGGACGCGGGGGACATGCTCATTGAATTGGAGGCCGGGCAGCAGGTGAATACTGCCGGGGAAGAGAAGGAGTAGGGTATGCCGGAGACAATGGTGCAGGCGGACGGCCTGGTGAAAATTTATAAGTCGAAGCAGACGGAGGTGCTGGCCCTGCAGGGACTTGACCTGGCAGTGGAGGAAGGAGAGCTGACCGCTATCATCGGGAACAGCGGCAGCGGCAAGTCCACCTTTTTAAATATGATCGGCGGCCTGGATCGGCCCAGCGCCGGCTCCCTTCATGTGGGAGGGAAGAATCTGTTTACTATGACGGAGAAAGAGCTGGTGCATTATAAGCGGGACACGGTGGGCTTTGTATGGCAGAATAACGGGAGAAACCTGCTGCCCTGGCTGTCCGCCCTGGAGAATGTGATGCTGCCCATGAACCTTTCCAATACGAGAAAGCGGAAGGCCAAGGCGCTGGAGCTTCTGGAGATGGTGGGCATGGGCCGGAAAAAGCGCAGCAGGATGAATATGCTTTCCGGCGGTGAGCAGCAGCGGGTGGCCATCGCCATTGCCCTGGCAAATTCCCCGAAGCTTCTGCTGGCGGACGAACCCACGGGAAGCGTGGACGTAAACACGGCAAATTATATTTTCGATGTATTTACGGAGCTGAATAAGAACGGCCAGACCATTATCATTGTCACCCATGACGTAGCGCTTTCCAAGAAGGTGCGGAGGGTGGTGGCCATCCGGGACGGAAAGATCAGCAGTGAACGCATCTTAAAGGAGGCCTATGCGGACCGGGTGAAGGAAAGCGGCATCAACTGGCGGGAGGAGGACACTCAGGAAGAGTATGCCATCATGGACCGGGCGGGCCGGGTGCAGATCCCGGCGGATCTGCTGGCGGCTATGGAGCTTTCCGGCAACAAGGTAAAGCTGGAGCTTCAGGACGGAAAGGTGATTATCAGCAGGCCGGAGAGTGAGCCGGAACAGAATCAGGCGAAGACAAAGAAAGGGAAGGGCGTGTAAGCGTATGAAGGCTATCAGTGTGAAGAGCGGGAAAAGTAAGAAAAAGAAATTGGCCGTGGGAATGGCTGCGGCGCTGCTGGCCGCGGCAGTCCTGGGGGGCTGCGGGAATGACCGCGGCCCGGAGGACGGGAACAGTGAGCAGGGACAGAATTCCGTTGAGCTGGATCATTCCGAAGCCGCGGATTCCAAAGAGGAGGCTTCGGAGGACGGAGCGCCTCAGGGGGAAGCTTCGGAAAGCGGAACGGCTCAGGGAGAGGCTCCGGAGGAAGAGACCCCTATCTTAAAGGATGCGGTGCAGGAAGCGATGGGATGCCGGATCGGCGCGGCGGCGACCTTAAGCGAGCTGCAGGATGAGAAGGTGTGGGAAATCATCACCACCCATTTCAACGCCCTTACCTTTGGAAACGAATTGAAACCGGATTGTATGTTCGGCTACAGCAACGGAAGGTGCCCGGGCACGGAGGAGACCGAGCTGAACGGGGAGACCATGACCGTCCCGAAGATGGATTTCTCCAGGGCGGAGAAAATGCTTGACAAGGTGCTTTCCTGGAATCAGGAGCATCCGGACAGCCAGATCAAGGTGAGGGGACATGTGCTGGTATGGCATTCCCAGACGCCGGAGTGGTTCTTCCATGTGGATTACGACAAGAACAAGGAGTATGCGGACAAGGAGACCATGAATAAGAGGCTGGAGTGGTATATCCGGACCATGCTCACCCATTTCACAGGGGAAGACAGCAAGTACAAGGGCATGTTTTACGGCTGGGACGTGGTAAACGAGGCGGTCAGTGACGGAACGGGCACTTATCGTTCGGATAAGGAGAACCCTGACGAGCCTTTAAGCCAGGATACCCACGGCAGCAATTCCAGCTGGTGGCATGTGTACCAGAGCAATGAGTATATTCTGAATGCCTTTCTGTATGCCAATAAGTATGCCCCGGCGGATCTGGAGCTGTACTACAATGACTACAATGAATGCAGTTTCAACAAGCAGTGGGGAATCCTGGAGCTGTTAGAAGCCGTGAAGGAGCTGGAGGGCGCTCCCGGGGAGGGAACCCGTATCGACGGCATGGGGATGCAGGGACATTACAGCATGACATACCCCGAATGGGGCGATTTCAGCAATTGCATCGAGCTCTATGCAAAGGTAGTGGGAAATGTCCAGATCACGGAGTTTGACATGAGTGCCAGCGAAGGCTATGACGGCAGCGAGGAGGCAAAAGCGGAGGAATATGAGAAGCAGGCAGGCCGTTACCGGCTGCTTTACTGGACATTGAAGAAGGCTAACGAAAAGGAAGGCATCAACATTACGGGTATCACCTTCTGGGGAACGGTGGACCAGTATTCCTGGCTCCAGAGCCGTTCCAACGTGGGCGGCGGAAATACCACGGGGCTGCCCCAGTGTCCGCTGCTCTTTGATGAAAATTATCAGCCCAAGCCTGCGTTTTACGAATTTATCAAAAAATAGCAACCAATTATAATTAAGTGTCTGCGCCGCCGGAGGCGGCATAGGAGGTATGATATGTCAGTGAAGGCAATTAACCCAATTTTATCCGGATTTTATCCCGATCCGTCCATCTGCGGGGTGGGGGAGGATTTTTATCTGGTTAATTCCACCTTTTCGTATTTCCCGGGACTGCCGGTGATGCACAGCAGGGATCTGGCCCACTGGGAACAGATCGGCAATGTGATGGAGCGGGAATCCCAGCTCCCGCTGAAAAACAGCGGACATTCCCAGGGACTGTTCGCCCCCACGATCCGGTATTACCGCGGAACCTTTTACGTGGTGTGTACCAATGTTTCCCATGGGGGCAATTATATCGTGACTGCCCGGGATCCTGCAGGTCCCTGGTCCGAGCCTTATTACCTGGAGGGAGCGGACGGCATCGATCCCAGCCTGTTTTTTGACGATGACGGGAAGTGCTATTATATCGGCACTCACCCCAATCCCCAGGGCTGCCGGTACAACGGAGATTACTACATCTGGATCCGGGAGGTGGATCTGGAGAACATGAAGCTGGCGGGGGAGACTTACAATGTATGGAACGGTGCCATGAAGGACATTGTATGGCCGGAGGGGCCCCATCTGTATAAAAGGAACGGTTGGTACTACATCATGAATGCCGAGGGGGGAACCGGGCCGGAGCATGCGGTGACCATCTGCCGCAGCAGAAACCTGACGGGACCTTATGAGAATAATTTCTGCAATCCCATTATCACCCACAGGCATCTGGGAATGAAATATCCGATCCGGTATGTGGGACACGGGGATCTGGTGGAGACTGCAAAGGGAGAGTGGTATATGGTCATGCTGGCGGTGCGGCCGCTGGAGGGATATACCACCATGGGAAGGGAGACTTTCCTGGCGAAGGTGGAATGGGAGAACGACTGGCCCGTGGTCAATCCCGGCGTGGGGATGCTGACAGAAGAGGTGGAGATCGGGCTTTCCCCGTGGATGCCGGAGGGCGGCAGCGCGGTGTCCGGCGAACGGATCTACGACTTTGCCGGAATGGAAAAGCTGGGGCCGGAGTTCCTGACCCTGCGAAATCCCGGTGAGGACATGTTCCGCCTGGAGAAGGGGGAAGGGCTGGCTCTGTCCTTCCGGGACATTACCCTGAAGGAAAAGGACAGTCCCTCCTATGTGGCGGTGCGCCAGCAGGATCATCGGTTTGAGGCGTGCGCCCTGATGCGGACGGGGAATCTTACGGAAGGAAGAAGGGCGGGAATCGCTCTGATGCAGAGCGACGCGTTTCATCTGCGGGCGGAACTCTTCCGGGAAGGAGAAAAGCTGGGAGCAGAAGTGATTTTGTGCCGCAAGGGGGAGGATCAGGCAATAAGCCGTGTGGAGCTGTCCGGCACGGGGGATGCTTGCCTGAACCTGGAGAAGGCGGAGCTTGTACTGCGGGTGGAAGGACTGCAGGCTTCTGTAGAGCTTCTGACGGCCCGGGAGGGTTCGGAAGAGAGGCCGGAGCGGTCGGTATTGTGCGGCAGTGTGGATATTCGTGCCCTGTCCACGGAGGTGGCCGGAGGCTTTGTGGGCTGTACCGTGGGAATGTATGCGGCGGCCCGGCCGGAGCGGCGGGATCAGGCAGCAGTGTTTGAAAGGTTTTCGTACAGGGCCCTCCGGGTGTAAAGCCGGCGGCGCCTTTGCGGGAGAAAAGTAGAAAGAGGAGGAAGAAAAAATGGGACCGAAAGCACCTAAGGATGCCGAGAAAAAGCGCAGCGGCTTTTATCTTATGCGGGGGAAGGAGATTGCCGGATCCGCCCAGCCGGACGGCAGGGGCGTCCAGTTCCTGTTTATGGACGGAGGAAGGATCGTGAGCGCCGCCCGCCTTGTAGGCAATGTGACGGAGGAACGGATCTGGAAGCTGCTGCAGACCACGGAGGGGTTCCGGAAGCTGGTGCACAGCATCGGAGTGACGGCGGAGCTGGAGCAGGGAGAATGCGACGAGGTGGACTTTGTGCTGCAGATGTACGGAAAGAGCGACCCCTATGTGTCCGGTACGGTGATCAGGATGTCCCTGCCTGTAGACGGCAGGGAGCGGACGGCAGTGCTTTCCGGGCAGGAGTGGTCCGATGACGATGATCTGCCGGGACAGATCCGCTTTGAATTTCCCAGGCCCGGGATCATTGCCCGGGTGTCGGTAAAGCTATATTTAAACGATGGCTTTGAGGCGCCGGAGGAGATTGAGGAGACAAAAGTCGATCTGGATTCGGCGGATTACAGGGCCATGCTGGAGAAATCCCTGATGCAGGCAGGCAACCCTGCGCGGCTGCAAAGAGCGATTGACAGGGCCAGACAGGGCGAGGAGGTGACGATGGCCTTCATCGGCGGTTCCATCACCCAGGGCGCGGGGGCAGTGCCCATTAACACAGGCTGCTACGCCTACAAGGCTTTTGAGCGTTTCTGCCGTCTGGCGGGCCGGGGAACGGAGGATACTGTGCGTTACGTCAAGGCCGGCGTGGGAGGAACGCCCTCCGAGCTGGGGATGCTTCGCTATGAGAAAGACGTGCTCAGGGACGGCAGCGTGAAGCCGGACGTAGTAGTGGTGGAATTTGCCGTCAATGACGAGGGGGACGAAACGAAGGGCGAGTGTTATGATTCCCTGGTGAGGAAGATTTTGGACGGGGACGGTAAGCCGGCGGTGATCCTGCTGTTTGCCGTGTTTGACAACGACTGGAACCTCCAGGAGAGGCTGTCCCCCGTGGGAAGGGCTTATGACCTGCCCATGGTGAGCGTAAGGGATGCCGTGGTGGAGCAGTTTTACAGGAAGCCGGGAGAAGGAAGGGTTTTCAGCAAGAACCAGTTCTTTTATGATTGTTACCATCCCACGAACCTGGGGCATACGGTGATGGCGGACTGTATCGGCAGGCTGCTTGAGGAGGCGGATGCGATGCCCAGGCAGGAGGATACCCTGAAGCTTGCCGAAATCGTGCCGCCCCTGGGAGGAGAATTCCAGACGGTAAAGCGCTTTGACCGGTCTTCCGACCTGCCTTGTGTTCAGGTGGACTGCGGCGGGTTCCGCCACCGGGACGAAGAACTGCAGGCAGTGGAAATGGACAGGGATCTGACGGGAACCGGGGAATTCCCCGACAACTGGATGCACAGGGCGGACGACGGGGGGGCACCCTTTTCCATGGATGTCGTCTGTCGGGCGCTTCTGCTGATATACAAGGATTCCGGCAGCAGTGCGGTGGGCCGGGCAGAGGTGTTTGTAAACGGGGAGAAAATCCTCACAGCGGATCCCCATGTCAACGGCTGGACTCACTGCAACCCCGTGATCTGTTTCCGGGGGGCGGAGCCTGTCAGCCGCCATGTGGAGATCCGCATGGCAGAGGGAGAGGAAGCCAAAGAATTTACGATTCTTGGATTTGGCGTGGTTGAGTAAAGCAGGGGTCAGTGCTTTCCCCGCCTCATGGAACGATATTCGCTGGGCGTACAGTGCTTATACTGCTTGAACAGGCGGTTGAAGGTGGAAATGCTGGCATATCCGGACTGCAGAGCTACCTCAATAATGGGGAGGTTCGGGTTTGCCAGCAGGGCTTCGGAGGCCTTGAGCCGTCTGGAATGCAGATAATCGTTGAAGGTCAGGTCGGTATACTGCTTAAACAGCCTGGAGAAATGAAATTTACTGAAGCCCATATAATTTGCCATGTTTTCCAGGTTCAGGTCCTCGGAGTAGTGGACGTCAATATATTCCAGAAGATTGTTAAATTTCTTGATGTATTCCTTCTGCCTTGTCATGCGTACATTGGGAAACAGTTCCCGCTGGTAGATATGGTCGTAGGCAAATTTTGCAAATAAGTCCAGCAGCAGGGAATAAATGGAAAGCTCCGCATATTCGTTTTCACTGAAGTATTCTTCCGTGATCTGATACAGATGCTGGTAAACCTCACGGTATATCTGGGGATAGGCATCCTCGGTGACATGGATGGGCTGCATCAGCAGCGACTGGATGCAGGAACTGCTCTTGAGGTCCAGCAGCGGGGATATATCCAAAAGGAGGATGAAGCGCCTGCCGGACTCCGGTGCCATCAGCTTATGCAGCTCCTGGGGAGGGATAAACAGAAATTCCCCGGGAACAAGATGGTACATCTGCTGATTGATTTCCACATCATAATAGTTTTCGATGGGCATGATGATCTCCAGGGCGCAGTGCCAGTGAGAATCATAGTCTTCGGTCTGCTCGTTGCACCAGATGCGGATGCCGGAATTGGTATGGTATTGAATGATCTCCTGAGAGTCTTCGATGTTCCTGCCGCCGGCCCAGTCGCTGTTGGCTGTATAATAATCCTGGTGTGCTCTGTCTATTTTTTTATTTTCCATGAGTATGTATCCCCTGTTCTATTATTGTGCAAGTATGCTGAATGCTGTCACACAGACTAAATAGTTTATCGTGGATTTCCACAAATGATTATAGCATTATTAATGCAAAATGTAAATACGTGCGTAAACAAAAACAGCAATATTTGAAAAGTATCAGCAATAAATGAGTAGATTCGTGGAAGATGTACCCGTATAATCAAATATATGCTCACGGGGAGTCCGGATGCAGGGCTCTTGGCACGGGCAGAATCGGAAAGGAGGCCAGGATGGCGGATTACGGAAAAAGGGAATATCGGAATGTGTTTGCGGAGATCGGGAAAAGTGAAGAGGAAATTGATAAAAGGCTGGCGGAGATAATGGAAACCTTCTTCGAAAAGGAGGGGGAGAAGGTCTTCTTCCGGGTGGGAGAGGATATGGCGTACATAGAAGATACCGGGAATCTGGACGCCAGGACGGAAGGGATGTCCTACGGGATGATGTTCTGCGTACAGATGGACCGGAAGGAGGATTTTGACCGTCTCTGGAAATGGGCAAAGACCTATATGTGGATGGACGAGGGGGAGAATGAGGGATACTTTGCATGGTCCTGCGCTCCCGACGGGAAGAAAAACGCTTACGGGCCTGCTCCCGACGGGGAAGAATTCTTTGCCATGGCGCTTTTCTTTGCTGCCCACCGCTGGGGGAACGGCAGCGGGATCTTTGATTATGAGCGGGAGGCACGGGAAATCCTGAGGGCCTGCCTGCACAAGGGGGAAAACGGCAGGCCCGGCTGTCCCATGTGGAATCATGATAATCATCAGATCCTGTTTGTGCCGGGCATTTCCTTTACGGATCCTTCGTATCATTTGCCGCATTTTTACGAATTGTTTGCCCTGTGGGCGGATCCTGAGGATCGGGATTTCTGGATCAAGGCGGCTGAGGCCAGCAGGGAATATCTGGCGCTGGCCTGTCATCCCGTTACCGGAATGTCCGCGGAATATGCGGAATTTGACGGGCAGCCCGTGAAAAAGGTGCCCTGGGGCAAGGACCGCCATGACTGGTTTTTCAGTGATTCCTACAGGACCGTGGCCAATATCGGGCTGGATTATGAGTGGTTCGGGGTGGACAAAGGACAGCGGGGAGCGGCGGAGCGGCTGCAGCGCTTCCTGGGTGTGGAGCGCAGGGAGGATCCCTTCCGGATATACGAGGTGGACGGGAGAGTCATTGAGAGAGGAGCCCTGCATCCCACAGCCATTACGGCCACCACGGCCCAGGGGGCGCTTGCGGTGCCGGAGAGGCTGGACGGGGACGAGCTGTCCCAGGCGGGACAGATGGCCCGCATGTGGGTGGAAAGGTTCTGGAATCAGCCGATGCAGACGGGGAAATACAGGTATTATGATAACTGCCTGTATCTGTTCGCATTCCTGGCGCTGAGCGGAAAGTACCGGATCTGGGAGTGAGTGCCGGTACGAGCGTACCGGCCCGGTGCCCTGTCTGAACCGGTACGGACGGGCGCGGAAGACGGAAAAAAGAAGCATACAATGAGTAGAGAAAATCGGTTTCATATGGTATGATAGGGGGGAGCGGAATCCGCGATAAAATCGGCCCGGACAAAGAGAATGGGGCGATAGCAGAACAATGGTTGGAGGGAAAACAGTGAGAGACAGAGAAAAAGCAAGAAAACGGGCGCAGGAACTGGTCAGCAGGATGACACTGGAGGAGAAGGCATCTCAGCTGAAGTATGACGCGCCGGCAATACCCAGGCTGGGCATACCTGCCTATAACTGGTGGAACGAGGGCCTGCATGGCGTGGCAAGGGCCGGGGTGGCGACAAGCTTTCCCCAGGCAATCGGTGTGGCGGCAGCCTTTGATCCGGAGCTGACGGAGGAGATGGGACGGGTCGTGGCCGTGGAAGGACGGGCAAAATATAACTCCAGCAGTGCCAGGGATGACAGGGATATATACAAGGGGCTTACTTTCTGGTCGCCCAATGTAAATATTTTCAGGGATCCGAGATGGGGCAGGGGGCATGAGACCTACGGAGAGGATCCATATCTTACGGGAGAGCTGGGGAAGGCATACGTGAAGGGGCTGCAGGGGGACGGAGAATATCTGACGGCGGCTGCCTGCGCAAAGCACTTTGCAGTACATTCCGGGCCGGAGGCGGTACGCCATGAGTTTGACGCCCGGGTATCTGAGAAGGATTTGAGAGAGACCTATCTGCCTGCCTTTGAGAAGCTTGTGAAGGAAGCGGAGGTGGAGGCCGTGATGGGCGCCTACAACCGGACCAACGGGGAGCCCTGCTGTGCCCACAAGGAGCTGATGGAGGATATTCTGCGGGGCGAGTGGGACTTCCAGGGGCATTATGTGTCGGACTGCTGGGCAATCCGGGACTTCCATACGAAGCATATGGTGACGGATACTGCGGAGGAGTCTGCGGCGCTGGCTTTAAAAACCGGCTGTGACTTAAACTGCGGCTTTACGTATCTGCACCTGCTGAAGGCCTGCGAGGAAGGGCTGGTGACGGAGGAGGATATTACAAAGGCGGCGGAGCGGCTGTTTACCACCAGATTCCTGCTGGGACTCTTTGACGAGACGGAATATGACGGGATCGGCTATGATAAGCTGGAATGTGAAGAGCATCTCAAGGCGGCGGACAGAGCTACCGCGGAGAGCCTGGTACTGCTTAAGAATAACGGTATCCTGCCCCTGGATCCGGAGAAGGTGAAGACCATCGGGGTGATCGGGCCCAATGCCAACAGCAGGGCGGCGCTGGTAGGAAATTACCACGGGACTTCTTCCCGGTACATAACCGTGCTGGAGGGGATCCAGGATCTGACGGCAGGAAAGGCAAGGGTTTATTATTCCGAGGGCTGCCATCTGTTCCGCGACAGGGTGGAAGGCCTCGGCCAGAGACAGGATCGAATCAGTGAGGCCGTGAGTGTGGCCTTAAACAGTGATGTGGTGATCCTCTGCCTGGGGTTGGATGAGACCCTGGAAGGTGAGGAGGGAGATACGGGCAACAGCTATGCTTCCGGAGACAAGGGCGACCTGCTTCTGCCGGAATCGCAGCGGGAGCTGGCAGAGGCGGTGCTGGGCACAGGTAAGCCGGTGGTGGTGCTGAACATGACGGGAAGCGCCATGGATCTGCGGTACATGGAAGAAAAGGCGGATGCGGTGATGCAGGTGTGGTATCCCGGAGCCCGGGGCGGCAGAGTGGTGGCTCAGGCCCTGTTCGGCCAGCTGTCTCCTTCCGGTAAGCTGCCGGTGACCTTTTACAATGACAGCTCCGAACTGCCGGCCTTTGAGGACTATTCCATGAAGGGCAGGACCTACCGCTATTTTACCGGACAGGTGCTTTATCCCTTCGGCTACGGTCTGACCTACGGGGATGTGGCCGTAGAGCGGGCAGACTGCGGCGGCCGTGCATTTGAAGGGGAAGCCGCAGGGGAAGTGGAGGCGGACGTGACAAAGCCGGTTACGGTTAAGGTGAAAGCTGTCAACCATGGAAAGACGGCTACCGGAGAGGTGATCCAGATCTATCTTAAGGCTGAGGATTCGCCTTTTGCGGAGCCCAATGCAAAGCTTTGTGCCTTTGCCAGGATTTTCCTTGGCGCTTCGGAAGATACGGAGGCGGAGCTGGAGATTCCCCCTGAGGCCTTTACCGTGGTGGAGAACAGAGGGCGGAAGGTGTTACAGTGTCAGTGTGGGCCTGGGCCAGCCGGATGGAAGAACGGCACAGCTGACAGGCAGGCAGTGCATTTCCTTTAAGGTCGTAAGAAAATGAGCCGGAAGCGGCAGAAAATCTGGAGGCAGATATGACAGCGAATGGGGAAAACTTTGTATTGCAGGGGCAGGGTGAAAAAGCGGCGTTTCTGATCGAATCACAGGCCTATGAGGGCGTTAAGCGCATCGGACAGCGGGTGGCGCTGGATGTGGAGCTTGTGACAGGGGTGAGGCCGGAAATCCGGGAGGAGGCGTCGCAGTGCGCGGGCAGTATTGTCCTTTTTGCCACCGTGGGCATGAGCCCCTGCTTAAAAGAGCTGGAAGAGGCCGGAAAGTGGACGTCAGAGGCGATTTCCGGGAAGCGGGAGGTCTACCGGATACAGGTGGTTGACAATCCTTTCCCGGAACAGCCGCAGATCAAAAGGGCGCTGGTGATCGCGGGAAGCGACAAGCGGGGAACCATCTACGGGATGTTTTGCCTGTCGGAGCTCTGCGGCGTTTCGCCGCTGGTCTACTGGGGAGATGCTGCCCCTGAGAAGCGGGATACCCTGGCACTGGACATCGGGGAGGGCTTCGTGTCAAAGGAGCCCTCCGTCAGATACCGGGGCTTCTTTATCAATGACGAATGGCCGGCTTTTGGCAGCTGGTGCAACGAGCATTTCGGCGGCTTCAACGCAAAGGTGTATGAAGAGGTATTTATCCTCCTGCTGCGGTTAAAGGGAAATTACCTCTGGCCTGCCATGTGGAGTGCCACCTTTTCCGAAGACGGGCCGGGGCTGGAGAACGCCGTGCTGGCGGATATTTACGGTGTTGTCATGGGGGCTTCCCATCATGAGCCTATGTGCAGGGCCGGTGCGGAATGGCAGCATATTTATCAAAATTACGGCCAGGACAATACCTGGAGCTTCCTTTCCAACAGAGAGGCGATTACGGAATTCTGGAAGGACGGCATTCTGCGGAATAAGCCCTTTGAGAATGTGATTACCATCGGCATGAGGGGGGAGAGCGATTCCAAGCTGCTCCCTGAGGATGCAGGGTTAAAGGATAATATCCAGGTTATCAGGGAGGCTATTCTGACCCAGCATGAGCTCCTGCGTAAATATATTGATCCTGACCTGAAGAAAATTCCCCGGATGCTGGCCATCTATAAAGAGGTGGAGGAGTATTACTATGGGGACGAGACTTGTCAGGGCTTAAAGGGCTGGGAAGAGCTGGATGACGTGATCCTGATGCTCTGCGAGGACAATTTCGGCAATACCAGGGGGCTTCCCAATGAAGCGGACAGGAAGCATCCCGGCGGGTACGGCATGTATTATCATTTCGATTATCACGGGGCCCCTGTAAGCTATGAGTGGCAGAACAGCTCCCGGCTGACGAAGACCTGGGAGCAGATGACCCAGGCCTATGAGTTCGGCGTGAGGGAGCTCTGGATCGTCAATGTAGGCGATTTAAAGGGTGTGGAGTATCCGCTGTGCTATTTTATGGACCTGGCCTATGACTACGAGACCTACAGTGCAAAGAACGTGACGGAGCAGTATGCCCGGAACTGGATCAGAAAACAGTTTGGCAGCCGTCTGTCGGAAGAAACCTCGGCAGATGTCTTAAGGCTCCTGGAGGGCTTTACCCGCTGGAATGCGGCCAGACGGCCGGAGACCATGGAGCCGGGAATCTACCATCCCTGCCATTTCCGTGAGGGAGAGCGGGTATGGAATGAGGTAAACGGCCTGATGGAGCTGGCGGAGAAGCTGAAGGCAGGAATGCCGGCGGATTGTATGGATGCCTATTGCAGTATGCTCTATTATCCGGCCATGGCTTCCCTCAACCTGATCCTGATGCACATTGAAGCCGGGTGGAACGAATATTATGCGGGGCAGGGAAATATTGCGGCCAACGCATTCGGCAGCAGCGTAAAGCAGAGAGTGGAGAAGGACCACCGGTACATCCAGGCGTATCACAGTCTGGCGGGTGGCAAGTGGAACCATATGATGGATTCCGCCCACACCGGCTTCCGCAGCTGGGATGACCACTACTGGACCTATCCTGTGGTGCGGGAGGTGATACCCATTCCCCGGGCCAAGATGCTGGTACAGTTCCGCGGGCAGGAAGGGTATCATGTGGGCAATTACTGGCAGGACAGGGGGTATCCCTGCAACGATGATTTTACCCGGCCGGATACGGAAAGCGTGGTGATCGACATCGGCAGCAGGGGAGATGTGGACTTTGAGTATCAGATCCGCTGCGACAGGCCCTGGGCCAAATTTTCCCGGGAAAGGGGCAGCGTCAGGATTTCGAAGCAGGAGGCGTTTACCATGGAGAGCATCACCGTCACCTGCGACAGAAGCCTTTTGCAGGAGAGCCGGGAGAAGGCGTTGATCGAGGTCTGCGGGGAGTTCGCCAACGGACAGAAGATTACCTGCAGCCTGTACCTGCTGGCAGAAAAAGCGGACTGTGCCTACGCCCCCGGTACTTATGTGGAAAAGCAGGGCTATCTTGCCATGGAGGCCGGGAAGTATACTAAGAAGCAGGACGTAGAGGGAGAGGGCTTTGCCCTGATCCGCCATCTGGGCAGGATGGGAGCCGCCCTCAAGGCTTTCCCCGTCACAAAGTCCTGGGTGGGCGCAGAGGAGGCACCCTGGGTGAAATATACCTTTGCGGCAGCCGGGAGCGGGAAGTATCAGGTACAGTTTTACCTGGCTCCCAGAAATCCCGTGGAGAAGGGAGCGCGGATGAGGCTTGCCTTCTCGGTAAACGATGGAGAAAGAAAGTTTGCGGATGTGGTTCCGGAGGTTTATTATACGGAGTTTTCCTGCAGATCCTGGAACCGGGGTGTGATGGACAATATCCGGATCATTGAAGATACCGTGCAGCTTCGGGAGGGCGTGAACGATCTGTATTTCTATGCGGCGGATCCGGGGATCGTGCTGGAGCGGATCGTGCTGTATCCTGAAGGGACGAAGCTGCCGGAGTCCTATCTGGGGCCGGTGGAGAGCTGGCGGCAGGAATGATGCAGCCGGGAGAGGAATCCGTTAAAAAGGAGGTATAAGAAATGGACATCAAAGAACAAATCAGCAAGGTAGTAGAAGAGGTGACTAAGAATCCGGGCATTCAGGGTCAGTTTGAAAAGGAACCTGTAAAGGTGATCGAGAAATTGATCGGAGTAGATCTGCCGGATGATATGGTCATGAAGATTATTGACGGTGTAAAGGCCAAGCTGACCATGGATGATGTATCTAAGGTTGCCGGCGCACTCAAGGGAGTGTTTCAGAAATAGTACTGATACGGCCATTATAATTTATTAGAGAGAAGCCAGTTCCGAGCATAGATCAGCGGACTGGCTTTTTCCGTGGGGCAAATGATTACAAGAATGTAAGGTTAAAGGGTAAAATGTAAGGTAATTCTATTGCAGCAAAGTTCCTTCGCATGTATTATAGTATTGTGCACGCGATACAATAATACAACGGCGGAAAATGCGCAGCGCCGTGAGTGGAACGGAGGAATTATGTCACTTTTGGAAGTAAAGAATTTAAAAAAGGTATATACGACGCGGCTGGGAGGAAATAAGGTCCAGGCTCTGGAGGACGTGAATTTTACGGTAGAGCAGGGCGAGTACGTGGCGATTATGGGGGAATCGGGTTCGGGCAAGACTACCCTTTTGAATATTATGGCGTCTCTGGATAAGCCTACCGGCGGGCAGGTGATACTGGCGGGTAAGAATATGGCGGATATTAAGCAAAAGGAGCTTTGTGCCTTCCGCAGGGATAATCTGGGTTTTGTGTTTCAGGACTTTAACCTGCTGGATTCCCTGTCCCTGAAGGATAATATCTTTCTGCCCCTGGTACTGGCGGGCTGTAAGGTGGCAGAGATGGAGAAGCGGCTGGGACCGCTGGCAGATCGGCTGGGGATCAGGGATATTCTGGAAAAGTTTCCTTATGAGGTTTCCGGGGGGCAGCGCCAGCGCACGGCAGTGGCCAGGGCGTTGATTACCAATCCCCAGATCCTGCTGGCGGACGAGCCCACCGGTGCGCTGGATTCCAAGGCCTCCGACAGGCTGCTGCGTATTTTCGCGGATGTAAATGAGGGGGGACAGACGATCCTGATGGTGACCCACAGCATCCAGGCGGCCAGCAGGGCAGGGCGGGTTATGTTTATCAAGGACGGCCGTGTCTTTAATCAGATTTACCGGGGAGGGCTGAGCGACGAGGAGATGTACCGGAAGATCTCGGATACCCTGACTATTTTGCAGACGGAGCGCTCGGAGAGCAGGCACTTTGACCATACCGGGGAAATGTCAGACGGCACACAGGAAGTACCAGAGTCTGATGCAGATGAGGTAAAGGTCCGAAATAAGCATGAAAAAAATGTCCGCAGGGGAGGAGGCAGTAAGATATGAATAGAGGCAAGTCACTGCTGCCCCGGATGGCGGCAGCCAATATCCGAAAGAACGGCTCCACGTATTTCCCGTATATCGGTGTCAGCATTTTCACCATGTTTACCTATTTCGTCTTTGACCTGATTGTAAACAATGATCTGATGTCCAAGCTGCCCCGTGCCAGTTATGCGACAGTATTCGTGGAAATAGGCTTTTTCCTGCTCAGTATTATCATGGTTCCGTTTTTGTACTATACCAACAGCTTCCTGATTAAGAGGAGGAAGAAGGAGCTGGGCCTGTACAGCATCCTGGGGATGGAGAAGAAGCATATCGGTATTATGATGTTCTGGGAGAGCCTGGTGGCGTATATCCTTGTCCTGGCAGCAGCGATTCCGCTGGGGCTTTTGTTTGCCAGGCTGCTTTTCCTGATGCTTTTGAATCTGGCCAAGCTGCCGGTAGACGCAGCCTTTGCCATCAGTCCCAGGGCGATTGTGGATACGCTGGTCTTCTATGCCCTGGTGTCTGTCCTGAACCTCTTTGTAACCTGGTACAGGTGGGGAAGGCGAGGCCCGTAGAGCTGATGGCCGGCTCCAGGAAAGGCGAGAAAGAGCCGAAAAGCGCCGGGCTCACGATCTGGAGCTTTGCGGGAATGCTGGCCCTGGGGACCGGGTATTATCTTGCCGTCAGGGCGGAGATTAACAGTATGCTTTTTGCCGATTTCTTTCTGGCAGTCCTGCTGGTGATTGTGGGAACGTATTTCCTGTTTACGTCAGGGAGTATTGCACTGTTGAAATACATGAAAAAAAGAAAGAGATATTATTACCGGCCGGAGAATTTTATTACGGTGTCAGGAATGTTGTACCGCATGAAGAAAAATGCCGCCGGTCTTTCCAATATTTGTATCTTTGCCACTATGTTCCTCATTACGGTGATCTGTACCGTCAGCCTCGGACTGAGTATCGATTCCATTACCGCTTATTCCTATCCAAGGACCTTTGAGCTGTATTTCAATGGGGAGCAGGATGAGGCGTCGCTGAAGGCCGTGATGGAAAGGGCGGCGTCAGAAAACGGTGTGGAGCTGGAAGACTACCTGGGATGGAGCGGTATACCGGATGAGGAAGTCTATATCGAAGGGAATCGGTTCCGGGCACGGGAGGCGGGCGATAACATATACGACTCCAACAGTGTCCTGCTGATGACAGCAGAGGAGTTCGGCGCTATGGAGCACAGCCAGGTAAGCCTGGAGGCCGGAGAGATACTGATCTTTTCCGGTGGTGCGGACTTAGGGTATGATACCCTGGTGGTAGGCGGGAGCCAGTGGCGGATCAAGGAAGAGCTGGCGGAATGTTCCTATGGGAAAAGGGTAAAGAACGATACGTCAGGACGGGATTTTGTGATTGTGTTCGCCGATTCCGGGGAGCGGATCCAGGCGGCTGCCGGGCTGGGCCTGGGCGAGGAACAGAAGGCATTTCGGATGGCCTGTAATCCCCGGGGGGAGGCTGGGGCAATCGATGCCTTCCGGGACGACGCGGCTGCGGCGCTGGCAGATACCGCCGGATATGTAACCTACGGGGATTACCGGCAGGAAATTGCCGAGGTGGAGAGTATGTATGGCGGGCTGATGTTTATCGGTATCTTCTTTGGCAGCATCTTCCTGATTTGTCTGCTGATTATTATGTATTACAAGCAGATTACGGAAGGATTTGAGGATCAGAATAATTTTGAAATCATGCAGAAGGTGGGAATGAGTGATGAAGAGATTCGTGGAACGATTCAAAAACAGATCCGTCTGGTATTTGCATTACCTTTGGCAGGTGCGATACTTCATACGGTTGTTGGCATGAATATGGTGGTGATGCTGATGGCGGCACTCCATAATTATGAGGTAAAGCTGATGGTGGTCTGCACCACGGCAGTGTGCACGGTGTTCGCCGTCGTATATGCTCTCTGTTATAAGAGAACCTCAACGACGTACTATAAGATTGTACGACACATGAATTAGAGCAGGCATTAACCGGTTGTGTTTTGCGGGGGAATAGAGTATAGTATCTTTAGAATCCCGGAGGGAAAACCTGCCGTTACAGGGCGGGGAAGGTGCCGGTTCTTTTCGGTGGAGCGGGGGAAGCATGAAGGAAAAGGTGGTAGTGGGTATGTCCGGGGGCGTGGATTCCTCCGTGGCGGCATACCTTTTGCAGGAAAAGGGTTATGATGTGGTGGGGGTCACCATGCAGATCTGGCAGGACGAAGCAGAAGGGCTGAAAGAGGAAAACGGAGGCTGCTGCGGGTTATCCGCAGCGGAGGACGCCAGGCGGGTGGCGGAGGTGCTGGGGATACCCCATTATGTCATGAATTTCAGGCAGGAATTCAAGCGGCATGTGATCGACTATTTCGTGGAGGAGTATTTGGCCGGCCGCACACCCAATCCCTGTATAGCATGCAACCGCTATGTCAAGTGGGAAGCGCTGCTGGAACGCAGCCTGGGGATAGGTGCGGATTATATTGCCACAGGGCACTATGCCAGGATAGAAAGGCTTCCCGGAGGGCGTCTGGCCCTGCGCCGGGCGGTAACGGCACAGAAGGATCAGACCTATGCCCTTTATGGGTTGACGCAGGAACAGCTGGCCCGTACGCTGATGCCGGTGGGAGAGTATACGAAGGAGCAGGTCAGGGAGCTGGCAGAACGCATCGGGCTTCCGGTGGCACATAAGCCGGACAGTCAGGAGATCTGCTTTGTGCCGGACGGGGATTATGCCGGCTTTATCGACCGGGAAGCGGCGGGGCGGGTGCCGGGGCCGGGGAATTTTGTCACCGGAGACGGCAGAATCCTGGGGCGGCATAAGGGAATTACCCATTACACGCTGGGACAGCGCAGGGGCCTGGGGCTCCCATTGGGGGAGAGAGTCTTTGTCACCGGGCTTCGGCCTGAGACCGATGAGGTGGTGGTCGGGACGGATGAAGAGCTTTTTGTGACGGAAGCACTGTGTGATCGTGTAAATTTCATGTCGGTGGAGGATATTTCCGGGCCGGTCCGGGTGAAGACGAAGATCCGCTATAACCATGGCGGCGAGTTCTGCCGGATTGAAAGGGCAGAAGGCGGCAGGATAAAATGCACTTTTGAAAGGAAGGTCCGGGCGGTGACGCCGGGACAGGCCGCAGTCTTTTACGACGGGGAATATGTGCTGGGCGGCGGCACTATAGTGGGCGGCGGCACAGTTTAAGGCTGCAGGGCATATCATATATTGGAACAAATGGGATGCAGACAGTTAGGAGATAGGATATGGACAGTAATTTCGGAGGAAGAATGCCTGTCAGAAGGAACCGTTTCGGCTCCGTGACGGGGATGATCGTGGACATGGTGCCTGCCACAATGGGGAACCGCCGGGCGGAGGGCTGTGTAATCTTTGTTACCCTGGAGGATACGGACGGCAATACGGTGAATTTTATCATGTCGCCTCATACTTATGTAGTGGATTTCGAGACGCTTTCCGTGGGAATGACGTGTACCTTCTGGTATGCGGCGGATGCGCCCATGCCGCTGATTTATCCGCCCCAGTACAACGCGGTGGCAGCGGCCAGAGAGAAGATGGAGCGAATGGTGAATGTGGGGTATTACAATACTTCCCTGGTGAATGACGATCAGACACTGCAGTTGAATATGGACGGCTCCGTAAACGTGCGCACTACCAATAACCAATATTTCCAGGGGAATCCTGCAGGCCATAATCTGGTGGTGGTCTATGGAAGCTCCACCCGCAGCATTCCTGCCCAGACCACGCCCAAGCTGGTGGTGGTGCTGTGCGAAGCGTGAAAGGAATGAAGATTTTCTAAGGCTGGAAAGTACCCAGCCTAAGAAAATCTAAATCATTCCTGGAAGAATCGCTTCAGCGATTCTTCCTGCGCATCTTTGTGCTTTGGCTCCAATGGGATTCAGAGGCTTTAGAGGCGATTCAGAGGCGGATAAACTCCGGCGTCCGGTGCTGGAATACGGTATAGTATCGGAAGCCGCAGGATTCCAGAACCTCGGCGGCGCGGGGGAAGTATTCGGCGATATGGAATGTGTCATGGGCATCACTGCCAACGGTGATGATCTCTCCCCCAAGCTGCCGGTAACGCTTCAAAATATCCGTGCAGGGATGAAAATCTTTCATCCCGTTTTCTATGCCGCCGGTGTTAAGCTCGATTCCCTTCCCGTTTTCCAGCAATGTACTGAGAATTTCATCAAAAATATCCCGATATTTCTCATAGCTGTAATTCCGGTCTCCGCCCGGGCCATAGCGCACGACATAATCCAGGTGGCCGTATACGTCAAAATTTGTAAATTTCTTAATGTTTTCCAGGATAGAAGTAAAGTACTCGCGATACGCTTCTTCCTCGCTCCGGCCTTCATAAAAGGCAGGATAATAAGGATCTTTCCCATGGCAGATATGGGAGGAGCCAATGATAAAGTCGAACTCATATGATTTGGCATATACTGCAATTTTACGCAGTATTTCAGACTGCAGGCCCAGTTCGACTCCGAAGAGCAGACGGATCTGGTCCTGGTACTTATCTTTCAGGCGTGCCAGATCATAGAGATAGGAATCTGTGTTCAGCAGAAAGATACTGCCGGATTCTTCCGGGGAATCGGGGAAATCTATATCGTGGTGTTCGGTAAAGCACATGGTCTTCAAGCCCCGGGAAATTCCGGACAATATCATTTCTTCCATGGGAGTATCCGAATCCCCGGAAAAAGAAGAGTGCAGATGGCAGTCGGCTGTAACAGGCATAATGGCCCTCCTTTGCTGTTGGCGATCATCAGTAAAATGAAATGTGGCTTACTTTTTTTCAGATATTATTGTATCATAAATTATTGTATCATAAATAAATATCTTAGCAAAGTGTAAATTTTGCGGCCAAATGCAATTATTTTTCATTTACATCTTGAATTATCAGATGAAATTAGGTAAAATATTCTTGCTGACAAAATTTTGTCAATCTGGCGATTCTCTCCAAAGATGGGACAGGCTGGCAAAAGAATATATAATAGAGACTGCTTCGCATTTTCTATTATCAATATTTCATTATTAAAATTTTAGGAGGAAACTAAAATGGCAGTAAGAGTAGCAATCAATGGTTTTGGCCGTATTGGTCGTCTTGCATTCAGACAGATGTTTGATGCAGAAGGTTATGAAGTAGTAGCAATCAACGATTTAACTAGTCCTGAGATGCTCGCTCACTTATTAAAGTATGATACCGCACAGGGTAGATACAAATACGCAGACAGCGTATCCTACGGAGAGGATTCCATCACAGTGAATGGAAAGACCATCACAATCTACAAAGAAGCTGATGCTAAGAACCTTCCTTGGGGAGAATTAAAGGTTGACGTTGTTCTTGAATGTACAGGTTTCTATACATCCAAGGCAAAAGCAAGCGCACATATCGAAGCTGGCGCACGTAAAGTAGTTATTTCCGCACCTGCCGGAAATGATCTGCCTACTATCGTTTACAATGTAAACCATACAACATTAAAGCCGGAAGATACGGTTATTTCCGCAGCTTCCTGTACAACAAACTGCTTAGCTCCTATGGCTAAGGCATTAAATGACCTGGTTCCTATCATGAGCGGTATTATGACAACGGTTCATGCTTACACAGGCGATCAGATGATTCTTGACGGACCTCAGAGGAAGGGCGACAAGAGAAGAAGCCGTGCAGGCGCTCAGAATATCGTTCCTAACTCAACAGGCGCTGCTAAGGCAATCGGCCTTGTTATTCCTGAATTGAACGGCAAGCTCATCGGCTCCGCTCAGCGTGTTCCCACTCCTACAGGCTCCACCACAATCTTAGTTGCGGTTGTTAAGGGCGCGGTTACCAAAGAGCAGATCAACGACGCTATGAAAGCAGCTTCTACAGAGTCCTTTGGTTACAACACAGACGAAATCGTTTCTTCTGACGTTATCGGAAGCACATTTGGTTCTATCTTTGATGCAACACAGACAATGGTAGCTCCTATGGAAGATGGAAATACTCAGGTACAGGTTGTTTCCTGGTATGACAATGAGAATTCTTACACAAGCCAGATGGTAAGAACAATCAAATACTTCTCAGAGTTAGCATAACAAAGATTGTCTCGTTTTTTCGAGTCGGCCTTGTAGTAAAATACTCACATAGAGTGAGAACCCTCACTTAAAGTGAAAACCCTCACTTAAAGTGAGGGTGGCAAAGACCTTAAGGGTCCGGTCTTATGGACCGGACCCTTTTTCGCATAGGCGCGCACAGGGAAGTTTGCCGACAGGCAGCGTGCCGGCCTGCGAAGGTAGGGGGATTTTCCCCTACCCAGTTTATGCACAGGTCCGCATAAGGAAATTTGCTGCCAAGGCAGCATGCGGACTGCGCGGCGAGCGGGGAGACAAACCTTCCCTGCTTAATTCGGTACAAAAATATTAGTGGAGGAATGAATCATGGGATTAAATAAAAAATCAGTTGACGATATCAACGTAGCAGGAAAGCGCGTGCTTGTAAGATGCGATTTTAATGTACCTCTTAAAAATGGCGAGATTACAGATGAAACACGTATTGTTGCGGCCCTTCCTACAATCAAGAAATTATTGGCGGACGGAGGAAAGGTTATTCTCTGCTCCCATCTTGGCAAGGTAAAAAATGGTCCTAACGAAGGCGAATCATTAGCGCCCGTTGCTAAGAGACTTTCCGAGAAGCTTGGCAAAGAGGTTAATTTTGTTGCAGATTACAATGTAACAGGCGAGGCGGCTACGGCGGCGGTTGCAGCTATGAAGGAAGGCGATGTGGTTCTTCTTCAGAATACACGTTTCCGCGGCAAGGAAGAGACAAAGAACGGCGAAGAATTCAGCAAAGAGCTGGCTGATTTGGCTGATGTATATGTATGCGATGCTTTTGGCTCCTCCCACAGGGCACATGCATCTGTTGCAGGCGTAACAGAGTGTATCCGCGCAAAGGGCGGCGAGTGCGCAGTTGGATATTTGATGCAGAAAGAAATTGATTTCCTTGGTAATGCGGTAGAAAACCCCGTAAGACCTTTCGTAGCAATTCTTGGCGGTGCAAAGGTGGCGGATAAGCTTAACGTTATCAACAACCTGCTTGAGAAATGCGATACCCTGATCATTGGCGGCGGTATGGCTTTCACATTCTTAAAGGCACAGGGCTATGAGATTGGCAAGTCTCTGGTAGACGACGAGAAGCTTGATTACTGCAAGGAAATGATGG
>ERZ777011.691-NODE-691-length-47981-cov-22.190419_pt1 | contig 47981 bp, 42 predicted proteins | sample MGYA00374964_ERZ777011 | MGnify/ENA primary metagenome ERZ777011 (study PRJEB29310, sample SAMD00008975) | mouse gut metagenome | study: EMG produced TPA metagenomics assembly of the Metagenome analysis of fecal microbiota from mouse which was promoted...
GACAGGAAGCTGTTGGAGGATAAGATTGGAGAGTTGACACAAAAGGAACAGTCCTTTATCAGGGGATTCCTGCTAATGCTTAAATGCGTATGCCTGAATTTTACTGATACTACGCTCTACAGTTACAGGGAGTTGGAAAAACACATGAATCTGTCTTATGCCACTATCGCAGGACTGATGAAGCAATGCCAGGAGTATAAATTGGTTAGTCCAAATAAAGAAGGGGAAGGATATACGATAAAGGAGGGGTTGTTTTATAACGGTTATCCACCTATGGAAATTCTACAAGATGACAGGCATGCTGACAGGTATAAGGATATTTATAAGGTCATTTATGAGTTCTGCAAAAGCAGGAGGGTTATCTGTCCGCCTTATGATGACAGATTTTTGGGCAGGATTGCTGCTTTTGGAAATACTCCGGAAATGCTAAAGGCTTTGTATGAAAAGAGAATAAAAAAATTACCTGATGACATTAGCAGTCTGAATTATTTTGTCAGGATTATTGACGGGAAAGCGTTAGAGCCAGAACCAGAGAAGCCTAAGACGTTTTGCACTTTAGATTAGAATATGTTTTTACTTCTTGCTTTCAGAGAGTCCACCTGACGGTGTACTCTCCATTAGAAACTATTTTGACATTGTGCGCCTCTTGCAGAGGCTGAATGTTTTATAAAAGAGTATATGTTTCCCTACTAAAGGTATGGGTCCAGAGTGAATAAAAAGCCAGTATCCGTTTTTACATCGGGGTACTGGCTTTTAGTTGTTATTCACGGTATCAGCAATTATATAAAAATTCTGGGGCTATATCTGAACCGTTAGCCCATTCTATTGTCCAACCTGTCACTTTAAAATCACGGAATAAATTCAGGTCTTTCAAAGGAGAAAGAACCTGACCTGTCAAATGGGATTCCAAATCAACGGTTTTCTTGCTGTGGTCATTAAAGGTAACCGCTATTTTATAACCACCCATATATTGGGCATCTGTAACCCAAACTAACTGTAACATGACCTTTTATTTTAAGGGTTCTATTTTTTGTAAATTCTGGTTGGATTCAATTCGTTTCCAGTTTTCAAGTAATTCTGCCTTGTGCAAGTCCAGCCATTCATACACTAAACTCAACGCCCTGCGGGGCAATGCTCCCATGATAATTCCGTCTTCAATGGTTATCATGGCTTTGTAATCCTGATATTCCACATGGAAATGAGGGGGATTATGTTCATTGATGAACATAGTTATAATTATTCCATAGAATCTGCTTATTTCAGGCATAACATATTTATTAGGTTATAACACAAAGATATACTTTATTTCCAAAACAACAAAAGCCGTACCCCCCTACTAAATAGGAATACGGCTTTTATTACGGCTGAATCTGCTTACTTCTTTTTTATCAGTTTCTTCTTAGGATTCTCTATCTTAGGCGGATTATCGCACAGCCAAATTTCCGGCTTGAATAAGTCAGGATACAAGGCACACAAGGTGTCCATACCGATATGACGGTAAAAGTCTACCGTATGGATTTCTTTGTGATGTTCCAAACCAAACCAGCCGGATGTGGATATTTCCTTATTATTGGTTCTCATTGCGCAAATGATTTTGAAAGTGGTAATTTGAAAATAATGTATCTCGTAGTATCTGAGACACAAAGGTACGAAAGGCAATACCTATAAACTAAAGAACATAATGCATAGTTGAAATAAGATTGCCAGATGAAAATGAAAGCCATATAATTACCTCTTATCTTAGCTCTCTATCCTAATAAGGAGCAAAAGATGGGACATACCCTTAAAATCATAGTGGGTGGAAATTTTGGAAATTCCAGTCTTATATACCTTTTCAAAAATTTTCCACCAGATGAACTATTATGAGTAGAAATGTTGCTCAACTCAGAATATCTGTGTTTCTGCTTGTTCCAACCCAAGTATAAGAGTAATAGAAGTATTATTCCTTAGGTGGGAAGGAACTGTCCACTTTTTTTTCACAGGTTATTACTATATATAAAATAAAAAATAATGGACATCTGGATTTTTGGAGTAGAAATGTATCTGAATGCAGATTTACGCCAATTGACTTACGTCTATATTATAGATGGTATTTATCATTACCTGAATTTCTTTCAGGCTGTAATGGGAGGATTTATTACGCATCAGATAAAAACTATGACGAGGGGAATTACGATGCTCAAAATAGGTCTCACTGAAAAATGTGGACATTAATGTAGAATAGATTCTGAACCGTTGAGTACGGTTTTCCTTCTTCTGACGCGGATTCCTTTTTTCTCTTTCGATTTCTTTGGGAGAGGGAGAACCGATAAAAGCAAAAGAAGCCTTGTTATTCTGATGAAAAATATCAATCAATATTGCGATACATGTATAGATTACAGGGCGTGCTTCATGCAGGTTTGTCAGTACGGTAAATCTGTCTTTGCTGTTCTGATGGGATTTCAAATAGAATTTGATAGCGTAGAGGTCAAGGTTATAATGTTCCACCTCTGCAATATACCTCATGTGTGTTTTGGGAGACTTAAAGCTATATAAATACGTTTCAAGTAAATCACCGGAACCATTCAATTGCTTGGAAACGCAACTAAAGTCATAATAGGCTGCACCGTTAGAGAATGTACCCATAAGAAGCTATACGAGTATTTTTTAACTCTTCCGTCGTTATCTTTTTGAGTACAACTTTAGTAGAAGAAACAGGTTTGGCTGCTTTACATTTTGATTTGACGGCTTTCGCTTTTTGAAGTAAACCCATAATTATCTCTCCTTTAGACTACAAAGATAGGGATATTTGGAGATATATACAAGAATAGTCCAAAATAATAACATAGGTGGAAAAATCCCAAAATCTGACTTATATATACTTTTCAGAAAATTTCCCACCAACCTCTGTTCCACGACCACCTATATACCTTAGCTGAAAAAATACCCCCTCCCCCTTAATCTGAATACACCTGTTTCATTTTAGTTGTCTATGGCATGCTATTGCTTAGACCACCTCTTTACGTCCCCCCTCAGGTAGTGATAGAAAGTAAAAATAATACAATCATTAAAATGCTATTACTATGGGTATCAAATTATCTATTTTAGGAAAAGACCTCGAAGAATTGCCAACACCGAAGAATGTGCATGCCATTAACGTGGAAAATCTTGCAGAAAAGTACAAACACCAGACCAGTGAAAAAGGCGTGGCTGGGTTAAGCAATTTCTTTAATTATCTCATTACTGATGAATGGGTGGAGATTGACAAGCCGCACAAAGAACGACTACCCGAAGGACAAAGGTGTTATTTAGGGCTTATTACTGTACTATGTGACAAGAATACAGGCACTCCCATTAAGAAGGGAAGCATCAGTCTGAACAAGTTGGTACAGCCTTATCCCGTTTATGACGGGGACGGTATCAAACTGGTACAGCAGATTGTAAATGTGCCTGCCTTTGCTGATTCTCCGGAAGGACAGGTGGATTATGCCAGAAAACACCTTATTGGCAAACTCTTGCGTTTGACGGGGGAAACATTCAAAGCCATTAAACCCGATTACAGTATGGGTACTCCTTCCGTCTATGGGGTGAATGGGGAACGGTTGCAGGAGAAAGAAGTCGCCTATTTTGAAGCGGTGGAAGTGGAACAGTAAACCCACACTAAGGGGAGAGTAACAAAGACTCTCCCTCTTTTCATTACAGACGGAGGTAGCTATACGGTTAGGGATGTAGCAGCAGTCAGACAGAAACAGGCACAGGCACGAACACAGGGATTAGTCACTTACCCTGTCCGCTTGAAAACTGCTCCTAACAGGGAAGTAGTAAGCACAGGTACAAAAGGGAGGCTTATGCAAATACTTCCTTTAGAAGCTCTCTTCCTGCCGTGATGCTTATCCTGCTCCATGACTGAAAGGGAAGACTGGAAAAAGAAGAATGAGATTTTTAACGGGAAACACTATCTTTAAATACGGAAAACGATGACAAATAAAAACAAGATGCAACAGGTCTGTGAACTGACTATAAGCTATAAGCCCAGAGTAAAGGCGGCGGACAGGTATGTTATCCGCTCATCAGTGGATGCCTATAGGCTGTTGATGCAGCAGGCGTTCAAACCGGAGACGGTGGAATACAAGGAGTTTCTTAAGTTGGTCTTACTCAACAAGGCAAACAGGGTATTGGGTATCACGACTATTTCAGAGGGTGGTATGGACAGTACGACTGTGGATGTTAGGCTAATATTGCAGACAGCATTACTGGCACATGCTACGGCGATTATTCTGGCTCACAACCACCCGTCAGGGGAATGGATGCCAAGCAGGCATGATGATATGATTACCAAGAAAATAAAGGAGGCGACAGGAGTGGTGGATATTCTCCTGCATGACCACATTATTGTCACAAGGGAGGGATATTACAGTTATAAGGACGAGGGGAAACTATAATTGCTTACTTTTGCTACACGGCACCCCGTATGAGCGTTTGTTGAACGGATATATTTATTATATTTGTTCCGTTGTTAGAGTAATTTAACAGCGGACATATTGTTTTAAATAAAAGCGTTTAGTTTACCCTTACTTTAGAAATCTGGTAAATTTCAAATTGGAACAAGGGAAAACGGTACAAACGTTCATGCTTGCCATATATGTATCCCATATATTCGGTTTAGCGTGGGGTGTCGTTTTATCTGTTCCTTAGGTTTACCAGAACCTCTAAAGTGGATAATTCTAACAATCCTCACGCTTTCTTTATTTTATACAACTTGCCTTTCTGGGGATTAGAGGTGACAAATAGATTAATTATTATGAGAAAACTATTTTATCTATTCATAGTAGCTATGTGTGCTACTATGTTTACAGCGTGTTCTGATGATGACAAAGACCCGTTAGATGATGATGGAGAAGGGAAAGAGGGGGTGATTACAATGACCACAGAGGAAACCGATATTCTGTGGTTAGGTGTTGAAACTTTCAATGAAGGGGAAATTATTACCATTGATTGGGGAGATGGAAATGTGGAAGAGTTGAAAAGTTTTGAATATCCTGATAGGGACGAAAATGGTGAAGATGAAATTCGTTATGTAATAGGTAATGATGAGGACTATGAAGACGGAATTCGTCATGTATACTCTAACGATAAACTCTATACCATTACGATTAAAGGGAAAATTAAGGCGTTATTTACTGGAGAGGGAGATTACATAAGTTCATTGGATGTAAGTAAATGTACTGCATTGACTGACTTGGATTGTGGCGGCAATAACCTAACCTCATTGGATGTAAGTAAGAATACTGCATTGACACAGTTGAGCTGTTACGGCAATAACCTAACCTCATTGGATGTTAGTAAGAATACTGCATTGACTCGGTTGTATTGTGGCGGCAATAACCTAACCTCATTGGATATTAGTAAGAATACTGCATTGATACGGTTGAGTTGTAGCAGCAATAACTTAACCTTATTGAATGTAAGTGGATGTACTGCATTGACGGAGTTGGAATGTTGGGATAATAACCTAACCTCATTGGATGTAAGTGGATGTACTGCATTGACAAGGTTGGATTGTCGCAGCAATAACTTAACCTCATTGAATGTAAGTGGATGTACTGCATTGACGGAGTTGGAATGTTGGGATAATAACCTAACCTCATTGGATGTAAGTGGATGTACTGCATTGACAAGGTTGGATTGTCGCAGCAATAACTTAACCTCATTGAATGTAAGTGGATGTACTGCATTGGAATACTTGGTGGGTAGTGATAATAACCTTACCTCTTCTGCATTAAACCAGATTTTTAGGGATTTACCGCAAGTAACAGTTGGGATTATCTTTATAAAGAACAACCTCGGAGCTGATACATGCGACAAGAGTATTGCAGAAAATAAGGGGTGGGACGTGTATTACTGGTAAAAACAACAAACAAATAATTTATTAACCTTTTCACCACTCCTGATTCCTTAGGGAGTTGGGGGTGGTGAGTTTAACTTTTGAAGATATGAACGTATATCATTATACAACACTGGAAGCCTTAAAAGGAATATTGCAACCTAAAAATTTATGTTTTTGGGCAAGTAGATATGATACAATGAACGACCCCACAGATTATATCTATGCAAAAGAAAAAGTAATTCCTGTACTTAAACAATGGATAGAAGAAAACAAGGATAAATTTACAGAGGAGGAAAGAGAAGATATTGCGATTCATCCGTATATATTATCAACCTGTGAATTGGGGGATGACATTAATATGTGGCGTTTCTATCGTGCAGAAGTTATGTTGGAATTAGACTGGGATTTGTTAAATGCTTGTCATGGGAATGAATATACCATGAAGAAATGCGAATATGCAAATGAAAATGAGCTATTCCCAAAATTTGCAGATTTATATAATGAGTATGAACAAAGTGGTAATATATTGAATAATGCTTACGAAATTGCCGCCTTGATAAAGCATAGTGCATACAAAAATGAAAATGAATATCGTATATTTAAATATGATGCTGAAACTTTTTGTGTTTTTGGTTCTCCTGATAAAATTCATGATGGTGAAATACCATTTGATGTAAAAGTAAAATGTGTGCGGAATGGAGATTACGTATTATACAAAGAATTTCAATTTCGCAAAAAAGTCCTCAAAGGCATAACTGTGAAATGTATTGATGAAAGGAAGGCTAACAGTATTATTCAACATATAAAACTAATACTCTTACAAAATAAGTACGACCTCACTAAAATTGATGTAAAAGAAAGTAGCTCCTATCCTGTATTATATTAAACCATGAAATAACAGAAGAAAAGTCAGCACCCCACCCGTTGCTGGCTTTCTTTTTATGGTGGTGGAAAAATACGAAAAATCTGCTCTTATATACTTTTCCCAAATTTTCCACCAACTGGAAATATACGAATACAGGAGGAGATAAAGAGTGGATTTTATTACGATAGAAAGAATATGAACCTAAAATGTGAATGCCTATGAAGAATAAATAACAGATACAACCAAGAGAGAATTAACCCTATTATTAACTACATGGAAAAAGCAACTTGTTTGAACTATGTTTGAACCAAGATAAGAAAACAGTAAAAAATAGCAACTGCAAAAGGTCCTATAGCTCGCTGGTAGCAGGAGAAGGCGAAGCCTTTGACTGCCGGAGAGAGCACCTGACTCATAATCAGGGGGTCCTTGGTTCAAGCCCAAGTGGGACCACGAAAACAAAAGCCAATCATCTAAAAATCAGATGGTTGACTTTTTGTTTGTATCAATTTGTGAAACATTTGCAAAACACAAGATGAAAAATAAGCGGCTGGTTAAAGCCGCTTATATACACAATACAAGTAATTGTAAGAATGATGTCCCATAGGGTCGGTTTTACCGTTTTTTCCACAATAACAATCAACTTTATTTTATTGATGAAAATAAATTCAGCGTCTTGGATTTATAAAATTCATCTACAATAAAGTAATTAAAAAGGGAAGCGGTTGCATCATGTAACTGCTTTTCTTTTTAATATGATACAAAAGCCCCGTCCCTTTGTGTCTTGTTTTTGAGGAAAGGATTTTGTTATTTTGTTCTTTTAAACAGAGAAGTATGGGCAGTTTTTTTAAATCGCTTTTCGGGGGCGGTACAGATGCCGGTGAGAAGCCAGAAGAGAAGGAAAAAGAGCGGAAATTTGATGTTCTCAAATACGACGGAATCAAAGCACTGAAAATAAGAAAGGTCGGATATGCCATCCGCTGTTTCAATGAGGCATTGAATCTCAAGGAAGAAGCAGAAACATTGGAATATCTGGCACTTGCCCATATACAACAAGGAGAAAACAAAGATGCCATTGAAGCTTATAACCGACTGGCAATTTTAGTTCCTGAAGACACCGATACCTTTCTCAAGCGGGCACAGCTTTACCTCCAGGAGGAGCAGTCCGAAAACGCCATCGAAGATTGCCAATACGTGTTACAACACACTCCGGATTACCGGGCATTTCTGCTTTTGGCAAATGCCCAAAACAAACTTGGCGATACCGCAAACGCCATTAACAACCTGACACAGGCCGCCGAACTGAAAAACGACGTCATGGACATTTTCTTACTACGGGCAGCGGCTTACCACAAATTGGAACAATATGACAATGCCCTCGACGACATCAACCGGGCCATTGAACTCGCTCCCGAGGAAGAAACCGCTTATATGCAACGGGCAAAAATCCAGGAGCATTTCCGGAATTATGAAGCCGCTCTCCAGGACTATGCCACCGTCACATCCCTCAATCCTTTTCATGAACAGGCTTATCTTGAAAGCGGACGCCTCCTGATGGAAAACCAACGGATTGATGAAGCCATACAATACTTTGACGAAGCACTGGAAATCAAACCGGACTTTGGAAAAGCGTACCTCGCCCGCGCAGAAGCGAAGAGATTAAAAGGGGACAGCGAGGGAGCGCAAAAAGATGTGGAAACAGGCTCTGCTCTTTGCAGTGAAACAGATGACGAGACGAAATGCCCGGTCAACTTTGACAATCTGTATGCCAACCGTCCACTTTAGGCGTTATCATGTCTCGTTTTTCACACGGTCCAAATGGTACTCAAGAGCTTTTACCGAAATCAGCAACTCTTTCACGGACAATGCCAGAGAGATAACCAACAACAGCAAGGAGATGGCAAACATATAGACTGCTGTCAGTTGCCAACCGACATATATAAAAAAAGTACATACCACACAAAGTAAAAGGCTCAATACCCCGAACAACTGCATAGAACGAGTGATATATAACCGTTTCCTGATGTTTTCAATTTGCCGTGCCGTCACGGCAGTCGGGTTGCTTTCGTGTTCAATCTTCAAACTACGGATCACTGTTGCATAGGCAAGAAAGCGGTTGGTATAAGCCAGCATAATCAATGAAATGGCTGAAAATAAAATAGAAGGTGTTGTCAGTGTCAATTCTTCCATAGGACTGTTTTCATCATTTTCAACAATTTACGCATTCCGCCGCCAAAAAGATTTTCCTACGACAACAAAAGATCTCCATATTCTTTATGCCGAAGGATATAATTTTCCGCAAAATCACAGGAGGCCGTGACATTAAGATGATTGTCCCGGGCATACTCCAGTGCCTGTTTCACCAACGCCGAGCCTATCCCCTGTCCCTCTAATTCCGCAGGAACTATCGTGTGACGTATTTCCATCACCCCCTCTGCAACTATATACTCCAAAAAAGCCGTTTGACCGAGGCACTCCACCTCGAAGCGATTTTTCTTTTGACTGTGTCCAATGTTATAAGTCATAATTCTACAATTAAAATGTGAGTAATAAAAAAGCCGTTTTACATTTTACTGTTATGGAAAGCAAAATGATAGCGAAATATAGCAAACATATCTAAAAAACAAATTAATACTCTATTTTTTACCAGACTCATTCCACAGCGGACTTTCTATCCAACCTTCCGGCACAAAAAAAGCTGCCCGATAGCACCGGACAGCTTTTATAGCTTGATTTTCAGCTTATAGCTTTTTCAATCCTTTCAACACCTGCGGGTCGGTCACTTCCATAATACTTATAGCATAACCGCCACCGGGAGCCGCTTTCAGCTTCAACTTCGAAGTACTGGTCAAAATCCCTTTACGAATCACATAAGCCTGTGGATTGTGTTCATAATGGGCGTCTTTGGCGTCCATGTACACAGTGGCAACATACTTTTTCCCCGGTTCCAGAAAATTGAATGACAAATCTGAAACATGTCCGTTCTCATCAGCCGTACAGCCCACAAACCAATTTTCCGTTCCTTTGGCTTTTCTTGCCACAGTGATATAATCACCCGGTTCTGCTTCCAGATAACGGCTGTCGTCCCAGTCCACCGCCACATCTTTGATAAACTGGAATGCATCCATGTGAGGCTCATAATTTTCAATCATGTCTGCCGCCATCTGCAAGGGACTGTACATCGTCACATACAACGCCAGCTGCCGTGCCAGGGTAGAGTGGACAAAAGAATGATTGTCCGGATTGGCTTTGCTCACTTTTGTTTCAAAAATACCCGGAGTGTAATCCATCGGTCCTCCCATCAGGCGGGTAAACGGCAAAATAGTCGTGTGGTCGGGATTACTTCCTCCGAAAGCCTCGTATTCCGTACCCCGTGCCGATTCATTGCCTATCAGGTTGGGATACGTACGGCACAGTCCTGTAGGGCGTACCGCCTCGTGGGCATTCACCATAATCTTATATTCGGCTGCCTTTTTCACGGCATACAAATAGTGATTTACCAACCACTGTCCGTAATGGTACTCTCCTCGCGGAATAATATTTCCCACATATCCGCTCTTCACGGCATTATATCCGTTGTCTACCATAAACTGGTAGGCTTTTTCCATGTGCCGTTCATAATTACGTACAGAGGAAGAGGTTTCGTGGTGCATCATCAGTTTCACGCCTTTGGATTCGGCATAGCGGCGCAGCTCCTGCACATCGAAATCGGGATAAGGGGTAACGAAATCAAACACATAATCTTTCGTTTTCCCTGCCCAGTCTTCCCAACCTTCATTCCAGCCTTCCACCAATACCTGATCGAAACCATGCTTGGCTGCGAAGTCGATGTATTTCTTCACATGTGCCGTATTCGCAGCATGTTTCCCGTTCGGTACCGCTTTGGAATAATCCGTCTCTCCCAACTTCACAGCAGGCAGGTCGGTATAAGCCCAAGAACTCTTCCCCGTAATCATCTCCCACCAAACGCCCACATATTTCACTGGCTTAATCCACGATACATCCTCGTAGGCACACGGTTCATTCAAATTCAATATCAATTTAGACGCCAATATCTCCCGGGCATCATCACTGACCATAACAGTTCTCCACGGCGAACGGCAAGGAGCCTGCATATAACCCTTGTCCCCAATGGCATCCGGCGTCAGCCAGGATTCAAACACCATATTTTTATCATCCAGGTTCAAATGCATACAGGCATAATCCACCAAAGCGGCTTCGTGGATATTGATATACAAACCATCGTCACTCTTCATCATCAGAGAGGTCTGCACGCCCGTCGGCGAAAACGGGGTCTGGGAAGAATTCGGCGTAATGGCCCCTTTCATCAACCCTCGGATTTCTGACAGCTTAGAGGTCACGGTGCTGTACTCCTGTGTATCATAATCTCCCGGTATCCAGAATGCTTTATGGTCGCCCGCCATGGCAAATTGGGAATGTTCTTCCTTAATTACAAAATAATTCAACTCCGACTGCTGCGGAAACTCATAGCGGAATCCCAGACCGTCATTAAACAGACGGAAACGAATAATCATTGTCCGCCCGGTCTCTGCCTGCTTTAACGTCAATTCCAATTCATTATAATGGTTACGGATATTTTTCACCTCTCCCCACACCGGCTGCCAGGTTTCGTCAAAAGTGGAAATCTGTTCTCCGACCACACTGAAACCACTCATCAGGTCCTTGTCATTTTTCAGTTCCAACCCCAGATAACTCGGTTTTATCACCGGTCTCTGCTTGTAATTCAACGCATACACCGGACGTCCGTTTTTCACTTCCGCCTGCAGGACCAAATTCCCGTCCGGGGATTTCAGCTCCACTGCTTTCAGTCCCAAAGCAGCCAGCAAACACACAAATAAGATCTGTAATTTTTTCATCATTGATTTATTTATCGGTTTAATTTTATTTGCCACGACAACGTTTGCACTCTCCGGCATTACTTTTCGTTCCGGTTGCAGCAAAAATACATACAGAAAAGAATCGTACTCCTTCCTCCCTTGAAAAAAGGAGTAACATTACACGATTTTTGATACATAAACAATTGTAATTGTGTCACTTGCAAACAGACCCTTTTTCTTAAAAAGGAGTAAAAACACCCAGCAACAGCTATCAATAAGTACCGATACGCATCACTTCTTTTTCAAAATCATCCCGGATTCCCTTGGCTTTATTGCGCATTTTAGTCCGATAATTATAGATGGTTTTGAGGGAGTAGCGCAAAAATTCCGCAATCTTATTACTATCCGCGATCCCCAAACGAATCAAGGCAAAAATTCGCAATTCCGTATTTAATAACTCTCCCGGTTTCAGCACCACCTCTTCCCCTTCCGTCAGCAAAGCATTAAAATCAGCTACAAAATCGGGGAACAGATGCAAAAATGCCATGTCAAAATTACGGTAAAACTCTTCCAGTTCTTCATCCACAAACTGAGTGGATTTCAATTCCCGGAACAAATCGTCCGTCTTTCCTCCCATAGCCATTTTGTTCAACGAACGGCGGTAAGCATCCAACTTGCCGAGATAGACAGAACAGAGGTCCAGAAAACGACCGATATAGGCCTCCTTGATATAATTGACTTCCGCCAGGCGGTTGTTAGTCTCCTGGAGACACCTGTTAGAATCCGACAAACGGGCATTCAGCTCCTGCAATTCATCATTCAGGACTTTCAACCGGGTGTTGGCATGCCCCACTTCCCGGCGTGCCGTAGCCAATCGCCTCATCTGTCGCCGCAAATAGAGGGCCAATACGATTAGAAACAACGCCAACAGACTGATACATAATAATGAAACCAGCATTTGCCGCCGTTGCAATTCGGTCTGCAAACGATACGCTTCGTAGATGATAGGCAATACCTGCGATACTTCTACCGTCCTTAAACGGGCATTACAAAAAGCCGCATCTTCCATCGCCCGTTTCATATAGCTATACGACCGCACAATATCCCCTTCTTCATACAGCAGGACTGCCAACTCCCGCAAAGAGATATACTCTTTGACCCCGCTTTTTAAATCCGCCAACGACGATACAATCAGATAATCCTTTTCTTTTTCCCGGTCTCCCATGTGGCGGTAAGCATCCGCCACGGAATAAGCCGTATACCCCACTTCCCGGCTATCGGTATGCAATGTCCGGTAGTAAGGTAACAACAAATCCAGCGCTTCCCCATACTTACCGCAACAAATCAATTGCTCAGCACCGACCAGAATATGTGTATCCTCTCCTTCCGGATACAGACGCAACAAAGAATCCCGGTACATATTCGCCAAATGCTCATACTCCTGTCGCAACTCTTTCCCGACGGCATAATCCCTCATCGCTCCATACAATCTGTTATACAAACGGTAATAGTTTCCCAACAGTTCCTTTGGCAGCACATGCGCTTCCAGTTCATTTAACAAATTCAGGGCTTCCTGGTACATCCCCGTAATAATCCGTACCTCCGCCAGTTGCATCCGAGCCCGGAACATCTGTGCCGAATCCCCTGATTTCCTGGCAAGTTTCAGCTCCTCCTGAGCATAAAAAAGTGCCGAATCCGCCATATACACTTTATACTCTTCCACCAAACGGTTGGTAACCGCCATCTGTTCCCCGACGGTAGCGGCTTGCAGTCTTTCCCGTTTTAACACGTCTATCCGTTCCTCTTTTTGCTGCTCATACGTCACCGGACGGGCAACAATCCGGTCCAGTTCCCTCAACTGGTCACCAGTCTCCCCACCTCTCCTGCAAGCCAACAAAGAAAGACACAAAGCAACTCCTATACATACTCCTTTTTTCATCCTCTCAAAACTCATATAAGAAACCCATTCTACGGGACAAAGATAGCCATAACCCGCAAAAACCCAACAACCTGCCTCCTGTCACGAAGCCCGCCTTTTTCCCTGCTTGTTTTTGTACAAAGAGAAAGAAAATTTAATTTTGCCCGTAGAAATCAAGCCCTCCGGACCGGAAGATTTTTAAACACAAGGTATGACAACTTCAAAAGAAATGACAACAGGGCGGGCTTTGCCGCTTCTTGTGAATTTCACATTACCCTTACTCTTAGGCAATATTCTTCAACAGACGTACTCTTTGGTGGATGCTGCCATCGTAGGGAAATATTTAGGCATCCATTCGCTGGCGGCAGTCGGGGCAAGCAGTTCCGTCATATTTCTCATTTTAGGATTCTGCAACGGGTGCAGTTGCGGTTTCGGAATCCCCGTTGCCCAGAAATTCGGAGCCAGGGATTACAGCCTGATGCGCCGTTACATCTTTGTCAGCCTGAAACTATCGCTCGTTTTATCCGTTGCCGTCGCTATTGTAACGAGCCTGTATTGTGCCGACATATTGCGTATCATGCAGACACCCGAAAATATTTTCGACGGGGCGTATGCCTACCTGCTGGTCACATTCATCGGTGTCCCCTGCACATTCTTATACAATCTGCTTTCCAGCATCATCCGGGCTTTGGGCGACAGCAAAACCCCTTTCTGGTTTCTGCTATTCGCTACGGTCCTCAATGTTCTACTGGACCTCGTTTGCATATTGATTCTCGACTGGGGCGTCTTCGGTGCCGGCATCGCCACCGTTATCTCACAGGGCGTATCCGCCCTCCTGTGTTACTTCTATATGTTCCGGCACTTTCAGATATTGAAACCGGTGGGCGAAGAACGCAAGTTCCAGGGCGCATTGGCACGTAAACTGCTGAAAATCGGACTTCCCATGGGACTTCAGTTCTCCATCACGGCTATCGGCAGCATCATGCTGCAAAGTGCCAACAATGCTTTGGGAACCGCTTGTGTCGCCGCTTTTACCTCTGCCGTACGCATCAAAATGTTCTTCCTCTGTCCGTTGGAGAGCCTGGGCATTGCGATGGCTACATACAGCGGCCAGAATTACGGTGCCGGAAAACCGCGACGCATCCTGGAAGGTATCAAAGCCAGCGTGTTTATCATGCTCCTCTACACCGCACTTACATTTATTATCTTACTGAGCAGTTCGCGCCTGCTAGCCTTACTATTTGTAGACCCTGCCGAAACGGAAATCCTGAAAAATACGGAATTATTCTTACACGTGGCCGCCTGCTTCTTCCCGGCCTTGGGACTGCTTTGCATTCTCCGTTACACCATCCAGGGAGTGGGATTTACAAACTTAGCCATGCTTTCCGGCGTATCGGAGATGATTGCCCGGGCATTGGTCAGTGTGTTTGCCGTACCTGCATTCGGTTATCTCGCCGTTTGTTTCGGCGACCCGATGGCATGGGTGGCTGCCGATTTGTTTCTTATTCCGGCATTTATTTTCATCTACCGGAAAATCCGGAAATTACAATTGTCCCCGCAATAGTTTTCCCGGAGCAACACTATTAAAACTATATTATACTAATTTGCAGTTTATTATCCAACCTTTCCCGGCATCTTCACGTTTAGGTTAGTAACTAACTATTAAATTAAATGCCATGAATAGCACAAGTAAAAATTCAGAAAAAAGTCAGACCAGAAAGAGTACTGACAAAAAAACGCAACGTGAAAATCAGGACCAACGCAAAGACTCTACCAAAAAGAGCACCAAAACTTCGCGTTAAGCTACTGATACAATGTTACGATAATACGGGATTCACGTCCCGTATTTTTTTATTGAAAAATAAAAACAAGGCCAAGATCACTCGGTCTGCTTTTCTATTTTCACCACTTCACCCAAATTGGGAATAATCACAGGGATACGGTGCTTCCGGGCTTCCTCCTCAAAAACCCTCGGAGGGTCGCTCAAGGGTTCATCCGATAAATCGAAAGTCCCGTAATGCATGGGGATGGTCAGTTTCGCATTCATCTCCACAGAGGCTTTTAACGAATCATAGGGCGAAATGTGGTTGGGCTGCATAAACCAGCGGGGCTTATAAGCCCCAATCCCCAACAAAGCATAATCGGGGGCACCGAAAAGTTCGGGAATCTCGGTAAAATGCTTGGAATAGCCCGTATCTCCGCTGTAATACACGGAAATACCGTTTGCCTGGAGCATAAAAGCCCCCCACAGTCTTTGTCCGCCATCATGCACAGACCGCTTGCTCCAATGCTGGGCAGGCAAAAAGGTCAGTTTCAGTCCCCCGTCTTCTATTTGCTGATACCAGCCGGATTCAATGACCGACATTTCCGGAAACCACTTTTTGAGCAGCTCCCCGACACCCAACCCGCAGAACGCCTTCATCCCCGGATTGTTGCCATACAAGCGGACAATGCTCCGCTTGTCCAAATGGTCAAAATGGTCGTGGCTCAGCAAAAGATAATCTATATCCCGGAATATATCGGGATTGACCGGCAACTTACTACGACGGCGCACAAAAGGGATATTGCCGAACACGGGATCAAACATCAGGCGCTTGCCTCCGAACTGCATGAAAAAAGAGTTATGCCCCAACCACACCAAAGAATCTTCCCGGATATGGTCCAGCGTATGCAGATACTCCGGCTGGGGATCCCATTTTTCACGCCTTTTTTCTTTCCGCTGGGGATTCATGGAAAAACGCCATTTCAAGATATTCCCCATCCCGGGCCTCATCCGGTGCTGCCGGTTGACAAAACGTCCCCTCACCACCGGATTCCCCTTCCAGTAAGGTTTTACAGTAAGCAGTCCCTCGTTCCTCCGAAAAGAAATATGTTCACCCATTTTTCATCTCCTTTTGTCTTACAAAAATACATTTTCGACAAAAGGATACCTATGGCTACAATCATAAAAAAAATTAATAATGCGTATCGGCCTCCCAGCCTCCGCCCAGCACTTTATACAGATTGACTACGGCGATCAGTTCATCGCGTACAGCATTATTCAATCCGATCTGGGCGTCAAAAAATCCACGTTGCGCATCCAGCACATCCAAATAGCCGATTACTCCGTTGATATACTGCAAATTCGCCAGATCCAGATAAGAACGCGCAGCCTCTTCCAGATTCATGCGCGCCTGGCGTATTTCTTCAATTTTCCGGCAGGAAACAAGAGCATTGTTCACCTCCTTAAATGCCGTCAGCACCGCTTTCTGATAAGCATACCCCTCCCCCTCGGCCACCGCCTTTGCCGCTTTATACTGCGCCCGGTTTTTCCCTAAATTAAACAGAGGTCCGGTCAACTGCCCGCCCAAAAAGAAAAAGGGAGACTTGAAAAATTCCGTCCACTGATTACTTTCCAGACCGTATTGCGCCGACAAGGTAAGTTTCGGGAACATATTTGTATAGGCCATTCCGGCTTTAGCCGTTGCCGCTTTGAGTCTATATTCCGCACCGCGGATGTCCGGACGCCGCTCCAGCAATTCCGAAGGAAGCCCTACAGGCAGCATACGGGGCAGTTTTTGCCGGCGAAGCCCCTCTCCCCGCCGTATGGCCCCCGGATACCTGCCTGTCAACAAACAAATGTCATTCTCCTGCAATTTAATTTTTCTCTCCAAATCCGGAACCAACGTAGCAGCCTTCGCCAACTCCACCTGTGCCTGCCGGAGAGAAGTTTCGGAGGTCAGCCCCCCTTCATAACGCAATTTTGCCAAATGTACCCCTTCTTCCCGGGCCGCCAGTGTCTGGCGTACAATCTTCAACTCTTCATCCAACGCACACAACTCATAATAAGCCTGGGCAACCTGGGCTATGATCGTCATTTGCAACGCCCGCTGTCCCTCGACCGTTTGAAGATATTCCGCCACAGCAGCCTGACTGCCCCAACGCAACCGTCCCCACAGGTCCACTTCCCACGACAATAACCCCTTGGTTTCATAGATGTTCTCGGGCGTATAGTCATAATCCCGCTGTCCGCTGATTTTCATGTCCACCTTCGGAAAAATATCCGCCTTGGCAATGCGTTTGGAAGCCTCCGTAGACTTTATCCGGGTGATGGCCAGCTGCATGTCTTTATTATACACCAACGCTTCCCGTATCAACCCCTGCAACACGGTATCCGTGTACAAATCCCACCATTTCAGCTCACTCACGGACTCTGTGTCCGCCTTATTACCGGCCTCTATCGCTGCCGGGAGGTTCAACTCGGGACGGACATATTCTTTCCCCACTTTACAGGAAACAAACAGTACACCCGCAATTATTCCGATACCCCCTATTTTATAGATTCCTCTCATAACTCGAACATTTTCATAAAAAGAAATTCACTCCTCTTTTCCGTTTCTGGTTTTCAATCCAGGTTTTCATTTTCACTCCGTATTTTTCCCTTAAAGCCAGACTGTTCATCTTACGCTGCATTTTTTCCTTTATACGGTAAATCAGATAAAAGAAAAAGGGTACCATGACTATCCCGATTGTAATCGCCGCCAACATGCCGAAAAAGACACCGGTACCTATCGAATGCCGGCTGGCGGACCCCGGTCCGGAAGCCATGACCAACGGCAACATACCCAATATGAAAGCCAAAGAGGTCATGAGGATGGGACGGAAACGCAGACTGGCAGCCGTCGTCGCCGCTTTGAGCGCACCCACCCCTCTGTCCATCTCCACTTTCGCAAATTCCACAATCAGAATTGCATTCTTGGCGGCCAGACCGATCAATGTCACCAATCCGATCTGAAAATACACATCATTTTCAAGTCCGAAAATCCATATCCCCAAATAAGCCCCCAAGGCGGCCACAGGCAAGGACAATAAAACGGCAACCGGCACCAGCCAACTCTCATACAAAGCAGCCAAAAAAAGGAAAACAAATACAAATACCAGCAGCAGAATCAGTCCCATCTGCCCGTCCGCTTTCTTTTCCTGATAAGAGAGCCCGCTCCATTCCACCCCAATGTCTTCCGGCAAGTATTTCCGGGCAATATTTTCCATGGTCTTCATGGCTTCCCCGGAACTGTACCCCGGCGCAGCATTCCCCCGGATTACCGCTGTCGTAAACATATTAAACCGCCGCATACTTCCCGGTCCCGTGGTATACTCCGTTGTCCCCAAAGCCGTCAAAGGCACCATATCGCCGGAAGCCGTCCGGACAAAAAACAGGTTGATGTTGTCGGGATGCATACGGTAAGGAGCCTCCGCCTGGATGTATACCCGGTAAATACGGTTAAACATATTAAAGTCATTGACATACACCGACCCCGTATACGCCTTCATGGTTGAAAAAATATCCGCCATCGGCACGCCCAACAGTTTGGCCTTATCCCGGTCCACATCGAAATAAAGCTGAGGTATTTCCGCCTGCAAAGAAGAAGACAACCCCGTCAGGGCTTTCTCTTTCGCGGCATATTTCATCAGCGTATCCACTGCACTTACCAGATTCTCAAAGGAAGCGCCTCCCCGTCCTTCCACCTGCAACTCAAAACCTCCGGCAGTTCCCAAACCCGGTATCACCGGCGGTTTGGACAGGTATACTTTCGCTTCCGGATAGTGATACATTTCCTCTCGGACATCCGACATGACATCCTCTACCGACATATCCCCGCCTTTGCGTTTTTTCCAGGGCTTCAGGATAACGGTCAGTTCCGCCCTGGACTGGTTGGTACCGACACGAGGACTTGACCCCGTCACGTTCTGCACATAATCCACCGCGGGATGATCCATCAGATAAGCAATAGCCCGATCGGTGACTTTCCTCGTACGTTCCAGCGTAGCGCCTTCCGGCAATTCCAGCTCCACTTTAAAATAGCCCTGGTCCTCTTCCGGAATAAAACTCCCCGGTATGATTTTATTCAAAACAAATATCAACACAAGCACCATACCGAATCCGGCTATCACCCGGCGGGAATGAAAGGCCGCCTTTTCCACCCAACCCGTATAGATGTGATTGCCCTTGGCCAACCATACGTTTATTTTCCGGAACACCCGGTTTTTCTTGCCCATATTTGGACGGAGGAGCAAGGCACACATGGCGGGACTCAAGGTCAATGCCACAACCAACGAAATCAATACCGACACGACAATCGTCACGGCAAACTGCCGGTAGAGCATTCCCGTAATACCGCCAAGGAAACTCACCGGAACAAATACGGCAGCCAGCACCAAAGAAGTTGCCACCAACGCTCCGGTCAATCCCTGCATCGCTTTTTTGGTCGCTTCATAAGCGGAAAGCCCTTCTTTTTCCATAAAACTCTCCACCGCCTCCACAACGACAATGGCATCGTCCACAACAATACCGATCGCCAGAACCAACCCCAAGAGAGTCAGCATATTCAAGGAAAATCCCATTACCAGCATCACCCCGAACGTTCCAATCAGGGAAATCGGCACCGCTACCAAAGGCACCAACGCCGCCCGCCAGTTCTGCAATGACAGGAAAACAACCAGAATCACCAACACCAATGCCTCGAACAAGGTTTTATACACTTCGTGCACCGATTCCGCAATATAGGTGGTAATATCGAACGGAATTTCATAACTCAGTCCTTCGGGAAAATCTTTGCTGATATTTTTCATGGCAGCCTTAACATCCTTTGCCACCTGCATGGCATTGGCACCCGGCAGCATATAAATACCCAATACAGCTGCATTTTCCCCGTTGATACCACTCTCTGTCGCGTATGACGAAGCCTCCAGCGATACCCGGGCCACATCACGCAGGCGGATAGCGGAACCGTCGGGATTCGCCCGGATAACAATCTCCTCAAATTCCTGCACGGTCGATAAACGTCCCTGCGTGGTAATAGGTATGGTAATATCGGCTCCCGTAATGGGCTGTTGTCCCAAGACACCTGCCGCCGATTCCCGGTTCTGGTCTTTCAGTGCATTCTGCAAATCCTTGACCGTTAACCCGAAATTTGCCAGTCTATCGGGCAAAACCCAGATACACATGCCGTAATAACGGCTGCCGATGTTGGAGACACGCCCCACTCCCGGAATACGTCTGAGAATATCCAACACATTGATAGTAGCGAAATTGCTCAGATAAATTTCATCAAACCGGGCATCCGACGACCTCAGACAAATAGTCATTAACTGACTGGCGGACTGTTTTTCCACTTTTATGCCGTTTTGAATCACTTCCGCCGGCAAACGGGATTCCGCCAGCTTTACCCGGTTTTGCACCTCAACCGCCGCCAATTCAGGGTTTGCGGATATATCAAAAGTAATGTCTATTGTCAAACCTCCCGAATTGCTGCTGCTCGATTCCATATAGAGCATACCGGGTGTACCGTTTAATTCCTGCTCAATGGGAGTCGCCACAGCCTGCGACACCGTCAATGCACTCGCCCCCGGATAGGACGCCGAAACTTTCACCACCGGCGGCGTAATCTGCGGATATTGGTCCACCGGAAGCAAAAACAAACCGATAAATCCGAGAATGACAATCAATATGGACAAGACAGCCGAAAAAATCGGGCGGTCTATAAAAAAAGCCGGTTTCATTGTTTATCCTCCTGTTCTTTGTTCAACACTGCCGGCACGTTCACCGAATCCCTCTTCTCTTTTTCTTTCCGGGGAGGCAAAGCCTCCTGTACTACCAAGACTCCCGGTGCCAGTTTGTTATATCCTTCGGTTATAATTATCTCTCCGACTCCCAGCCCACGTTCTACCACAATACGGTTGTCGACTTCCGGGCCGGTTTCGATAAAACGTTTTTCAGCCGTACTGTCCCGGCGGACAACATACACGTACGCCCCGCCTTTCTCCATGACAACCGCTTTCGACGGGATTACGATAGCATTTTCCCGCACGTCCAAAAGCAATTTCACTTTGGTAAACTGTCCCGGAAGCAACTTGCGCTCCGGATTCGACAGCTCCGCCCGGACACCGAAAGTTCCGGTTTTGGGGTCCACCTGCGGCTCCGCAAAATCAACCAATCCCCGGATGGGGTAAATGGAGTTGTCGGCCAGGGTAACGGTGATATTCGGCTGCCAGGAACGCGACATGTCTTTTTCGCCCAACTTCACATTCCGCTGCAAACTTCTCAGATAATCCTGTGCCGTAAGACTGAAATCCACCAATACCGTATCGCTGTCTACAATCGTAGCCAGCAACGACTTAGCTCCGGGACCGACCAGCGTACCGATATCCACATAGCGCTCGCTGATGTATCCCGAAACAGGCGATTTTACGGTAGTGTAACCCAGTTCCAGATTCGCCTGCGCCAGATCAGCCCGGCTCATGGCAACACTCGCCTTCGCACTTTCGTATGCCGCCACGGCATTATCCAGGTCCAACTGGCTGGCGGCTTTCTGCTCGTAAAGAGGCCGGAGACGCTCCACATCCCTTGCCGCCTTGGCTTCCTGTGCCAGGTCTTTTTTCAACTGGGCATCCGCCTTATCCGCCCGCGCTTTATACTGTGCCCGGTTAATCATGAATAAAGGCTGGTTCTGCTGCACCCGCTTCCCCTCCTCAAAAAGCATTTTTTCCAGATAGCCTTCCACCCGCGCCCGCACTTCAACAAAACGCCGCGCCCGGATGCGCCCCACATATTCGCCATAAATTTCCAGGTTATCCGTCCCCACTTTTTCCATCTGCACAACCACCTTTTCCGGTTCTTTCTCTTTTTTACATCCTCCTGATAAAACGGCAGCTACAACCACGACTGCCAACATATACATTCTGCTCATGATACTTTATGTTATTTCAACTAAATTCCGTATGAAAATCACATGCCAAAATCTCCCTTCGGACACAATCCCCTCACAACAAAGACCTTACCTTTTTTTAACGTATTTTGTTTCACTTTTTGCGGGGAAAAATTCCCCACCGTTGTGGAGTTTTTCCTTTTTCATCCCTCCTCATATACGATTCCTGCAAACAGGTGTTTATTTTTTTCTACCTTTGACGGACTTTTAAATTTCAGATTGACATTATGATTTCAGCAGACGGACTTACAGTAGATTTCGGCGACCGCATTCTTTTCAAAGATGTTTCCTTTCAGATTAATGAAAAAGACCGTATCGCCCTGATGGGCAAAAACGGCGCAGGCAAATCCACCCTGCTGAAAATACTGGCAGGCGTACGGAAACCCACCAAAGGAAGTGTCTCGGCTCCCAAAGACGCGGTGATTGCCTACCTGCCGCAACACCTCATGACGGAAGACGGACGAACGGTATTTGAAGAGACATCGCAGGCATTTGCCCATCTGTTTGAAATGGAAAAGCGGATAGAAGACCTGAACCGACAACTGACGGAGCGGACGGACTACGATTCGCCCGAATACTATAAACTCATTGAAGACGTATCCACACTCAGCGAGAAATTTTACAGCATCGACATGACCCACTTTGAAGCCGATGTTGAAAAAACGCTGCTGGGACTGGGGTTCAGGCGCGAGGATTTCAACCGACCCACCTCCGATTTCAGCGGGGGCTGGCGCATGCGCATCGAACTGGCCAAAATGCTGCTGAAAAATCCGGATGTACTTTTACTGGACGAACCGACCAACCACCTCGACATCGATTCCATCCAATGGCTGGAAGATTTTCTGATTGAAAACGGGAAAGCCGTGGTACTGATTTCCCACGACCGGACTTTTGTAGACAACATTACGACACGCACCATCGAAGTCACGATGGGACGCATCTACGACTACAAAGTCAATTATTCCCAATACCTGGTGCTGAGACAGGAACGCCGCCAGCAACAACAAAAGGCTTACGACGAACAGCAGAAAATGATTGCCGAAACCAAAGAGTTTATCGAACGCTTCAAAGGCACCTATTCCAAAACCCTGCAAGTGCAGTCCCGGGTAAAGATGCTGGAGAAACTGGAACTGGTCGAAGTGGACGAAGAGGACACCTCTGCCCTGCGGCTGAAATTTCCACCCTCTCCCCGGTCGGGCAATTATCCGCTTATCGCACAGGATTTATCCAAACACTACGGCAGCCACGAAGTGTTCAACAATGCCCATTTTACCCTGGAACGAGGGGAAAAAGTGGCATTCGTCGGACGAAACGGAGAAGGAAAATCCACCCTTGTCAAATGTATCATGGGCGAACTCACAGACTACACGGGAACACTCACCCTGGGACACAACGTGCAGATCGGCTATTTTGCACAAAACCAGGCTTCCCTGCTGGATGAAGAGCTGACGGTTTTTCAGACCGTAGACGACGTTACGCCCCTCGAACTGAAAAGCAATACCAAAAACCTGCTGGGCGCATTCATGTTCAGTGGCGACGACATCGACAAAAAAGTGAAAGTCCTTTCCGGAGGGGAACGCACCCGGCTGGCCATGATTAAATTGTTGCTGCAACCCGTCAACTTCCTGATACTGGATGAGCCGACCAACCACCTGGATTTAAAAACAAAAGACATACTTAAAAATGCCCTGATCAACTTCGACGGGACATTGATTGTCGTCTCCCACGACCGGGATTTTCTCAATGGCCTGGTAAAAAAAGTCTATGAATTCGGTAACCGGAAAGTGACGGAACACCTGGAAGACATCAACGGTTTTTTGCGGAAAAAGAAAATGGAAAATCTCCGGGAAATTGAAAAAAAACGGAAATAACCCGTCGTTTTTCCAAAAAACACAAGACACAAATGCCCCGTCCCTTTGTGTCTTCCTTTGTGTCTTTCAAGTATAACACGTTACCCTCTTATTCCTATTATAACCGATTCTACGTCGGCAAGTTTGATAATATTAGCCATTCTTCTTTCAAACCATTTATTTAACCCAAACAAAATCACTCCATTCTATGTCTCACAGACGGGCTATTCATTCCTCTCTAGTCATTACATGGGTTAAGCCAGTGATTTATTTTTTCAACCTTGCCACCACCAATACGGGGTTGTCATCCTCTTTCAGGTCTTTCAACCGGCTGATTTCCGGTTTTAAACGGGATGCTTCTTCCGGATGTTCTTCAAACCAAGTCAGAATGTCTATCGGTTGTAAAAAAGAAATCAGGCAGTTATCCCAATTCTCCATCACCGGATGGATATTCATAAAACCGTTCAAATCATCGGTAAAACCGTTTTCAAAAGGAGCAGTTTCCGTTTCTCCGGTGTTTTTGTCAAATATGCCGCGATACGCCTGCATCTCTTCCTCCGGATAGAAAAAATAACTAAACATCAAAAAGCGGTCGCTTTCCATGATTTGATTGATATTGCCTTTCTCCTTCCGGGCTTCGCGGCTGTCCCGCTCTTCCTGAGCAAGCCTGTATTTCCCCATATCCAACACCCGTCCCGGAAGCATTCCCTGCTCCGTCAGAGTAAAAACCGTATCATTATAGCTGTCTTTATAATAAGTCTTTCCGTTCCAATGGCAAAAGACAGGCTGCGACATCATGACAACACGTTCTTTGCCGGCTTCTTTCGTCTTCAGAAGAGCCACTCCTCCCCGGGAAAGTCCAACAGCACTACCACCGTAAAACGAAATGCTCGCAATATCCGACACTCCTCCCAATGAATCCGTACGGGACACACCAGGATAACTTTTCAACACCTTCCCTTTATCGTCAAAAGAAAGCATGTAATCAGACACTTTACCCATAAAACTTTCGCAACGCGCCACCAAGGTATTCCCGTTCAAATAAGTAAATGATGCCGCATCGCCTGCATTCTCCGGCAATTTCTGTACCCCCAGAAACTCTCCTTCCCGGGAATATTTTATAAATTCTTTTTTCCAGCCCGGAAAATAAAGAACACCACTCTCCGGATTCACCCACACTTCCGTCGACGAACGATACCCCTGCGGCCCTTTATCCAAAGAGCCGACACGGCCTATAAATTTCCCGGTCTTCAAGTCAAATGCCAGACAAGCATTTTTGCTACTCCCCACATACACTTTATCCCCTCCAACCACTGCCATCGGTCTGTTGCCTATCAGCGACGAATCAGTCGTTTCCAGCGGGACATAGGCAATTGAAGCAAAATAACCGGAGGTTTTCAGCTCTTCTTGCGGCGCTGCGATCTTTTCCTCCAAAAGAATAACCTTTTCCTGACGGGCCTGCTTCTCCCCGCAAGCCCATAAAAGAGTTCCCAAACAAACAAGGGAAATACATTTCATCGTTTTCATATCTTATTTTTTAATGAATCATCCCAACCGCTCAATCCTTTTTAAAAACATACTTTACCACCAACGGATAATCGTCTTTTTTCATCCCGTCATAAACCTTTTTTCCCGCCTTGTCCAGCAACTCCCGGTCCAGAAACCAGTGGCGGGTGTCATACGTCACCAAAGCCGTCATACACGTATCATCCATCCGCATCTCCGCGGGTAAATACATCCCGTTTTCAAAATGCTCAAACAACTTGTAATCCCCCCGCTTTTTGTCATAGAACAGGTGTACCACCTGCCCGAAATCCCATCTGTGCTCCCGTTTGTAGATACGTTCCACCGACACATATACGTACCGTTCGTTTTCTTTGGCTTCATTCAAGGCAAAAGCAGAGTTTTCATGTAACCATTGCTGCTGGTCCTCCACCAATTCATCCAAGGGTTTTTTCTCAAACCTGACCACCGTATCCTTGTCGTTATACTTTCCGAAATCCCAGCGGTAAGCCGTCGTTTTCTCTCCGCTCTTATCCAGGTGATACACTTCCGTCCGAAAGGTCTGATACAAATACCATTTCTTCTGATACCGATAGCCCAACTGATCCATAATACTCACCCGTCTGCTCCGGTGGCTTGCCGAATTGCGGTTAATGGATTTCAGTCCGTCCTCTTTCGTCACATATTTAAAATTTCCGGAAGGCCCGAAACAGAACATCCTTTTTTCAGTATCATCCCAAAGGTAATAGTTTCCCTTATATAGCCCCAACTGAGGCGATGTTATGGTATAGCCCGCCTTTTTCTGCAAAGGAATAAGCTCAACAGCGGAAAAAATGTCCCGCATGTTCACACTGTCCACCTTATCCAAATCCACCTTATAAACGGGGAAAACCGCCTCCGCAAGAGGAGCTTTTTTCTCCCGGCACCCCGCCAGCAGCAGGACACATACAACCAGCCATTTTATTTTCATCCGTCCGAAATTTACCAGTGAGCAAGAAAGATAGATAAAATCAGCTTCATTTACAAACGAAAAGTAAAAAAGTTGAAAGAATAAAAAACGGGAGAAAGCTAAAAGCCCTCTCCCGTTTATTCATTATCGGAACGTCTGTTTATTCCACCACCGTAATCCAACCGAATTTATCCGCTTCATCCCCATATTGTATAGCCCTCAAACGATGATACAATTTCGTACACCATGCTCCTACAACACCCGGATTACCGAAACAAATGCTCTTGTTGTTTTCCAAATCGTCAATCTGTCCGATAGGACTGATTACGGCTGCCGTACCGCAAGCCCCAGCCTCTTCAAAAGTTTCCAGCTCTTCCACCGGTATGCGGCGGCGTTCCACTTTCAACCCCATGTCCTCAGCCAACACCATCAGACTGGCATTGGTAATGGAGGGCAGAATCGTGTGGGAAGCCGGCGTAATATAGCTATTATCCTTTATACCGAAGAAATTGGCAGGGCCGCATTCGTCAATGTATTTTTTCTCCTTGGAATCCAGGAAAATCGCGGTAGAGTAGCCTTTGTCATGGGCTATCACCCCGGAGCGCATGCCCGATGCGTAGTTTCCTCCCACCTTGATATGGCCCGTTCCGTTGGGCGCCGCACGGTCGTATTTCCGTTCCAACATCACCTTCGTTGTTCTGAAACCTTCTTTAAAATAAGGTCCTACGGGAGCAACAAACACAACAAACATATACTCTTTGGAGGGAGCGACACCCATCTGCGGGCCTACGCCAATCAACAGCGGACGGATATACAAGCTGGCTCCCGACTCATAGGGCGGTACATATTCCTCATTGGCCTTAATCGCTTTTACCACAGCCTCTGTAAACAGCTCGACCGAAGGCGCCTGCATCATCACATACTCCGCCGAAGCCTGCATGCGTTTTGCATTCTCTTCACAACGGAACAAGCGGATTTTGCCGTCTTTTCCCCGGAATGCTTTCATCCCTTCAAAAGCCTCCTGTCCGTAATGCAGACACGTAGATGCCATGTGAATACTGAGCATTTCCGAATCGCTTATTTCCGGAGCGCTCCATTTGCCGTCCCTGTAATAACAACGGACGTTAAAATCAGTCTTTGAGTAACCGAAACCCAGTGTACTCCAATCTATATTTTTCATCGCGTATGATGGTTAAAAATTTATTTCACGATTGTCATTTCATTTATCAGATTCTTCGCACCTGCATACTTGTCGATAATAAAAAGCACATAACGCATATCGACATTGATGCACCTCTGCAAATTCTCCTCGAAGTCAATGTCTCCGGACATGGCTTCGGAATTACCGTCAAAAGCAGCACCTATCAGTTCGCCGTTGGCATTGATAACGGGAGAACCCGAATTTCCGCCGGTAATATCGCTGTCGGTAATAAAACAGGTCACCACGTTGTCCTTTCCATACTGTCCGAAATCTTTCGCCGCATACAGCTCTTTCAAACGGGCCGGCACTTCAAATTCCGTTCCCTTCGCTCCTTCTTTCTGTATCACACCGTCCAATGTGGTATAATAATCATAAAACACGGCATCGCGCGGCTTATAACTTTTCACTTTTCCGTAAGTAAGGCGCAACGTAGAGTTGGCGTTCGGCGCCCATTTTTTATCCGGGCTCATCTGCATCAATCCTTCTACAAACAGGCGGTCGCCTTTCACTGCCTGCTCGTTCATCTCGCCCACATAAGCCGATAGTTTGAAAGCCACTTCATAGAAAGAGCGTCCGGCAACCAGCGCCAAATCGTTTTTCAGTTTCTTGCAGTCCGGATTCCGGACAAAAGCATTGAAACGCTGTTCATCCATAAAGACTGATTTATTGCGTACGTCAGCGGCAAACCTGGCATAATTGCCTTTGTATTTCTTGTTAATCAAATTAATGATTTCCGGATGAAATTCGGCATCTACGTTGTCGTTATACATTTTATACAATGCGGCATATAACTTTTCTTCCACAACGGGATTAAAGTTCTTATAGAAATCGGTCCCCGCCTTTTTCAGGTCTTCCAAAATCTTGGCTTTGTCTTCTGCCGATGTCTCTTTGTCACACCATTTTTCCACCATCCGGTTCACCCGGTAAGCCAATGCGGGGGTTTCCGTACCCCTCAGTGCTTCTACCAGATAAGATTGCACGTTCATGTATTTTGCCATCTCCCCGTACGATTTTTCCAGGTTGGCAAGTACTTCGCCATAACGGGCTTTTCTGCTTGCATCCGCATTCACCCATTCGCCGAATTCTTTTTCAATAGTTTCCTTATTGCCCAGTGTGTTCAATTGCTTCAAAGCCTTGTTCTGTTCGTGGGAATATTTCCAGTAATTCGCGCACGACGCATACTTGGAAGCATACTGTATACGGGTTTTCGTATCCTTCTCCATTTCGGATTTCATGAGATTCAATTTCACCGTACGTACTTTGTAACGAATATCATTTCCCGTCATGGTGTTTTTTAAACTGAAACTGGTGGCAAAACGGTCCGTACTGCCGGGGAAACCCATTATCATGGCAAAGTCTCCGTCTTTCACTCCCTTTATTGACACCGGCAGATGATGTTTCGGCTTCAAAGGGATGTTCTCTTTGGCATACTCCGCCGATTTGCCGTCGGGAGCGGTATAAATGCGGAACATTGAGAAATCGCACGTATGACGGGGCCACATCCAGTTGTCCGTATCACCGCCAAACTTTCCTAAACTCTGGGGAGGAGCACCTACCAGACGGACATCCTTGTAAATCGTATACAAAAACAGGAAATACTGGTTTCCTTCAAACATCGAAATCACCTGTGCTTTGGCATCGCTTCCCTCTTCGGCTTCTTTCACAATCACCTTGGAAATGCTGTCGATAGCCATTTCCCGCTCATCCTCACTCATGTCGTCGCGCAAAGCAGCTTTCACCCGGTCGGTGACCTCCTCCATCCGGTCCAGAATGGAAGCCGTCATGCCCGGATTGGTCAGCTCATCCTCCATCTTATAAGCCCAGAAACCATCCGACAGGTAATCGTGTTCCACCGACGAATGGGCCTGGATGGCACCGAAACCGCAATGATGATTCGTAATCAACAAGCCCTGCGGAGAAACAATCTCTCCCGAACAAAAATGACGGAAAGGCGAACTGGCATATCCCAACCCTACAATAGCATCCTTTATGCCCGGTTGGTTTACCGAATATATATCCTCCGCCGTCAAACGGAATCCCATAGTCTGCATTTCATCAATATTCTGCTGCTTCAGCCGGGACAACAGCCACATCCCCTCGTCCGCTTTCGCAAAACTGAACACCAACAATGCACCTATCACCAATACTAATTTTTTCATCTTTAACTTTTTTCGTTATTTATATATCAAATCATAATTTATTCCACAACGTTACTGCAAATATATAATTAAATCCATACAATCGCATTTTTTTGCCCCCAATTTCCACACCCCTGCACAAAGTTACACAGATAGCTCCGCATAAACTGTCTATCTTTTAAATGCAACAGGGATAACCGGGAGAGTGGGACTTTATAGCAAGGTCGTACGGACTTTCCTACCGAAAACACCATCTCCCGGGCAACAGAATCGGCAGGAAAAAATGCCAGAAACTAACCCGACACCCTCGTTTGGCTTAAATAAACAAACAAGAAAAAAGCGGACAAGAAAATAAGGTTATCTTTACCCGCACAAAATCAGATTACGCATGATACGGATTTTCCTTGTTTTATTGGCTTTGAATATGCCCCGGTTGTATGCACAGATGCCTTATCCGGAGATGGATAGCACCACATTGCGCAAAGAAGCGGACACCTTTCTTGCCGGGATGCCTCGCGGACTGCAAGCCCGGCAGGCAGAGGCGGTGCGCCGTGCCATACAGGGAGATACGGAAGTTTTAAACCACGTACGCCATTCGCGTAACGCGCCATCTCCTTTGCCCGAAGGTATATCTGCCACCTATCTGACTCCGCGGTTACGGTTATACACCCCCATCGCCCAAACGGAATCCGCACGCCCGGTATTGGTTTATTTCCACGGCGGCGGATGGACATTCGGCAGCATCAACAGTTGCTCCCGTTTCTGCGGGGAATTGGCAGCCAAAGCGGGGATTTCCGTCCTTGCCGTTGATTATGGTCTCGCTCCCGAAGCTCCTTTTCCCAAAGGGCTAAACGATTGTATTGATGCCATCAGATTTGCTATGCAACATGCAGAGAAATGGGGCAGCGCAAGCCATCTCGTCTCAGCAGGCGGCGATAGTGCCGGTGGTAATCTTGCCATAGCGGCAGCCTTAAGCATGCTCCGGTCAGACACGATTCCATTGCGTTCGTTGGTACTCTTTTATCCGGTAACCTTAGCCTATACCGACCGTTCGGATTCCTGGCAACGCTATCGCTCCGGCTTCGCCCTCGACAGCGAATTAATGGAGGCTTTTAACCAGGCTTATAGCTCTCAGGAGTCCGCACACCATCCTTTTGTATCCGTAGCCCACGCCCCCGACGAATTGTTGTCCCAATTACCTCCCACACTTTTAATAGCCGCCGAACGCGACATTTTATGCTCGCAAGGCAAGGAATTTGCCAACCATTTACACCAACTCGGTGTAAACATAAAGCGCAATGAACTCCCCGGAGCAGTACATCTTTTCATCACCGTACCGGGACAACCGCTGGCATTCAATTACGCCCTGTCCCTCACCGCCTCTTTTCTCCGTCCCTCCTCTACAGACATGAAATAAATTTGGTTCTGTTTCCGGCTTGCATTATCTTTGTAGAAAGATAAACTACGCAGTGGAAAAGAAAAACATACGCAATACACCTCCGGAGGAACTGACTGAATTTCTGTGCAGTCACGGGGAGAAAGCATTCCGGGCAAAACAAATTTATCAATGGATATGGCAGAAGGGGGTTCACTCCTTTGATGAAATGAGCAACCTTTCCAAAGGGGTCCGCGAACAATTGGCCGCCGCTTTCTATTTTGATAATCTCCGAGCCGGACGCATTCAGACAGCGACGGACGGCACAACCAAAACGGCATGGGAACTCCATGACGGCCAGTTTGTGGAAAGCGTTCTGATTCCGGGAAAAGATAAATATACGGTATGTGTCTCTTCACAAGTGGGATGCCAGTTGGGCTGTCGCTTTTGTGCCACCGGTACGCTCGGCTTCAAGCGCAACCTGTCGGCAGGTGAAATCTTTGACCAGGTGGTATTTGCCCAGAAGGCAGCCGAAGAGAGAGGCTCCACACTTTCCAATATCGTTTTTATGGGCATGGGGGAACCCCTGCTCAATTATACGAACGTACTCACGGCCATAAAACACATTACCGACGAAAACGGACTGGCGATGTCGCCCTATCGCATTACAGTTTCCACGGCAGGCATCCCGGAAAAAATACGCCGGTTGGCGGATGATGAAGTACGCTTCAATTTAGCCGTTTCACTCCATGCTGCCAAGCCCGATACCCGAAGCCGGATCATGCCCGTAAATCAAGCGTATCCTTTAGACCAATTGGCTGAAAGCCTGAAATATTTCGTCGAAAAGACAGGCACCCGCCCGACGTTTGAGTACCTGCTTCTGAACGGTATCAACGACTCTACAGAAGATGCCCGGACGCTGGCAACCTATTGCAAACAATTTCCGGTAAAAATCAATATCATCGAATACAACAACGTAGAGGGTTCCGCTTTCAAACACACGCCGGACAAACAACGGGACGCTTTCATTCATTTCTTAGAGAGCCGGAACATGATTGTGAATGTACGCCGAAGTAAAGGAAAAGACATTGATGCCGCCTGCGGACAATTAGCCAATAAACTGAAAAAAGGAGAATAATATGGACTTCGCACTCATTCTGCTTACATTGCTGAATATCATTATTATCTTTCTGCTACTAAAGAGGAAAACAGATCATTCCGCCGCCCGTTTCGATGCCATCGGAAACGCACTGGAGCGTCTGGAAAAAAACATAAAAGACGAATTCCGCTATTTGCAGGAAAACACCTCCAAAGGCGCCCGCGAAAACCGGGAGGAACTCAGTAAGTCGTTAGGAGATTTCCGGACGGAAAACAGCCATATCCTAAAAAACATCACCGGACAAAACCTGCAATCTCTGGAAGCGATCCACAAGACGCTGGATGAATCGTTCAAAGAGTTCCAGAAAATATTCGCAGAAAACATCCGGTCATTCAACGAAGTGCAGCGCGAAAAATTCGGAGAGCTTGACAAAAAGCAGAGCGAACTGCTCCAATCCACAGAAAAGCGGCTGGATGAAATGCGCGCCACCGTGGACGAAAAATTACAGAAAACCCTTCACGAACGTATCGGCCAATCTTTTGAACTGGTCAGCAAACAACTGGAACACGTCCAGAAGGGATTGGGAGAAATGCAGAATCTGGCACAGGATGTCGGAGGACTGAAAAAAGTGCTGGGTAATGTCAAAATGAGAGGAAGCATCGGGGAGGTGCAGCTGGAGATGCTGTTGGAACAAATCCTGGCTCCCGAACAGTATGAAGCCAATGTCAAGACCAAAAAAGGATCCGACAAATTGGTGGAGTTTGCCATCAAACTACCGGGTAGGGAAGATCACTCGGAAAGCGTGTATCTTCCGGTTGACGCCAAATTTCCTAAAGATGCCTACGAACAACTCGTCGAGGCTTATGAATCGGGGCAGCCGGAACAAATCGACGCCGCTTCCCGGAATATCGAAGCCACTATCAAAAATATGGCCAAAGACATTCACGACAAATACCTGGACCCGCCCTATACGACCGATTTCGGCATCATGTTCCTGCCCTTTGAAGCCATTTACGGAGAAGTGGTGCGCCGCGCCAGCCTACTGGAACAATTGCAGCGGGATTATAAAGTCATTGTCACCGGCCCCACCACCTTAGCCGCCATTCTCAACAGCCTGCAAATGGGATTCCGGACGCTGGCGATTCAAAAGAGGAGCAGCGAAGTGTGGAAAGTCTTGGGAGCTGTCAAAACGGAGTTTGAAAAATTCGGGGGCATGCTGGAAAAAGCGCAGAAAAACATCCAGACCGCCAACAACCAGATTGAAGAAGTCATGGGCAAACGCACACGCGCCATTCAACGGCGGCTGCGGGACATTGAAGCCCTGCCTTCCGCCGAGGCGGCATTGCTTATCCCGGAAGCAGAGGAAGCCGATGACCTTTCGCCGGAAAACTGACTAATACAGGAAATAGCCGGCGATCCCCGCGAACACTATCAATAAAATCGGATCGGTCTTTTTGATGGAAGCCCCGAATACCAAGGCAAAAATAATCCAGCTTTTGTAGTCGATGAAATTCCGTTGGTTCAACAGCAACAAAGCGGCAGCAGCAATCAGTCCGATAATCGCCGGTTTCAATCCTTTCAACGCCGCATCTACGTAAAAATTGTTACGGAAAGCAAAAAAGAAGCGACACACCAACGTCATGAGTATAATGGAAGGCAAACTTACCGCCAACGTACAAATGAATGAACCCCATACGCTTCCCGTTGCCGTATAACCGATATACGTCGCTGTATTAAAAGCTATCGGGCCGGGTGTGGTCTGCGAAATCGCCACAATATCCGTAAAATCGGAAACACTGATCCAATGGTGCGCTTCCACCACATCGTGCTGTATGAGGGACAACATGGCATATCCCCCGCCGAAACCGAACAATCCGATTTTAAAAAAGGTCCAGAACAGATTCAGATACAACTCCCAGTTTTCCATCATATTTTCCTCCTCCGTTTGTAACCGTAATAAATGATTCCCCCCACTATCGCCAGCATCACCACATAGATAGGAGAAACACCCAATTGCCAAATCAATAAGGCCGCGGCTGCCGGTATCCATGCGCTTTTCCACGTAACGCCTGCCGATTTTCCCATGTTCCACAACGGAGCGGCAATCAAAGCCACCACAGCGGGACGAATGCCCTTAAACACCCGCTCCACACTGGGATTTTCCTTAAATTCGGTAAATACCAGAGCAATCAGTAATATGACAATAAACGACGGCAATATGATTCCCAAGCTGGTCACCAGGCTGCCCCGTTTCTTTTTCAGTTTATTCCCGACAAAAACCGCTGTATTCAAGGAAATCGGCCCCGGAACGGACTGGGCTATCGCAAGCATGTCAATAAATTCCCCCCCTTCCAGCCATTTCCTTTTATTGACCACTTCCCGCTGGATTAACGGAATCATGGCATATCCCCCTCCGAAGGTAAATGCCCCGATTTTAAAAAATACCCAAAACAACTGAAAATAAAATTTCATATCCTCTGTTTTTCTCCGGGCGGCAAAGATAAATTATTTTTATTTTTTACACTAAAAGTGTACATGGCTGCCCCTGATGTAAATTGTATAAAAACGGTTTCCCCCGTTTTTATACCGTTTATACTCTCAGCAGGCCTCTTAAGGTTCGGATGCCGACACTGTATTTGCAAAATCTTACAAACGTTCCAACTGATTTATAACAGAATCACACAATACGGTAAACCGGGCTCTGTTTGTATCACTGACAGGCTTCTTCGGCTGTGACTTGATGGTCAGCGGATTTACGGCCCTGCCGTTTTCATACACCCTGAAATCCAAATGAGGTCCCGATGACAATCCGGTACTGCCCACGTAACCAATGACCTGTTTCTGTGCCACCTTCGAACCGATTTTTATGCCTTTTTCAAAACGGGACAAATGCATGTAACACGTGGTATAAGTGCCGTTGTGTTTTATTTTCAGGTAATTTCCTCCTCCTTTGGCCTGAAAGCCTTTTGCAACGACAGTACCCGCACCGATGGCATATACGGGAGTACCCACAGGAGCGGCATAGTCCACGCCGTGATGGGGGCGGTATATTTTCAGTTTGGGATGAAAACGGCTGTTGGAAAAGCGGGAGGATATACGGAAATAATCCAGGGGAGCTTTCAGGAAAGCCCCTTCCAGACTGTTTCCTTTCTCATTGTAGAACAGTACTTCACCGTCCTGTAGAAAGGGGATAGCATAATAGTCCGTACCGGCATGGCGGAAGACAGCCCCCAGGATATTGAAGTTTGCCAATTCTTTCCCGTCGACACATTCCTGTTCATAAATGACCCGGAATTCGTCCTCTTTCTGTAAGCCGAAGAAGTCAATCGTCCAGCCGAATATGCGTGATAAATCGACTGCCAGCAAAGGGTCTGCCTGACAATCGACCATCGCATTCCACAAAGAGGACTGCACCTGTCCCCTCGCCGTTTTAGTCTTCCATTCCACCGGATTCTTTCCGAGTGTGATTTTCCCTCCCTCTTTCAGTTCATACACGATGTATGAACGGGGGTCGATTTCATAGACAAAATATTCCGCCACCGGCACACTGTCCCTGGTTGAAAAAACAGCATACGGCTGACCGCGCCGGATTTTGCGGACATCAAATATATCCTTGGAAGCGGCATTCAATTCATGAATCCGCCGCCCCGTCAACCCGTGGGCCGCCAGGATAACAGACAAACTCTGATTTTTTTTCACTACTCCGAAATCAACTTCATAATCGTTCATCGGAATCCCGTAACGGTAGACAATCTCTTCGACACCCGCAGAATCCACCACTTCCACCTCATCCAACGACTCGACTTCTCCTTTCCGATGGGGTAGAAATATCACCACTAACAATACGATTCCCAACGCAGAAGAAAAAATAACCTGTTTCCTTTTTGTCATTTCCTGTTCAGATAAAATTCAACTTTCTATTTTTCTTATTTCCACACCCGTTCCTTTTCCACACCACAAACCAAAATGCTCCGATACCCACACATACGCCACCGATTCCGTAGGAAAAAAGAGGAGATATATGCAAGCCTTCGGGAGCAATACAGAGATAAGTGGTACACACACCCGTCATAAACAATGCCGGGATAAAGGTGACCCAATAGTTCTTTCCCTCACCCACCAGCCAGACTGTCACCGCCCACAAGGTAAACACCGCCAGTGCCTGGTTGGCCCAGGCAAAGTAGCGCCAGATTTTACCAAACCCTTCGGCATCTTGTAAGCTGTATAATAACAAACCTACCGCCAGCAAGAACATCGGGATGCAGATCATCAGGCGGAGACGGATACTCTTCTGTTCGATCTTCATAAAATCGGCGACAATCAGGCGGGCGGAACGGAATGCCGTATCCCCGGAAGTCACCGGGGCGGCAATTACCCCCAGGATAGCCAGTATCCCTCCGACAGTCCCTAACCAATTGCGTGTAATGGAATCGACAATCACCGCCGCATTATTTTCACCCATGCCGTTTTCATGGTAAAAATAAGTAGCTGCCGCCGCCCAAATCAACGCGACAATGCCTTCCGTTATCATCGCCCCATAGAATACGGGGCGTCCTGATTTTTCCGACACCATGCAACGCGCCATCATCGGGGACTGGGTGGCATGAAAACCCGATATGGCACCACAGGCGATACTGACAAACATAACAGGAAAAACAGGAAATACCTCCGCATGGGGGTGGATGTTACGCAACCCGTCCCATATTTCGGGCAATGGCGGACAAGTCACGTATAGCATAACCAAAATACCGACAGCCATGAAAAGCAGGGCCATGGCAAAAAGCGGATATATTTTACCGATAATTTTATCTACGGGCAACAAGGTCGCCAAAATATAGTAGACGAATACGGTGATAATCCAAAAAGTCTCGTTCAGGCATCCGGGAGTCAGTTTTGCCAGTAATCCCGCAGGCCCTGCAACAAAAACCGCCCCGACCAATATCATCAATACAACGGTAAATACACGCATCACCTGTTTTGTTGTCATGCCCAAATAACGCCCGATGATTTCCGGCAAGCTCTCTCCCCCGTGCCGCAAAGAAAGCATACCCGCCAGATAGTCATGGGTAGCCCCCGCCAATATGCTCCCGAAGACGATCCACAAATAGGATGCCGTCCCGAATTTTGCCCCCATAATGGCTCCGAAAATCGGTCCCAACCCCGCTATATTCAGGAATTGAATCATAAATATCTTCCATCCCGGCAACGGCATGAAATCCACCCCATCGGACTTTGTCACAGCCGGTGTGGGCCGGCTATCGGGACCGAACAATTTTTCAATATAACGGCCATAGGTAAAATAGCCTGTTATCAGTATAACCAGACAAATTGTAAATGTCAACATTTTTCACGCACGCTTTTCAGATGCCGTCAATGACTTTTTATCTCTTTCTTCTTCCGCTGTTTTTTCTGTTCACCTTTACCGGTTTCTTCTCCACCTCCTTTTCCCCTTCTTTCCGTACCAGTTCATAATCCAGCTGACGGGTTACCAAATTGGCTTTGGCCACCTTTACCGTCACCGTATCGCCCAACTGGTATATTTTATGGTGATGCCGCCCTGCAATGCAGTAATTTTTTTCATCAAATTCGTAATAGTCGTCTTCCAGTTCGGTGATGGACACCATCCCTTCGCATTTCGAATCTTCCAGTTCGACATAGAATCCCCATTGGGTCACCCCGGATATGGTGCCGGTAAACTCCTGTCCCAGTTTGTCAGACAGGAATTCCACCTGTTTGTATTTAATGGAAGCCCGTTCGGCGTTAGCCGCCAATTGTTCCATATCGGAAGAGTGCTGGCACATTTCCTCGTATTTGTCCTTGTTGGCGGACCGCCCGTTATCCAAATAGCGTTGCAACAAGCGGTGCACCATCACATCAGGATAACGCCGGATGGGAGAGGTAAAATGGGTGTAATAATCAAACGCCAGCCCGTAATGCCCTACGTTCACCGTGGAATAGACCGCTTTAGCCATTGTACGCACGGCCAATGTCTCAATCAGATTCTGTTCCGGCCTTTCCTTTACCTCCTGCATCAGTTTGTTCATGGACGAGGTAAGGGCTTTACGGCTGTTAAGTTTCAATCCGTAACCGAATTTTGCCACAAAGCGGTTGAACTCGGCCAATTTATCGTCAAGGGGCTTGTCGTGAATACGATAGACAAAGGTCTTTGCTTTACTTTTGTCTTTTACGTTACCGATTTTCTCCGCCACTTTCTTGTTGGCCAGCAACATAAATTCCTCTATCAGCTTGTTGGCTTCTTTCGATTGTTTGAAATAAACGCCCAACGGTTTGCCTTTTTCATCCAGGTCGAATTTCACCTCTACCCGGTCGAAATCAATGGCTCCGTTTTTAAAACGCGCCTCCCTCAGCTTCTGTGCCAACCGGTTCAATGTCAGTATTTCTTGTTTGTAATCACCCTCCGCCCCTTCTATGATTTCCTGTGCTTCCTCATAGGTAAAGCGGCGGTTTGACCGGATTACCGTACGTCCGAACCACTCTTCCAGCACCTGGGCCTCTTCATTCAGCCTGAAAACGGCAGAGAAACAAAGTTTTTCTTCGTCCGGACGCAAGGAGCATACGCCGTTCGACAGTTTTTCGGGCAACATGGGTATCGTACGGTCCACCAGGTATACCGAGGTAGCCCGGGCATACGCCTCTTTGTCCAAAACCGTGTCCGGCGTAACGTAAAACGACACATCCGCAATATGCACCCCTACTTCCCAAAGTCCGTCTTTCAACTTGCGCACGGACAAGGCGTCGTCGAAATCCTTGGCATCTCTGGGGTCAATGGTAAAGGTGACCACCTCGCGGAAATCCCTCCGCCGGGCTATCTCTTTTTCAGGAATATCCATGCCTATTTTTTCGGCAGCTTTCAATACATTGGGCGGAAATTTCACCGGCAATTCATACTCAGCCATGATGGCGTTCATTTCCGTATCGTTGTTGCCGGGAGACCCCAGGACTTCAATCACCTGCCCCACCGGATTCTTTTGTTTTTCCGGCCAGTCGGTAATCTTGACAATCACTTTTTCCCCGTTTTTCGCTCCGCCCAACTGATGAAGCGGAATAAAAACATCATACGGCATCTGCTTGCCGCCGGGCAAAAGAAAGGCATAGTTTTCCGACAACTGGATGGTGCCGACAAAGGTCGCCTTTTTCTTTTCCACAATCTCCACCACTTCCCCTTCGGGACGGCTGTTTTTCCTTCTGGCATAGACCAATACTTTCACTTTGTCGCCGTTAAGGGCATGCTTGAGGTTACTGAACGCCACAAATACATCCTCTTCACTTTCGTCCGAGATAATATAAGCCGAACCTTTTGCCGTCAATTCCACGACTCCGGTGATGTAAGACCCGATTTTTTTACACTTGAATCTTCCCGTCGACACTTCTGTCAATTCTCCGGCATCCGCCAGCTCTTTCAAGAGCTCAAATACCAGCCGTTTGGTATCCATACGATGCACATTCAGACTTTTCGACATCTGTTTGTAGTTATAACTCCGGCCCGGATGTCTTTCCATCAATTCACACATCGCCTTCCGCAAATCGGCTTTTCCTCTGCCCGCTTCGCCCTTTTTCTTACTTCTCGCCATATTATCACAATATTAATTACCCTGCTAAGTTACAAAAAAAAGCGGCCTTTCAGCCGCTTTCTTTTACTTTATCAATCCTTTATCAAATTTTTCTTTGACTTTGACCAGCATGTCCGTGGTCATGTTGCTTAGATTGTAGTCGGGTTTCCATCCCCATTCCTCCCGGGCACAAGTGTCGTCCATACTGTTGGGCCAGCTGTCGGCAATCGCCTGTTTTACCGGATCGACGTCATAATCCATCTTGAATTCCGGCATGTGTTTGCGGATTTCAGCAGCAATACCTTCGGGATCGAAACTCATGGCAGCAATGTTGAAGCTGTTCCGGTGTTTCAGTTTCGTCGGGTCGGCCTCCATCAATTCTACCACGGCTTTCAGTGCATCAGGCATATACATCATGTCCATGTAGGTACCTGCTTTTACGTTACAGGTAAAGGAGTTTTTCCGGATGGCATCGTAATAGATTTCTACGGCATAGTCCGTCGTACCTCCACCAGGCAAGGTAACGTATGAAATCAATCCGGGGAAACGCACACTGCGGGTATCTACGCCGAAGCGATGGAAATAGTAGTCGCTCAACAACTCTCCCGTCACTTTGCACACGCCGTAAATAGTGGTATTGGAACGCTGCAAGGTATCCTGCGGCGTTTTATCTTTCGGGGTGTCTTTACCGAAAGCACCGATGGAACTGGGTGTAAAAACGGCACAATTGTTGTCTTTGGCGATATTCAATGAGTTGGTCAAAGCTCCGATATTAATTTTCCAGGCCAATTCCGGATTCTTTTCTCCCGTAGCAGACAAAAGAGCCACCAAGTTAAACAGGGTGTCGATATTGTATTTGCGTACAATTTCGATGTAACGGTCTCTGTCGAGCACGTCCAACGCCTCGAAAGGGCCGTCCTCTGCCAACTGTTTGCACTTTTCAATACTGATATCAGCAGCAACGACATTGTTGTTACCGTAAATGGATCTCAAATGTGGAACAAGTTCCGAACCGATTTGTCCACCAGCACCGACGATTAATATCTTTTTCATTCTGATTTGAAAGTTTAAAATTCTTCTACAAAAATAGGATAATTAAATATTTTACAAAGCTAAAAAATAAAATATTTTTATCTTTTTAAGTAGAAATTTCCAATCCTTTGTTCAGCTCTTCTTCATAATAATAATCAACTTGAAGATCAGAACGTTTGTAGGCCGCAACGGCCAATTCGTCACAACGTTCGTTTTCCGGCACTTCGGCATGGCCTTTCACCCAGACGAATTTCACCTGGTGTTTGCGGTAAATTTGCAGGAAACGCTTCCACAGATCGGGATTTTTTTTCTTTTTGAACCCGTTTTTCTCCCAACCGAACACCCAGCCTTTTTCTACGGCGTCCACCACATAGCGGGAATCGGAATATATGGTAACCTGTTGCCCTTCCTGTTTCAAGGCTTCCAAGCCGATGATGACCGCCAGCAATTCCATGCGGTTGTTGGTAGTCATCCGGAATCCCGCCATCAACTCTTTCCGGTGGGGTCCTGCCATCAACACGACGCCGAAACCTCCGGGACCGGGATTACCACTGGCAGCTCCATCGGTATAAATGATAATCTGATGTGCCATTTATCTTCGTTTCGAAGGGATTATTTTTTTTCTTTTCCGTCTTTTTTCTCCTGTTCAGCCACCCCGTTTACCGGAATTTTCAATTTTTCGATGGCTTTCTGTATGTTTTCCTGCGTATTTTTGTCTTCCCGGAACGTAACCGTAACGGTCTGGGCTTTCATATCCACTTTGAGGTCTTTTACCCCTTTTTCATAAGGAATGTTTTTCTCCACTTTCGCCTTGCACGATTCACAATGCAGAGTCGCGCTATATACTACCGTCTTCGTTTTCTGTTTTGCTTCTTTCTTTTCCGCATACACTCCGGCATTGGCCAACATGACAATCACCAACGCCAAAATAAAATTCATTGTTTTCATCATTATCTGTTTTTACGCTGTTTCCAGCAAAGTTACAAAATTATTCCTTCAATCCCGGTCTATGCCGAAACGCACCCCGAGATAAAATTTACGTCCGTGGACAGGCCCCCAGATTTTGGACGAATCGAAATCCTTGCTCCAAGGGGCGTCGGCAGCAATAATGGGATGCATCTGCATGAAGTCTCCGATGTTTTCACAACCGGCATACAGGCTCCATTTCCGGAAAAATTTGCTTACCTGAGCATTCATGATGCGGAAGGATTCAAAGTCTCCCATCCCGTTGGGCAAACGTCCCGGACCGTTGAACTGGGCGGTGAAATCGAACTGCCATTTGCGCATGTTGGTATAGTACGAAAGATTAAGCAACCCTTTGTAACGGCTCTGGAGAGCTGCCCGCATCAAACGCTTGCCGATAGTCGTCTTCACATCGTTGTAACGGTAAGCACCCACAACGTCCAAACGGGGTATCAATTCATATTTCACTTCCACCTGATAGCAGTTGGAATAGGAATCCCCGTCCAGGTTATAAAAATTCACCTTCTCCGGATCGCTTTCATTGTCCACCACCACCTGATGTGTGAAATCAGTACGATAGTAATCTAAATTTATATTCAGCATGCGCCCGAAGACAACAAATTTCCGGTTAAGCTGAACCCCGAAATTCCAGGCTCTCTCCATATCCAGTTTCCCGATTTCTTCCGGGTGTATCGCCAATAATTTACCATTGACATAAACCGGGTGGGCAGATGCCAGCAAATAACTATTATCCGCCAATACGTTGGCAGCTCTGGACCCTCTGCCGGCAGAGAGTTTCAGCATGGTAAAATCGTCGGGGGCATAGGCGACATGCAGTCGGGGCGTCACAAAACCATCGTATAAATTGTGGTGATCGTAGCGCACCCCTGCCATAACGGTCAGTTTGTCCCAGAAATGTCCCGTGTATTGGAAAAACGCGCCATACACCCGCTCCCGGCGGTCAAAATTGACCCATGGTGTCTGGACTCCGGTTTCCGCCATATAATCGTTGAAGCCCTCGCGATAATCGTCATAGTTCATGGTCAATCCGGCAGAGTAGTTGTGATTTTCGGTATCGCCGAAAACCGACTGGTATATGTAATTGGCAAAGACCGTCCGCTGGCGCACATCATAATTCCGGCCTCCGTAGTAAGAATCCTGGTCATGGTCGGTGTAGTTCAGAATCAACGCCATACTGGTATTTTCATATTCGGGCATGAGGTAGCCCCATTTCAGAAAACCTTCATACCGGCGGGTATCGATGCCTATGCCATAAAGGTTGCCCGGCCCGACACGGTCTTTCATCTCTTTTCTGAAACCTTTCTGGCCTCCTAAACGGGTTTCGTCCAGCAATTTTCCTCCGAACTGAATGTTCCACATGTCTGTTTTATACTGCCAGCGGTTCATCAGATTGTATTGCGTTTTTTTCGGCATGTCCAAAAATCCGTCGTGGTTACCGTCATGCGCTTCGCCAAGCCAGTCGCCGTGTAATAACAGAGCGGTGCTCCATCTTTTATTCAACACGATGCCCGCATTGGCATTGAATTCGACCATGCCCTCGTCACTGACATAGGCATTTCCGAAAATTTTTTCACCCGTCAAAGGTTTCTTGTAATCCACACTGATTTGCCCGGCTATCGCCTCATATCCGTTGATCACCGACCCGGCTCCTTTGGAAACCGATATGGCACTCATCCAAGGCCCCGGCACATAGCTCAGCCCATACAAAGAGGACACCCCCCGGAAGTTCGGTATGTTTTCCGTCATCATCTGCACATAGCGCCCTGTCAGCCCCAGTAACTGTATCTGTTTGGCCCCGGTCACCGCATCGGCATACGCCACGTCTACGGAAGCATTGGTCGTGAAACTCTCCCCCAAATTACAACAAGCCGCCTTACACAATTCCTCTCCTGTGATCACCTGCTCTATCAAAGGGCCTTTGGTGCTCATAATGGTCGTGTTGCCCCGTTTCACTACAGTCACCTCTTCCAGCAGTTCTCCGGCTTGTAAGGTGATTTCGAGATTTACCCCCGGATTTTTTACCAGAACGGTATCGGCACGATAGCCGATGAAGCTGACAACCAATTTCCCTACGGGATTCCATTTTATCTTAAAATATCCCTCTGTATCTGTTCCTCCCCCTTCGGAAGTCCCCGCCCAAAACACATTCGCACCGGGCAGTCCCACCTTTCCCTCCTCTGTCTGCTCCACCACCCGTCCCCGCACGTCCTGTGCAGAGGCATACACACTGATTGACATCAGTATCCCTAAAACGATATACTTCATATTTGTAAAAATTAAACCATTGAATGTCTGCGCCGCCACCATGAGAAGCCAAAAAATAACCAAACGATCTTAAACACCATCTTAATACATCACGTGCAAAGATAGCACAAGCAGAAAACAAAATCAAATTTTACCCGGACCGAACACATTTGAATAAGTCCTGTTACCTTTGCGACGATTAAGACTGAACGGGCATGACAAAAGCCATTGATTTGACAGAGGGGAGTATTACCCGGACGATGCTCGCGTTTGCGGTTCCGATGATTATAGGCAATCTGCTGCAGCAGCTTTACAATGTGGCGGATACGCTTATCGTAGGGCAGTTTTTAGGAGCAAATGCATTGGCTGCCGTGGGGTCGGCTTATACCCTGATGATTTTCCTGACATCGGTTCTCCTGGGGTTGTGCATGGGCAGCGGAGCCGTTTTTTCCCACCGTTACGGAGCAAAGCAAACAGAGGTTTTAAAAAAGAGCGTATATGTTTCTTTTGTGTGGATAAGTGTGACAACACTTTTGCTCAATGTCGCCGTTTTTGTCTTTATACATCCGATTATCAGTATTTTGCAAGTCCCCGCAGAGCTGTATAGCCTCATGTACGATTATTTACGGGTTATTTTCTGGGGCATCGGGTTCACATTTCTTTATAATTTCTATGCCTCTCTTTTACGAGCCATCGGCAACTCGATGGTGCCGCTCTGGTTCCTTGCCGTTGCCGTTCTTCTGAATATTATCCTCGATTTCCTGTTCATCCTGTTTTTTAACTGGGGCGTCGAAGGTGCCGGCTGGGCAACCGTGATTTCGCAAGCTGTCTCCGCTATCGGATTATGCTTTTATACTTTTTTGAAGTTTCCGGAACTCCGGATAGGCCGGAAGGATATGCGCATGGAATGGAAAACAGTCAGGGAAATCGCTTCATATTCCGCCCTGACCTGTGCCCAGCAATCGGTGATGAATTTCGGGATACTGATGGTGCAGGGCTTAATTAACAGCTTCGGGACCACCGTCATGGCAGCCTTTGCCGTGGCTGTAAAAATCGATTCGTTTGCCTATATGCCCGTACAGGATTTCGGGAATGCCTTTTCGACGTTTATCGCCCAAAATTTCGGCGCCCGGAAATCCGACCGCATCCGCAAGGGAATCCGTTCCGCCATCACAATAACAATTGTTTTTTGTATTGTCATTTCTACCGGAGTCATCCTGTTTGCCCGGCCTCTTATGTTGCTTTTCGTACAACCTCATGAAAGCGGGATTATCTCCATCGGGGTACAATATTTGCATATTGAAGGCACGTTTTATTTCGGTATTGGCTGCCTGTTCCTGCTATACGGTTTTTACCGGGCAGTCCGGAAACCAGGCATGTCTGTAATTCTGACATTTATTTCTTTAGGCACCCGCGTGCTGCTGGCATATGCCTTAGCCGCCATCCCCTCTATCGGCGTCACCGGCGTCTGGTGGGCCATCCCCATAGGCTGGATTTTAGCCGACCTCACCGGTCTGCTCTACTACCGGAAAACCCGTCATGCCTACCATTTATCTGGTGAATGAAGTCGGTGGAATCATCGACACTCTTTCGCTCCCGGTAAATAAAAAGAAACAAATCCGTTCCCCGCAAAGTGAATCCGGGGCCTGCCTTTCCGATGGAGAAATTCCGGCATCAGCTTTTGCTGTATCATACACCGCAATCTCCCCGGTAAAACACCGCTCCTTCTTTTAGATACTGCCGTCATATAACCGTATCTCAACCGTCATCCCGCCGTTTCGAAACGGCGGGAACATAAGAAAAACACGAAAATATAAAGAAAGTATTTATAAGAGACAGTAAAGAGATATTGTTTTATTATTAAACCTATTACGAACATGGCAATTCTATTTTCATCCGCTTTTCAGCATTTGAAGGGCAAAATAGGAAATCTGATTCTATACAACATCAAGGGACAAATCCGGATAAGAAGCCATACCAGGAAGGTGTTCAGCAAAAAACGGTCTCTTTTCCACTAAAGGGAAGACTTTGGGGAATATTTTCGCCTAAAATTCCCCCAATGTGCAGTAATAAAAAAATCAGCCACTTGACAAGTGACTGATTTTCTGAGGTCGGTAGCAGAGTCGAACTGCTTTACACGGTTTTGCAGACCGTTGCCTAACCGTTCGGCCAACCGACCCTTTGCGGTTTTGCGATGCAAAGATAGGGCAATTTTAATAATTACCAAAAAAAGAAAGAAATTATTTCTCCAGGGTCAAGCTTGTCGCAGCGACTTTTCCGCCAATAGGCGGATTTAATTTGGATATTTTGATTTTTACATGGAGAGTCTGGGGGAAAGCTGCATATATCGCCTCTATCATCCGGGTAGCTACATTTTCAAGCAAATGGGAATTTTTCATCATCTCCCGGGCAATGATTTCATAAGCCGTCTGATAGCTCAATGCGTCGGCAATCTGATCGGATTGAGCCGCTTTTTGACAATCATAACGGATACAAGCATACACGATGAACTTGTTGCCGACAATCTGTTCCGCTTCAAAACATCCATGAAACGCATAAAACTCCATGCCCTCAATTTCAATGATACCGTCCATTACTGTTTCTTATTTTAGCAGGTATATATACAAAATGAAAAAGGACTGAAATTCAGCCCTTTTACATTACTAACTACTAACCTAAACCATACAAACTTATGAAAAACAATCTTTTCTAAAGACAGTGCAAAAGTAGCGGTTATTCTGATATTAAAGCATATATATTTGTGAAATATTCTTAAAATTACAAGCACTATGTGTTAAATATTATAAAATAATGTGTCACACTCTCTCCCTAATCCCATTCCAATGTATCCTGTCCGGTTTCCGGAGGCAATAATTCAAAAATGACAGGTACTTCATAAGAAAGCGCAACCGGCTCTCCTTGCCAATAAACCGGTTTCCACTTCGGCATGTTCCGGATTAACCTTATCGCCTCTGCATCCAGTAAAGGATGTACCGGAGTAATCACTTTAATACTGTCTATTTCTCCGCTTTTCATTAATGTGAAGCGAATAATCACCGTTCCTTCTATTTCCTCCTCAACGGCCTGTACGGGATAGCTCAGATGACTGAAAATATAATCCCTGACATTTTTGTAACTGAATGGCAAGGGGGAGGTACGGGATTGTACATGCTGCCGAAGTTCGAGCGAATCCGTACGTAATGTATCATTCACCCCCTCCGCTTGTCCCGTCAAAAACACCATCATAAATAAAAACAAGAGAATTGTTCTTTTTTGTATGGAATTGATATTCATGTTATTTTACTCTTACATCCCACAAAGATAATGCAAGCAGAAGGTAAAACCAAGCTTCACGGGCCTTTGACGGAACAATGCCCCGAAGAGCGGAATTATTGTTTGTTAAAATTATTTTTCGCAAATATTTTGCAGGTATAAAAAAAACATCTACATTTGTATCCGCAATCAGAACAGATCGCACGGGTTCTTAGCTCAGTTGGTTCAGAGCATCTGGTTTACACCCAGAGGGTCGGGGGTTCGAATCCCTCAGGACCCACAGAAAAAAGACTGAAGAGTTGAAAGGTTTAAAAGTTGAATAGGCTTTCCTTTCAACTCTTTTCTTTTATCCCTTGACAAATTTGTTCAGAATATTCTCCCGGGTTGCATGAAGGGAGGAATCCTATCTGAGAAATGTTGTTCCATCGTTCCGCTGCTTCCTTTCAACTCTTCAACTGTTTCGACCTTTTAACTTTTTCATAAAGATTCACAATAGAAGTGCAATTCTCCGTCGGCATGCCGACGGAGAATAAA
>ERZ777011.692-NODE-692-length-47781-cov-76.401773_pt1 | contig 47781 bp, 61 predicted proteins | sample MGYA00374964_ERZ777011 | MGnify/ENA primary metagenome ERZ777011 (study PRJEB29310, sample SAMD00008975) | mouse gut metagenome | study: EMG produced TPA metagenomics assembly of the Metagenome analysis of fecal microbiota from mouse which was promoted...
TGTAAGCCTTGCCTTCCTTTGTTTCGATGCCTACAAGTTCGGTCGTCTCATCAACGTACAGCCGTCCGCGACAGCAGGTAAGCCATAAAAAGAAAGCCGTCCAGATAGCTCTCGTTCATCGCCTGCACATTCTCATCTTGTTCTTCGCCACGCTTTTGTGCGAGTGTGCCGAGGTTGAAGCCGCGCAGGTTCAAAGAGTATTCCATATACTCCAGTACGGCTGCTTTTTCCTCGGTGGTGAATTCCTTGTCTTTGGCGATGAGTTCCGCAACTTCACCGATATTCTCATTGGTAGTAAGGTCAAGTGTTGCCTTCAACGGCTCCCATACTTCTTTACCAAGTAATTCATTCACTTTTGCATCTGCTTTGTTCACGCCATGCTTCATGGATGCATAATTTGCGGCAGACAAGGTATGTTTTCCTGCCCCCATCAACCCCATAGAGAGTGCCATTCCACCCCAAATATCACCGTGAAATTGTCCAGTTGCAAATAAGTTAGTACGTGTGCCGTCCGGATTCTGCTGATAAGCATCATCAAGACTAAGCATTGTGCGCCACAATTGACCGTAGTATTCTTCAGATACTTCACCAACATAATCACTGACACCCATTTTATTGAACATCTGATGAGTTTGTCCCATTATGCTATTCAATGCACCGGCATCTGCCTTTGAGAGTACACCTCCCAATCGCTTTGCCCCTAGAACATTAGCGAGTTTACTCATATTACCAATTGTAAAAATAGGATCAAGGTGCGCACCGAACATTTCCGAATAATTCTCAATGATAGCATTGGCTTCACCTTGCCATATTGCACTTCCCCAAGTCTTATCGTTGGAGAAATCATAGTTACCGTTTTCATCAACAACCACATCACCTAGCTTCCGGTCAATGATGTCAGAGACCGTTTTTCCTGCCTGTATGGTGTTTGTCATCGCCGGAGCACGTACAAGCAAATCATCTGCGGTTGTCCCAAGTGCTTTGATAGTCCAATCTGCTGCGTACTGTCCTAACCCTCTGACACCATTCTCTTTAATATAGGATTTGAACCCCTGTTGAGCCATTTTTTCAGCCGTTTCTTTACCTATAACCTTTGCGGCGACTTTAGTGCTTCCTTTTGAGAATGTAGACAAACCGTTGAATCCGCCACCAGTCAAAATGAAATCCAACATAAATGAAGGCATATATCCAGTCATGACACCGGCTCTGTTCCAAAAGTCGGTATTTCCACCGTATCTTTCCTCTGCCTGTTGTTTCTCATGGATTGCCCCCCATCATCATATCATGGGATTCACGCTCGCCCTCTGTGGCATTATCACCTTTGAGTTTGTCGGCATTCATCATGGTCATGGCATCCGCCATATCACCCATACCGAAATCCCACGTGCGTACATCACCCATAGTACGACCAAAACCACGCCAAAAGCCTACATCAACCCCATTTTCACGGTCTTTCTGTTCTTCAAGGTTCTTGATGAGCTCTTCTGTTTCTCTAATGGCTACTCTCAATGCGCTGTTTTCCTTGTCTGATTGCTGGCGCGGTGTGTAAGTGGCTGCTCCCAATATGGCAGCGAGCGGCGCTTTGTTCTTTTCCGTTTCTTCTACCCATTCCTTATGCACTTCGGAGGCTCTTTCCGCTTGCTTAGCTTTTAACTCCTGCAAACGGAGATTAGCCTTGCGTAACTGTCCGCCGATTGACATATCGGCAGCTTGTCGGTACCGGAAACTCTCGATGTCAGTAAGAGGTTTACTAGTAGTCTTGTTACCAAGTGGAGTAATATATGTTTTTTTCCAGTTTCCCATTTTCAGGATTAAACTGCATTTTACCCTCTTTAGTTTGCAATCCGGGATTCAACCCGTATTCTTGTATATTGTCTACACGTTCATTTGCGTCTTGTATCTGTGTTTCCACATTCTGCATCATACGGTTTGTACCGGCAATCATCTCTGCTTTTTCTTGTTCAGTAAGTTGCCACACCTGTTCCGTTTGTACGGCAGGTTCCGGTACGGGTGTTTGAATCTTTCCGAAGCCTATATTATTCTCAAACTCTTCAAACGGTTCCATCTCATAACCATCTTTCACAAGAGCATCATAAGCTGCCCTGCGTTTTGTAGAATCCGATAAGTTCTTGCGGAAATCTTCTTCACTCTCCATGTCGTAACCATCAGAAACAAACGTATCGTATAGTTTCTTTATTTTATCCTCATTTTCAGGCATAATGTTTCATTTATGATGTTGGACTTTTCTTTTTATTACTGCTGTTATCTCCGGCTGTTGGACTTTTCTTCTTATTCGATGCCGTTTCAACTTCACCGGCAAGTTGGCTGATGGGTTTTGGAGTAGAGACATTCTTTTCTTTTGCCCCCATTACATCATTTTCTGTGGTTTTCACATATTGGTGAGTCTTAATACCTAACCGTTTAGCCTCACGCTGCACCGCTCTCTCATAATCTTCTTTCGTATCATAGTAAGTGATCTTACCATCGATAGTAAGTGTCATCCTCTTCTTATTGCCGCCACTACCGCCACGGTTATAATACCCAGCTCTAGCATTGGATGCGGAAGCAGAAGCGCGCGAAGCAACTGCCTTAGCCTTCTCTGTATCAACCTTAGCCTTTGCAAGATCATCAGCATATTCGGCCTCCACTCTTTTACGTTCTGCATCAGCTTCGGCTGCTGATATTTTATTGTTTTGGAGCTTAACGTTGAGATCAAATATCTGGTTATCTCGTTTTTCCTTTGCGTCCGCAATGGCATCGGCTCTTTTCTCGCGTGCTAACTGATGTCTCCAATTACGATCATCTCTCGCTTTTGCATCATCAGCCTTCATAGCACCAAATAAGTCGTTCAAATAAGCCCGGGAATTCTCATTACGTTCTTTCATTAATCGGTCATACCTAACCTGTAGCCTTTCCGAAGCTGTGTTTTTTCCACTGTACATATTCGGTGCACCCTGTGTTGTAAAGTACAGATTGGAGAGAGCAGATATACCATCACCAATTGCAGCAAAAATTTGGTCGCGTTTCTGCTTTTTCTTCTCTTTAGCAAGTTCTTCGTCAGTTGGTGGAGTATAAGGATTAAGTTTCTTGAACAGTTCAGCGTATGAAAGGGCACCACCGTCCGAGCCTTCTTGCTTGGTCGGAGGTGGCGGTGTAGTAGTTGTGTCAGGTTTAGGTGCGGTAACAACAGGAGCCGCAGCCGCTTTTTGTTCCGCCCATTCCTGTGTACCCTTTACAGGTGGAGATGCAGAAGAACCGTCTTGTTGCTGTTCATGCCATTCTTTAGAACCTTTCGGAAAAGGTGTGCCACCTCCATTACCTAATATATCATCATATGTCGCCATAAGTTACCTCCACACATTAAAATGGCATTTTGCTTGCCGCACTCGTTACTCCTTGTACGGCTCCGGCTATCGCTTCTGCCTTACCTTTTTCTAATTGATTGAGTTGCTCAACAAAAGCATTGTCATTCTGCATATAGGTGGCCTCGATGTTGTCTTTGCGCGCATCCGCCTGTGCTGCAATCTGTGATGTTGCATCAGCAAGAGCCTTACTGTTTGCTTCCTTCGCTGCAGGCACACTTTCATCAGTACCACCCATTACAGCCTGTACACCTGCTGCCTGCTTATTACGGTTCTTGATACTCTCTTCCGTCTGCGTAAGAATACGTTGCGCATCGGCTCGTTGCGTATAATCCTCATTGTACCTGCGATCATACCAATTTTGGTTCTTCTGTCGCTGCGCCTCAACGTTGCTCTTAGTTTTCTTCATTGCTTTCGATGCAGAGATACCGCCAAATATGCTACCTGTCGCTCCTATAGCACTTCCAATTAATCCCATAAGACCTTTGTTTTAATTATTAAAAGTTATACCTCATTTGCGAAAGTAAGCCCTTATCTTCGCAACATCATTTTATCTTTTTACACTAATAATCATTATGGTATGGCAAAAGGGAAAAAGACAGGAGGACGACAAAAAGGAACACCTAACAAAATAACAGCATTGGCCAAAGGCATGATTGAAAAATGGCTTGAAACTCACAATACGATACCTGAAGGGGATATGACACCGCTAATAATGCAAGACTTTTTAGAACTTGATCCTAAAGACCGAGTGAAGGTAAAATAATTATGCCGAGAAACATCAGCATTGATGATAACGAAATTCACCTTACCATTGAAGATAAGTTGGTCGAACTTGCCGGAGATGAAGAGGAAGAATAATCTATTTCTCTCTACTTTAGACGTAAGAAGCTCCTCTGGGGGAGAATTATAATACAGTTTTGCTTGGAAGCGATGTCCGAAAGGATGTCGCTTTTCTTCATAAAAACAAAAACCTACAAAGAAAAAGTTCCTTGTAGGTTCGGATAAATCAGAAGCCCTTTCCTTTCTGCCGCTGATATACTACCGTCTGATTCTTATCAAGATTGACGATTTTAAACATCACCATAGAACGGTTAGGAATATCTGGGGGCAACATTGTCACAAGTCGTGCTATAACATCGTCCACGTTGTTGAATCCTACATCAGTCAACTCTGCAACTTTCTGCCCATTGTGGTAAGCCGCCCCATTTACCATATATCGGAATGATAATCTAAAATGCGTATCTTCCTGCTTCTGCTCGCGAACAGATGTCTTACTGGAGAAGAAGATGAAATCAACCACTTTCTCGTTTAATTCCCAAGCAGGTGAATAATCTATCTTTATATAACCCCGTGTTACCTTATGTCCAGCAGCATGATTCATCGCAAATGCAACCTCATCAATTGAAGCTCTCACGTCATTCTGTGCCACAGTACCCCACGTGTGCCGGAATGTATAAACCGAATACCGTTCTTCTTTGGCCATTCCCATGGCCTCACATATTTGCCTAATTCCACTGTTAACATTAGAACCAAAACTGTCAGATGTAGTCATACGCTGATAGAAATTGAACAGACGATCGTCATCCCCCTTCGTATTGAGGTATTTATCGAAGAGCGGTTGAATAATTGCCGGCACGCGCATTTCCATATATGCACCGTCGGCACGGAACTTCTTTGTCTTGGCGCGCTGATAGTGAATGATGCCATTCCGATAATCCTGCTTTTTCAAATTATATAAATCAACAGTGTTGATTCCTGCCAAACAAAGCACCATCATAGCTATATCACGTCCGAACTCCGTCTGCGGATATTTCATCTTACTTTCCGGCAGAGGAAATGAAAAGAACTCCCGACATGCTTCGGGGGTAATGGCAAGCTTCTCCGCACGATCAGCCGTTGGTATGTCCACTTTCACCCATGGGTTGACTTTGATACGGATTATACCGTTATCGTAATCGTTGTACTCCAACATGGCGGCTTTAAATACCTGACGCATACAGATTGGATACATTTCCTTAGCTCGGTGTGTCTGTTCAAGCGACTTAATCCATCTATTCATCAAGTGCGATGTGAGGTGTGAGAACATTATCTGCGTTGTTCCTAAAAAACGTTCCAAATGTTGCAATGCCAACTGATAGTTCTTAGCATTACGTTGTTGACCGTTATCAATCATTCGGTTGATATGCTTTCGCGCATAATCTGAAAAGCAAACATCATCATTTCCACTTGCAAGAAACTCGACTACTTCCTTGACTGTCCAGTGCTCAATATTTTTGCTGTTAAGTCTCTCCGTATACTCCAATATTCTCTGCGAACAGAATTGCAAAACATACGGGTCTTTAATCTCATTAGTTTTGGTGAGTTCCTTCTTCGTCACCATCTTGTCTGTTTTAATGAACGCAGAGCTTCGATGATGAGTCACCCGGATATATACCGGATAAAATCCGTCAGCCCGTGCCGTTCTCACTACTGCTTTTAATGTTGCCATTTTATATTCGTTTTATAATTAAACATTCTGTTTGGGCGTACTATGTTCCAAAGTGATTGTTCCGTGTTCCAATGCGATTAAGGCAAAACGCCCATAACTTATTGACTATACGGAAAAAGCATTTGTACAACACTTGTACAACACTGTTGTCAAAACTGCATAACTATTGTACAACATTTGCGTTTATTCTACTCATTTTTTGTGCAAAATACACGTACATTTTTAAAATACAATAGGCGGTAAGCCTTTGTAAATGAAAAGCATACCGCCTAATTAACTGAATATCAGCTATACCGCCTTTATCCCTCGATTGCGGCCTGCGCCGCCGATAAAATAAACTACTTTTCAGAGAGTTGTGCAATGGTTCGTAACAACGTTGGTTTGTTTAGCATTTCGTCCTATGTTCGTAATCTCTGTCATTGCTTTTCCAATACACCTATATTCTTAGAATTTGGAGAAACTTCTGTTAAGTTACAACCACCATTAACATACTCTACTTTATAAGTACAATCATTATTCTTTAATTCTACAATATCCTCATACCGTTGAATGGCAAAAACACCGTTGTACTCTGTGGTCTCAGTTGCTGTTTCGATGTATTCTTTCCCATAAGCCTCCTTGCGACTCTCAGAAAAGTCAATGAGTGGTCGATACATTTTCCCATTAACTATTATTGCATTAGACCTTACTTCAATCACTCCATCCAAGTACACTCCGGGCTGATATGTGTATTTGAACTCTTTAGATTGAACAAATCGCTTTTCTTCTTCAGTTTTCCCTTTTATTGTTAGAATTGCGTCAGATGTTCGTATAACTAAATCGTACATGGTTTCTGTACGTTTCCCTTTTGCCCCTTTTTGCATTGGCTCTGCCATTCCTACTTCCTGTTTGGTAAAAGGGACATAATCGAATAATTCATCAAAGTAGGTTTCTTCTGGGATATTGTCTCCTGGCTCTAATTCTATGAATGTTGCTACATAATGTTCAGAATAAATTTCATCATTATGCTCACTACATGCACACAACAAAACAAAGATGGAACAAATAAAAAGAAAAACTTTTCTCATTTTTTTTCCTCCACCAACCTTTCATAAACCTTAATCAGCCTTTCTTTCTCCACAAGTAGTTCCTCCAAATGTTTGATACGTTCTTGCAATAAAGCAGCATCGCATCCAGCAACCACATTACTGTTATTGTTTCCATTGACAGCAACAGCACCATCTCCAGAAGCAACAGCTTTGTGATGCTCACTTGAATAATCACTAAAGAAGTTATATCCCAACGCTTCGCTTATAGCGACTAATTTTTCAGTATCAATATTGGGTTTCTCAAGTATTCTGTTCACATTCTGCTGCGGAATACCAATCCTTCTGCCAAATTCTGATTTTGAAATACCAAGTTCATTTAGCTTCTGCTCAATACTCAAACCGATATTTACTTTTTCCAATTTCATAATCAAGCAAGATTTATATAAATCATTTATATGTTAATTATCTATAATAACGCAAATTATTAAATCATAATAGATTTATCTAAATCATATTCGATTACCTTTGCAGTATAAAGTTAAACAATAAACAATAAACTTCAAAGAAAATGACTGAAAATCAAGTAAAAGTACGTCCGGCTTTAACGGATTTAGAAGTAGGTGGAAAGATTACCTTCCCCATAGCAAAAACTAAAACTGTGCGTGCCCAAGCATCCGACCTCGGGCTGATTCTTGACCGTAAGTATCAAACCGAGACAGACCGCGAAAAACGTATCATAGTAGTAACCCGTTTATCCTAATCACTATGGCTAATCCAATATGTGCTAATTGCAAAGATGCACACAACGGCATTAACGGGCGCTACTGTAATGTGCTGAAGATATATGTTGAGCACCAACCTCAACCACTTTGTAAAACATCAAAAAAGAAATAAGATGAACAAAATCACAAAACAAGTAACCATGTTAGTGGCAGGCTTCATAGCATTCTTTATCCTTCTCGGTATAGCAGGAAAAATGGACTATGCAGAACAAATTGTATATACTATGCCACAGGAAGCATACGAAGCTATATACCTAAAGCTCGGTGATGGGTGCAGCGATTGCCAGATAGCCAACGAGTATATGGCAAACAAACAATATTACGATTCATTGTCACAATAATCCCGTAAGCCTATGCTCACTATTGATTTTCCCGACAAATCCGTCACTTATGACACTTTCGTCCGTGATGTAGCGTCCTCTGTGGTCCGTATGCTTGCCGATACACATAATGACCCCGAAATGGTCAGTCAGCGGAAAGCATACGCCATGTTTGGGCGTGGTAACGTGGACAGATGGCGCAAACAAGGTAAAATAACACCTTGCAAGCGTCCGGGCAAGGTCGAATACCGTACAGTTGACCTACGTGCGTTACAAAGGCTACAGCAAGACTATTTTCAGCGATAAGGGAGGATAGCTCAGCGGATAGAGCGGCGGTGCGCACCCATAATGGCCAAGATGCAGCAGGTCACAGGTTCGATTCCTGTTCCTCCCACATTTTTTTCACTATTAAAAAGCAAAGTAGATGAAAGCAATTCAGCTAAAATCAATCACACTCCGTAATTGGCGTGGAGAAAAAGAAAGGACTACACAGTTCCATACGGATGGTACTGTTACACGTATCTGTGGTCGCAATGGTCTCGGCAAGTCCAGACACATGGACGCATTTTGTTGGCTCCTTTTCGGCAAGGACAGTAAAGACCGCAAGGACTTCAATCTGCGTACAACGGACGAACAAGGCAATCCCTTACAACATTGCGAATGTTCGGTAGAGGGAACTTTAATCGTTGATGGAATAGAAATCACCATCAAACGAGAGTATAAAGAACAATGGGTAAAACCACGTGGTCAGGTAGAAGAAGTGTTCAAGGGGAATGTCACCGAATGTACATGGGACGGTGTTCCCGTGCGTGTGAACGAGTACAAAGAGCGCATCAGTGCCGAAATCATTGATGAGAACCTTTTCAAGATGCTTACTAATACCGAGTATTTCCTGACACTCAAACAAGATATGCAGCGTGAAGTGCTAATGTCCGTAGCCGGTGTAAAGAGTGACCGCGAACTTGCAGGCACTAATGCAGAATTCATCGCCCTACTCGATATGTTGAGCGGTAAATCATTGGCAGATTATCGCCGTCAGGTAACCGCCGAGAAAAAACGTCTCAAAGCCCAAGCTGATGAAATCAAACCTCGTATCGACCAAACCGATAAGATGAAGCCCGAAGCCGAAGACTGGGAGACTTTAGAAGAAATGCTTGCAGATAAAAAGAAAGAGCTGGAGGAAGTAAATGAGCTGCTACACTCAGAAGATGCCCGTAAACAATCTGCATCTGACAAAAAGGCGGCATTGGGTCGTGAGAAACGGCAAATCGAACAGCAACAAAAAGACATTGTTGCCACTGAAAGACGAAACAGGCAAGAAGAAGCCGATAGAATGAACGAAGCGCGCAATGCCATCGAAAAGGAATTGAAAAACATCCATTCCGAACGTTCGGATTGCAATATAGACATTACACGTGTAAAAGAGCGCATTACCTATTTGAGCAAAGAAATAACGAACGTTACAGGCAATCTTGATAATTTACGTTCCGAATGGAAGTCCATCCGCGCTACACAATACACAGGTGACAACACCTGTCCGCATTGTGGTCAGCCTTTACCTAACAATATGGTACAAGATGCCCTCCAAAAGTTTGAAGAATACAAACAAGGTAGGCTTAAGGAAAATCAATCACGTGGAAAATCCCTGTCGGCACAGCTTGCATCATACCAAGAAGAATTAAACAAGCGCAATGAAGAACTCGTAGAATATTCTAAAAAACTCACTGCCATTGACGAATGTATTGCAGGATTATATGACCGTCTGAAAGCTACACCAAAGGTATCGCCGGCTGCCATCAACGAAAACGAAATCCCTGCGTATGCTGAAAACCTGAAACGTTTGGACGAGATAGAGAAAGAAATAGCAAATGTCACATATACTACGACAGACATTGAACTTTCCGGACGTGCAGAGTTGGTAAAATCAGCCATTAAGAACTTGGAAATTCAACTTAACAACCGTACCCTTATCGCCAACTATGACAAGGAAATCGAACGGCTCGAAAAGGAAGGTCGCGAACTTGCACAGAAGATAGCCGACATAGAGAAGCGTGAATATGTGGCTGCGCAGTTTGCCAAAGCTCGCATTGATGATTGCGAGGGTCGTTTAAACTCGTTGTTCAGCATGGTGCATTGGAAACTTTTCGATACCACTCTTGACGGAAACGAATACGAGGTATGTATTCCTGTAATTGACGGCACGGCTTATGGTACGTGCAATACAGCCAAACAGATTAATGCAGGTATTGACATCACCAACACGTTGGCAAAACATTACGAAGTCTATGCCCCTATGTTCATTGACCGTGCAGAAAGCGTGAATACATTCCTTTCTTCCAACGCACAGATGATATTCTTGCAGGTAACAACCGATAACCAATTGACAATAAAATAAATACTTCAATCTTTAATCATTAGAATTATGGACGAAAGACAAATTGCACCAGTTACACAGCGAAGTAATGCTCCTGTCGGTATCAATTTCTTTGACCCGACAACTATTGAAACACTCAATCGTTTCTCCACCATGTTTGCCAATTCCAGCCTTGTACCCGAAAGCTACCGCATTGGCGGTGTCGTTGGCGGCAAGACTGGTGAGGGACCTAAAAAAACTGTTTCCGAAGCCGAAGCCATTGCCAACTGCGTAATCGCATTCGATGTGGCTACACGCATCGGTGCTTCCCCTCTTATGGTAATGCAGAACCTGTACATTGTTTATGGCCGTCCCTCCTGGTCGTCCAAGTTCCTCATTGCTACCATCAACACTTGCGGACGCTTCGAGCCTTTGAAATTTGAAATGACGTCAAACGGAGTTTGCAATAACGGCGTAGCTAATGTCAAGTGCGTGGCATGGACTACCCCCAAAGGTGTCACACACGATGAGAACGGGAAGCCTGTAACATCAAAATCACCGTCCGCTTTGCGCGGTACCGCTATTACCATACAAATGGCGGTTGATGAGGGTTGGTATACAAAAAATGGCAGTAAGTGGCGCACCATGCCCGAACAGATGCTACGTTACCGCGCCGCATCATTTTGGACTTCTACCTATGCACCTGAATTGTCAATGGGTATGCGTACTGTTGAGGAAACTATCGAAGACGTGGATTATGTAGATGTGACGACACAAGTCGCGGAAGAAATTTCCACCCAAGCCAACAAACGCACAATCAGCTTCAATGAAGCGGAAAACCCGGTTTCCGGTGAAGTCCCGGCAGGTGTTGACCCAGAAACGGGAGAAATCAAAGAGAACCAAGACGAAGCAAGTACCGAAAACCCAACCTCAAATGAGGATGAGGGCCCGGGATATTAATACCTGTTTGATATGAAACTTCATGTATTAGGTTCTTCATCATCCGGCAACTGCTACCTCTTCCAGTCTGAAAAGACTGGTGAGGTGCTTGTTGTGGAAGCCGGAATAGATTTCCGTGAAGTACAACGTTGTGTCAACTTTACTATTACAAATATAGTTGGATGCTTGGTGACGCATGAACATGGTGATCATTCTTCCAATGTTCACCGTTTCACAGAACGTTGTATTAAAGTGTACGGAAGCTGTGGTACGGTGGATGCATTACAAGCTGCTTATGGGAAATCCCCTTTCTATAAAGGGTTGACACCTCTCAATGCTATGCATATAGGTGGTTTTTCGGTGATACCATTCCCTGTACAACATGATGCGGCAGAACCTTTCGGATACCTCATCCGGCATGAAGAATGTGGAACGGTACTGTTTGCCACAGATACCTACTTTCTCAAATACAAATTTCCCGGTCTTAACAACGTGATGTTGGAGTGCAATTATCGCAAGGATATACTTGATATGAACCTTGCTTCAGGATATATCGACAATAAACGCTATGAGCGTACAATCAAATCGCATATGTCCTATGATAATTGCCTCCGTACATTACAAGCCAATGACCTATCACAAGTATGCAAAATCGTACTTCTGCATCTGTCCGACAATAACAGCAATGCTTGTGAGTTTGTCCATGGGATTGAGGAATTATATTCAGAGATAGAAGTAACAGCCGCTACACGCGGTCTTTCTTTAACATTCAATAGTTATCCATATTAATATTTACAATTATGAGAAAAGCAGATATAGTCGACTACCTTACAAGCAATACAAGCCTCAGCCGTTCACAGGCTATCACAGCCATAGATAGCGTATTTGAGGCTATTGAAAAGTCGCTTTGCAAAGATGAAAGTGTATATATACGCGGTTTTGCCACAATCAAAGTGTGTACCACCAAAGAGAGAAAAGCTCGCAACATCAGTAAGGGTACAACCGTAATCATCCCAGCTCAACGGACAGTAAAACTTGTAGTCAGCAAACAACTTAAAGCAAAAATGAACTCATGATGCACACGTGGTTTGAATGCAAAATCCGTTACGAAAAGACAATGGAGAACGGAATGAACAAAAAGGTCACAGAGCCTTATCTTGTTGATGCGCTCAGTTTTACAGAAGCCGAAGCACGCATCATCGAGGAAATGACACCGTTTATTTCCGGTGAGTTTACAGTGTCGGATATTAAACGGGCGAATTACAGTGAACTCTTTCCTTGTGAAGAAGATGCTGCCGACCGTTGGTTCAAATGCAAACTGTTTTTCATCACACTGGATGAAAAAAGCGGTGCAGAGAAAAAGACTTCCACACAAGTATTGGTGCAAGCTGCCGACTTGCGTGATGCAGTGACGAAACTGGACGAAGGCATGAAAGGTACAATGGCCGATTATCAAATTGCATCGGTAGCGGAAACCGCTATCATGGATGTATATCCGTATTCTGCCGAAGAATCTATTACAGATACCATCAGCGAAAACGCCAATTCTCCTGTTGTACGTAATTTCATACAGTCTCTCCCTGAAGGGTGCAAAACAACGATAACCGTTGGAGGAAAAAAAGTTGTAGTTGACAAAACGGGAAAAGATACTATTGTCACACCGGAAAACGAAAGCAACAATGACACTCGAAGAAATGCTTCAAATAAAACGAAAGCAAAAAAAGAAACAAGTACATAATGATGAAGAACACCGCATACAATGTGCTTTTGTAGAATGGTTTTCGCATCAATATCCGAAGCTCCGCGGCAGACTGTTCGCTGTACCCAATGGTGGTAAGCGCGACCAAGTTACCGGTGGAAAACTGAAAGCCGAGGGTGTAGTTCCAGGTGTAGCCGACCTAATTCTGTTGAAAAGCAACCGTGATTATGGTGCGCTGCTCATTGAAATAAAAACCCCTGCCGGGCGGCAATCCGACTCACAAAAAGAATGGCAAAAGATAATTTGTGAAAACGGAGAATACAAATATGTTATATGCCGTTCACTGGATGATTTCATTCGTGTGGTGAATGGCTATTTGAGAAATGAATTTTAAAACTATGTCTAATATGGCAAACATCAAAACAGGTCTTAATTATTACACTGTCGATACCGATAGATACCAAGACCGGCGGATTAAACGGCTAAAAAAGGATTTGGGCTGTAAAGGCATTGCCGTGTACGACTATATTCTGTGTGAAACCTACCGGGTAAAAGGCTGCTTCCTTGAATGGGATAACAATACTGTCTTTGACGTAGCCGAATACTTCGGACTGGATGAAAACACGGTGCAAGAGATTGTGAAATACTGCGGTTCTGTGGGGCTTTTCGATAAAGAACTACTATCACGTGGGATTATCACATCGGCATCAGTCCAGCGGCGATATATGGAAATGTGTACTCGTGCCAAACGAAAGTCTGTATCTATTCCTGAAGCCTATAAACTCATTCAGGAAGAAAAACCAAACAATCCGGCACCGGTTACCCAAGATGCTTGCCAAGAACAAACAAATCCGCCACCATACGAAACATGCTCCCTTATGTTGGATGAAGAAATTGTTGAACTGAAAAAAGACGAGTGTTGGTTGGACCAGCTACAAGTATTGCATCACATGGACATATCATCATTACGTAACAGTCTTGACGATTTTAAGGTACAATGTCTGGCAGACGGAAAAACCCGGCATTCCTCCTTGCAAGATGCAAAGCAGCATTTTAACTCGTGGTTAAGAATAGTAAACGAAAAGAACAGAAAAAAAGATGATAAAGTTAGACCCGACAGCAGAAATCAACGCAGAGGTAATCTTCTCAAATCTGATGAAGAGAAAACATATGGTAACTCGTTTTAGATTGCCATATACCGCCAAACAGGTTTACACCATGCTATATGAAGCGTGCCGGGTGGAAGTTGCTCACAGGCATAGGGAATTTAATGCCACCGAACAATACAAAAAGCATCTTTGGGACATTTCCAATTGGATTACATCGGAAGCTTCCACCTTCGGATTGTTTCTATGCGGTGGTGCCGGCAATGGAAAAACTACCATTCTACGTGCGTTGCAGAACCTTATAAACTACTTACGCTCAGATGAAGGATATAGTAGTAATGTGGATACATATCCAGTACGCGGATACATGATAGTATCGGCAAAGGAACTTGTTTTGTTGGCAAAAGCATACAACAATCCTACACGTGACAATGTCTCTGATGTGGTACGGTACAAAAGGTTACGTAAAATTGAGATACTCGCAATAGACGACCTCGGTTCAGAACCGAAAGAAAGTATTCATTATGGCGATTACGTAACTGCGGCAATGGATATACTTTCTTTCCGGTATGAAGAACAATTCTGCACACTGGTTTCATCCAATCTTACGGCAAAAGGAATTTCAGAATATTACGATGAACGCATTGCAGACCGTTTCCGTGAAATGATGCTAATCATCAATTTCGGCAATGAGCAGTCGTTCAGGAAACAGTAAATCAACAAAAAAACATTATAACAATGAATACAGATTACAGTTATTGTTCGGGTGTTACCTGCCCAATCCGCAAGAGTTGTAAACGTTACTTGCCTGACCCACCCGATATTCCGTTGTGGTGGATACCACCTGCTTATAAGCCGGAGACAAATCAGTGTCCACACCATGAACCGACCAGAAACAATTCAAATAAAAAACAACCGTAATATGGACCATTTAGAAGTAAAGAAGTGTGAAACTTGCGGAAAGACAAAGCATATTTCAGAGTTCAGCAAGTCATATAGGAGCAGATGCAAAGCGTGTGTAGCTGAACATACACGAGAGGTTCGGGCAGCCGAAAAACTTACAGCAAGGCTAAAGCCAACAGGAGAAGAGGTTGAAGTTATACCAAACGGTACTATGTCAATTCACTGTGCTGCCTACAAGACGAAAGACGGTCGGATGATTCCGACAACGGCTCTTGAATTTGAAAAAAACATTGATTGGGAACAACGCAGATATGAGATAGCGAAAGAGCTTATGAAAGCATTTGCAGCCAATTCACATAATCAGTGTGTGGATGCAAGCTCTGAAATGTTAGCACAGTGGAGTGTTGTAGGTGCTGATATGCTCATAGCAGAATTGAAGAAAGGAACTATATAATGGAAAAAATAATCATAGAAAAGCTGCCCGAAGGTGGTTTCAATGTCATTCAAGGCAATAAATACTCCGGTCATTTGGGATACGATGAAATGTTAGGACTTGTATCATCCATTACCATGCCCGAAAATAGACCATGTTTGCAATGGCTTAAAACAAAGGAGCAGCACGATACTTTCTATCATAATCTGAAACATAAAGGTTAATAGTATGGCAAATATCAAGGATAATAAGAAGGGATTCAAAGTAATCCAAGTCAGCAGAAATGAGCTTATGGACAAATTGGGACAGTATGGTGCAATGGGCATTTGTGACCGTTGTAATGGAACTGCATCAACAGGATACTATATAGCCGTACTCAACCAATGGTTTTGTCCTCATTGCTATCAGGAATGGTATCATCGTGCTACCTATTATCCGGAAGATGCAAAGGTAGAGAACAAAAACTTTGAATTTTACAAAAACATTTTTGGATTATGACAAAGGATGATATAAAAACACCTAATACGGAGGATTGAATAATGACAAAAATCAAATTGAATTGGGCATACGCTAAAGGCGAATTAGATACCGATACATTGAAGCTAATCTGCCTACCAGCACGAGGCAAACGCTTGTTTGGTGCGGATGAATTGGATGCAGAGTTATGTATAAAGGATGGAATGAATTACCAAATAGCCGAAATCCATCTGGGTGACGTGGAAAGCTCAAACATTCTTTGTGAAGAAATCGCAAGGCGTTGGAATGAGTTTGAAGATTGGCATGAGTGTAAAGAGGAAACGGACGATGTGCCGGAACTGAATACACATTGCATGCTAAGAATTGAATATACTGCTGATGGTGAACCGGAGACTAAAGTTGATTATATCACTGCAGTATGGAGTAAATACGGTTGGACTAAAGACTTTTTAGGATATTATGAAACAGCCGATAGTTATGTGATAACCCATTGGAAACCGATTGTTAAACCGAAAGGAGTAAAAGTATGAGATACGCACTTAGAAATCAAGATAAGGTTGCCGCAGCATATGGCTCTGAATACTTGAAAGAACATATAATCGGAAGCCTTGACAGGTATTTCAATGTGCCAAGAAGTCAAGAGGAAGTTGAAGATTTTATTTATAGCTCGTGTGTTTGTTACAACACAAAGCATGGGAACTACCCAATCATGCAAATTAATGATATTGCGAACGATAACGCAATGCTGGAGTTTGCATGGATAGGAACTCAATACGATGTGATTAAACTTGCTTTTTTAGGGCGAATAAAAGGTTGTATTAGATATGAATAAAAAAGAAATCATACGAACCATTAGAACCTTTAAGAAAACTCTTAAAAAAGGTAGTCCTAAAACAGTATGGAGTTCCAGTTACTGGGACATTCATGAAAAGCAATATACTATTAATGAAGTAGCCGCCCGTTTTTTACGAAAGAAAGGCTATAATGTACAAATTGATATATCTGATAATACAGAACGCCCCTCTTATTTATTTGGCTACATACGATTTTATCGCTATGTAAGAATCAGTTTTAACTAATATCAAAACAGAGATTATGAATTTCAAATCACATATATGTACAACACGTGAACAGTCAGAAAGGCTGCTTGCACTTAGTTTGAATCCGGAGACTGCGGATATGACATACCATTACACAAAGAGTAGAGTATCCTCCTTGCAGTGGGATTTACAAGCAAAATCGCCTACGTTGAGAGGTAAGTTTTGGACACCTCAAAGAATAGCCAAACTTGCAACTCCTTTTCATAAATATCCTAACGGTACACGAATGACCGGAGAAGAAGTATTCGATGAACTATGTGGCAATGATGTACCTGCATGGAGTTTGTGGAGACTGCTGGAGTTATTACCAACCGAAATCAAAATAGGAACCAGAGAGAACGTTTTTGGCTTGTACCATGAAACTAATGACGCGTGGAATTTATCTTATCCCTGTGTAGAATACTTTGAAACCGCATCTCCTATCGAATCTTGTATATTGGCCATTGATTGGCTGATTACCAACGGACAATTCAATAAAGAATATTTGTTATGAACGACTGTTTACCCAAGGTAACCCATGAGGGAATAATAAAAATAGAGGGATTGGAGATAAAAGTCCTGACCCTTGATAATGGACAACGAATTATACCGGAAGAGGATTTCAAAAAAGCACTTAGTTTCTTAGGTATAACAGAAAAAGAATTTCATTTAATGATGACTAAAAGAATATGAGCATTGCGGAAGACATTATAAACGGTTGGTGTTGCCAACTTTGCGGCGTGTACTTTGAAGAAGAGCACGGCTACCCCGTTGTTTGCGAGGGTTGCTACGATGAACTGTCAGAAGAAGAAAAGGAAGATTATCAATTGGCAATCCATAATGAATTGTAGTATGAAACTAAAACATGGCTCTCTGTTTAGTGGCATTGGTGGTTTTGATTACGCAGCTGCCTGCCTTGGATGGGACAATGCTTTCCATTGTGAAATAAATTCCTTTTGTAGTAAGATATTAAATCATTGGTTTCCAAAAGCAGAACATTATGAAGATATTACAAAAACAGACTTTACCCGATGGAGAGGACAGATTGATGTCCTTTCAGGAGGATTTCCTTGCCAGCCATTCAGTCTTGCCGGACAGCGTAAAGGAGCAGAGGATGACCGTTACCTCTGGCCGGAAATGCTACGTGTTATCCGCGAAGTGCAACCCACTTGGGTACTTGGTGAAAACGTTGCTGGAATCGCCACGATGGTACAGCCCGGCAAGGAGGTTGAAGTGGCAAGCGGATGCTCTCTATTCGGAGAGGATAACCGAAAAAGAGTATTGTTTCGACAAGAATACGTTATTGAAACCGTCTGTAGTGACCTTGAACGTGAAGGATATTCCGTCCAGCCGATTGTTATTCCGGCTTGTGCCGTCGGAGCGCCCCACAGGCGGGATAGAGTGTGGTTTATTGCCCACCGTACAGACACAGGGGCTGAAGCAGTGCAACAAGCAGGGAAAAACGGAATTTGTGCCGTTGGAGTTGTTACCGACACCAAATGCGATGGAGGGAGCGAAATACACAACCAAACTAAATCCCAACAGCCAGAACGGAAAGGGGCTGACTGCGCTTGCGGTGAACGGATTGCTTCCCACTCCGATAGCAAGCGACATACATCATGCAGACCGAGTGAGAAATCTAAAGAATGCAGGAGCGGAAACGATAGCGAGCAGAAAGAATGGGAACAACCGTCCGAACGGGTTAATGGACTTCATGGACTTTCATGGAATACTACCCACTCCTATGGCAAGCGATGCGACCACAGGAGCGATAATAGGGGAGAACGATACATTTATTGTCACCAAGAATGGAACTCCGCGCAAGATAAATCAGAATGGGCAGAATGGAAGTGTCGGACTGGGGAGGATAGTGCAGATGTTGCCGACACCCACGTCAAGCTGCCATTATACGGGAACGGAAAAATGTCGGAAAGACGGGAGACCGAGAGATTCCCAATTGAACCATCTGATTTCCAAACGTGCTGGCAAGCCTTCCCAACTCAATCCCCTGTTTGTAGCGGAAATGATGAGCTTTCCTCCCGACTGGACGGTATTACCTTTCCTAAGTGGCGACAAGAGTCCGTCAAAGCCTACGGGAATGCCGTAGTGCCTGCATTGGTATATGAGATTTTTAAGATGATAGATGAACTTAATGAAACCTGATATGAATATCCATCAAACAGTTCCCCGTTCGGATTGTACCTCTTTTGCCAAATGCGGCAAGCGTTCCCTTGCCTATTGCCGGAAGTACGGTGCATCCGAATGTGGTCCATGTGAAACTGTGAAACGGAAACCGAGAAACCGGGTGATAGTGGACGGAAAGGAGCGCAAAACATGCAGCCGTTGTGGAAACTTACTTTTGCTATCCTGCTTCTATGACAGGGCAATCTATCGTAACGGGAAGGTGTATCACATCAAGACATCATGGTGCAAGATGTGTGTATCTGAAGATAATAGGAAACGGAATAAAAGCAAGAAATAAAACGGTCTTGTAATGGGAATAGAAAATTTAGATAATGTAAAAAAATCACTAAAGTAAGAGAGCCGTACTTCACGGCTCTCTATAATAAGTAATATTGCATTTTGATAACACATATCTTTGATAGAATCATATATCCATGAGGATAAAATACCTAAAAGTATAGGTAGAATTAAATTTATTATTATAAATAAAATCATATTGATTCTTTTTTAATATTATGCGGCAATATTACCTAACATCTGGTAGGAATCGAACCTACATATAAAACTTATCCATTCGGTCACAGATGCTGTGACAAAGGTAAAGATTATTATTATAAAAAACAATTATGAAAGCAATTACAGTAAAACAACCGTGGGCATCTTTGATAATCCACGGTATTAAAGACATCGAAAATCGAACTTGGCCGTGTCCTAAAAAGTATATCGGACAAAGGGTATTAATACATTCAAGTGCCATCCCCGTGGAAATGATAAATCCTAATAGTGTATTCACAAGGCAACAATGGGATAGTTTTTCATTTGGATTTCAGAGAGAGATTATTTGCGGTGAGGGATATGCAAATTCTGCGATCATCGGAAGTATCGAGATAGTAAACTGCGTAGTAAACCACTCTTCCATTTGGGCGGAAAAAGGAGTTTATAACTGGGTGTTAGCTAATCCTATTATCTATGATGAACCTATCGAAAATATAAAGGGAAAACTATCTTTTTGGGACTATCCCGGCATCAAAGAAGTAAGTATTGAGTGTCCGGAATGTGGTAGCATAGAGATAGCAGTTGAAGATTATACAACAGTCCCTTTTTCAACTTATTTGCATAAGTGCAATAAGTGTGAACACGTAATTATGGAAAGTGAGTGGAATATAATCAAATAAAATAGAATTTTATGGAAATAGATAAGCGATACAAGACCCCTTCAATAGGAATCTATAATAGGAATGTCTTTGAATGCACCGAATGTGGCACAAGTATTCTCAATGATTACTATAAGCATATCTGTGGGATAGCAGAAGCTCCTGTTGGGACCGTCTCTGTAAAAGAGTGCCCGACATGCTTTACAAAGTACAACTCTCATTTATCCACAACAGACTATAGTCTGTTTCTACATAGCATAAAGAAAGGTGAAAACTTACATTTTAAACCAAATAAATTATGAACTCAACAGTATTAAAAGAAATCCTTGCATTTCTCTTTGGGCGTAAGTATTACGCCAATGTTATAGCAACCAAAGGTACAACCAAACAAGAAATTTGTTCTTACATTTTTGCTACAAAAGAAGCTGCCCAACGGCATAGATTGGAGATAGAAACGACCTTATCATTCCGATTTGTCGAAACAATCTCTTTTCGCTCTCATCGAATCCACCCCGGTTCGTCTGTAAAAAGTTAAACTATAACTACCAACAAATCATTGTATTTTCGTATTATGATTATTCAGAAGTTAAAAACATGGTGGCAATCACTGAACTATTATGTGGTTGCCGACCCTGCCGACAATTCAATAACACTCTCCAAACGTTTATTTCTCCACATTAAGAGAAATGCTAAAGAGGGGGATACCGCTTGTGTGTTCGTTTTCAGAATTGCCAAGCACAATGCTTTTGGCTTTACCGTTAATCCGGACATCGAGCAACCAACTCAACTATGCGATATTCAGTACAATGGGAAGTACAGATGCATAGGCTTTGAAAGCCTATGCCCTTCTGTCGGTCTCATACTCTACGAGTACGGACTCCCATGCGACAACAAGATTAAATTGTCGGTATCTGTCCATAGAACCTCACAAGGTATAATCTACTATCAATTCGATAAACCCCATGCAAAGTATATTAGGAAACACAAGAAAGGCTGACATAGTATTCTATGCTTCGGGGAGAATAGATATAACATCCCATACAGCCACACAACTCCGGCTATCGCGTGGCGATGTTTTAGATATTATGGATGAAAAAGGAGAATTATACCTGTATGTTAAATACCGCGTACCAAACAACAGGCATGAAGCGTGTGTATTTCCATCAAACAGGAAAGGAAATCATTTCAGAGCCTCGTCAAAAAGATTGTGTGCAGCTGTTCTTAAAGCATCCGGAGTTGCAGATAAGGCAAGGTTATGCGTAGGAGAACCCCAAGAAAACCAATATCACGGTACGTTATTACCAATCATTACTAAACTTCTTTTGTGATATGATTAAAGAGATTAAGTACAACGGATATTCTGCCAACCCATCGGACTATGAGTGTGCCGATGGGGATTTGGCTACATCAATAAACCTCATTCCGGAGAATGGAGCACTAAAACCCATATTACCTCCGGCAGAGGTATTACAACTTGAAAGCGGAGCGTCTGTAATGTACATTCACAAAACAGCGAATTTCAAGCATTATATTATCTTCAAGAACAATGCAGTTAGCTGGTGGAGTGGTTCTGATAAGGATGATACTGTTTTTCTACGCACATTCAGCGAAATATATCAAATAACAGCTATCGGTAACACACTTCTCATTCTATCTACTGACGGTATGCATTACCTTCTATGGAAAGGTGATGATGAAGGGTATCTATATCTTGGAACAAAAATCCCCGAATGTCCTATTTCGTTCGGCTTACAAGGCGAAATGGTCCGCACGGATGAATTTTCCATATCATTCGATGCCATTAGCGAAGGTAGTATCTGGAATGAGTTTTCGGATAATAACAAAACTCGGATTACGGATCAAGTGCTTGCGCATATCAACAAGTTTATTGCCGAAAGGTCAACCAATAAAGGCAAGTTCATTTTTCCTTTCTTTGTAAGATATGCCTATCGTCTATACGATGGTACATTGACTATGCACTCATCTCCAGTTTTAATGATAGCTTCTTCTGACCTTGCTCCACAGGTATTCTGGACACATATTACAGGAAAAGGGAAATACACCGATGCCCAGCTCCGTGTATGTGGTATGATACACAATCTTGATTATGCTGTTATTCTCCAGTCACGATTGGATATGCTCAAAAATTGGAAAGACATTGTCCGTTCGGTTGATGTGTTTGTTTCAAAGCCGATTTATACCTATGACCAAAATGGGAAATGTACAAAGTTTGCTCAATCCAGTAGTTACAATTCCTATTGCGTCTGTAAACACATCAATCAGGCTGCATCCACTTCGACATATCCACTCCGTTATCAGCATCATACATTCAACAAACTCTATGCTTTCACGTATGACCCTGCAAACTTCAGCTATCCAGCCGGACGTTTAATGATACCTCGCAGAAGTGTCGATGATGTTAAAGAGGATATCCGTTCTACATCACAATTCTATCTTCTTGAAAGTCTCCGTATTGAACAACTTACGACCACCCGTACTAAGTTAGTTATCGAAGAAGACTATTTACAGTCATTAGTTACACGTGAAGTTATGACGGATGATTACGACAGTCACGATAAACTGCTGCCTAAATATTCCTTCGTCTATAACTCCCGACTTAATCTTGCAAATATACGAAAAGAGCTATACTCTTTATACAATGCAGGTGCTTTAATGCCACATACGAATGGTTATGTCGCACACTTCTCTGATAGTTATCCAACTGTATTTGACAGAACGATGTCGGTTTCAGTCTATTTTTATATTAAGCAGGACGGACGGGATATTATTGTCAATGGTGAATCCTATCAGATGTCAATTTTAGACCCACCTTTTCTATTTCTTTTCTATCCAAATATCAATGCATATAAAGCGGTCATAGTTGCTTATGACTATCTTCCATCATATTATGAAGTTCCACTCGAACAGCATAAATTTCTCAATGGTGCTTTCTATTTCGGTGGATGGGATAATCCAGCGCAAGGTGGGTATGTTTCATCTGCAAGTCCAACTGAACAACGGATTATAGACCTTCCTAATAAAATTTATACCTCCGAAGTAAATAATCCGTTCCACTTTCCTGTTCTCGGTATTAACACCATAGGCACGGGGACAATACTTGGTATATCTTCTGCGGTAAAAGCTCTTTCAGAAGGGCAATTCGGGCAATTTCCTTTGTATGCTTTCACAACAGAAGGAGTATGGGCTTTAGAGGTATCAAATACAGGAACATATACAGCACGCCAGCCTGTAACACGAGAGGTATGTATCAATTCAGACAGTATTACCCAAATTGACAGTGCAGTACTTTTTGCAACCAACAGGGGAATTATGCTAATCAGTGGTTCCACAGTACAATGTATTTCGGAAAGTCTCAATTCGGAAGATTTGTTTTCTGTTTCCAATCTACCAAAATCAGACAAGCTTATAGATATTTATAACAGCAAGGCCAATGAGAAAGAGCAAGTAACTGTAAGCAGCATTACAATGCTTCCATTTTTTGATTTCCTCACTACTTGTCGAATGATTTACGATTATACCAACCAAAGAATCATCGTATATAATCCCAATGTACGTTATGCGTATGTTTACTCTCTCAAAACAAACCTTTGGGGAATGATGTTGTCTGATATTGTGAACAATGTCAATTCATATCCGGAAGCTCTTGCAATGGCTTCCGAGAATAAACTTGTGGACTTCTCCACATCATCTGCTGAAAGCATAACGGCCTTGGCGATTACCCGTCCGTTTAAAATGGATGAACCTGATGTGTTCAAAACAATAGATACTATCATACAACGTGGATATTGCCAAAACAACCACGTAGCACAGGTCTTATACGGTTCAAACGACTTATTCAATTGGCACGCTGTATGGAGTAGTACAAATAAATACATGCGTGGTTTCAGAGGAACACCTTATAAAGCATTCCGACTTGCACTCATATGTACACTCGATAAATCAGAAAGTCTGTTAGGGTTTACCGTCCAATTCAGTCCCCGTATGCTTAACAAACCAAGATAACGCATACATAGGTTAGTTTTTATATTAAGGTTAAGAAAGATTGTTAGTAAAAGAGCCGGAATGCGTGATGCACTCCGGCTCTTCCTTTTATCAGAAAGGTTTCAACTTCCGTTTTATTTTGCCCTTCCTTGACATAAGCGCTGTCTGTATCTTAACTCTGATACTCATTATCTTTTCCTCCCAGTTAGCCTTACTACTTGGATTCGTTATACTCATCCAATCTGCAAGCACCTTACAAATAAGATACTCATGTATCAGATGTTTTAGTAGTTTCACCGTGGATAAAGAGAAATTCTCCGGTAAAGTAAGTGCAATATGATATTCTTCAGGAGCCACAAGAATATCATCGAGGGTTTCATGTTCGTCCGAAATTTCCTCTTTGGTGTATGGATACAGCATTTCCACACATTCTGCATGGGTAAGATTAAGAACACGTGTAACCCGGTCCACGTTGCCCTCTTGCCCGATGTCGAACACTTGATGGCTGGCATGTTCATCCTCTGCTTGCATGATGTCTCCCTCAACAAAAGAATAATTCTCTACATCATAGAGCAGTTCTTTTCGCTTAAATACAAGCGTTAGCGATTTTGTTGGGGGCTGGTTGCCTTGACAATATCCCATAAGATTAGGCGTAAGTAGGTCTTTCGGGGCGGCTTCGTTTGTACAAAGCGCGCTTCACGTTCTCAAGGCTCACGGCACTGTGTGCCACATAGGTTTGTGCATCTTCTTTGTTAGTGATGGCAAACCAGTCACCCAAAGCCATATCTACGAGGTAAGCATGAATGCCATTGCCCAAAGCGTCAGCCGATGAATTGTTGTAATTACTCGGCAATTCAAAAGCAAGTGTCAGTTCTCCGTCATTATCAATCTCCTTATTAATAAGATTATTACTCGTTGATTTATCTTCTTGAAGATACTCCCCGAGCAGACTTTTCAACGAAGAGAAAGCGTTAGCCAAAGAACGGCGTATTTGGTAGCTGTTCTCATCATCATCGCTTGCTTGCATATTCGATGCCGCTTCGTATGATTTTGTCCCCTCCGCTTCACGCGCCTGTCCTGTCAAATAAGCCTTATTCTGAATGTCATAAACAAGTTCTTTCACCTGTTGCGTAACGGTCAATGTCTTTTTATTCTCTGCCATAATCGTTCAGTATTAATTTGATGAATATTTTTAATCGTATTTGGGGCGCACTGGTCGTTTCTTGAAATACGCCTTGCGCATGATGTCCTCTAAATAGGTTGCTGCTTCCGTGGCATACCCCGTCGCCTCCTCTTTGTTGGTAAAGGTGTACCACTTTGCCGTAATGTTCATCACAAAGAAAGAAAACAAACTGCGCTGCATGCTCTCTGTCAATGCTTCGTCAAATGAGTTCGACAGCTCCAATGCGAGCGAAAACACGCCATCCGTTTCCGATTCCAAGTTTAGCACTTTTTTCATTGAGTTGCAGACGGTATTCCTGCACTCGTTCCAAAATCGCTCAAGCATACTTTTATCTTCGTCCGTTGTGAAAATACGGTCATATGCATGTTCATCGTCCATTTTTGCACCGGTGTACGATGTCGTCTGCGCCACTTCTTCATATACCTTCTCTTTATTAACGGTCAATGTTATATTTATCATAATCAGAAATCAAACAAGTTATACGATAAACCTACACTAAGACATGGAGTAAACTGAGGTGTTCCTCTTAATGTCACCCCATACCCCACTTGTAAACTGATACCAAACCGTTTTCTCTTAGGGTTGGGATAGTTACCGGTTATGGTTAGTACATCACGTTGAGGAAAGAGTATCAGACTATCAAGTTGAGGATTAAAGCCACTTACATACGCCCGATATGCGTTCGTCTCATACATCTTCTGCGTAATAGGTATCTCGACTTCAATGCTATCCGTTTCCCCACTTGGCAGCTTGGCTGTATCTGTTACTATTGGTTCATGGGTTAGACTATCCGGTTTTGCAATGGGAAGCACCTGCGTGATGTAATTAATCACAGTACTATCCCTCGGTACAGGCTTGTAATACGGTATGGTATCGACAAAAGTTGTTTTTGTGGTATCATTTATCGGTAGCTTCTTATTCGATGCACAAAAACGCACATTGAAAAACAGCGATACGATAAACAATACCACAAATAAAATCGCTACAATATCCTTAATCCGCTTTACCATATTTCTGGACGTATCTGATTATTGCATCTACGTGCGTCTTGATAATAGCTTGTTTTCCCTCATCAGAATTCAGATATTCAACATCTTCATGGCTATCCATAAAAAAGTTCTCGGTAAGGACTGCCGGGCACTTGGTTTTCATGAGAATGTAAAATCGTTCTTCTTTGTCACTGTCACCATCCGATTTATCTGTCCTGATTTTCTTTTCATGAAAGTTCTTATAGGCTTCATCATAAAGAAACTCTGCCAGTACGTCACTTTTGGTCTGTCCCGGACTGGTGTAGGCTTCCCAGCCGGTAGCCGACTTCCAAACCGTACCGTTCCCGGCTGCATTGCAATGGATGGAAAGAAGAATGACATTTGCCTTTCCATGTCGCCCACAAGCCTCATTTATGCGCCTTACACGTTCTTCAAGTGGGACATCTATCGTTTCGCGCACAACACGTTCCACATCATATCCATGTGAAATCAATTCTCTTTCTATTGCTACTGCAATTTCACGAGCGTATTTATACTCACGGAAAAGTCCGTCAGGACTTCTCTTTCCCGGCGTATTCTCACCGTGTCCGTTATCAATCAATATTTTCATAATCCTAAGCTATTTAATCGTTGGTAAAAATCTGTCTTGATATTGTCGTATGCAAGTTTAACATTGGTGTAGGCACGCGCATTGTTGGCACCATCTTTATTGTAGATTTCTCCCTCCACCACTATTGCAACATCTTCAATCCAGCTATCATTGCAAAATTCAGAGAGTGGTTTACCATGGTATGTAAATGAATCAAACCGGCTGTTACGGTCATGGTGCATTACCTGCAATGACTTTCGTATCTTTAATGCCGTAGCTTCCTTGTCTGCGATATGGTTTTCTTCACGGACACGCTTGATTAGGCGACATACCTGTTCAACGCTTAAATCAAAAGCGAAACCCGTCAAATTCCGAATGCGTAATAAAGTCTCCGGTTCTAATCGCTCTACAAGATTGTGCTGCAAACTTACGCTGTTTTGAACTGCATCAAGCAACTGGCTCAAACACTCTTGCTGCTCCAACAAGCGATTTATCATACTCTTAAACCACTTGAATAGCGCTATCATCATACTGGCAGAAAGTAGTAGGAAAAATGCGGCTGTTACAGCCATCATGCCATAATCGCTGATACCCTTTGCAACCTCCACCGTTTGTTGTACCTCATTCATGCCCAACTAAAAATCAATCCACCCACAAACGCCCCAACCACTGTAAGGGCAAAATCTATCCAATCCCATTTACCACCGTGCGCCCTGTCCTTATATTCCAAAGCACCGGCAGTTAAAACTCCGGCATACATTGCGGTAAACCAACCAAAAGCAAAAATGCCGATAATCAATCCTCCTACAAGGTGTTTCCACCTGTTGCTCACACTGAGCCATTTAATCAACTTTTTCATTGTTACTGCTATTTAAATTAAACACTGTCCAATCTACATTGTCTTTCTCTTCCCAACCACTTTGCACTGTTTCTATCACATATAGGCTCGCAGCTTGAGAGAACGCAACAAAATCACTTGCATTCTCAAAAGTGTGGTAGATGGGTGTGCCATCTTCCAGTTCATTGATTTTTAGAGTAAGTGGATAAGGGATATTTCCGCTACGTTCTATGGCGGCAAAATTCAGTTGGTTTTCAGATGAAAGATATATCGGCTTCCCGTTCCATACAAAACCGTTTATAATCTTTTCCTCCGTTGTTCTGTTTATAGCAGATATAATAAGTTCCTTGACTTCGGAAAGTGTGGGCTTGTGGTCGAATGTGTGCCGGTACTCCCAGCCACTTCCACTCTTCTCATCTATTCCGAAGCCATAAAATAATATCCACTTGGAACGTCCTGTACATACAAGACAATCCTGCCGCTGCTTTGTACCGTAAATCTTTTCCATTTCCATGAACTTTGATTTTCAGCAAAAGTAGCGGATGCTACGCGGATTAATATGTTATCTTTTTACAGCCGTTAGGTGAAATTGTACTTTCGTTTTCCTCCGTCAAACATTTCACATTTGAGCACCGTTTCAAAAGGGAAACCATCCTCAATGTCGCTGATTTGGTCAAGAATACCTTTCATTTCTACCGATGCGGTAAAAAACTTTCCCCACTCCTGGGTAGTAGGGTTACGGAAAGATACCAAATAACGGTCTTCTCCCTCTTTGGTATCTATGCCTATTTCAAAATCATGTATTTCAATTGGGATATTTACAATGTCACTCAAACGCATAACCTTACCGGGAAAACGTTTCTTTCCATCAGTAGGAGTGTATGTAACACCCATTTCAGAAAATTTCTTCATATTCTTTTTTGTAAGTATATAAAATAAATGTTTGCAATCAGCATGGCAAGCCATACCTTTAAACGAGCCTATTATTTGCCGCCTACGCCTGCGCGACTTAAGTTTGGACAACTTCCGGGCAGCATTCACTTTTGTTCGTTTGCGCAGCAATGTATAGTCGCCGTAATTGACAAAGCCAAGCGCATCCATTCCGGATGATATGGGTGCTACTTTCTCGCTTGTTTTTATTGTAAGCCCCATCTTATCTGCTTCGATGTGCAGGCAATCACGCAACCTCCATAACTCGCGTTTACTTTCTCCAAGAATAAAAATGTCATCACAGAACCGAAAGTAATATCCAGCTCCATGCACATCAATCATCCGGTGGTCAATATCATTGTGATAAAGATTACCAAGAAATTGTGAAGAGCGCAAACCTTTGCTGATACCGCGCTCGCCATTAGGATATAGTGCCTTCACAAAGTTTTCAAGAATAGGCAATAAAATAGGGTCTCCAACATATCGCTTGATAATGGAGATTAATCCGCTATGATTAATATTATCATAATAGCCTTTATAGTCGCTTTGATAATAATATTGGAGTCGGGGATTATCAGCTATGGCAGCTTGTATCTGATGAAACAACCCATGCGGACCGCGTCCCTGTATGGAAGCAGCGGTAGTTTCTATCAATAAAGAAGAAAGTCGATTTTCCAACGGTTCCATAATAGCATTACTCCCAATACGTTCTATGACTGATGGGGCTTGTACTATTCTGACTTTCGGTCCATCATCTGTAGGAAATGATTTGAGGTTCTTTATGCGAAATGTTCCATTGCCTATTTGCTCCTTCAGTGTGGCGAGTATTTCTGCTTTCCTTCTGACATAACGAGCCATTCTCGGTGAACATTCAATACCATCTATGACACCTTTCTCCTTTTGCCAGTTCCCTTTTCGGGTATCTGCACTCCGCAAGTTTGCCATAACACGTTTGAATGACCTCTCTAAGTTCTCATCAGATATAATCTCAGGTATGAGGTTATATAACGGATAACTGACCGTAGGTATATCCTCGGTCAGTTTCAATAAATTGTCTATGTCACAGACCGCCTTCCGGTCCCGTGGGGAGAGGTCGAACCACTCCCCACTTGTGGTTAAAGATATGTTCCGGCTTTCCATTAATAAATATATATTATTATGCTGTTGCCGAGGCTCGAATCCCTCGGAGAATGGCGGCGGTAATCTCGTACCTGTTGCAGAGTCTCCGATTAATTTAACCAACAGAATTTCAGACGCGCCCCGTAGTTCGTGTTCGAGTTCGATGAAGCGTTGTTCGCGTTCGCATAAGCGAGACCGCTGTTCGCATTCGAGTTGTTGCCGGACCGCAAAACACAACGGCGCGAGGGATTGTCCGCCTTTTATTTATTAAATAGCAAATTTCCCCAAACCTACAATCTCAAGATTGGTGCTCATTCCCATTGCACGGAATACCTTTCTGATTGTTAAGATGGTGAGGTTGCTTCCTTTCTCTATACGAGAGATTTGCGCTTTTTTCACTCCAATCATTTCGCCAAGCTGTTCTTGGGTTATGTTCCTTGACTCACGGGCTTGCTTTATTGCTTCGCCAATCAAAAAAGCATCCACTTTTGCTTCGTATTCATCACGTCTTGGAGTACCTTTGGCTCCAATCACGTTATCCAACATTTCTTCATGAGTGTAAAGTTTCATATCTTCTGCTTTTTATCGTTAAAGTACTTTCTTCTAATATCTTCTGCCTTATCAATTTCTTTAGATGGAGTCTTTTGCGTCTTCTTGACAAAACCATGAGTAGCAATCACTAAAGTATCTTCTGTTGTATCCCAAAATGCCAAAAGCCGGTAACAGATTCCATTATAAAGCGTGCGGAACTCCCAAATGTCCGTACCGTCCAATTTCTTAAAAAGCTCTTTGTCTATCACAACTCTGCTTTTAAAGATATTATAAGCGATTTTATCTTGCACCTTTGCCGGTAAAGACTGGATAAATTCATAGGCTTCATCCGTATAGACTATTTTAAATCTCGTTTCCATCATTTATTTGGTTTCCACATGCAAAGATAACCATTAGTTTACATATAAAGAAACTTTCTGCATTGTTTTTCCAATAAAATTCGACTCGCTTACGCGAGAAAGAGAGAGGGAGCAGCCTACGGCTCTCCCTCTGACGCTTTTTTCGCAGTAACGAGCACCGCACTATTCGATGATGACGAATTTTCCGCGGAAGGCCAGACGCGCCCCGTAGTTCGTGATCGAGTTCGATGAAGCGTTGTTCGCGAGCGCAAAAGCGAGACCGCTGTGCGCATTCGAGCAGTAGCCGGACCGCAAAACACAACGGCCTTTGCTGCCACTCATCCAAAATCCTGCTGCATAATGAGTTACATATCTACTTGTATCCGCATTATGTACCCTGCTTGGAAGTACATCGCATTTAGCCCCATGTACCACACGTGCTACGCAATGACCGTTGGCGGAATCAACCGTTTTCACGGTACGTTCAACTTTCTTAATAGGGTCATAAATGTGGGCTGTATAGTCCGTTGGATATGAGCTGTCAGTATCAATACACCTGCCCTTGTAGAATATCTCATAACTCGGAACATTAAATGCGATATAATCCATCCATTCTGAATCACACCCCACATAATGCTTCAAACCAAGTATTGAATTAAGAGAATTGCCGGCGTAATTACTGTCTGCCATTCCAATGGAATCCTGTTTGTTCAAGACTGTATCATGCCCTCCGTTGCCGACAACAGACTGCTCGTTGGTTGTTCCACTCAATGCCCACCAGAGGTTACTAATCTCTTTATGCTGTTCATAATCCTGTAACTGGTAGCCTGCACCTCTCAAACGGGAAATGTTCTGAAAATCCTTTGCTGTATAATTCAATGTGGCAATCGGCATTTCAATAGGATTGCCATCGCTGTCATATTTCCATTCATTCGATGTGGTGGATGTACCATTACCTTTCTTTGAGCGTACCTCACCGGAAAGGCTGCGCGGCATTTTCAAGCCATCAACAGTTATAGGATAGACACCTACAAGGCTGTCATTGTCCCCTACAGTATGTTCCATCCATTCAGGTTCTATCGCCTCGATACTCTCACTATCCACGGCAAGGCATTCAATATCACCAATGTCACGGAAAGAAGTGAAATAGAACCATTTTGTGCCATTCGGAATATCACAGAACACATAATCACCAATAGAAAAATCAAAGTAAGTATGGCTTACTGACATGATGAACGTACCAAGCACTCGGTTATTCTCATCTGTGAACACACCTCCAAGCCGGGCATGGTTCAAGCCCGGCCACCTGACTTGCTTCATTCCCTTTACATCCATCTTATAGCTGTTTGTATTAGAAGCTGTTGCGATTACATCCTCACCCATGATTTCACCAACAACGGCATCATTCGCATATACACCGGTGTTTTCTTTATACAGCAATTCGGACAACATCAACTTGCTACTATGCAATGCGGTTGAAATCGGCTCGGACTCTGTGACCGAGGGTATGAAATATTTCACTTGGTTCTTGTAGTCATTCACACCCTTGTACCAGTAGTGGGGAGCGTGCCAAAATATATCAAAGCCTTCCCCTGCCGTATCTGCGACATCAAAGCTGCTACCGTCATTCAGATAATTGAAGTCGGCATCACTCAACTGAACACCTTCCATCTGGTTCTTCTTCGTATTGAACGAACACTTGTAGGCATGGCAGCCTTTCTTGATAGCCAATATATGACCGCTCGGAATGTATGTACTGCCGTAATCCGCACCGGTATTGTTTTCCGGGTTACTGTACTTTTCGCATGAATCATTCTCTACAACATCACTGATTTTCACAATAGAGAACTGTGAATTATGAAGTTCAAGCTGTGGAAAATAGGCTGAAAGTGTATCTATCTCACTTGTTTCCACAAGCTCGCTTAATATCCAACGCCCGGTAATACCGCTACATTGCCCTCTTTCATCGTACGCATTTCCGTTTGCGTCAAGACCGATTGCGCCATTTTCTTTAATGGAACGCAATAATTCAACGCTGGCAGTAGCATTCACATCGGGAATACGCACAGTTTTCAACGCGCTGGCATTAACAATCTGTTCCAACAACGTCATGGCATCCACGTATGGACATTCATTCACAAATATCTTTGTTACCTTATCCACGCCCCCAAGCGTAAGCCCGCCCGGATACGTAAGGTTAGGCAGATTGTTGAGTACAAGTTCGGTCATTGTTTCAGGGAGTGTCAACGTATCTATCGGTGATGTTTCCGCAAGCGTCATGACAGACAAGGATGTATTGTCAGCATACACAGAAACGATACGGGGACACTTGGACGCGTTGATTGTGGTAACTTCGGTATTACGCACATCAAGTTTGGTAAGAAAGGGCATATCTCCCAAATCGAGATTGGACATATAACCTGTATTACCCGGAGACATGGTCCAATCGCCGTGCGTCTCACTGCCGATATATAACTCCTGCAACAACGCCATCTTCGACAACGTATTGCCAAATTGGGGGTCAATGCTTATTTCACTCAAATCAAGCATGCTCATGCGGTCTGCCTGGTAAATGTAAAGCATGATATTCTCGCCATGTTGGAAATTACTGAATACACCGTCTTCTCCGGCTTTGAGGAAAATGCCCTCTGTTATGTTGCCGCTATCGTTACCTATGCCGAAATATCCGCTTTTGGCGGCTTTGAAACGAATAACGGCACCGTCTTTTGCACCGATACGCCCTCCGATGTAGCCATCTTCAGCCTTAAAATCGCCACAACGGTAATATCCGTCACGAATACGCCAACGCTGCTCGATAAATGCCGGAAGGTCTGTCAAGCCCAATCCTTGCAGGGCATAGAAATACAAATCACTATATCCTGTATAATTGATGTATTTACGTTCCCCATCGAATGAAGAAACCACCTTAGGCCACTTCTCCAAACGTTCTGTCACGAAATAGTGCATTGCCCCTTTAGGGGAAAAAGAACCTGAACCGATACCGAGTGTATCGGGAAGGGAACGCATGGTGTCGGCTATACCTTGTAAGGTGATCGTATTGCCGTTCTGGTCCACATCCATTGTCTGCTGACCGCGTATGTCATTCCATAATACGCTGCCTCGACCTGCATAAGCGGAATTTGTCAAATCACCGGGGTCTGTTTCGGGGTGGATGGTTTTTCCACCGTCATTGTCCTTACCGTTACAGGTGTCGCAGTCATATACTTTATTCAGGTACATCCGCCGTGCTTCCATGCCGTTTGCCCCACTGTACACACCGTCTTTAACGCTGCAACCGTCCTCCAAGAAAAACATGGGCTGCATATTCTTGGCTTGCTGGTCAACGGCGGCAAGATAGTCCGTAAACAGATAATATGAAACCAATGAATAAGGATTGACGTATTTCCACATTTGCTCTTTCCATACCTGTTGCCACTTGCCGTCAAGTTCCTCTTTTGCATAGTCGCAGCTATCACAGAATTTCAGCATTTGGTAAAGGTCGAACGGTACTTTCCGTCCCATAGCCAAATCTATCTGTAATTGGTCATCGTCTATCATGCACTCGAAATAGCGTGTCCACATCGGATAAGTTTCTTGGCCGAGTTTTAATTTTGTCACCCATGAGGCTTCTGCCGTGGTCGGCTCCATCATGTCGGCAACACTGCCAACTCCCTGCCACCAGTTAAAGCCGTCATAGCTGAGCAACTCATAACCGCTAACAGGGTTAAGCACCTTTCCTGTAATCTGCCATTTCCCATCTACCTGTTTCATTTCGCCGCCCTGACGTGTCCATGCACCGCTTTCGTATGCCATGAAACGGTAATCCTGGCCACAATACAGTGAAAGCAGGTAAAGTTTGCTCTTGTCCGTTGTGGAATCATTTTTGAAGCGTACCTCTATCTGGTCCAGTGTCTCACCCTCCTTACCGAAGTACTCTACAAAATCACCATAGTTCACGCAACCCAAGTTATATCCCGGAGTATTCATGAATCCAAGTGCGACTTGTTCCCCCTTGTCCTCTTTCCAATTACCCTTCGCATGAAACCAAGCGTCTGTCAGGCTGTCCTGTGTCGCCCGGAATGCCGCAATGGGGTGATTGGCTGTAGAATGGTTCATCGCCAAGCCTTTCAAGGCTATATCACCTTTTGTCCAAGTACCATCAAAGGAACGTTGCACAGGTGTCAGATAATTGTTGCCAAGCGCGCGGTAAGTAGCATTCATAAGGTCACAAACGCCACAATCGTTAGCTCCCGAACTGTCCGAATAGTCCACCTTCACGGTGATAATCTTTACCGGAATTGTATTTTCACCTACACGCACATATCCTATTTTCATCAGGTTGTATGAAACCAAAGCATCCTCATTGTCATAATCCGGGTAAATGGGTGTTACCTCCCAACCGTCATTTTTTTGAAGATAAAAGCGGTCATTCTTAATCGGACGTTTTGCCGAGGTCGTTCCTTGCCTGCGCCATTGCACGTTTACCGCCTTAAAGCTACGCCATGGCATGGTCGGATGATAATAGAACAATGTACACTGGAACTTCTTGCTCGTGTCAATGTCTCCATCAAACGTGTCAAAGGTCTGTTGGTCGGCCACAACCACATAATAAGGAATACCTTTTACCGAAAGGGCTTCTATTGTCGGACGGTTTTGCGTATCAAGTACGTTTTCCGCCTCATACTCCTTTACCATCGCTGTGGTGTCGGTTAACTTACACAGGTAATTCCTGAATGCTTGCGCCCATTCATAGTAACTGTTATAGGCAAGCACGTAATAAAGGTATAAGTCCCCTTCTGTTCCGTCAAAAGTTACAGTCTTTGAATTGAGGATAGCCCCGCTGTTACTGATATAACCTATACAGCCGACTTCTTCACCATTCAAATACAACTTCATACAGGAATAATTGCTCCCTCCGCGTGATACATAAATGGTAGATGGCTCTACAACAACGGCCATGGTAATTTTCTCACCGCAACGGAACGAGCGTTCAACCAAAGCCGGTTGCCCTGTTTTACAGTATATGGCAGCTTTATTCCCACATACATAAAAACCTGCTCCACTGTCGGGATCATAACATTCAATGAGCTTTGCATCCGCCTCTTTTATGTTCTTGGTAGCAAAAGCGAACTGGAAGGCACAACCGCTTGTACTTTCTATGGATGCATTTCCGAAAGGACGGTAATCCAATATCTCGGCTGTTACATTTTCAGCGATACGCAAAGAACGTTCTTTCAGATAATCTATAAATCCGTTACTGGACCAGTTTGCGCCTTTTACTTCCATTTCCACGCCATTGTTGATGATAGTATGGTCGCTCTCGCTGTTACTTCGTGCAGAAAAATCATATCCGAACAAAGCACCTTCCTTGATTGCCACATCAATGGCACTGCCTTTCACTATCACTTCAATCTCATTGGTGGATACACTTCCGCTTTCTGCGTGTACGGTAATGCTTTGACTGCCATCCGTCTTATAACCGCTTATCTGTTTGTTTACAGCAATCGTTTCGGCAATCATGGCTTCTACTGAAGTAACATTTTCCTCGTCATAGAAAACATCGATATGTGTTTCCGTCTTACCGGGAGTGTATGCGGCTACTTCTACGGAAAGATTGTCATACAGACGCAATGAACCGTTGTTCTTATCATTGAAACGGATAGCTACAATAGGCGTATTGCTACTTTCATCCACGCACATGATAGCGGAATAAATGGTATTCCCTTTTACCCCGGACTTATTTTCCGTACCATAAATACGCACAGGGTATGCACCGTGTAGAAGTCGTTCACCGCCGCCAAATACATCATTAGGATTGACTGAAATACTTTTGGTATAGCTGTCGCTTACCGTTGCTTCGCCAAGTTTACGCCACTCCCCGTTATAGAACATTTCTACAGTTGCAAGTATGGATGAGGTGTTATTGGGGAATTTATAAAACTGCCCGATGTTCTTTGCCGGGCCACCTACGGTAAGGACGCTATCACTCGTGTAATTCAACGCCATAGGTTGTTCAACGGTAATATCCACAGCCATAACGGTAATGGCTTTTTTCTTGGTATTCCCATCCGAATCGGTGGCTTGTACAAAGAAACTTTTACTTGACGCACTGCTAAAATAGCCTGTAAAGTCAAGTTCAAACTTGTAATCGGTAGCACTTGCTGAACCCACGGTGTTCATGTCCTCGCTGTATAGAACCAGTCCCGTGCTTGCGTCAATGATAGTAACATTACGAATGACACCAAGTACCTCGTTACCGTCAGGATAGCTTACACTACGCAAGGCAACATTGATTTTTATATCAGAACCGAATGCAACGATAGGGGCTGCTTCTTCAAAGTAAATGGATAATGTACTGTCTTCGCTCGAACCTCCACCACCTCCGTTTTTGGGTATCTTAAGCACGACATCCTCAATCTGTCCACCATTTAGGTTTGTGGCTTTGTAGTAAATATAGTCTTCATCACTTTCTTCATCAAATCCCCCGATGGCTTTTTCCTGCATGGCGTATGCTCCGCCTGTCGAAAGGGCATCTTTTCCTCCCTCTTCCGGCTTGTCTGATGTTTCGACATTATTCCCTCCACCGCCAAAAGCAACCCACGGTTTTAAATCATCAGGGTTTATGTCATTTATATCTCGCGTAAACTGGTAGGCAAGCCAAACGGGTGCGCCATTTTTATCACTCTCCGAAGTCTTAAATGTAAGTACAATACCACTTTTCAGGTAAGGAAATCCACGTTCCTTTTCAAGGTCTATTACAGCTTGTATGGCTTCACCCAATGTATATTCTTTATCTCCACAAAGAACATTGACATTGATAGTGTTGCCTACACTGCCTCCACCGCCAGTTCCGAAATCAGTCCAATTACCTTCTTTATCCCAATCATCTGTATTTGTCCACTGTTTCGACACCCATCCGGATTCTGTCAAAAACGTCAAAACGACACCGGGTATCTGCAAGGCTTCCGCATATTCGGAAGTGCTGCATCTGTCAAGTGCCACAGAAAACGTGATTTTTTTCTCTGACAATCCGAATAACCGGTTTACATTAATGACGCTACGGGCTACTATTTGTTTATAGTGGGATGCTAAATTGTTCTCATTGTCTATAATATCCTCTTTAGCCTGAACCATCTGTTCTTGTAATGCCAATCCCTCATTACCGGGGAATGCCGTAGAACTTGTATGGCCGAGCGCAAGGTCTGACCCAATGGAAGTCAGTTGAGTACCACTCCAACGGTAACTTTTACCATCTTCTTTACAAAGAAATACTTTACCGGAATGCGGAATGCAACCGTCAGTGACGGGAGTTCCAAAGTTATCCGCGTCTCTCCAATTGCCATAATAGGCAGGAGTTTGTCCCTGTTCGCCGATAACCGGAACATAACCAAGCACAAAGTAGCCACGCTCTTTGTCATAGAAGACATTGCAGCCTTCATCTGTAGAACTTCTGTCAATTGTACCAGTCTCTATGGTAATACCTGTAACAATGTCACTAAACTCCACTACATCATCCACGTATGCAGGTAAGTATTGGCTTGGAACTTTTCCTTGTTCGTCAAGAGGGGCAATCCCGTTATTTTCCCCTTTTGTTCCTTTGAAAGCGTTTAATTGGTTTCCAACTTCATTTGCCTTGTTATTTGCTTTGTTTGCTGTGTCTTTGGCTGTGTTTACCTGGTCTTGCAGAGAGTTTACACTATCCCCAAGCGTGGTGAGGTTGGTGTCTTGCGCTTTATTCCGGGCTTCTATGTCTGTTATGTCATCCTGTATTGCAGTAATGTCCTTTTGCAGTTTTTCTACAGCTTCGTTATATTGCCCACTATCTATAGTCGGGTTACCGCCACTTTGCCCTGTCGGCACCCATTCACCGCCATCGGCAATATAAATGGGAGCCGGTAAAGAAACGCCCACAAGAGCCCACCATCCATCATGAGGAAATGGATAAGCTGCTTTTAATTTCTCAATGGTAGTAAATAACCCCTTACTTGCTGCTTTAATGTTTTTTGCTTCAAGCCAGCCATCTACTTTCACATTTCCTTTCAAATGGGTTCTGCCTTGAACGGTCATATCTCCACCTACAGCCGCATTGCGACCAACGGATATATCTCCGTCTATTTGTTTCGATTCGTAACTCATATTAATACTGATTTTGCCAATTCGTTCAATGCGGAACTTTTTTCCGTATCCCCGAATGTTGTTAATACTAATGCGGCAATGGTATATACCACCGCGTCATAACATCGCTGACAAATTTCAACCGCACCATACTTGTCTATTTTAGGGTAAGGCAGATATACCGCACGGCTGACTAATGCGTCTGTACTCTTACAAGAATAAAATTCCATTACGCGCCCTTCCGGACGTATGGAAATGGCACAAACAGGACGTTGGCATGTACCCCGAATTCCCTTGAACCGGGAAGACTGTTTCTCGTATTCAGGGTCATCGGTATTTATGGGATTGAATACCGCACGTTCCCAATCATTCATTTGGAAAACGACAAAACGCATGAAATCTTCCGGCAGTAACACCCAACCGCTTTCATGTTCTTGCCAATATATGGCATCAGCAAAATTATGCCCTCCGTCAAGTAAATAAGGAGGTGCGGAACTATGTACGCGCTTTACCGCTTCCACAATCTTTGATTTGATAATATCATCGAGTGCAAGAGTATCTACGTCACCGATTATTTTCAATGTATCACTCGTTGTATTCTGGTCAAGCGCTACACGTACATCTTCGGTTATCTTGTCAAGTTGATATACTGTCATAAACTACAGCGATTATGATAATCCCTCAAATTCAATTCCGTGTGCCGCAGCTTGTTCCAAAATTGCTTTGGAAGAACGCATGGAAGTACGACTGATACCAAAAGTATCTGCAAGGTAATCCTTTGCACTGGCTATGTCACTCACTTTGATTTTTCTAATTGTCAAATCGCCATTTGCCGTATTGTCTTGTGGCTGTTCGTCCAATCCTGCAACTTCTGTATTGCCTTGTGATTGACTGTCCAAATTTGCATCTTCTCCGTTTACTTCCTCCTCATTGCCTGTACTTTCAACCTGCTGCTTTTTTGAAGGAGCAGCTTTGGGCGGTTTATTAGCAATCACCCTTGACACAGAGTTACCTTGAGCGGAATATAATTTGAATAACTTGCCAAATTTATAATGGCTCTCTATGGATTTTTGCAGCATTTCATCATTGGTAGTAAATACGCTGCTGCCGTCCGACAAGGGAACAAATGTTATGTGCAAATTCTTTTTGCTCGGAAGCACCACATTAATACTAACATTGGTGTTCGCTTTGTAAGTCTTGATTGTCATATTGTTTTAAGAATTAAAAAAGGGATGGGACTTCCTTATCCCATCCCTCGGTTATTTATCAATTAGTTTTGGTTGGTTAAGCTGCAACAGAAGCAGGTGCTTTGGCGAGCCTCATACGTGCATGGGCTTTTGCATAACGTAAATACAGGCAACTTACCTCTTGAATGACTACTGCATCAGTACGACGGATGCCGGCTTTCTGCAAGTCAAGTACATTTCTCGCCCAAGATACATGGGTTTTCTTGGAAAGATATTCCGGGTCCATTGCGAAGCCACAATCACTCATTCCGTTCACATCGAACAGTTCATGATGAATAGTCAGTACCTCGCCAAAGTCAGTATCCCAAGATTTGAATTTCAAGTTCCATACTTCCACAGTATCTTTCAGGCGGAATTTATCACTCTTGATTTTACTGAATGCAGACAACATATCACTTCCACAGAATAAAATCTTACGCTTATTGCCGATACCGGTACCGACAAAGAGGTCTTTGGTAATGTCAACAAGATTGTCATCTGTGATTTCGGCACAGTTCTTTTCGGTATTCCATTCACCGACTTCGATGTCTTTTCCTGCCATCCACCAAATACCACCCGTAAACCAAGTGAGCATACCGTCTTTGGCAATATGTTTGATAACGTTCTTGACACCAAAAAGATAGGTATTTTCCATGGCAAGACGCATATCATATACACCGTCTTCTTCAATATCAGAGAAATTCCAATTTACTTCTTTAGCTGCAATCTTATCAAATGTGGATTGCTCTACCTGTATCATGAAGTTTTGGCAGTACTGTGTTTCCGGCATGGGAATATTGTTGAACCGTCCGGTTTGCACATCCAACTCACCACAAGCCTTACCCATACGTACAAGGGTAGTCCCGGCAGGAATGGCAGGCACAAGAATAGGCTGCTTAGTGGAAGTATCCAACTTTCCATTCACCGCATAAACAGTAGGAAGATTGGTTGTGCTGTCTTTACCACAAACGCACAGCACAAGGTCAGGAACATTGCTGTCATCGTCAGTGTATGCAGTACCGTCCGGCTTGGTTATGGCACTGATGCCTACGACACGGATAGTATCGTCAAGTGTAAACATATTGAGGTCATCCACAGGCAAAGATACACTTGCGCCACTTGTCATTGCTTCCAACGCCTTGCTTGTGCCGCATTTGATTTCCCGTGTACCTACGCTGTAATACTTCACTTCAAACGAACTACAACTGCTGGACTTTGCATAGCGGCTGATTTGGTCGATTGGAGTAGCCATCGGACGGATTTTTACGATACGTTTATCCACATCACTCAAATAGAAATTCGGGTCACCGTTCTCACGACCACCAGTTTCTGTGGCAATACCGTCTGTTCCGGCTGTACCATCCGCACCGGCTGTTACTTTGCCTGCATCAGGCAGATTCGATGCGTCTGCCATCATGACACCGCTTGACGCACCCGTCACAAACGCCAATATCATCAGCGTAATGCGACAAAAGAAACTCATTGTTTTCTTCATTACTTTAAAAATTAATTGTTAAAAAATAAACGATTTATCTTTATCTATTTATCGCCTTGCGTTTTTCACCTCCACGTTCCCAAATATTCTGCGTGCCATCATAACGTCCAATGGCACCAAGGTCGGGCATTTGTCGTGAACCGGCATTTCCACCACCGTTCTTCCCGGCAAGGTCAGCAGTACCATCGCCTTTGCTACCTTTACGCAACCTCTCTTCAATCCTGCTGTTTCGACCTTTCACTTCGCCCTCATGACCGGCAGCTTCCACATCACTGTCGTGTTTGATAGCCTTTATAGCCATTTGTACGCTTTCACGTGTAAACTTGCCAAGAAGCCCGTCTCTCATAATTCCAATAAGAAACTCCATTGCCTGGTCTATCTCATCATCTGAAATGCCATCTTCCTGTTGTACTGTTTCAAGTGTGGCCAGCGTTTCCGCAATGTTTTGTTGGTACTGTTCCTCAAACTCATTTTCCTTAGCTATACGCTCTGCATATTCTTTATTGGCAGCAGCAAGGGCTTCCTGCTTTTCAGGGTCTTCAAGTGCCGCTTTGAAGTCATCACCGAACTTGCGCACCATACCGACAATAGGGTCTTCTCCCTTGCGCCAGTCGGTAAGAAAAGCGGCACTTCGAGGATTGCTCGCAAACAGGTCGGACAGTGCCTTTTCGCGTTCTTTGTAACCGGACAATTCTTTGTCGTAACCATCGTAATCGTCATTGATTTGACCGAATAACGCTTCATCATCGGCAAACTCCCTGTCCGGATACTTCGTTTTCAATCGCTCCGCATATCGCTCACGATTGCTCTTAACTCCCGTATTATTAGGCATAATTGAAAAAATTTAATTTAGACTCTTATCAATAAGGCAAAAATAGCGAGGGAAACAAGAATACCACGTTTATCTTTTTACTCACCTATTGGTAACTTTGAAACACAGGTAGATAGGTAAATGAAGCACAAGGGAGCAATTATGGAGTACTCACAAGAGCGCATGAATGACTTGATGAGGGCATACGATGAATACATTTCATCGTGTGGTTACATTCGTATGCCCGAAGTGTACAACGTAATAGTCAATATGCCATCCCGCCGATTTTGGGTAAGCGACATTCGTGCAGCATTGGTTATTTCCTCAATAATGAGAGGAGACGACAATTTAAGCGGAATGTGGCCGCTGAAGAAAGAAATGTACGAGGAAATATACACACGGGTACTTAAACTGAAAGTTGAATATCCGGATTTGACTATCTCCGAACTGTGTTCCAAAGTAATTGCGCAACCTGCACCCAAATTTTACCTGACACCGGGCAGTGCCAAGATGATGATATGTAAAGCAAAGAAACAATGGATACAAGAAAAGTGGAAAAAGTTACGGCTCTTGTAATTGCTGCCGTGGTTGTATGTTTGTCGTTTTTCAGAATATGGGATTGGCAAACCGTTGGCATTTACGCTGGAAGTGATATGTCCGGACGCTTATTATACCCGTTCTTCCATGCAAACGCCTTTCATGCTGCACTAAACTCCTGGTGTTTGCTCGCAATGATGTTCATTTATGACATTAGGATAGGAAGATTACTATTAGCTTATGCCATTGCCACCACAATACCCATTGATACCATTGGGGGGCTTATTGCCGGAATGGATTCACCAACCGTAGGATTGTCAGGAATAGTTTTTTTCTTATTCGGTTCAATCTCATTTGAAGTGTTGCGTAAATGGTATTACCAGTTGTGGATGATATTCTACCTTACAGCAGGTTTCTTGCTTCCAAACACCAATGCCATATTGCACCTATGGTGTTATATGTTAGGATTTCTTGTAGCCCTACTCAATAAGCCGATAATAAAAAAGTCACATGGTTCAAAGTAGTGCAGACATAAAAGCCATCAACGATATACTAACAGAGAACGAACACCGCAATGCGATTGTTTATGCAAAATTCAATCCGATCACAGGTGAAGGCTCTGTGGGGGAACGTGTAAAATGTAGCATTAGCGACTTTCCCATACGCAATCAATGGTTGCCCAAGCGTATAATGAAAATACCGCTTGTACGCCAACTTATTGAAGCCGGCTCTATTTCTAAATTCCTCACGGATTATATGGGGGTAGAAGATAATCCAGGGGACCGTCTGAAAGTCATAGAGCAGTTTGTACGAATACGTAGCCGTGAGGACTTTCCGTTTTGGGCAGCGACATTGGTTTATATCAAGAACAAAGGCGGTGGAGAAGATGTCCTGTTCCGTCTTACAAGACCGCAACGCCGCTTTGTGGAACGGCTTGAAAAATTACGTATCGCCGGAAAACCAATACGGATTATTCTGTTAAAGGCACGGCAATGGGGCGGTTCTACCACCTCACAGCTTTATATGGCATGGTTACAGCTTCTTCATAAAGTAGGTCTGAACTCGCTTATCATTGCCCATCAAGGTGCAGGCTCCGATGAAATCAAGGATATGTTCGACAGGATGATTAAGAACTATCCTGTCGAAATGCTTCATAAGATTGACGAACTCTACAATGAGAATGAGCCTAAACTGGTAGGGGTGGGCAAATCGGGCAGTATCTACCGTGTTCCTCAACGAAACTGTAAAATCAAGATAGGAACGGCAGAACGCCCGGATAGTTACCGAGGTGGAGACTATAACCTTGTACATCTTTCAGAAGTTGGAATATGGAAAGCAACGGAAGGCAAGAAACCGGAAGATATTGTACGGTCAGCGTGTTCGGGTATCCTTTACAAAGCCTACACCATGATAGTCTATGAAAGTACGGCAAATGGTACTGGAAATTTCTTTCATAGGGAATATACTGCCGCAAAACTGGGAAGGTCTCAGTTTGAAGCCATGTTTGTTTCATGGTTTGATATTGAACAATACACCCTCGCTTTCAATTCGGACAAAGATAAACGAAGTTTTGCAGAGTGGCTATATAAAAACCGTAACAATGAAAACACCGATTCTGAACGTGAAGAATGCGGTAAGTACCTTTGGTGGTTATGGGAAATCGGAGCTACACTTGAAGCTATCAACTGGTACATTGCCGAACGCAGGAAATATAATGACCATGGGCAAATGGCAGCAGAATTTCCGTCTGATGATATTGAAGCCTTTGTCCATTCAGGTGCACGGGTGTTCGACAAGTACAAAATTGAAAAACTACGTCCGTCATGCCGTGCCCCACGATATGTAGGAGAAGTATATGCAGATGCGGATGAAGGTAAATACGCTTTGCAGAACCTGCGTTTCGTGGAGGACAAACAAGGGCTGTTACATATTTGGGAATTGCCCGAAATAGACGAAAAGGAAGTCGTAACAGACCGATACCTGACTGTCGTGGATGTGGGAGGTCGTTCCAATAAAGCAGACTATTCCGTTATCCTTGTACTTGACCGTTTGTTTATGGCTGACGGCGGTAAGCCTGTTGTAGTGGCACAATGGTATGGACATTGCGACATTGACCAACTTGCTTGGAAAGCGGCGCAAATAGCGGCATTCTACGATAACTCTCTTTTAGTAATAGAGAGTAATACGCTGGAAACGCATGATAAGGAACGGCAGGTGGATGGTGACCAGTCACAGTTTATTCTTAATCAGATAAAGGACATATATCCCAATCTATATGCACGTAAGCAGTCAGAAGAAGATGTACGTGAGGGATTGCCTACAAAATACGGCTTCCACACCAACGTTTCCACCAAACCAATGATTATATCAACATTAGTCAAAGTTATCCGTGAAAACCTGTACACGGAACGTGATGAGCGTTGTTTAGATGAATACTTGTGTTATGAGAAAAAACCGAACGGTGCTTTTGGAGCAATTACCGGTAAGCACGATGACTTGTTAATGACAAGGGCTATCGGACTGCACATCTGTTTCTTTGAAATGGATATTCCCAAGATTGTACCTCGTATCGGGCGATTTGCCATTAAAAGGAAGAAAGCTGTCTCAGCAGCGACTATATAAACTTAGTAAATTATAAAAGTATGAAAACAAAATTGAACATCTTCGTGAAAATCAAAGCCTCGTTCCGACTGATAGAGGCAGTCCGTCAGGCAAACAAGGAACACGCATCTACGGGTAATCGCTACTACGTGATGCCCACGAGCGGCACGTCCGGCAACCTTGTCATTATGGATAGAGTAAACTTCCGCAAGCTCAAGCAGAAGCACTACATCAGCCACAAGGCTACACAGATGAATCTCGAAACCGAGTGTTTCTATTGCACTCCGTATCGCAACGGCATGGGGGAACTCTCACAAATGGCAAAATCACTCAAACGTGAATCCTACTATTCTTGGGTCGCTGCAGTACGTCAGCTCCGTAAAGCAGAAAAGTCAAAACAAAAAGCCAAGAAACAATGAGCAGGTATGACAAAAAGCAGGGATTAGACGGCATAGCCACCCTGACAAACGACCCTCTTGCATTAGATAATATCCGCAAACTGAAAGTGGGCGATAAGGTGATGTGCAATGACAATGGGAAATTGGGTACAGTCGAATACGTTGATAATGATGAATACGGTTGCACCGTTCTGTTTGAAGATAGCGAAGAAACTTGGATTGAGTGCGACCAACTCTCAAAACAATAACTTATTAAATAATGATTTATGAAAAAGTGCAAGTACATTGGTGTAAAAGAGGTTATGGCTCAACCGATGAAAGCTCACGAGGCTTTACAAAAGGGCTACAAAATTGGTAACTCAACTCCTGAATGCAACGGCTTTGAGGTTGAATACAAAGATGGCTATAAGTCGTGGTGTCCGGCAGGAGTGTTTATTGAAGCATACAAATGTGCCGATACATTCACAGACCGTCTTCATATTGAACTTTCAGAATTGACTGAAAGATTAGACAAACTAAGTAATTTCATCAACTCCGATATGTTCAAAGAAATCTCTGTTGGAAAACAAATGCTGATGAAAGAGCAGTCGGTAGTTATGGCAGAATACTGTAATCTCCTTAAAAAGAGAATTTCACTTGAAGAAGAACAATAACTGTTGAGCGGAGGCAGGCGTAAAATTTAAAGAGGGGCATCTCAAAAAGATACGTCCCTCTTTCCTACTATTGTATCATAGAGCTATGAAGCTGGTTTACAGCTTCCATATCAGCCCCTTGCTGTGCTTGCGCCATAAGTTCGGGTGAAATGCCTTCCGGCACTTTCCCCTGTGCCAACTGCTCTTTCTGTGATTTGATACTCTGCAACAGTTCATCCGCAAACGGGAAGTCCCCATGTTCAAGCAACTGCTCCACACTGATAGCTTGGGATTGGTACAACTGCATCAGCATATCATTGGCAAGATGCCTGTATGCCGGTGTCGAAGTACTTTCGGTAATACTCAAATCAAACTCAACATCACGGATTTTCTTAGGGTCGTATTCAATTTGCGCGCCACTTTTACCTGCAATATTGAACACACGTTTGGTATCATAAAATTGCTGCATATTTTTGACATCCTTGTATGCGCCATCCACAACAAAGCAGCTAAAACACTCAAGCAAATCAAGTAATGACTTCGTGGCATTTTCCGTCTGTTGATTATAGTGCGATGCGCTTTCACCTGAATATCCTGGCTTTCCCTGCAATGCCCCTGTAACTCCTGAAATATCTTCAAAGAATTTAAGCTGCATATTCAGCAACTCGGCAATGCCGATGTTAGTTGAGTTGTTCGCTACCTGTTGAGGAATTTTTCCGCTCTTGCTCGGCTTATACACAATGACACCATTAAACTCGGTCCAACTTTCCGCTATGTCATCAATGCTAACACCATCGGGCAAACAATCTTCCGGTATCATCAATACACCTTTTGCGCTTGCTCTCATAATCCAATCATAAAGGGTTATAAGTCTGTTAGTATATCGCTGCTGGTCTATGACATCAGCCACAAATGAATGTATCTCACCGTCAATAAACGGATAGGCTTTGAAAATATATGGATGGCTACCGTGTTCATAAGGTGTTTCTCCCTCCCTTAAAATGTCTCCGAACGGAGAAAGGTAATAGAAATACCAATAATCGTCCACAAACCAGTTGGCTTTTCCTGACTTCGTCATTGCGTCACCCTAAACGCCAAGATGGTCAAACAATGGCT
>ERZ777011.693-NODE-693-length-47712-cov-4.687118_pt1 | contig 47712 bp, 42 predicted proteins | sample MGYA00374964_ERZ777011 | MGnify/ENA primary metagenome ERZ777011 (study PRJEB29310, sample SAMD00008975) | mouse gut metagenome | study: EMG produced TPA metagenomics assembly of the Metagenome analysis of fecal microbiota from mouse which was promoted...
CTTCGCTCTCCGGCAAGACCTGCCCGCTTTCCTGACAGGGAAATGTCTGTGCAAGGAAAGCCGAAAGTCCAAATTTCAGCTCTTGGAATCTCTCCTGCTGTGAGCTGCTTAATATCTTTGGCGAACCATTCGCCTTTGCATTGTTTTCCGTCACAGTGTTCACTTACCTCCTTACTGCATATCCGGCAGCAGTTGCTTTCCCCGCATTTTTCATATCGGCAGTGAGAAAGCCCATACATTGCCATGTAACTGATGTTTGCATACCTGTCGATCTCCACATGGCCGGCACATTTATGCCCGCTCCGTTCCAGTCCCCTCCTAAAGCCGCCTATTCCACTGAATAAATCCAAAAATTCCAAACAGACCTCCTGTTTTGGTTTGAGAGATAATCACGTCCCCTTTTTCTCTTTTCCGCAGAATAGCATCCATTTTGAATTGGTAATTTTATTTCTTCTCACCCTGCCCGTTGCGCATGGGAACTTAGATTTTCTTAGGTGGCGGTCTTGGGCACCTTAGAATCGCTGCTTGTTTCCGGGAAATGCCGCACCGGCATTTCCCCTGGTGAGATATAGAAGTTCTTAGACCCTGTATTTTAGGGCCTTAGAACTTCTTCTCACCATGTTCCCCATTCACTCAAAGCCCGGTAGGGGTATATCTGCTGGTTCCTCGCAAAACGCACCATGTTCCCCACCTGATCGACCACGCTCTGGTTGTTCTGGTCCTTGGTACACATCATCACACTCCCAAAGATCCCTGTCAGGGCTGCGACCACTGTAAATGCCACATTCCCCGAACACAGCCAGATCACGGCGGCCACAGCGCTGCCAAAAAGGGAGCCTGCAGCACTCTGCAAAAGCTCCCTCCGCCCAAAACCGTTGAATAATTCATTTTCCGCTTTTACCCCGCTGGGGATATACAGCTCCCACTTCTGTTCTTCCGTAGTCCCTCCTTTCCGCACCGGCTCCCGGCGCCTTATCACCCATAGTAGTACATCACAATATCCCTGATCTGCCAGATGCTTTCGGCAATGACATAGAACAGCACCGTATTTTTTGCCCTTTTCCGGTACTGCGCCTGTTCTTCCTCCGCCCCCTGCAGGCGGACCATGCAGTAAACAAACCGGAACGCTGCACCCACCCGGATCAGGCTGATCACGGCCATGGAAATATCGTCTATCATCATCTGCCCATAACACTCTCCTTCCCACACTGCCGCCGTTTACTTTGCCATGCCTTTTACCATTCCCACCAGCCGCACGGAATGGTACACATTGTTGATGACACCGCCTGCCCCTCCGCCTGTAGGCACAAGGAACTCACGCAGGAAAGAGGGTGTCTTGATGGCAAGTATCATACACGCCAGCCCCCAAAACACATTCATGTTTATCCCCACGTTCAGCATAAGCCCCACTCCCATCTTGCACAGGCATATCTGGAGAACCACTGCGAGGGTACTCTGGAAAAATTTGTTGATATAAGTCTTGAATATTCCTTTATCATTATCCAAAAGACCCACACAGGCCATGGGCATACCGATCCGCAGTATCATGATCTCCAGCCCCCGCATCAGGAACTGGAAATACAGCACGAAATAGCATATGACAAAGATCAGCCCGAAGATGGCCGTCACCAGCCCCAGGGATGAGATGCCGTTTACCCATGCCTGCCAGTCATAATCCGTGGCTGCTCCAATAGCTGCCATCAGGTCATTAATCAGACCCTCCGCGGCTTTCGCCATCCAGCCGTACAGGATCGGGAAACAGACCGCCACCACAACCGCCTGCATAAAACGGATCACAATGCCCGCAGGCTCCATATCCGGATCCCCGTCCGTCCACATGACATAGCATTCAAAACCTTTTTTCAGGAACTTCAGGATAATCAGGGATACCCCGAACCCAAGCACAATGTCAAAGAGCGTATCCACCATGCTCCCGCCGTTTGCCGCCAGCATATACCGGTCGGCATAGAGCGTCATGGGAACCAGGTCCTGCAGCATCTGGTCAATGTAGGCTATCGCCCCGTTTAAAACCGCCACAATAAGGAGTACCAATATGATCTCCACTCCGGGCCACCTCCCTCACAAATAATTTCCGCCGCTTATCCCTCATCCGCTTCATTTTCTTTCAGGCTTGCATCATAGGCATTTAACACGGCCGTATTGATCTGGCTGCGGAGTTCCGGCTTGATGGGGAAACATACATCCCTGTATTCGTCCTCCTTGTCTTTCATGCTGGGCATGAATACGGTAGTCCCTTTTTCGCACTCCACAACCCTTATGCCGGTCACTAAAAAAGCGTCCGCCAGACATACCGTGGCAAACGCTTTCAGCTTTCCCGCATCCTCAAAGTTCTTTGTGATTTTTGCTGTTACTTTCAATTTTCACCTCCCTGTGCGCCCTGGCGCACATACCAATCGTTTGGAAACGCAGCCCTTATGAATTTTCTGCATTATTTACCTCTGTTTTGACAGGACCTGCCTGCCGGTTCCCCGGCAGGCAGTCCGCTCCTTGAGAATTTCTCCCGCCCAATCTGTGCAGTGTCCTACCCTTGGTAATTGAACAGGTTTGTGATCTTCTGTGTCAGGGTGGGCAGAATGGTGTTCTTAAACAGCGCATAAAGTCCCGCCAGCAGCAGGGCGCCTACCACAACAGAGATCAGTATCTTCAGGGCGGTGTCCACAAAGCCCTCCCCCTCTTTCCGGGCAAGAATGCCGGTGATCTTCTCTTTCATTCTCCCGCCCTTTACATAAGCGGTTACGGCCAGTCTGTTCATAGTGTCATTGATCTTTCTCATAGTGTCTTTCCTCCGAATTTTTTATTTTTGTTTACTGTTTCTGGTTTACCGGAAATAACCGATAATGACATTTAATGTAGCGCTGCCAATCACTGCCCCGATGCAGGACACGATGGCAACTACAATACGGTTGTTCCATTTCTTCTGATCCATCTCATCCGCCGCACTCCGCCTGATACAGAAATAAATAATCAAAAGCCCTGCCACAACAGGCGCCAGCACCATAAGCCAGGAAGTGGCATCCTTGATCAGCCTCTCTGTTCCCAGCGCAAGCCTGCTCTGGCTGACACTGCTGGCATACGCAGTCCGGCTGTTCATCAGGAACATGACAGCAGCGGCAGAAAATACCTTTGCCGCCGCTTTCCCTCTCTGTAACCATTTATTCATCTTCTTCATTGTCCGGTGTTTTTCCTCCTCTCCGCATGAATTTCTCCGAGAACAGGGAGCCTGCCTGTGCGGAGATCCCCTGCTGCCTCTGCTTTTCCTCTTTCATCTGCAGGTCTTTGGTATAATACACCCATATGTTCCACAGAGGTATCTCCGCCGCAGCGCTGGTAAGCACTGGGCGCCTGCGCTCCCGTTCCTCCCTGACCTTTCTGTTATGCTCCTTATCCCCCAGCCCCAGCATCCGGTTAAAATACCACTGCGACAGGTCCGGCGACACCATCATCGCCGGGTGGGAGCGCGATACCACGATCTGGTATGGCCTTGACACCCTCCGTATCTCGTCCGCCGTCAAAAGCTCCCGCCCCACCAGGCTTACGGTACTGCTGGAGGACGGGTTGACATACTTCCCATGTTGGCTTGACAGCTGATAGCCGGAACAGGTATATTTCCCCAGCTTGTCGCAGATCTCGGACAGGGTTTCCTTATCGTCCGCCTGCAGGTAGACCCAGCTCTGGCAGTTGGACTTGACGATGGCAGCCGTTTCCCGGTTGTACTTCTCCGTCAGCTGCTCAAAGCTCTGCAGGAAGAAATGGAACCGCATACCCCGGCCGCCCGCAACTGTCAGCTTGTTCGTCAGGTCATTTATTTTGGTGAAGTTGCCAAATTCCTCCAGCACAAAGTTCACCCGGTTGACAAGCCTCCCGCCCCTCTCGTCCGACTGATGCACCAGCAGTTCATAAAGCTGTGACACCATAAGGCTGGCAATGGGGTAATATGTGGTCTTCTCATCCGGCAGTATGAAGAACAGCGCCTGTTTCCGCCTGCCTATGTCCGCTATCTGGCAGTCGCTCTTGTGGGTGATGGAATAAACTGCCCTGGAAGTGAACAGCCTTAAGGTTGTCAGCGCCGAGGTGTAAAAACTTCCCTTGGTCCTGCTGGGCGCCACATCGGAAATGGATAAAAGCGCCCTGGCCGGATGCCCCGGCCTTAACTTCTTCACATATTCCTGCATGGGCGTCCTGTTCCCCACAGCCTTGCACATTTCAGCCACAAACCAATACACGTTTGTAAGGTTCTGGTATTCCGGCCGTCTGGCGTTATCCACCACCACACAGAGGATCGCCGCCGCAATGGTGGACTTCTCCCCGTTCTCCCATATCTTCTCGTTGCTGGAATTATCGCCCACCAGGATATTTGTGATGTCCCATGCGTACATCTCCGCCTTGTCCGTTTCTCCCCGGTTCACCGCATCAATGATGGGCTGCAGCAGGTTATAGCGGCTGCTCTTTTCCGGGTTTTTGAAATCAAGGCAGATCACATCATAGCCCAGTTTCCCTAAAAACGGAGCGGTATACTGGTACAGCTCCGCCTTTGGATCGCTGATGACAAGGCTTTCACCCGCCAGCGCCATCAGGCAGATGGACTGCAGCACCAGCGTCCTTGTCTTGCCGGAACGGGTTGCGCCTATGGTGAGCGTATGGGTATCGTCCGCAATATAATGAATCTTCTCCTTTTTCCCGCGCCTGCTCATCCCTATGACGATGCCGCCCGCTTTTAAGATCCGGCAGGGATCACTTTCTCCTGTCGTCCGTCTTTCTTCCCCGGCAGACGCATCCGGCTCCTGCTCTGGCTCCTGCCAGGCATAGTCCACTGTTTCGTAGCCCTCATCCGTTTCCCTGTCCTCCTGTTCCTTGTCCTCCTGTTTCCCCTGTTTCCCCTGGTTCTCCTGCTTTTCCCGTTTCTCCTGTTTCCCTTGGTTCTGTTGTTCTCCTCGATCTTCCTGTTTCCCCTGGCCCTCCTTTCCTGGTTCCGTTTCCTGTTCTGCTGCCTGATCTATCCCTGCGGACGGCGCGCCGGGCGGATATGCCTGCATATCCATCCGACGGATGCCGCAGGAACCGGCTGTCCCGCTGTTTTCTGCGGGATAACCGGCTGGAACGGCGCCGCCGGAAAGCATTCTGTCCTCCTGCCCTCCTGCGGCGCCGGTATCCACCTTTCCGGCGTCCTGCATAAAGCCAAGCCCCTCATAACCTGTTCCGATCAGTTCCCTGATAACCGGGTCTGCGGGGTCCAGCATACAGACCTCAAATATCCTGTCCTTTTCTTCCTCCCGCATCCACTTGGACGATCCATGCTGGAACTGTCCGGCCGGCACCGGGATCTCAATCTCATCCGTCACTTTCATAAGGTCGGACTGATAAGCCCTGCTGTTCTGCGTAAAAAACAGGATGCAGCAGAGCGCTGTAAAACACTCAAAGGACAGGAACAGCATCCCCTGCCTCTGCTGTGCAAAAAGCCCTGACACGCATTCCCCTATGGGAACCAGCACCAAGGTTTCCATCTGCCCTGAGAGCATCCTGTGCAGCGCGGCGGTAAAGAACAGGTTGAACAGCGTTCCGAGCCCTGCAAGGATGCTCCCCAAAATAATCATTTCTTTCTTTTTTATGGCTCCATTCCCTCCTGCGGCATTTCCGCATTGCATCCGGGCATCCCCTGGCCGGATAACGCAAAATCATACTGATTCTTCACTTCCTCCCAGACCTCGCTTTTTAAAATGCCCGCAAAGTCCTGCCGGTAAAAGCTGGTCTGCTCCCCATCATAAAGGCTGGTGACAAATATCCGCCGTCCCCTTGCCGTGGGGCTGCAGCCAAATCCGCCGTTGGCAATCCACAGCTGGTGCTGCCTGCTTCTGTATTCCGGCCTGAGGGTGTCAAAATTCATCACCAGCACCTTTCCCGTATAGTCCTGCTCCCGACTGTCCGGCACACAGGAATGCCGCCCCAGCAGCGCATTGTTATCCGCGCTGACAGGGTAATACTCTATGTCATGGGGATCCTGCACATGGTGGATGGGAATCCCCAGTTCTTTTGCGTAGGCAATCTCTCCCCGCATCCCCCGGCTGATGCTGTTCCCCATGACCCACAGTTCCTCGCACTTCTCCAGCATGGCAAGCCCCATCTCCAGCCCTTTCTCCCTTTCTTCGGCTATGGTGTCATTATAAAACTGCGTAAAATACAGATGGGGCGCAAAGGCGATCACGCCAAGGGAGCAGGCTTTCTCACAGTATTCCGCCGCCTGCCTGATGTTCTTCCCATAGTCCTCTGCCGAGGTGCTGTCCCCACGGAGCGGGCTTGCAATATAAACAAGTTTCATGCCTATACCCCCGCATATCGCAAGCTATGCTTGCGATACTGCACCAATAAATAGTTTGAAAGTTTACTTTCAAACTTATTCCTTTCATCTTCCAATCCCATAGTCCACCTGTTCCCCATAATCATCTTCCTCACTTTCTTCCGCGTCCGGAATCTCCACCCAGCCGGTTTCCTCTGCCTCCTGTGCCCGATCAAGCTGTTCCTGCAGGAACAGGTTCGCCGGCGCATCTGCCTGCGGGATCCTCTCCGCCTCCGCCGCAATGGAATCATACTGCTCACAATATGCCGGATAAAACCGGTGAAGGGTTGCAATCAGGCTTTCTTCGGAAACTACCAGCTCCCGGCATTCCGGGAACTCTCCCTTTAATTCATACAGGGGAATTGCCGCACTCTGCAGGGTATAATAGAGATAGCCATTTTTATTCCTGCCAAACTCACAGGCATAAGGAGACAGGAAATGCTCCGCCATCCTTTCATGGACGGCAAAGCAAGGATCTTCCCCTCCTGTGATATAGATACCCTCCCTGATGCGTTTTGCACTGCCTGCTGCATCCTCCGGCGGCTCCATGCCCTCAAAGAGTGCGGATGCCGCCACCTGCCCCCTTTCCCGGACAGCCTCCATCTGTCTGGCCGCCGCAAGCTCCATTTTCCTTGCCATGGCCGCCCGTTTCTGCATCATCTCATACAGCGGCATATCCATGGTTCCCCCTTTCGGATAATAAAGGCATCCGCCCGATTCCTCACCGGCCGCCACCGTCTTTTGGGAAAAATGGGTTTCAGCGTGTTCTTTGGGAACCATGATCCCCTCCCCCCTGTCTCCGACTATGTAATAAATGTTCAGGGCAATCTCAATACATAAGTTGATATTTCCCCAAATACTCTCTCCCTGTGGCTGCATCGTCCCCTCCTCCCTAGCGTTCCGGCCCGCTGCCAAAAGAAAGGGCATCCAGCAGTCTGGCAACGTCAAATTTCCGTTCCTCCCGGTGCAGTTCCGGCACCAGTTCCTCCACACGCTCCACCAGCTCCCCAGCCGCCTTCATATCCTCATCTGACAGCCCCTCGTCCATGGCGCACAGTTTTACAAGCCCTGCATGGATAAGCTGTAACTGCGTTTCGTTAAACAGCTTTCTTCCGTCCACAAGGCCGCTCCGTGTGGCAAAACTCTCAAATGCCTCCTCCCGGTTATAGAAATACTGCCTCTGAATGGGCCTGTTGTCATTCTGTACATCCTGCCTGTAAGTGGAAAGCACATAATCAAACAGCGGGTGCTTTTTACAGGCTAAAATGACACCGTTATGCTCATTCAGCTTCACCAGGCCGTTTTTCAGCATTTCAGCCTTTTCTCCCTCATAAGGCTGGTCTGAGCAGATACCGCACAGGCTGGCTGTGGCCCTTGCCATGCTCCAGAGCCTCTCCATCTGCTTTTCCGGCACCTCCACAAAAGGGTTTTTCTCGATCACGTCTGTTTTGGTGAAAAACGCAATGGTTTTTCCCTTAAACTGGATGTCCGCCACATAGTCAGGGGAGGACGGCTGCGCCACCCCGAACCCCTTTTTCTCCAGTTCCCCGAAAAATGCCCTGTAAAATTCAACTTTAGATTTCATATTCCTCCTTTCCCTGACACAGCCAGATTCTCCTTCATGCCGTCTGCAGCGGCGCAAATAACCAGTGCAAGTCTGGAAGAATGCCAAGAAGTGGGATTCGCCCCTTCTTGGCATTCTTCCGTGTGCATAGGTTCCACTGGGCGGAACCGTAGATTTTCTTAGTCAGTGTACTTTACTGACTTAGAAAATCTTTGCACACTTTTCAGTGTTCCATCTCCTCATCTGCGCCGTATTCCTCATTGGCCTCGGCATACTCTTTCCTGATGTTGTCCAAATCTATGACGGACAGATCATTTCCAAGATAGATGCCGCTGTCCCATTCTATCCCCCTGGTAACGCTGTCTGCTGAATAAGTTCCCTCTTTGGGATACCTTGCGTATTCCCTGGTTCCCTCTGCGATTAAAAACTGTCCGCTGCCCAGCGCCATCAGCAACAGGTCATTTTCACTTAAGACCATAAGCACACTGTAATCGCTTCCGTTCAGGTTATGGAGCGTTTCCCCCTGCCGGAATCTGCGTTCCTGACGCTCATAATGCAGTTTCTCAACCAGCGGACGTCCGGCGCAGTCCATGTTGCAGGCGGTCAGGACATCCAAAGATTCCTTTGCGCAGGCATCCCTGTCAAAAGCAGTTTTTTTCCCTGCCATCTTATGATACCCCATAAGAAAGTCCCTCAGTTCCTGTTCATCCCTGCAGAACCGGGCGCAGAAAGATTTGTTTGCAGCCGTATAAACCTCCGTCCAGAGATTGCTGTCCTTTGTCCGGCACAGCTCCCCCACTGCGTGGGCTATCTCCGTCTCCGAACCGGCAAACGCCTGAAACAGCACTGCCATGTATTCCTCAATGCTTGATAAATACCTGGATTCCGCACCCTTATTGTTATTTGTGACAAGGATCAAATCTTTTAATTTCATCTTCCCCATTCCTTTCCAATATTTTTTCCAGCCGCCTGGCATATGCCTTCCCGTATTTCAGCTCTGCCACCTCCAAAAGCATCCGGATCCCTCCCTCCAGCTTTTCCCCTGCCCTGGATGAGGGATCCGCATATTCCCTGTACTGCGTTTTGTTCTCCCCTGCGGGCGTCTGGGCATTTCTGCGTCCCACCAGCCGATTGTAAAAATACCATACACAGTCACCCGGAACAGCCGCCATGATGCAGTCTGTGCCGCCCTTTGTAAAAACATAGGGACATCCCCTGCAGGGGTGCCCCCGTTCTTTTCTGTCATTCTTCATTCTAATGCTCATATCCTTTATCCTGATTCTTCTGGAATAATTCTTTCTTTGCCTCCTTTGACAGTTCCCCCTGCCGTATCTGCCCGTCCGGGAGATCTTCTTCCTGTTTCCATGCCATCTGCGCCAGCATATCCAGAGCCTCCATAACAATCCTTGATGCCAGATATTCCCTGTGGCTTTTCAGGTATGCCTCCCCCCGTTCCTCCTTTTCCAGCCTGCATATGGCTTTTACACCGGAAAGAACCCTGTTTGCCAGTATCTTCCCTGCCTCCTTTTCAAAGTTTTCTTTCTGTTTCCGCAGCCAGCTGTCATCAGAGGAATAGAGCCCGGCCATACGGCATTTCGCATCCACATACCGCTCAAAGCACTGTCTGATCTCCGGGACATTCTCCAGCAGGAACTCCACTGCCTCATCCGTTTTCTCTTTTGCCTCCTGGGGCAGGAACTGATAGGCAATCCGCCCATGCTCCGGCAGGGATGCCCGGATCGCAGAAAGCCGTTCTGCCAGTTTTGCCAGGATTTCCCCGTCATAGGAGAATCCCTGTTCCAGCTCCGCCTCCAGCAGCTTTGCCGCTGCCCTGAACCTGCCTGGGCTCTTGCAGCGCATTTCTTCCTCAAACCGCCCAACCAGGGCATCCGATATATGGCGCATTTCCTTTACTGCAAGGTCTTTTTCCTCTGCATAGGCAAGTATCTTCTCCGCAAATGTGTCCTTTATCATCTGTACCCGGATGGCGTTGGGTATCTGCGGCGGCGTATAGGGGTTCTTCGCCCTCACGGATTGATCCCAGAATACCACATGGATATGGGGGTGCTTTTTCTCCCCATGCACTGCGGCCGCCCACTTAAGGTTTTCCCGTCTGATGCTGTTTTTCTCCGCAATCGTCATGATATGGTTCTCAATGTACCTCTGCCAGCTTTTCTGATCCTTTAACAGGAGTTCCCTGGCAGTATCCTCCGCAAAGGAAACCACGCTGCGGTACATGACGATCCCCTTTCTGGAATTGGCATACACGGCCTTGGCCACATCCCTCCAGTCCCCAAATTCCATGACTCCCCCCGGTTCCATCTTCCCAAACAGACCATGGTCTGCGTTCTCATTCTTCATCACCCTCGGCCTGGTGGCTATGTAGCGGATATGGGCGTAATTGGCTCCCGGCGTATCCTTTTTGTTCGGATGGCGGTGCCTCTGCTTATAAACTAAGATTGACATATTTCCCCGTTCTTTCTATCCTTTCCTGTAGGAATCTGTTGTACTTTGCCGTACTATCTGTTAGAATGGAACCACACAAAAACCAAAAAGGAGAACCGCCTTGAAACATACAGTAACCCTGGAAGATACCCGTCATTCCTTTGATGAAATGACTTTATTATTGCAGGATCATTTTGCTAAGATCAATCCTGAAGATCCAGAGAGCATTAAACTCTCCGGCGAATACTATAAATGGACTTCCCTGAAAACCGGCCTGATTCTGAATGAGAAAAATTTCCAGATACCCGCCTCTGCCCTGCCAAATACCATCAAACCCTCATCGTTCCAATGGCTTCATACCGACAAACAAGCTGTAGTGTCAAACTATTATCGGTACGACAAATCTACGGAACAATATATTATTTCTGTCAGAAAAGATGCTGTCCCCCAGCAGGACATTGATTTAATCACCCGTTCCCTGGTGCTTGTCCGTAAGGCCGTCATCTGGGTGGATTTCGGCTATAACATCGGCACGGAATTTGGCGGCAGACACCCGGCAATCATTCTAAAAAATTTGAAAGATTCTCTGGTCGTTATCCCCCTTTCTTCCCAAATGCCCAAAAATATGGATTACAGTGTAAAGGTTGATAAAGTCTACGGTTTCCCGGAAATGCCCCGCTGGGCAAATGTAACCCGGATTGCGCAGGTCAGCCTCTCAAGGGTACACTTCGAGAAATTTGGCGATGTAAAACCTGCGGTGCTTAAGGCTATCAGCGCAAAGCTGGCCTCCTGCGGCATAATATAGGCTGGCTGCGCATACATTAATACTGTTGCAAAACCGTTTGACAACCTCTCTGCTTTGTGTTAGGATGATGTTGTAAACGCAGGAGCAATCCTGGTAATTTTGTAACCGTGAGGCTGTCATTTATGGCAGCCTCTTTTCGTGCCGCAGATTTTATCTTGCCTTACCGTTTACAGCCTCATTCTGTTTTCTCCCCTGCCTGCCCCTCATCTTTCCATTTCCCCGGCCTCAGCTTCCTCCACGGAATCTTCACGGCATAATTCCCCCGCCATCTGTTCCACATACTCCTTCGTCTGTGCAGGATCCGTTGCCATTGTCAATTTCCGTTCCCGGTAATCATAGCAGTACACCTCATCCGACAATACTTCCTCCGGGCTTACCTGGGTTCTGTTGACCTCCATCACCATACGCTGCAGTTCCTCGGCGCTCATCTCCCCATTGTCTTTTATCAAAATGGTTTCATGGATGCTGCTGGGAAGGATAAAGAAACTGCCCCCTGTTGCTTCCCCGATCTCCTGCAGCAGATTCGGATAGAGCAGGGTTGCGGCGCCGTGAACCTTGGTATCATTGGTGAGGACATACTGTGAATAAGATTCGATTTTTTTACCCGATATGCTGTCATCCGCACCCAGATACATGATTTTTTCAAGATCCATCATCTTCGGCGGGAAAAGCCTCTCCGTATTCTTCAATGCCTGTTCCAATAAGCCCTCTTCCGAAACTCCCCACACCTCCAGCATACTTTTCTTCACAAGAATGCTGGCATTGCCCCTTTCTGAATCCTTGCCGCACAGGACACGCAGGACTGCCGCAATATCGGTATCAGGTATGTCCTGATGCACAAGGTCTTTCAGGTACTCCCGGTTCTTCTCCCTGTTCAGTACCGTTACATATAAATTATCCTTTACCGTGTCATATTCCCCCACATGGAGATTCTGCCACTGTGCGCTTTCCCTCATGCTTTTCTGATGTGTCAGCGAAATGTCAGCCAGGATATGATTCATTTTCCTGCCATTCTGAAACATCCGATAGAAATCTTCCAGATAAATATTGGGAACCACCCTGTCCTCCGGGCGTTTGATGCACAGTGCGCGCAGTTTCCGGTCGTTGTTCTTTGTTACTTCCTGAACCGTTATAGCCGCACCCGCATATTCTTCCGGCAGATAAAACTTAAGCCGGTCTGTTACCTGTTCTATAAAATCTTCAAATGTCATACATCATCCTCCCGTTTTATAAATTGTCCGCCAGCCCTCGCAGGTTCTCCGTGTCCTGCAAAAAACTGTTGATCTGGAAATCTTTTTTCTGCATATAATCCACTCCCAGCCTGACCGCCCCTGAAATCATCTGGTCAAAATCGTCCTCACTCCCCTCATTGGCAAGGTTCATAAGGACCTTGATAAGAAGAAAGAACGCCGCGCCATTGATCTTGCCTATCTTCATCAGCATTTTTGCGATTCGGTCGGTATCATGGTCCGCAATCGCCTTGATCTCATCCACATGGTATACCGCTGTCAACTCCTGACGGATGATTCTGGCAATAAAGTCTATGTCCTCCCGGCTTCCCTCTATGGCAAGCCCTTTCTCCACATAGCCACGCACCAGCTCCGATGTGGTAGTGTGGTTCCTGGCCGCCAGCTTATCCAACGCCTCCAGGGTTTCTATAGGGAAATTGACGGACCGTTTCTGCGTCTCCTTTGCTATGGCTCTGCCACCTCCGTTTCATCCTCCGCAAACCGGTCAAAGTAGAGGGTATAACAATCGGATGCACACAAATCTGCCTCATGCAGCTTCGGTATCCTGTCAAAATACCTCTGGATCAACGCTGTTTGCTGCTCGTCCGCCAGCACCTCATCTCCTCTGCCAATCTTATAGGTTCCTACATCCACATGAATATCCAGCACGTCATCCTGCGCAGTATATTCCCGATACTCCGCAGACTGGCGCAGGGTTTCCTCCGTCCCCCAGCCCGGCAGATAAACCATCTGATACCCGGCCTCACTGCGCAGCTCCGCAATAGAAAATACCATGCACCGTTCCTGCAGACGCAGCGGCTTTAACGCTTCAAAGGTTCGCTCTTTCTCCAATGACTCCCATAATGGCAGGATATTGGGAAACTCCGCTGTAAGCTCCGGGTCTGAGAAATATTTGTCCGTGTATTCCTCAACATAGCCATAGGTCAGAGACTCCGGCATTACATTTCCTTCTGCGTAGTCCCTTCGGAACTGCTCCCAGGATTCCCCCGGATTTTCGCTCCGGTACAACATCTGCCCCTCCTTGATCCTGGATGCCATCATGGCATACAGCACCTCCGGCCAGGTAGTCACACCAACAATGCGCATACTGCTGTACTCCTTCCACTGGTTACAGGTAAACAGGACATACACCGGCTCTTTCCCTGTTTCTTGCTCCCTGATACCGCCTCCCTCCTTTCCAAAATATGCCTCTTTCAAGGGTTCCCACGGGAACCCCCACTGTCTTATGGGAACCCCGTTGCAGGCTTTGCCTGCAAGCTGTTTTACGGCGGTGTGGAACCCGCCTATTCCTGCCTTAACAAAGCCAATCTCCGATTGGCTTAAGTTTTGGCGTGCCTCCGGCACACCCGTCCGCCGGGCGGCCTTTCCTGGTAAAAAGCGGAAAATAAGATGTCAGGGTTCCAGCCCCGGATCCTCCGCCCTGCCCTGAACCGCTTCGGACAGACAGGCAAGCATCTCCGCTTCTTCCTCCGTCAGCACAAGCTCCACATTATGTTTCTCATAAGTACGCCCCCTGCCGTTCAGCATAAGGGAACATTCCGCAGCAATCCTGGACATCCAGAAAAAGGCATCCGCTCCCTCCCGCAGGGTCTTTCCCGTGGCAAAGCGCAGGCTTTTCTGCCCGCCGTCCTCATCGCTGTAGATCAGATCAATATCCAGATAGACACCCTCGCTGCTCCCAAAATTAGGCACACACAGGGCAAAATCAAAATCAGGCAGTTCCTTCACCTTTGTCCGCAAATCCATGTCGTAAAGGAAATACTCATCCGGCAGCATCCCTTTTTCTTTCAGATGTGCCTCCAGCTTTTCAAAGGTTTCCTTCGCATCCGCCATTCCGATATGCCTTACCTGGCGCTTTTCGTCCGGCTCGCTCCACCGGTCTAAATCAAAAGTTTTTATATTTTCCATGGGAATTTCCTTTCTTCCATCATTACCGCTCCCTGCTTTCCTCACGCAGCTCTTTCTCCATAAAATTTAAAATCAAACGCCTTTATTTCCTCATCCGTCATCCAATCCTTTCATAACATTGGTTCCCGGTATCCTCATGGTTCCTGCCCGTCCATTTCATCCGCTGCGGCCTGCTCCCCATGCGCAGGCTGCTCATAAAGCGAGGTCAGCACTTTGTTAAAATCTTTCTGCGCCGGAGTCTGTATATAGACCGTGTACCCAAGGGATTCAAAATGCGCTTTTGCCTGTGCCGCCCTCACCTGGCCGTGGTTATGGGGCGTCCCGTCCGCAAGTTTCCCGTCCATGTCATTGTCATAGCACAGCACGATCTCCCGGATCTGCGGATGGTCGCTTAAGAACTGTTTCAGCGCCTTGTCGGAAAGGCATCCCTCTGAGATCCGGTAGTCTTTCCTCCAGTCAATCCCATGCAGCTTGCAGAGCGTGGCATGGCTCATTGCGTCGATGGGCGCCTCAAACTCATAAACCCGCCTGCTCCTGCCCTCCATGAGAAAGCCATAGGTCTTGTCCGAGTTCTCCATATCCTGGCGGAAACTGCTGTCTGCGCTGGGTCCCCGCAGGGCGCAGTACCGGGGCGTCCCCCTGCTGTCATATCCCACAAACGCACAGTTGCGGCGCACCCTGCCGTTCACCTCCTGCCTTGACTGGAATACTTTCCCCTGTTTCATCATCGCCTGGACGATCTCCGGGTCAATCTTCCGGGTCTTTGTCAGGTACGCAAACACCCGACGGTCATCCGTATCCCTGGGCGGGAGCTGCATTTTCCCCCTTTCCGCCTTTTCCCGTACTGCAACGATATGCACCGTCTGCTCATAAGCCCTGCTCCCAAGGATGCGCTCCATGGCGTCCAGTTTCCCCAGCCCCAGGTAGTTCATGGCAAATTCCACAATGTTTCCGCCTTTTTCCTCCGTGAAAGAATAATAGCCACGGCCATGCCTGAACAGGTATAATCCCCTATAGTTCTTCACATGGACCGTGGCCTTATCGCTTTTTTCGATCTCAAAACCATTGCTCACCGCAAAATCTATAATATTTGTCTGATAGATCTGCTGCATCTGTTCCTCCGTAAAGGGCATGGGCCTGCCCCGCTGTTTTACCTCCATGCCGTTTTCCTCCTTTCCACGGTTTCGCCGCTAAGTCCTCCCTGTTCATCGTGTTTACCATTATCCCGGCATTGTTTCCGGCTGAAAATTTTCCTACACATATTCACAGCTTTCCCCATCTTCCTGTTCCTCCGCAGCCTCCTCCCTTATATATTCCGCATTTTCCCCGTGGGCCTCATGCAGGGTAAATCCCTGAACCCTGATGTTCATCAGCCACTGGTCGAAGAACTGCAGCAGATCCTCTATCTGTTCCTCCGTCCTTTCGCTGGTTTCATAATAAATCCCCATGTTATCCTGGGTATAGGACAGAAGATATACAGAGCGGCCTTCCGCATCCATCAGGAACGTGATCTCCGGGTCACGCATCCTGTCACCGTTCTGCGTGTAATAGTGGGCAATGCTGTATTCATTCTCCCCGATATTTTCCAATACAAGGTCGTCAAAACCGTCCTGCTTAAACTTCATATAGGTATAAGTCCCGTCAAATAATTCCTGGGCCAGCCTGTGCAGTTTCCGGTAGATGCTGTAGCCGTAATTCCTGCACGCCTTTTTCTCCCCCGCTGTTTTCGGTTCCTCCTGTTCATCAGCAAATTCCAGCGCCAGGTTAAGGGATACCTGCTCTTTCAGAAGTTCTGACAGCTTTTCCTCCCCGTCAAAGGGCTTTTCCGCCTGCGCCTCTGCCGCCTCAGACTGCCTCTGCAGTTCCCCCAGCCGCCGCTCACTGTCTGACAGACAGGACGGCACTTTCTCCGCAAGATTTTCAAGCCTTGTGATATTCCCCAGGGCTGAGTCCCCCGCATCCGTCTGGTAGCTGCCCTCCCCTTTCAGGCACAGCAGCACATTGAAAAGCGGCCCTCTTTTTAAGAGTACCTGGAACCCGGCATAGGTTCCGGCTGATAAAATATCACCATCCTCATGCCCCAGGGCTGCCATCTGCATCTTCAGGTATTCCCCTGCCTTCGCCCTCTCGTCAAACAGCCTGTGGTTTAAGGTAATGGAAAATTCATGGGGTTTCTCCCTGGCATACATTGCCGCATCCGCTTTCTGCCGCCTTGCCGTTTCCGTATATTTTTCGATTTCCTGGGGGTAATAGTGGGTAATTTTGAACTGGAGATCCGAATGCTCGTTTTTCCATGCTGATTTCAGCGTCTGCAGGCGGTAGACCTCATTATCCACCTCCATCTTCCGCTTGATCTTCGGGTCGGAAACCGCAAGGGCCTTGAACTCGGCATACTGCAACACCACCTCGTCCACGTCCTCACAGCTCCTCAAGGCGCTGCGCCCGGTCATGATCTGGCTGATATACTTCTGTTTCTGTTCCAATATCTGCCAGAGGTAGGCGTCAAATGTCTGCTCCGTAATGTAGTTAAAAATAGAAACCTCCCCATTCTCATTCCCCTGCCGCAGGATGCGCCCGTTGCGCTGGGTCAGGTCAGCCGGCCTCCAGGGGGCGTCCAGATTATGCAGGGCAATCATCTTATCCTGCACATTCAGGCCTGTTCCCATCTTTTCCGTACTGCCCATCAGTACCCGCACTTCCCCGCCCCGCACTTTTTCCAGCAGTTCCGCCCTTTTTGCGTCCGTGTTGGCCTCATGTATGAAAGCAATATCCTTTTCCGCCACACCCACGCTGATAAGGGCCTCTTTCATGGCCTGGTAAAAATTAAACCGGCCGTCCGCCTTGGGCGTCCCCTTGTCACAGAAGATAAGCTGGGTGGAACGTCTGTCTGCCGTATCATGGTAAAATTCCGCCACTTTCCCGGCACAGGCATTGAGTTTTGTATCGGGGTCATTCTCCAGGGTTTCATCCAGGATGCGGGGATCCACGGAGAGCAGCCTTGCCTCGTTGGTCAGTTTCAGGAAATTGTCCTCGCTGCTGTCCACTTCCTTATTGCGGATGGCCTCCGCCCTTTCCACCAGTTCCTCCATAATTGCTTTCTGGTCCGGGGTGATAGCCGTCTTCACCACCTGCATCCTGCCCGTTTTAAGCTGCGGCACCGGAAGGGCCAGCATATCCGCCGTCTTAATGTCCGCCACCAAAAACAGCATGGACATCAGTTCCGGCAGGTTATGGAACTTGGCAAACCTGGCTTTCATCTGGTAGCCGGAGCCCTCCGGCTTGATCTCCAGGGAAGATTCCACCCTGCCGAATGTGCTGGCCCATGCGTCGAACATGAGCAGCCCCCTGCGCTTTAATTCTGAGGGCTGCAGGGTCTTCTGCATGACATACAGTTCCGACATGGAGTTGGAAACCGGTGTGCCGGTCAGGTACACCACGCCGTGTTCCTCTGTGAGTTCATTGATATACTGGCATTTCATGTGCATATCCATCGCCCGCTGGCTGCTCTGCCCTCCCACTCCCGCCACTCTCTGCATCTTGGTGTAGCTGTAATTATTCTTATAGGCATGGGCCTCATCCACAAACAGGTTATCCACGCCCAGTTCCTCGAAAGAAATCGTATCGTCCTTTTTAGCCGCATTATAAAGCCTGTCAAATCGATCCTGGAGGTTCCGCTTAAATATCTCCATCTGTTTCAGTGTCCAGGTTTTCCCGGAACGCAGTTTCATTTCATCAATCTTCTGCGTGATCTCATCAATTTCCTCCTGCATGGCGGACAGCTGCCTCTCCCTTGACAGGGAAATCAATTCAAAAGAACTGTGCCCCATGATGATGCAGTCATAATCCCCGGTGGCAATGCGGCTCACAAACCTCCTGCGGCGGGCCTTTTCAAAATCTTTGTTGGTGGCTATCAGGATATTGGCATTGGGATAGAGCCGCATGAATTCCGTTGCCCACTGCTCCAGGGTATGGTTCGGCACTGCGATCAGCGGCTTGCTGCAGACCCCCAGCCGTTTCCTTTCATACGCAATGGCGCAGGCCGTCATGGTCTTGCCCGCCCCCACTTCATGAGCCACTAGGAGGTTCCCGTCTCCGTATATTCCCATGGCTACCGTGTCCCGCTGGTGCTTCCGCAGGGTGATGGTTTCGTTCATATCCGGCAGCATCAGGCCATCCCCGTTGTATGTCCTGGGACGGATGTTATTGAAACGGTCATTATAAAGCATTGTAAGCGCCGCCCCCCTTTCCGGTTCGGCAAACAGCCAGGACTCAAACTCCATCTTGATCTGTGCCTGTTTTTCCCTTGCAAGCAGGGTTTCCCGCCTGTTCAGCACATACCGCACCTTTTCTTCCCCGGTGTCCGGATCCGTGTATTCCTGACGGTCACGGACTTCCACTGTCTTCAGATTCAGCGTGTATTCCATAATCGCATAAGCATTCAGCCTGTCCGTCCCGTAAGTTTTGTTCGCCGCAACGGAATCCCATTCCGCATTCTTATTGGTAATGAAATATGTCCCGGTGCATTCCGCAAATTCGATTCGGATGCGGTTCTTTCTGTTAAAATCGCTGGTTCTGAACTTCTCATACATGAAATCTTGGTAATATTCCGCCGGTATCCATGTGGAACCAAGCACAAAGCTGATGTCCTCCGGCTTTAACGGCTCCGGCTGCACCTGCGTAAGCGCTTCCACGTTCCTGCCGAACCATTCCGGGTATTTCTCTGCGGCAAGCATGGCCTGGGCCAGCTTATCCTTTACATGGCCGCTTAAATATTCCTCCGCAAGCACCCAGCCGGAAACCGCATCCCCCTCCTGCCACTTTGCCGGGTCCTGGTAAACCCTGCTCCCCAGCTCCTCCAGGATGGCCTCTTTGCTGCACATACTGCCGTCTTTCCGGTAAAGGTACTGCATATAGTCAAGATCAAACTTCCCTCTGGCATTTAAGGTGATCCGCAGGGCTTCCTCTATGCTGTCCGCCGTTTTGGGCATACTCTTGGGGCGGATGGTGGCTTTATGGAACACCGCCGTCTTTTTATACTCGCCTTTTATCTTCTTCCCGTGTTCATCCTTTACCTCTTCCTCGATGGACCGCAGGAGCGGCGCATCCGCATCTTTGGCAAATGCCGTGACGTTCCCCTGGGAATTGAGATAGCCATATTTTTTTATGTACCCGTCATATTCCCTGTTCAGGCGTTCCAGCAGGCCTGACAGTTTCGTTTCGTATTCCATGGTGGGCAGTTCCCATCCCAGCCTGGGATCCCCATGCAGCTGAAAATCCATAAGCTCCCTCAGCGCATTGCGGATGCGCAGCAGCCCGTCCAGCCTTTCCGCTTTTTTCCCGGACAATTCCTGCAGGTACATCCGGGAGTCCTCCCGGTAATAGAATGCGTCGCCAACTTTTGTGTAGCTGTAATTCTTCACATCCGGCGCTGCGGGGATCCACTCTTTGATAACCGTGTCCTTATCCTCGGAAAGTTCACTTTCAGGTTCCTCGTACTGTCCGTGGAGCCGGGCGACTGCCTCGTCCAGCAGTTCTCCCAGTTCCCTGTCAGGATATGGCTTGCAGGTGACGAAATTATAGTTGCTGTACATGCCGTTTTCCTGCACAATCGTTCCCAGCACCATTTCCGGATGGTCAATAAAATAACTGTTGTAAGGGATCCCGTTCTCGTCTTTTTCCACGGAAAGCCAGGCTGTGTTCTTTTCATCCGGTATAATCTCCTGGACCCGCTTTTTCAAAAACAGGATGTCTGTGGTTGCCTCTGTCCCCGCAACCTGCTTAAAGGCATTGTCCGGCAGGCGGATGGCCCCGATCAGCTCCGCACGCTGGGCCAGATACTTCCTGACCGTCTGGTTTTCTTTATCCATGGTGAATTTCGTGGTAATGACGGCCATGATGCCCCCTGCCCTGAGCTTATCCAGGCTCTTTGCCAGGAAATAATCATGTATCCTGAATTTATAGCGGTCATACCTCCTGTCGCTGACCCGGATGCTGTGGAACGGCACATTCCCCACTACCACATCAAAGAAACTGTCGGAGAAATCTGTGTCCTCATATCCTTTGATCAGGATGTCCGCCTGGGGGTAAAGTTTCCTGGCAATGCCTCCCGCAACAGGTTCCAGCTCCACTCCATAGAGTTTTGACCCGCCCATTTCCTCCGGCAGGGCCGAAAAAAAGTTTCCCGTCCCCAGCGCCGGATCCAGGATGTTCCCGGAACGGAAACCAAACTGATACAAAGCCTGATAAATATACTTTATTACTTTCTGGTCCGTGTAGTAGGATGTCAGGGTAGACGCCGTGGCCGACTGCATTTCTTCCTCCGTCAGCAGCTCCGTTATCTCGTCATACTCCTTTTCCCAGCCCTCTTTTCCGGGTGTCAGGGCATTGGCAAGGCCGCCCCAGCCTGTAAAACGGGCAAGTATGATCTGCTCCTCTGCGGATGCCATGCGGCTCTCCTGCTGCAGCTGCTTGAGCAGCCGGATTGCCTCCACATTGCTGCGGAATTTTGTTTTCGGGCCGCCATCATACAGATGATGTTCCGGCTGGTAGCGGTAGTTCATTGTCCCATCCTGGAAGCGCTGTTCTATCTCCCCCGCCACTTCCATGGCGTATTGTTTCCCTGCCTCTGTGATACGGCCCATATTTTCAATCCGCTGTTTCGTTTCTTCCGAAAAATCTCCATTCTCCACAGCCTGGATGACTGTCTTGGATATTTCCGCATCCGTATAAAAAGGCTGCAGCAGCTCCGCATTTTCAATCAAAGCTATCGGCAGCCTCTCCCTGACCTGATACCCACCGGACCCCCTAAGCTGTTCAATATCGCCCAACTCAGCCGTATGGTTCCCGTCCAGATACCCCAGGACTTCAAAGATCCGGCTGTCATAAGCGATTCTGCTCCCCACAGGGAACGGCATATATCCCGGCGTTTCTGCTTCCTGTTCCGTTTCCGGGCGCAGTATCTGGTCGCCGCCTTTCCCGTCCTCTCCATAGGGGCCGGGATAGATTTCAAACAGGCTGATCTGCCCATCTCCATGGTCATTTACTGCGCTTTCCGCTGCATTCGTTCCGCCGGAAATACTTTCCCCGGAGATATGTTCCTCAGAATTGTTTCCGTTTGAAGTGTCTTCATCGGAATATTTTTTATCCGAATTATCTTCATCCGGAACATCTTTATCCGCTATTTTCCTATTCGGAATTTCTACATTTGATTTTTCTGCACCCGAAGTATCTTGATCTGGAATATCTTCCCCCGCAGTATCTTCATTTGAAACATCTTCCCCTACGGCATCCTCGTCTGAAACATCTTCCCCCGCAGCATCTTCGCCTGAAACATCTTCATCCAGAATATTGTAATCATCTATGGCATCTTCCTCACGGTATGGGAGATATTCTCCATGCTCGATCAGAGAGCCAATCACATGGGCGATCACATCCCATGACAACCGCACAAAGCCGTCCTTTCCGAAAAAGAAATCTGCCACATCCCGCCCCGGCACGATTCCCCCTGTCCCGTCACTGCTCTTTTGGAAACCATAATCCCGGTAAATATCCCTGACGGCATCCCGCTTCACCTCCATGGTGCCGGCCTGCCGGAATACCTGGTTGATGCGGTCATACAAATCCTGTGGGTACACACTGGTGTCTGTTAAAAGCCTCTGTATCTCATCCCAGTCTTTATGCTCCCTGACATTCTCTTTTGTGGCCGACTCCTGCAGACGGAAAAAGGAACCTTCGGCGGCATTTTCCGCCTTGGGTTCCTCTGCATCATTTTCCACAATTTTTCCTGTGTTTTCTGTATTTACTGTACTTCCTTTTTTCGGTTCAGAATCTGCCGTATTCCCTATCCCGGCTACCGGGGCAGATATACCACTTCCTGCAGGACGATTTCCTCCGCCTGTCTGGTTATCATCTCCATATGCCCTGCCCTCTCCAGCGTGTCCTCCGTTTCCGGCATCGGCTGCACCTCCAAAAGCTGCTGTATCAGCGCCTCTTTCTTCCTCTCCGCCTCCTGGTCCACCCTGGTGATCATCTCGTTGACCTGCCCCAGCGCGATCAGTTCCGACAGTCTCTGCGGATGCCTGGACATCATGTAGTCTTTCCACCTTTTCCCGAACATCCCGGCCGGACTCCGGTCGTATTCGCTGTTCTCCGAGATTCTGAGATCCGGGTACAGCATCCCGTCCTCCCCTTTCCTGTATTCCAGTTTCGCTAACGGTTCCCTGCCCATATCCCTGGCTCCTTTCCTCCTTGATTTCCTCAATCTGTTTATGTATCTCTGACAGGACCGGCCTTGCTATGGCGCAGGCATAATACCCAAGCCCCATGAACAGTTCCAGGCTCCCGAAATGGCTGATATTCTCAAATGCCCCTGTTTCCTCAAAAGGTTCCGTCCCGATCCCACATTTCTTAAATACAATGTAGGCGGCGCTGTCCGATGCCAGCCTTGCGAACTCCGCCCGTACCGCCTCTATGGGAAGTCCATACAACACACTGTCCTCATTTTTGACCTCCACACAGGACAGGTATCTCTCCAGAAACAAGTCCGCCTGCATAGCGGAAAGCTGGCACAGACAATTCTCTATATTGTCCCCGTCTATCCCGAACCTTTCATGGAACCTGCGCAGGATCTCCGGCTGGTACTGCCGCTCCAGCGACCAGACCGCACCCATGGCTTTCCGGAATTCCTCATAGCTGCCACGGGTATCGGCAAGGTCAAAATAGTAGGCAAGCGTGGCTTTCGGGTCATTCATATCCACAACGCCGATGCCCTTGGAACCGGCCTTTAAATACCTCCCGGTCTGTTTCTCCCAGCCCGCTTTTGTGGCAAGCAGGCCGGCATCCGGCCTCTGCACATAGATCAGCACGTTCTTGTCAAAAGACATCTTATAATATTTTGACACGCTGGACAAAAGCCCCATCCACTCCGTCCTGCTGCGTGTCAGCGCCTGCACCGATTGGCGGTACAGGTCAGCAAGGTATGTTTCCCTACCCAGCTTTCTGCCCCGTTGCTCCGCCGTCCCTGGCGAAATACAGTTCCAGCGCCTTTATGATCGTCTCCTCGATTTCCTTTCTGCTCTGGCCGCCGTCAAAGAACCTGCTGATGACGGTATCCTTTATCTTGATGGGTTGTGTGTTCTTTGGTTTTTTCGCCTTTTCATCCGTGATGACCTGGCGCAGCAGTTCCTCCGTCAGCTTCCCTTTCCGGGCATAGTCATGCAGGAGGGCTGATTTCTTTGTGTCAATACGGCATCCGCCGTCAGTTATCAGCTGCGCCATTAACGGCTGCATTTCCGCTTTCACAAAGGATATGTCATAAGCAGCCTCAAAGCCGAGGGTCCTGGCATCCAGGCACTCCAGCAGCGGCGCCGCAAGGGTAGCAATCCTGAGATACCTGGCGATACGGTCCCTGCTCAGCCCGTATTCCTCGCTGACCGCCGCCCCTGCATCCGACTTCTTTGGGTTTTCCAATGAAGTCCCGTTTTTCCCCATTTCATGCGGGTTTACCAGTTCCTCAATCTCCCTTAACAGGTCGTTCCTTTTCCCCTGGCACTTGATGGCGTCATAGTGCTGTTTCAGGCAGAATGCCTTTTCAGAGAAAGTCAGATCGTCAAAGGAACGCTGGCGCAGGTTCGTTTCCGTCACGATCAGGACGGCCTCCGCATGGTCCAGGTTTTCCTTAATGACAACGGGACCTCTGGTAAGCCCTGCCAGCCTTGCCGCATTGACACGGTTATGGCCGCTTAAGATGGTATGCCTGTCCTCATGTTTCCAGAGGATGATCGGCTCCAGAATGCCCAGTTCCCGGATGCTCTCCACCATGTCCTGGAGCCGCTGGCCGCCGTACAGCTTGAACTTGTGGTCGGGGAACGGCTCCATCCTGTCAAAGTCCATCTCCAGAAGTCCCGTCCCATCGGTTTCCTGCCCCTGCTGCGGCTGTGCTGTTTCTTCCTTGGTCTTAAAATCAAACAGGTCGTCCATCCCGTCCAGGCTGGAACTAAGCAATGTGTTTCTTGCCGGTATTTTCGGTGTCCTTGCCGCCATTTCCCATCAACTCCTTTGCAAAATTTTCATAGGCTTTCGCCGCCGGGTTCTCCGGCTCGTACTCACAGATTGTCATGCCGTATTCCACGGCCTCCGGCACCTTGATGGAGCGGGGGATGCTGCTTGTGAATATCCGCACCTTCTCCTCAAGGGCCTGCTGCAGCTGTGCCTTGACCCGTCTGGATACCCTTGTCCGTTCGTTGTCCATGGTGATCAGGATGCCCTCAATTTCCAGCCCTGCATTGGCATGGCTCTTGATCCTGTGGAAAGCCCGCAGGAACTCCGCCATCCCCTCTACAGCCAGGGTTTCCGACTGGACAGGGATAATCAGGCTGTCGCAGCATATCATCACATTTATCATGGCCGTCCCCATTTTCGGCATCCCGTCAATGAGGATGTAATCGTACTGTTCCCTGATGGTGTCCACATATTCTTTCAGCTTGTACTCCGCAAAATCCGTATCGCACATCAGCTTGTCAAAGTTGTCTAACTTGTTATTGGCCGGAACCAGGTCAGCCCCGAATTCCGTCCTTATCATATATGCCTCCCTGTCCGGCAGTTCCTCATTCATGACGATACATTTCAGGATGTCATAGATTGTCACCGAAAGCTGCTCAGGCGCCTCCACCCCGCATAATTTTGTTGTGTGCCTCTGTCCGTCAAAGTCGATCAATGCAACCCTGCATCCTCCCTTAGACAGCAGATAAGACAGGGTTGTTGCGGTCGTGGTCTTGCCCACGCCGCCTTTCCTGTTTACGATCCCTAAAACCTTGCCCATTCTTTGCTTCCTTTCTCTCGTTAAATTTGTTATCTGGTTACATTTGATCTGGATAAAAGTAGGGTTTCAGCACTTGCCTCCTTTCGCATAAATTAAAATGGGGCCAAATCAACACTTCCATTTCCATGGAATATAGATTCAGCCCCATTTTGAGTATAACGACACCTGCCAATATCCCTAGCATTGGCGGATCCCGGCTATTCACATTCAGTTTTTCAATATAACAGCGCTGTCCTATCTACTCTCCTTAGAATAGCGAAAATAGGACTAAATCAATGAAATCGCTTCTATACAGCAAATCTCCTGACTTAGTCCTATTATAACCTCATCATCAAAGGTAATGGCAATCTTCAGCACCTCTTCCTGACCGGCAGCACTGCCGTCCACAGGGTTCATGGTATCAGCCTCGCCGCCATTTGATGAATACCCTGCCCCGCCCCCTTTGCCGCTCTCATCGGAAACGACCGACATTCCCCTGCCTCCGGCCGTCTCTGCTGCTAAAAGCTGCCCCCGGCTCTCCCATAGACCTAAAAACAGCAATCCCGCCATCAGATCAAAAAGCAAGATTGCCGTACCGATTTTCTTCATCATCGCATCCCGACTCCCGGATTTCCACTTCCCTCATAAGAGTATATGAGACAGCCGGAAGACATATTCTGGTGTGTAAAAAGTCTGCTAAACAGACTTAGGGAAATGCTGATGAAAGCGCTTCCCCGGAAATTCTTCTCACACTACTCCAGCATCATCTTAATGATTTCCCTGTCTGTCTGGTGCATGCCGACTTTACCGATGTACCCTACACAGCTGATGGTCTCTCCCGCGTCTTCCTTCAGGATTCCGGTATAAGCCTCGTATTCCTTATTCTGCATGGCCAGGTAATGGGCCATCATGGAAGCATCCAGACTGGAGGCAATTTTGGCCGCACAGGAAATCTTGGCGCCGTCGCAGATAATACCCGGAATATTAGCCAGGGTATTGTCGATAGTAGCCTTGATCTGCGCAATCGTTCCTCCTGTCATATAGGTAATGGCAGCCGCCGAAGCGCAGGATGCGGATACGGCCCCGCAGAACGCAGACAGCTTTCCGATAAATTCCTTTTGGTAGATTGTCAGCAGGCCGGAAAAGGCCAGCGCGCGGTACAACTTCTCCGTGGGAATATTCTTCTCCCTGGCATACACAATCACCGGAACCGAAGAAGCAATACCCTGATTGCCGCTGCCGGAATTAATGATTACCGGCATATCACAGCCACCCATACGGGCTTCCGATGCAGCCGCCGCAAACGCCTTCATCCGGGTGACCACCCCGTCCGCATAGGATTCCCGGATCACACGGCCGATGCCGATGCCGTAATCTCCGGAAATCCCCTCATAGGCTATGTCCATATTGTAACGTATCTGACGTTCAAACACATCCCGGATCAGCGTAAGCTCCACCTCATCCGCAAAGGCTTTGATCGTTTCCAGGGTAAGCCCGGAGCGGTCGGTGAAACAGCCCCTGCCTGCCGCTTCTCCCGTCAGCTCATAGACAGTCTGCCCGTCCCGGGTAATGGATACAATATTGGTATGAGTATGTCTGACCTCCACCTCCACCGTATGGCCGGACGCATGCAGCACAATCATAAAATGAAGGGGAATCTCGGAATCCAGGAATTCCACCCGGCAGCACCCCTTTTTCAAAAGCTCCCCTGCCCGGGCTCTCTCCTGATCGCCTGTCCTCTCCAGCACTTCCATGCCGGCGGCGGCATCGCCCGCCAGCGCCCCCAGAATGCACGCCGCTTCGATGCCTGTCAGTCCGCCGGAATTGGGTATGGTGACACAACGCACATTCTTAATCATATTTCCCGAGCATCTGGCTACAATTCCCTCCGGCTCACAGCCAAGCACTTCTCTTCCCCTGGCGGAGGCATAGGCCAACGCAATGGGTTCCGTACATCCCATGGCGGGAACCAGCTCTTCCCTGATAATACTGACGAATTCTTCCTGTAATGTTTTTTCCATTTTCTCGTTTCCCTGTATCTGTCCGCATTTTCTCACGCAGACACGCGATCAATCGCTTGCTGCATCGGTGAAGTTCTTCTTACATTATCATACCGCAGATGAAAGAATTCGTCAAAGGAATCATACTCTTACCATCGGGCTTTTCGTGAAGCCTTCACCCGCCTCCATACCGTAAACCGTTCTTTCCATATATCAGCCTGCATTAACATAGTCTGCCATCGCGGTTCCCACCGCCCTGCCTGCCATATTATACGCCTTCTGATTATAATGAAATTGATCCTTCATTTCGTGAATATAAGGTGCAAGGCTTGCGGCCAGCACAAAACCGTGATCCTGCCGGCATAATGCCTCCTGGGCCATGCGGATCGTCCCATAGCGCTGATCCCATTCTCTTCCGGTGAGACCGTTTACTGTACCCGGATACTCCACATAATTATAGTGTCCCGTCTGTACCAGAAAACACCTTTCCACTCCATGTGCCTGAAATACGCCGATGATTTCTCTCGTGTTTGCTGTATACTCCTCTACGGTCCGCCCGGCATCCCCGTCGCTCTCTCCCTGACACCATACTATAAATATTTTATCGATCCCATAATGGCTTTCCAACAGAAAACCTTTTGCCTTTTCCAGTCTGTCAATGGCATCTGCCAGGTATAGTTCCTTCCACTGAACCGTATCGGAACCTCCAACGGAAGCAGATACCCCTACAATCCTGCGGCCGCTCAGGCTATAATAGGTATCGATCACTGCACTGACCATACTTCCGGCACGCTTCGAACAGCCCTCCGAATCATAATCCCAGATGGCCCCTTCCCTGTCTTCTCCAAGCCCAAACGGCTCCCTGACAGGCAGCAGCTCACCGGGCCTGCTGACTGCCTTATATTCATAGCCTGCCAATGAATTGCAAAGGATTGCTTCGGCAACGGTTCCGCGCCCTGACATATTGGATTGTCCGGCAAATACCACCAAATCCACATGTTCCCTGTCTGTACCGTTTCTGTCCAAAAGCATCTCAGTCCCTCCGTAGTCTACCGGATACGTGTCCGCCGGCCGAATAGATTCCGCCCATACCAGGCGCACCACCATCAAAAAGGAAGCCTGTCACCAGGCTTCCTTTCTCATTACATCTTATCAATACTTACCAAAATCCCCGTCCAGGGAAATGATCTGCTCATTATCACTGTAGGAGCTTGACGACATACTGCCGAAGGATCCGCCCTGGCCGCCTGTCAGCAGCTTGTACTGGCTGATCAGCTCTCTCAAGGTAACAGCCTGGTTGGAAAGCTCCTCGCTGGCTGCCGCACACTGCTCGCTGGTAGCCGCGTTGGTCTGCACCACCGTGGAAACCTGGGAGATAGCCTGGTCGATCTGGGAAATAGCCGTTGCCTGGTCATTGGAGGATGCCGTAATATTGCTGGTCAGTACTACGATCTCATCAATAGACTTTACAATGGCATCCAGAGACTTTGCAGTCTCTTCTGCAATCTTTGTACCGGTAGCCACCTTGCGGATAGAGTCCTCGATCATCTCTGCGGTCTCGCCTGCTGCGGAAGTACTCTTTGCTGCCAGATTTCTGACTTCCTCTGCCACCACTGCAAAGCCCTTGCCATGTACGCCTGCCCTTGCAGCCTCCACGGCAGCGTTCAGTGCCAGAATATTGGTCTGGAAAGCAATATCGTCAATGGTCTTGATGATCTTGGAAATGGTCTCCGAAGACTCATTGATGCTGTCCATAGCCTGGATCATGGACTTCATCTGCTCATTACCTTCCGCAGCCATATCCTTGATATTGTGTACCAGATTGCTTGCCTGGCTTGCCTCTGTAGCATTGTCTTTCGTCCTCTGTGTCACTTCATCCATAGAAGCGGTTACCTGCTGCAATGCGCTGGCCTGCTCCGTAGAACCCTGTGCCAGAGCCTGGCTGGCATTTGCTACCTGCTCGGAACCAACGGTGATCTGGCTGCCTGCCTCCCTGATATTGTTCAGGGTCCTGTTCTCGTCACGTACCAGCTTCTGCAAAGCCTTTCCAAGAACGTCCCTGTCGCTGCGAAGCTTCACGTCGATGGTATAATCGCCCTTTGCAATCACATCTGCAACCCTGACCTGATCCTTGATACCGTCTGCCATCTTGGCAAAGGCATCCATCAGATCGCCCAAGTCGTCATTGTGAATCTTCTGGCAGTCTACCTCCACATCACCGTCCTCCAGCTTCTTAGCTGCAACGGTCAGCTTTTCGATAGGAAGGGTAATCGCACGGGTCACTACAGCCGCATATCCGAAGCTGATGAAAACCGCGATGACAGCCACGGCAATCATGGCGCCGATCAAAGCGTACATCTGAGCATTCACCGCATCATTATTCTCATCGGAATCCTCGGTCAGCATATTAATCAGGGTTATGGTTTCTGCCTCCGCGGTATTGGCCAAAGGCACACCTTTCTCCAGCAGTTCGTCCACGGCTCCGTCCGGATCTCCGGCTACTGCCCTGGAAATCTCGCTTTCCATAGACGTAAGCCACTGATTTGCAGCGCTCTCCACCTTCTGATACTGGGTCTCGATGTCGGGATTCAGGTTACCCAGGTTCTTCTTGAACAGGTCCAGATTCTCGAACATGGCGCTGTGATACTCCTCAATCTTGTCTGTCTGTGCCTTTCTGCCTGCGGCATCATCATAATAATAGAACAGGATATTTCTGGTACAAACCTTAATGTTTGCGAAGTTAGTGAAAGCATTTGCCACATAGTACTGGCTCATCGCATAATTCTGATACCGGTTGGTACGTACTTTGCTGATATTGGTCGCGGTGAACAGGCCGACCCCTGCGATGATGACCATAAATGCCAGCATCACTCCGGTGAACATTCTGATCTTTAACTTTACAGGCATGTCATTAATTGAAAATTTCTTCTTCATGGTAAACTCTCCTTCTTTCTGATTATTCCTTTATGCTTGTTCTTCTTCCCGAACCTCTTCAAGAAGATCCAAATCTTCCTGCTTGATCAGCTTCTCCGGATCCAGCAGCAGCTTCATGGTGTCTCCCGTTCTTGCCAGACCATAGACATATTTGCTCTTTTCGTTATCCTTGTGTCCTCCCAGGGTCGGCGGCGGCACCACATCCTCATCCATAATGTCATCCACCTCCGCTATCTTCTCCACAATCAACCCTATCACCGTCGATTTCACATCGATCACGATAATACATGTCCTGTCCGTGTATTCCACCGGATCCATCTTAAATCTCACACGAACATCAATCACCGGAATGATCTTACCACGAAGATTAATCAGGCCTTTAATATAATCTTCGGCTTCAGGTATTGCTGTAATCGGCTGCATCTGGATGATCTCACTTACGTAACTGATGCTGATGCCGAAAAACTCCCTCCCTGTCTGGAAGGTCATGAACTTTCCTTTCGAGGCGTCTTCTTCCAGCAGTTCTTCTTTTAATTCATCCGCCATGTGCTATCTCCTTTCCTCCTCTATCATCAACCCTCCAACGTCCAGGATCAAAGCAATACTTCCGTCTCCGAGCTGTGTACAGCCTGAAAGTCCTTTCACCTTTTTCACATATGAAGGAATCGGCTTGACCACGATTTCCTGTTCCTGAAGTATCTTGTCAATCAGCACGCATATCTGCTTGCCCTCATGCTCCACTACGACCACAATACCGTCTTCAAGCTTCGTCTTTGCTCCCGGCAGATCATATTTCTCACATAAACGGATAAAGGGGAAACAGTCGCCCCGCAGAACAAGAAATTCCTCCCCGCCGGGTTCCTGTATGAGCGCATCCTCAGTCACACTGATAAACTCCTTGATGGATGCCATCTCAATCACAAACGGTGCCTCGCCTACCTGTATCACAATGCCGCTGATAATCGCCAGGGTCAGAGGTATCACCAGGGTCATCTCCGATCCCTGTCCCTCCACACTGTCGATCTCAAGGCGTCCGCCAATGGACTGAATGTTTTTCACCACCACGTCCATTCCCACGCCGCGCCCGGAATACTCCGTAACCTCTTCCTTGGTGGAGAATCCCGGCAATGTAATAAACTTAAATATATCCTTCTCCGAAAACTCACTCATCGGCTTATCGCCGATCAGCCCGTTCTCCAGCGCCTTGTTATAGAGCTTTTCCTTATTCAGGCCCTTGCCGTCGTCCTTAACGCTGATATACACCTTTCCGCCTTCGTTCTTGGCCTCCAGGGTAATTTTGCCCTTCGGCTTCTTCCCGTTGGCCTGGCGAATATCAGGATTATCCTCAATACCGTGGTCCACGGAATTTCTGACCAGGTGCATCAGCGGGTCGGAAATATGCTCGATAATATTTTTATCCACTTCCGTATTCTCACCGATGACCTCAAAGTCTATATCCTTACCCAGCTTTCTGGAAGTATCAAAGACAATACGCCGCATCTTCTGGAACACATTGGTAAGAGGCATCATCCGCATGGACATAATCACGTCCTGCAGCTCCGTGGTATTCTTGGCCAGCTGTGCCGCTGCCTTCTGGAAATTGGTAAGATCCAGTCCCGGCACCTTCAGATCAGGATTCTGCAGCACCGTAGCCTCTGCGATTACCAGCTCTCCGATCATATCCATGAGGGCATCCATCTTCTCCACGTTCACACTGATTACGGCCTGCTGCTTCGGCTGGTTCTTCGCCAGGGTCTTGCCCTTTCCCGTCTCCTTGGACTTGACTACGTAATCGCCGGGCGCAATGGGAGCCTGCTGCTTCTTATCGTCCTTTGCCCCGCCCTTATCCTCGTCGAGGTTGATCTCGATGGGCGGCGCCTCCCGTCCGAACTCCGTCAATGCCTTGCCGTATTCCGCCTTATTGATCTCTTCAAAATCAATGGTCTCCGCCTCGGAGCTGTCAATCAGCTCCATGACCTCATCCTTGGAAGCCTTCGTCTGCAGCAGCATATGAAAGCCTTCTGCCAGAATGCTGTCACCGCTTGCTTCATTGGACAGAATATCCTCCGGGGTATAAAGCAGGTCCTCCGCCACCTCCTTCAGTGCATAGGTTGCGCTGTAGGCGCGGATATTGCTCATCTGGGTATCGCTCCTGTAATGAATGACAATCCGATAAAAATGGCTGTCATCCGCCGCCACCGGCGTAATGTAGAACTGGGTGGGCTCCTCCTGCTTGTTGGCCTTGGGAAGCCGGATTCCCTGTTTCTTAATCTCTCCCTTGAGCTCACCCAGGAATTGATCCAGATCCTCCACCAGCTGCTTTTCGTCGCCGTCCGGATTGCTTCCGGCCTTAATCTTATCCAGCTCACCCGTGATAAAATCGGAAACGGCAAGCACCTTTTCCACCAGCTCCATGTGGGGCACATCCTCCGGATGGGATTCCCTCAAATAATAGAATACATCCTCCAGCTTGTGGGACACCGTCTTAATGTTTTCATACATCAAAACAGCGGACGACCCCTTTATGGTGTGCATGATACGGAAAATTTCATTAATATCAGAATCGTCAAAGCAATCTGCATCCTGTTTTTCCAAAACAATGCCTTCCAGCTTTTCCAGCCCCTGGTAACTCTCATACAAAAACATGGAAAGCATGCTGTCTGTGTTAAATTCTTCTGCCATACTTCCTCCATTCTAAAGGATTTCTCTGACGTTTAAATCAGCTCCAGCTTTTTCAACACCTTTTCGAATTTCTCCATATCGATAGGTTTTCCTGCATAAGCTTCGCAGCCGAGCTCAAACGCCATCTTAACATTGCGCTCATCATTCAGCGCCGTAGTCATGATTACCTTGACGCGCTCGCTCTTTGGTATGCCCTTCTGAGTCTCAATATCCCTGATTGCCTTCAGAACCTGGTACCCGTCCATGACCGGCATCATCACATCCAGACAGGCCAGGTCGTACGGCTCCCCGTCATCCAATGCCATCATAAAAGCGTCTACCGCTTCTTCCCCATCCACCATCACATCGCACTCTCCGTACTGTGACAGCTGTTTATCCATAAACTTCCGGCTGGCGAAATCATCTTCTGCCAATAAAATTTTCATCACTGAACTCTCCTTTCCTCATTTTATGTCTATTTGCTCAACAGGCGGTAAACCTCGCCTGCGATCTCAGTGACCGGCTTCTGTATCTGTACCGCGCCCAGGTCAAATGCCACCTTCGGCATCCCGTATACGACGCAGGAGGCTTCATCCTGGCCGATGGTGCGGGCACCGGCTTTCCGCATGGACAACAGCCCCTTGCCTCCGTCTCCGCCCATGCCTGTGAGAATGACACCCACCGCATTCTTACCGGCAACCTTGGCCACGGATTCAAACAGTACTTCCACGGAAGGGCAGTGCCCGTTGACCCTGTCCGTCCCCTTGCACTCCACCTGGTATTCGCCGTTTACCCTTACAAGGCGCATATGTCTGTCACCCGGGGCAATGAGTACCTGTCCCGGAAGAACCCTGTCCCCGGTGGCAGCCTCCTTCACGGCTACCTCACACTGATTGTTCAGGCGGTCCGCATACATCTTGGTAAACCCGGGAGGCATATGCTGCACGATAACCACGCCGGGAATATCCCTTTTGAACCGCTTGACCACCTCAAAGATAGCCTCCGTTCCCCCCGTGGAAGCACCGATGGCGACCACGCTGTCCTTCCCGCCTACAATGTGCCCCGTCACCGCCACGTTTTCCACACGCTTCAGCCTTCCGACCTTTGCAGTGGACGCAATCTTGACTTTCGCGGCCAGCTCCTGGGTCAGAAAATCATTGAGCTGCGCTTTATTCATGCTCTCCGGCTTTTTGACGAAATCCACGGCACCCGCATCAAGGGCGTCGAACACCTTGTCGTTTAAGGCGCTGAGCATAACAACGGGAAGCGGATACTGGGGCATCAGCTTCCTCAGGAATTCGATGCCGCTCATTCTCGGCATCTCCACATCCAGCGTCATCACGTCCGGCTTATATTTGATGATGGCATCCCGGGCTTCGTATGCGTCCTGGGCCTGGGCCACCACATCGATGTTAGGATCGGAATTCAGCCCCTGCACGATCATATTGCGCATCATCATGGAATCATCTACGACCAAAACCCTGATCGGTCTCATAATGTCAGCCCTCCTATTTTCTGTAAATCGACGGTTGTACATACTGGAACTTTATCTTATGACGGTCAAGGCTTTCCGTGGTGCCGATAAACAAATAGCCTCCCGGCTCCATACAGTCATAGATCCTCTGCACAAGCTGATGCTTGGTGTCATTGGGAAAGTAAATCATTACATTCCGCAAAAAGACAATATGGAACTTTTTGCGGAAGGGAAGGGGGTTCATCAGGTTAAACTGTCTGAAAATCAGCTCGTTCTTCAGCACATCCTTCACCTGATATTCCTCGTCGCTGATCTGCTTAAAGTACCTCTGCTTCCATTTCGAAGGTACCGGATCCACATCCTCCTTAAGATAGATGCCCCGGGAAGCATGCTCCAGCACCCTTGTGGATATATCCGTGGCAAGCACCTTGGTATCCCAGGAAGAATGCTCCAGCCCGAAATAGTCCAAAAGCACCATGGCCAGGGTATAGGGCTCCTCCCCCGTGGAAGATGCGCCGCACCATATACGCAGATCCCTGGTGCTGGCAGCCTGCTGCCTTGCCCAGGGCAGAACTATCTTCTGCATATAATCGAAATGGGCGCTTTCCCGCATAAAATATGTATGATTGGTAGTCAATGCGTTGACTATGTCCGTAGCCTCCGGACCCCCGGGATTATGCTCAACCTTCGCCATATATTCGGCACAGCTGCCATATCCGTTCCGGGCCAGGTAATTTTCAAGCCTCCCTCCTACCAGCACACGCTTCTGGCTTAAATCAATGCCATAATTCTTCTGCATATAGGACACAATATGCTGGAATTCACTGTCCGTAATCAAAAAAACCGCCTCCTCAGACAATAAAATCTTATGCTAATCATACAATTTTTGTAATTTATTGTCAATCCCTTCTCATCTGTCTCCAGATTTTGTTAAAAACCTTTACCAGATCCGGGTCATACCAGATTCCTTCTTTTTCGTTAATGATCTCTATGCTCTCCTCCACGGGACGCTGCACGCCGTCATCCCTGCCTGCTGTCAGGTGGTCGAAATCATTGGCCAGGGAAGCGATCCTGACCTCCAGCGGAATCTCCTTTCCCTTCCATGCCGGATAACCGGAACCGTCCCAGCGCGCATGATGGCCGGTGGCAATGGTAATTGCCATGGAGAGGAACCTTCCCGGCCGCTCTCCCGCACAAATATCCTCCAGCACCTCGGAAGCCGTCTCCCCGCACCTTTCCATGTATTCCCCGCTGCGCTCCATGGGATTCCCTGTATGGAACACAGGATCTCCCGACAGGATAAAGGCGCCGATGTCATGGATCTTTGCCGCCGTCTCAATGGTCTCCACAAACTCGTCATTGATCTCATCTTCATAGGCGGAAAGGAGCTGAAGCCCCTGGGCCAGCAGTCCGCAGTTATAACCCACGTTTTTCAGATGATTCCCTTCATGGGGATTCCGTCTCTGTATTATCTTGGAAATGGCAAGCAGCACATTTTTCTGTTCCCGCTCAATCTGCTCCTGCTGAGACTCAATCAGCTTGTGCATCATCCGGTTATGCTCCGACATCTGCTGCTTGAGGCGGTAACTGCTTAAGTGATTGCTCACCCGCATAATGACCTCCACCGCGTCAAAGGGCTTGGGGATAAAATCCACCGCCCCCGCCTGAAAGGCCTGTTTCTTCTCCTCACTGGTATTCAGCACGGAGATGAAAACAAAGGGAATATCCCTGGTGGCAGGGTTTTCCTTCAGCATCCTGCAGAATTCCAGCCCGTCAATCTCAGGCATGGAGAGGTCAGACAGAATCAGCGCCGGCATTGTTTCCGCCATCAGCTCAAACGCCTCACGCACACTCAGTGCGCACATAGTTATGTAGCCCTCCTGTGAAATAATATTATTCAGAATTTCCACATTCATGTCAATATCATCCACAATCAGAATCCGGGGCCCTTCCTTTTTCATGGCTTCCGTTCCTCCCATGTCAACGCCTCCTTTCTAAAACTCGCCAACCCTCTTAATGATTGCTTCCTTCACCACTCCGCAGGCATCAATGCTCTTCTGGTAATTGCTCTTCCTGATCGCCATCTCCATCCGCAGAACCAGACGCCGCATCTCATCGTCGCTGTTTTTCACCAGCTCCTTCACCGTAGAAGCCAGCACTTCTGCCTTGTCCCACGTTCCCAGCTCTATGGACAGGATCAGCTTATCCATGCGTTTCTTCAATTCCTCTTTATTGGCCGGCTCTCCAAACCGCGAGAAGTCTCCCTCCTGATCCTGCTGCGGCTCCCCGGCCAGGCTGATCAGGCTTTGATAAGCCCCCTGGGGTGTGGAACCGGCATCCCCGCTCTTCCCCAACTTCATCCTTACGGAAAAGGAAAAGGTGCTTCCCTTCCCCTTCTCACTCTCCACCTGGATGCTGCCCTGCATCAGCTCCACCAGCTGCTTGGTGATGGCCAGGCCCAATCCCGTTCCCCCGAACCTCCTTGTGATGGAGGCATCGGCCTGGGTGAAGCTCTGAAACAGCTTATCCTGTTCCTTCTGCGTCATACCGATACCGCTGTCCTTCACCATGAAAAACAGCTCCACCTCATCCTGGGTCTGCTTTGTCTTTCCCGCCACAATACCCACCGAGCCGATCATGGTGAATTTGACCGCGTTGGACAACAGATTATTCAATATCTGGACCAGGCGCAGCTCGTCTCCTACCAGGAACTGGGGAATCTTCTGATCCACTTCCACGTTCAGGCGCAGCTCCTTTTTGTTGATCTCCGCCATGTGCGTGGCAATCACCCGGTCCATCATCGTATAAAAATCAAATTCCTTTTCTTCGATGGTAAATTTCCCCGACCCCAGTTTGCCATAGTCCAGAATATTGTTTATAATGGCAGAAATATTGTCACAGCAGTACAGAATCAGCTCCACCGTCTTTTTCTGCTCCCCGTCCACCCCGTCCAAAAGTGTGGTGGCATGGCCCCGAATCCCGTTTACCGGAGTTCTGAGCTCATGGGTGACATTAGAGACAAAATCATTTCTGACACGGATATTCTCCTCCTCGTCCTGACGGATCTTCCTGCTGCGCAGGTCCATATTCTTACGGTCGGAGATGTCCTCCGCCAGAAGGATGCGGATTCCCTCTTCCTTTCCGGAAAAGGCGCGTACCCTCACCGGAAAGCAGGAACCGTTCTGCCGGTAGGCTGCCATTTCCTGTAATTCCCCGGGCTGAAGCTTTTCAAAGGGCTTTACGTCCGCATTTCGAAATTCCTGCCTGAATATTTGTTTTATATCGCATTCCGTCAGGCTGTCCCGCTCATATTCCAGCTTATCGGCAGCAGTCTGATTCGCCCAGAGGATGTTTCCCCCTTCGTTAAAGGCCAATACCAGCTCTACCGTCTCATGTGCAATCAGGGCGCTCAACCATTCCTTCTCCATAGCCATACCCCGTATGTGTTTAAAGTGTGCCCAGCAGGTCTTCAAACGTCTTGTACACTCTTTGCAGCTCCTGCCATATATCCTGCACCCGGCCCTTGTCTACCTCTTCCGCCTGCTTTCCGCGGATCTCTTCCGTGAGATCCGATGCCGCCTTGTAAATCGGGTCAAGCCCCAGATTAGCGGAAACTCCCTTCAGCGTATGGGCGTACTTGAACATTTCCTCGTAATTTTCCTCCCGGATGCTTTCCTCCAGGCCGGAATAATTGGAATTATCCGTAAATTTCTTCAGAAACTTCTCATACATTGCCTCATTTCCCATAAACCGGTTGACGGTGGTTTCCACATCCGCTCCGCATTCTTTCAGGCGCTGCTTAAAGCTCTCATCCATTTTCTTATCCCTCTTTTCTCTCCATTACGAATCATTGAAAAAAGAAGGCTGAAATATGCGTAAATTTTCTTTTCAGCCTTCTTCCCGCCACACAAACTCAAGTAAAGTTAAACATTTTAATGACTTCTACAATATTGAAAAAATCCTCTTTAGCGAGCTCAAAGCACTTGAGTACATCAGGTGAAAACTGACCACACTCTCCATTCAGGATCATATCATATGCTATTGCGTTGCTATATGCAGTTTTATAAACCCTGTCGCTTACCAGCGCGTCATAGACATCGGCCACGGCCACGATCTGGGCGCTGATAGGGATCTCTTCTCCCACCAGATGATCCGGATACCCCTTGCCGTCCCATCTCTCGTGGTGGTACCGGCATATGTCATAGCAATACTGGTAGAAATCATCCGCATAGGCCTGCTTGCAGGACTCCAGGATCTCGGCCCCGATGGTGGTATGGCGCTTCATGACCTCAAATTCCTCCGGAGTCAGCCGGGCGGGCTTTAACAGGATCGCATCGGGAATTCCGATCTTCCCTATGTCATGCAGCGCCGATGCCCTGGCAATCTGATCTATCTTCTCCGGCGTAAGCCCATACTGAGGGCAATACTTTGCCACATATTTCAACAGAATCCTGGTAAAATACTTAATGCGCCTTACATGGTCGCCGGTCTCCACATTTCTGAATTCCACCACGGCACTTAATGCCTCAATCATGAAATCATTGTTCTGGCGGATTCTCTGCTCCTGCTCCCGGATCGCCTGCTCCTGCTCCTTCAGCTTCCGCTCCATGTTGCGCTTGCTCTGGTACAGCTCAATGATATTATGGGCCCGTCTCTTAATCACACTGGGCTCAAAGGGCTTGTGCATTACGTCCGCAATACCGTATCTGTAGGCCCTGCCCTCGCTCTCCTTGGGAGTCATGCCTGTAATCAGGATGACCGGTATTGTATCCAGAAGGTCTTTCTCCTTCATGTAATCCAACACTTTAAAGCCGTCCAGAACCGGCATAACAACATCCAGAAGAATCAGCACCAGATCTCCTCTTTTCTCGATCTGCTCCACTGCCTGACCCCCGTCAGCCGCTTCCAGAATCTCATACTCGGAGTCAAACATCATGCGCAGCAGCTCTCTGTTGACTTCCTCGTCATCCACAATCAATAATTGCTGTTTGGCCATGGCCTCTCACCTAATCCAGCCGCATTCAAAAAATACGTGGACTTTTTCCTCTCTCCCAATATGTATTCGGGTCTTCTATGCTCATAAACAGTATCATTATACTATTCATACCCCGAAATGTCAATCTGCCTTTGCAAGTTATTTACAGATTCATGGCCCGATAATACCGTTCTTCAAAATCCGGCTCCGCCGCCAGATTCAGTACCACCGTGCCGTTAACCAGCCTCTCAAGCTCCTCCGTCACTCCCCGGCCGGCTATCCGTTCCCGGCCTGCCTTCCATGCGCCGGAAAGTGCCGTATTGCCGCCGGCCACAGCCTTTTCCGCCAGCTCCGCGGACAGCAGCCCGATCTGTACCCCGTCCTCCGGCCGCAGATAATAGCCGAAGCCCCCGGCCAGCACTACCCGGTCTACCTGCTCCGGCCCGATCCCGTACCTGTCCAGAAGCGTGCCGATGCCCGCGGCTGCCGCCCCCTTTGCCAGCTGAAGGGCCCGCACCGCCTCCTGGGTGACACGGACATTCCCCACCAGCACCCCTTTCTCAAAGTATTCCTCCGCCAGAAGCCCCGTTTCATCCAACAGGCCTGCCCTGCGCAGGGCAGCAAGGCGGCTGACCATGTCCGCTCCCCACACCCCCCTGTTTACGCCGCCCTCAAAGGCCGGTCCCGCCGCCGTGGCACAGGCGATCCGCTTTTCCCTGCCCCCCAGGACGATCTCACCGTTGGTACCCAGATCAATGAGCAGCGTAATGTCCTCCCGGTCTCCCATGCCGCAGGCATACATTCCCGCCGTAATATCTCCTCCCACGAAAGCCGAAATTCCCGGAAATACAAAGCAGGGAACCCCTGCCAATTCCGTTTCCACGGCACTTAAGCGGGCAGCACGAAAAGGGGCACGTCCCAGCTCGGACGTGTCCCATCCCATCAGCAGATAGGTCATGGTAGTATTGGCGGCCAGCACCAGCCGCATACTTTCGCCGGGGGACAGCCGCTTTTGAAAACGCCTCAGCCCCTGTTCCAGGACCTCCCGGATCTGCCGCCTCATGTCCCCGGCCTTCGCCCCGTCCTCCGCGGCCCGGATCCGGGATATTACATCAGCGCCGTAGGCTGTCTGGGGATTTACCGCCAGATACCTGTCCTCCGCGGCTCCCTCCGCCCCGTAAAGCAGCATGGCCACCGTCGTGGTTCCCACATCCGCAGTCACAAGGCGCACCTTACCCGTCAGACCTCCCGGCATTTCCCCGGTAAATACGCTGTCGGTCAGCACGGTCACGGTTCCCGGCCCGCCGGCGCCTGCCGGCCTGTATCCGGGAGCCGCACCGGGGCACAGGCCGCAGCCCACACAGATCTGACAGCGCAGCCCCTTCCGTACCCGGCCGCCCGCCGGTCCCTGCGCTATGCTTCCGCTTTTCCCCTGCTCCCTGCCTTTGCTCTGCTCCCTGTCTTTGCTCCCCGTACTGTCTTCCCTCTGCCCTTTGTCTTCCCTCTGCTCCCTGTCTTTGCCCTGCTCCCTGTCTTTGCCCTGCTCCCTGCCTTTGCTCCCCTTGCTGTCTTCCCTCTGCTCCTTATCCTCCGCTTCTTTCTCCGCTCTATACAAACCGGTTCTTCTCCTTGTCATAGTGATAATCAATGGCCGCCAGCTTCCCGGCAATCTCCTCCCCGTCCACATCCAGATCCTCGCAGAGGGCCTCCAGACTGCCGTAATAATCCCGCAGTTTCAGATTGACAAAGCTCAAAAGCATGGCCGGATCTTTTGGTATCATACTGTCTCACATTCCTTTCACTTCAGCCGTCAATTCACCGTTCTCCGCGTCAATCACCACTCTGTCTCCGCCATGCACCCGATCCTCCAGGATCAGCTTCGCCGTCATGGTCTCCACATACTTCTGGATATACCGCTTCAATGGCCGGGCGCCGTACACGGGATCGTATGCGTTGTCCACAATCAGCCTCACTGCCTCCGCCGTCAGCTCCAGCTTCAGATTCCGCTCCTCCAGACGGCTGTTCAGGTCTTTGACAATCAGCTCCACAATGCCGCCGATATTCTCCCTGGTCAGAGGCTTGAAGAGAATGGTTTCATCCAGACGGTTGAGGAATTCCGGACGGAAATGGGCCCGCAGCTCGCCCATGACCGCTTCTTCCGCCTCCCGGCTGATGTTCCCTGCTTCGTCGATCCCCTCCAGCAGATAGCCGGCGCCGATATTGGAGGTCATAATCAGGATTGTATTCTTAAAATCCACGGTCCGGCCCTGGGAGTCCGTAACCCGCCCGTCATCCAGCACCTGCAGCAGCACATTGAACACGTCGGGGTGGGCCTTCTCAATCTCGTCAAACAATACCACACTGTAGGGCTTCCTTCTGACTGCCTCAGTCAACTGCCCGCCCTCCTCATATCCCACATATCCGGGAGGTGCCCCGATGAGCCTGGATACCGAGAATTTCTCCATGTACTCGCTCATGTCAATTCGCACCATATTCGTCTCGTCGTCAAAAAGGGCAGCGGCAAGGGACTTTGCCAGCTCCGTCTTTCCCACGCCCGTAGGCCCCAGGAACAGGAAGGAACCGATAGGCTTGTCCGGATCCTTGATCCCGGCCTTGGAACGAATGATCGCCTCGGTCACCTTGGTGACACCTTCCTCCTGGCCGATGACCCGCCTGTGGAGCTCCTCGTCCAGATGCAGTGTCTTATTTCTTTCGCTCTCCGTCAGCTTTGCCACGGGTATGCCGCTCCACCTGGAAACAATACGGGCAATCTCTTCCTCCGATACCTTCTCGTGTACCAGGGACATTTCCCTTTTCCCCGTACTCTCTTCCTCCTGCTCCAGCTGCTTTTTCAGGCTGGGCAGTGTACCGTAGGAAAGCTCTGCCGCCTTTTCCAGATTTCCCTCCCTCTGGGCGATCTGGATCTCACTGTTCACGCTGTCAATTTCCTCTCGCAGCTTCGAAAGCCGCTCCACGGAAGCCTTCTCATTGTCCCACTGGGCCTTCTTGCCTGCAAACTCCTCCTTCTGCTCGGCAAGCTCCTTCTGCAGATCTGTAAGCCGCTCCTGACTGAGGCGGTCATCCTCCTTTTTCAGGGCCGCCTCCTCAATCTCCATCTGCATAATCCGCCTCTGCAGCTCATCCAGCTCTGTGGGCATGGAATCCAGCTCCGTCTTAATCAGGGCACAGGCCTCGTCCACCAGGTCAATGGCCTTATCCGGCAGAAACCGGTCGGAAATATAGCGGTTGGAAAGGACCGCCGCGCTGACCAGGGCATTGTCCATGATTTTTACGCCGTGATACACCTCGTAGCGTTCCTTGAGGCCTCTCAAAATAGAGATGGTATCCTCCACCGACGGCTCCTCCACCATTACCGGCTGAAACCGGCGCTCCAGCGCCGCATCCTTCTCAATATACTGCCTGTACTCGTCCAGGGTGGTGGCACCGATACAGTGCAGCTCACCCCTGGCCAGCATGGGCTTTAACATATTGCCCGCATCCAAAGCACCGTCCGTCTTGCCTGCCCATCGATAAAGAGAATAATCCGGCCGTCGCTGTTCTTCACATCATCCAGCACCGCCTTCAGACGCTCCTCAAATTCGCCCCTGTACTTTGCACCTGCCACCAGGGCCCCCATATCCAGGGCAAAGATCTTCTTGTCCTTCAACCCCTGGGGCACGTCTCCCCTGACCACCCGCTGGGCAAGGCCCTCCACCACGGCAGTCTTGCCCACGCCGGGTTCGCCGATCAGACAGGGATTGTTCTTGGTCTTTCTGGAAAGGATACGGATGACATTGCGGATCTCACTGTCCCTGCCGATGACAGGATCCAGCTTCTGGTTTCTGGCTTTCTCCACCAGATCCTGCCCGTATTTATTCAGGGTATCATAGGTAGCCTCGGGATTGTCACTGGTAACCCGCTGATTGCCTCTCACCGTGGACAGCGCCTGCAGAAAACGTTCTCTGGTAATACCGTACTCCTTCCAGATCTGAGCAATCCCCCGGTTAGGGTTTTTAAGCATCGCCAGAAACAAATGCTCCACGGAAACATATTCATCCCCCAGGGATCTGGCTTCGTCCTCGGCGCCGATCAGCACCTTGTTCAACATCTCCCCGATATAGACCTTGCCGCCCTGGACCTTGGTACGCCCGGAAAGGGCTTCCTCCACCCTTCCCATAAAGTGCTCTGTCTGGATCTCCATCTTCTCGATCAGCTTCAGGATCAGGCTGTCCTCCAGCGTAAGCAGGCTGTAGAGCAGATGCTCCTGCTCGATCTCCTGATTCCCATACTCATAGGCAAGGCGTTCGCAGCCTTCCACCGCCTGCATGGATTTCTGTGTAAACTTTTGAATATTCATATAGACCCCCCATTCCGGGAACATTTTCAGTCCCATTTCTTTTTGCCTGTTCTATAATGAATATAACATAGTACAGTCAAAAATCAATAAAGAAATTATAAACTTCTCTGAAAAAGATGTAAAGTCGTAACGGTTCCGGTACTTATTCAATTTTCGTCACTTCATAGCCCGCTTCGCTGACTGCCCCGGTCAGCACATCATTCCCCACTTCGCCGGCAAGCTCCACCGTAGCTGTCTTATCCTCCAGGCTCATAGTGACGGTACTCACACCTGCCACAGCCTCCAGCGCTTTCTGTACCCTGCCTGTGCAGTGTCCGCACATCATTCCCTCAATCGTCATTACCTTTGTCATTTTGTTGTCCTCGCTTTCCTGTTTTATGCTTCTTTTTGCTTGTAACCTTTCTGTTTTCCCTTCCGTTTCTGCCTGTTCCATAGCAGCTTCTCCAGCCTGTTCTGCGGTGACGCCCTCGCCTTCTGCATCCGGCGCCTTCCCGGCCGCTGATACCGCTGCTTCTCCAGCCTCTTCTGCCGCCTTCCCGGCCCCTGCTGCCGACGCCGATTCTGCCGCTTTCCCGGCTCCTTCTACCGCTGATTCTGCTGCCTTCCCGGCCCCTTCTGCCGCCGATTCTGCCGCCTTCCCGGCTCCTTCTGCCGCCGCTGATTCTGCTGCCTTCCCGGCCCCTTCTGCCGACGACGGCGAGTCTTCTGCGGCAGCCATTGTCGGGAAACCGCTCCGAAAGCCTCTGAGCCGCAGGGCATTCCCTACCACGAAAATACTGCTCAGGCTCATGGCCGCCGCCCCGAACATGGGGTTGAGCCTGATTCCGAATGCAGGATACCACACCCCTGCCGCCAGAGGAATGCCAATAGCATTATAAAAGAAAGCCCAGAACAGGTTCTGCTTGATATTGCGGATCACTGCCCGGCTGAGGCCAATGGCCGTCACCGCGTCCCTGAGGTCACTCTTCATCAGCACAATATCGGCGCTCTCCATCGCCACGTCCGTTCCGGCACCGATTGCCATTCCCACATCCGCCGCCGTCAGGGCCGGGGCATCATTGATGCCGTCCCCCACCATGGCTACCTTCCTTCCGGACTCCTTCAGCTGCCGGATCTTCCTTTCCTTATCCTGGGGAAGAACCTCCGCCACTGCTTCTTCCATGCCAAGCTGCCGCTTCACGGCCTCCGCCGTACGCCTGTTGTCCCCTGTAAGCATCACCACGTGAATACCCATTTCCCGGAATTTCTGTACGGCAGCGCAGGAGCTGCCCTTGATCTGATCCGCCGCGTCAATACAGCCCAGAAGACGGCCTTCCTCTCCGACCAGCAGCGGCGTCCTGCCCTCTTCGGCGATGGAATCCAGACCCCGGGCCACCGTCTCGTCAATGACAATCCCGTTTTCCTCCATGTAGGCGCGGTTTCCCACATAGTACCGGGTTCCGGCTTTTGCACCGGCATCCTGCGCCTGCCCGACCTCCCGGGCCCGGGTCAGGAACTCCGCCGCCGACTTCTGATCCTCGGGGGAAAGGTCTGCCCATTCCTTCAGCCCCTCTGCCCCCTTTGTATTCTCATCTGCCTTGGACGTAAAGATCACCCTGGAGCCGTCTGCCCGCTTTCCTGCCAGAAATACCGCCGTAGGCCCGTCGCTCCCGTCCGGCCGGGACACCCTTGCCCGGGGAGCAATATCCTCCGCCAGCACCCCTTCCACGCCTCTGCCAAAGACTGCCCTGAAATCCCGTATCTCCGGCAGCTCAAGCTTTTCCCGCTCCGCATAGGCTACAATAGCCTCTGCCAAAGGGTGCTCGCTTCTTTTCTCCAGCGCCGCCGCAATGCTTACCATGGTCTCCAGGGACATATCCTGCACATAACAGCCGGTGCCCGAGACATGCAGCTTTCCGGAAGTAAGGGTACCTGTCTTATCCAACACCACCGTATCAATCTCCTTCGCCTGCTGCAAGGCTTCCCCGGACTTAATAAGAATGCCGTGCCTGGCTCCCACGCCGGTCCCTACCATAATCGCCACCGGCGTTGCCAGCCCCAGAGCGCAGGGACAGGATATAACCAGCACCGCTATGGCGGAAGATATGGCAAATTCCGCCCCTGCACCGGCAATCAGCCAGGCCGCCAGCGTCACCAGGGCGATACCGATGACCACCGGCACAAACACTCCCGCCACCTGATCCGCCAGCCGGGCAATGGGTGCCTTACTGGCACTGGCTTCTTCCACCAGCCGGATAATCTGGGCCAGGGTAGTGTCCTCTCCCACCCGGTCTGCCCGGCATTTCAAGAAGCCTGCCTTGTTTACCGTGGCGGAAACCACCTTGTCCCCCGGCTGCTTCTCCACCGGAATACTCTCCCCGGTGACCGCCGCCTCATCAATGCTGGAATTTCCCTCCAGTACCGTACCGTCCACCGGCACCAGGCTGCCCGGCTTTACCAGGAAAATATCCCCGCTCCGCAGCTCCTCCGTGGGGATCTCCCGCTCCCTTCCTTCCTCATCCACCACTATGGCCGTTTTCGGAGACAGGTCCATAAGCTTTGTGATTGCTTCGCTGGTCTTTCCTTTGGAACGGCTTTCCAGGTACTTCCCCACCGTAATCAGTGTAAGGATCATCCCCGCCGACTCAAAATAAAGATCATGAGCATACTGCTCCACCACCGCCATATCCCCATGGCCCAGGCCATAGCTGATCCGGTACATGGCGAAGATGCCGTAGCCTATGGCGGCAGAGGCCCCCAGGGCAATCAGACTGTCCATATTCGGCGACAGATGCCTCAGAGTCTTAAATCCCACGGAGAAAAATTTACGGTTCATATACAAAATGGGCAGCAACAGGATAAACTGGGTCATGGCAAAGGTCATGGCATTCTCGTTTCCATGCAGAAACCGATGCACAAACCCGGGAATCGGCAGCCCAAACCATTGGTTATACATATGATACATGGCCACATACATCAGCGAAATCAGAAATCCTATGGAAATGCCCAGCCGCCGCTTCATAGCCCTTGTCTCTTCCCTGGCCTTCCGCTGTACGCTCTGCCTGCCCCGGTTACCGGCAGTACTGACAGAATCCCCGCCGTCAGGGTTACGGGCGTACCCACAGCTTCCCTTCCCGCCCTCACAACCGGAGTCCCGGCTGCTGTCTTGTCCCCGGGCAGAACCTTCCTTTCCCCCTCCGGCCGTGTGGCTGCCCCCGATTATCAGGCTGGCACCGTATCCTGCTTTCTCTACCGCCGCCTCGATAGCCTCCCGGGTCAATATATTCTCATCATATTCGATTTCCATGGTCTCCGTCAGCAGATTTACGGAAGCCTTCCTCACTCCTTCCAGCTTGTTTGCCGCCTTTTCCACATGGGACGAACAGGCGGAACAGGTCATGCCGGATATATGATACCTCTGCTTCATATTAGTACTCCTTTGCCTGGCTTTATTTTAACTTTTTAATCAGTTCCACTGCTTCTTCCACCACATCCGTATTCCCCTTCCTGATCTCTTCCACCACACAGGTCTCCATATGCTCCTGCAATACCAGATAGCCAAAGGCCTGCAGGGCACTCTCCACAGCCGCTACCTGGGTCAGGACCTCTCCGCAGTACCGGTTTTCATCCAGCATCCTGCCAATCCCGTTCAGCTGCCCCACCATGCGGCTGAGACGGTTTTTCAGCTGCCGCAGCCCGGCCTCCTCCCTGGGCGTGGATTTCATATGACAGCAGGACTCTGTCCGCTTCTCTTCCGCCTCTTTTTCCATTTCGTTTCCCATAGTATCTCCTGTCATGCTTTTCCTATCCTCTCAAAAATACCCCTGCGGGGTATCTCTGCTTCTACCAGAGTATACCCTGCAGGGGTATTTGTCAAGTCATTCCTTTCACTTCCAGACATGCCGCCAACGGCGGCAGTGCCGCTGATGGCGGCACAAACAATCGGTGAAACCAAAGCGCAAAAGTCGTGCAAAGCGTAAAAATAGTGCTTGGAAGAATCGCCGCTCTTGCGATTCTTCCAGGAATGACTTAGATTTTCTTAGCGGACGTACTAAAGAGGTGGCCATGCCCCTCTTGACCGCTTAGAAAATCTTCATTCCTTTCACTTTCAGACATGCCGGCGCAGCCGGCACAAACAATCGGTGAGAAGAACGCAAGCGAGCTTGCTCGCTTGCGTTCTTCCGTGTGAGATTTAGAACTTCTTGGCGTC
>ERZ777011.694-NODE-694-length-47677-cov-18.059657_pt1 | contig 47677 bp, 48 predicted proteins | sample MGYA00374964_ERZ777011 | MGnify/ENA primary metagenome ERZ777011 (study PRJEB29310, sample SAMD00008975) | mouse gut metagenome | study: EMG produced TPA metagenomics assembly of the Metagenome analysis of fecal microbiota from mouse which was promoted...
TTCTCTCCTGTCCCTCCCCCTCATCTTTAAAAGATTTTTACGCTTTCTATTCTTCAACCCTTTTAGCGTTTAAAATAAAATGCTTAATTTAGTACCGTTTTATTTTATTTAAATCACATCAAATGGCATTATTCGGATTATTTGGCAAAGGAAAAAAAGAAAATCTTGAAAAAGGGCTTGAAAAAACCAAAGAAAGTGTATTTAAAAAACTGGCCCGGGTTGTAGTCGGTAAATCCAAAGTTGATGATGAAGTGCTTGATAATCTTGAAGAAGTATTGATTTCGTCGGATGTGGGGGTGGAAACAACGATTCGTATTATTCGGCGGATAGAAGAACGGGTACAGCGGGATAAATATATGGGGATAGAGGAATTGAACCGGGTATTGAAAGAGGAGATAGCTGCTTTATTAAAAGAGAATAATGCCAATGATCAGACTACCTTTGAATTGCCTGATAACGGGTTGCCCTATGTGATTATGGTGGTTGGTGTGAATGGAGTAGGAAAAACGACTACGATAGGAAAGTTAGCGAATAAATTTAAGGAAGCCGGAAAAAGTGTTGTGTTGGGAGCAGCTGATACTTTTCGGGCAGCTGCTGTAGACCAGTTGGTGGTTTGGGCTGAGCGTGTGGGTGTTCCCATTGTAAAACAAGGGATGGGGGCAGATCCGGCTTCAGTTGCATACGATACATTAAGTAAAGCGAAAGCTGATCATACTGATGTTGTAATAATAGATACGGCAGGACGTTTGCATAACAAAATCAATCTGATGAACGAATTGACGAAAATTAAGAATGTCATGAAAAAGGTTATTCCGGATGCTCCCCAGGAGGTTTTGTTAGTATTGGACGGTTCTACGGGACAGAATGCTTATGAACAGGCAAAACAATTTACGTTGGCAACAGAAGTAACTGCTCTTGCTGTTACGAAGTTGGACGGTACGGCTAAAGGAGGGGTGGTAATCGGAATTTCGGATCAGTTTCATATCCCTGTGAAATATATAGGTATCGGTGAAAAAATGGAAGATTTGCAGATTTTTGACCGAGAAGAATTTGTAGATTCATTATTCAGTTGATGGGACAGGATGAAGAAAGTATTGTTTGTATGTTTGGGCAATATTTGTCGTTCTCCGGCTGCTGAGGCGATTATGAAATCAAAACTCCGGCAGTTGGGGAAAGAAAGAGAGTTTGTGGTGGATTCTGCTGGAACGTATGGAGGACATGCAGGTGCTTTACCTGATGAACGTATGCGGGAACAGGCTGGATGTAGAGGTTATGTTGTGGATAGCCGTTCACGTGTTTTTTATCCTTCAGCTGATTTTCCAGAGTTTGATTTAATTGTAGGCATGGATAATCAAAATGTGGCAGATTTGAAGCGATTGGCGATTCATGCGGAGGAAAGAGGTAAGATTGTCCGGATGATGGATTTTTTTCCGGAAAAAACTCCTTACCAAGAGATTCCGGATCCTTATTATGAGGGGCCAGAGGGATTTGAATTGGTGTTGGATTTGTTGGAAAAAGCGGTAGATGGATTACTTGAATATTTGCAACGGAATGAATAAAAGACCGGTATGTCCGGTCTTTTGATTTATTCACTTTGAGGTTTCGGTTTAAAAAATCTTTTTTTTCTGTTTCTTTGGTGGCGCCCGTTGTTATTACTTTTGTGTCGGTTTCTTGCAAAAGCTTGAGGTGTGTATGCGGGTGCTTCACCGAGAGAAGCTGGTAGTGGAATCTTATAAATTTCTTTTTCCAGGAATTGTTCAATTCGGTAGAATTTACCCTGTTCCTTTTCTGAAACAAACGTGACCGCCAGACCTTCAGCATTGGCCCGGGCTGTGCGTCCTATTCTGTGGATGTAGTCTTCCGGATCGTGAGGGACGTCAAAATTCAGTACCATTCCTATATCTTCAATATCGATGCCCCGTGCTACGATGTCGGTGGCTACTAATACGGTAATTTTATTGTTTTTAAAGTCAAGCATTACCTTTTCCCGTTCAGCTTGTTCCAAATCGGAATGCATGGCTGCAACGTTAAATTTCATACGCTTTAATGTAAAAGCTAATTCTTTTACTTTTTGTTTGGAAGAGGAGAAGATGATGCTTTTTGATTTTACCGGTTTGCAGAATAACTCTTTGATGAGTCCCATTTTTTGTATTTCTGTGCAAATATAGGCAGCTTGTGTGATGGCTTCATTGGGTTTAGATACTGCAATTTTTACTTCTTCCGGATTTTTCAGTATTGTTTTAGCCAGTTGTTGGATTTTGGGTGGCATGGTGGCGGAAAACATAATTGTTTGTCTGTTTTCCGGTAGTTTTTTTACGATTTTCATGATGTCGTCAGAAAATCCCATATCCAGCATCCGGTCAGCCTCGTCCAAAATGAAATAGCGGACATGTGACAGGTCAATGTCATACATGTCCAGGTGAGTAATTAATCTCCCCGGTGTTGCGATAATAACATCTGCACCCATTTCCAGACCTTGTTTTTGTTGGTCCCAGGTGGCTCCGTCCCCGCCTCCGTATATTGCTAGTGTCGATACGGAAACAAAGTAGGAAAAACCTTCAAATTGCATATCGATCTGTTGGGCAAGTTCCCGGGTAGGTGCCATAATAATGGCGTTGATATGGTCATCCGTTTTTTCTTCTTTAGCCATCCGGTTTAATACGGGTAAAATGTAGGCTGCTGTCTTACCTGTTCCGGTTTGTGCGCAGCCGATGATGTCTTTCCCTTCTAAAATTACAGGTATTGTTTTTTCCTGTACGGGAGTTGCTTCTTCAAAATTCATGGCTTCCAATCCTTGCAATACAGATTCTTCCAGCCCCATGTCACTAAATTTCATGCTTTTTCAGTTTTAGGCTACGAAGATAGAAAAAAATCACCTAAAGTCATAAGTTTCGGTGAGGGGTGGGAAGCCCTTGTGAGGTATCTGCTTTTTATTTCGTTTATATTTTGTAATTTTGCAATTTAATGAGTCATTTTATGGAAGATTACCAGCATTTCGGATATAGTAAAGAGGTGATAGAATTTGTTGCCGTAGCTAAAGAGTTTTGTGATTTTGTTGAAACGATTCCGGCTATGGGACGGAAGGATGTTATTCAAAGGCTTCAGAAATTTATACCGCTTATTTATTTGAAAGGGAGCTTGTTGCCTGTTTCGGATTGTAATGAAACGGGATTGGCAGAGGATTGTGTGACGGAAGAACAATATAACTATCTCTATGCGGAATTGCACAATAAATTTGGTCAGTATGATGAATACCTGGAAGTGTTTGATGATAGTATGCAATATAGTGAAGCGCCGGTTGTAAATTCAATTGCAGAGAAAGTGTGTGATATTTATCAGGATTTGAAAAATTTTACGTTTTCGTATCGTAGTGGTATGCCTGAGATTATAGAGGAGGCGATATGGGAATTGAATAATAATTTTGAATTGTATTGGGGAAAATCCTGTGCAGGTGTGTTGAGAGCCATACATCACGTCGTTTATCGGTTGCAGGACGAAGAAGGCAATGATTGATGTGTGCATAAAGTAAATTTGAAAAATTCATGGATGATATATATAGAAAAACGATTAGTTCGGATGAAATTATCGGATACCCTGCTTTTGTTTATGACGGAGACGTGATTGTGATAGAAGAGACGGAAAAAGTGGAGGAAGCTGTGAAGTACCTAGCAGCTCATACTTGTTTGGGATTTGATACGGAAACTCGTCCGGCTTTTAAAAAAGGAGAGTATCACTCTGTGAGTTTGTTGCAGTTGGCTGTTTACGAACGGGTTTACCTTTTTCGTTTAAACAAATGTGGTTTTCCTGCTTCTTTGAAGCAATTGTTGGCCAGTAATAAGGTTTTGAAAATAGGAGTGGGAATTCGTGATGATATAAAAGCTTTGCAGCGGTTAGGAAGTTTTGTTCCCGCAGCTTTTTTGGATTTACAGACTTTTGTGGAGCAATACGGAATAGAAGAGAAATCTTTTTCAAAGTTGATGGCTATTATTTTTCATGTCCGGATTTCAAAACGGCAGCGCACATCTAATTGGGAATTGCCTCAACTAACGGAACAGCAGATCCGTTATGCTTCGACGGATGCTTGGGGGGCGTTGCGGATGTATAATGAATTAAAACGGGATTAACTTTTAGGAACAATAGGAATTGTAAAAGAAAATGTGCTGCCTTCCCCGGGGGTGGAAACAATATGGAATTTACCTTTGTTCATGCGTATAAAATCCCGGCAGAGTTGTAGACCTAATCCGTATCCTTTTTCGTTTTTCGTACCGTATGTTGTGAGCCATTTTTTACCGTTCATGATTTTTTTCTGTTCTTCTGGAGACAGACCGATACCGTTATCTTTGACGGAAACCCATGCAAATTCTTTGTCTGTTGTCAGATGGATTTCTATTTTTCCTCCGGGATATGTGAATTTTATTGCATTTGAAATCAGATTACGCAATACGGTTTTAATCATGTCTTCGTCGGCATATACTTCCAGTTGGAGATAGATGCGGGGGAGCAGGTGGATGTTTTTAGAATCAGCTATGGTGGTAAATAGCGAAATTACCTGTTGAATTGCGGAGGCGATATCAAATTCGGAAGGGACGACGTGGGTTTTTCCAGTCTGATTCCGGGTCCATCTTAACAGGTTCTCCAGAAGATTAAAAGCTTCTTCTGTCGTTTCGTTGATCATTTCGAACTTTTCCCGTATGCTTGCGTTTTTAATTTTGTTTTTTTCGCTTTCAATAATAGCATTAATCATTTTGATGGTACTGATTGGAGCTCTCAAATCATGAGCAATAACGGAGTAGAGTTTGTCACGAGAGGCAATTGTCTGTTGTAGCTGTTCGTATTGTTTTTTTATGATGCGTTTTGCTTTGAGCAGTGATAACTGGTGACGGATGCGTAGCAGGAGCTCTTTCCCTCTTAATGGAGTAGTAATGAAATCGGTAGAGGGATAGTTCAGGCATTCGCTGACAATATTTTCCTGGTGAAGGGGACAAAGGAAAATAATAGGAATTTGTCGGGTCATCGGATGCTTGCGAAGATATTGTATGTTACCGTATTTACTATTAACTTCCGGGTTCAGAAGTATCAGGTCGGGGGATTTTTCCAGAAAAGGGTGTGGTAAATCAGCAGAGTTTTGTTTGATGAGGGTGAAATTACCGCCTTGTAGGGAAGTAGAAATTTCTTCTATTTCCTGATCTGATGCGACGATGACTAATAAGGTATATGCCTTTTCTTTTTTTATCATATTTCCCCTTTTCAGCTTTTGATTTTGTGCATAAGGCGGGCAATAAGTAAATTTTTTTCCAGATTGGCGGCAATGATGGAAGAGAGCAAGGTCATAAAATGGATTTCTTTTTCATTCCAACATTTAGTATCCCGACAGTGTGAAAAAGATAGGAATGCAAAAAAATTACGCAGCAGGAGAGGGAGAAACAGGGCTTTGACTGTGGAATATTTTTTATAAAATTGTTTAAGTTCCGGATTGGAAAGTTGTTCCGGATCATCAATCAGAATATAAGCTTTGTCGTTTAATTGTTGTTGCAGGTTGGGTTCGAAAAAACAGGGCGTTTTTTTTATCTGTTTTTTCATGGCAGGGATGCAATTGGCGCACCATTCATGAAGAATAATAAAGTTATTGTCCGGAAAAATCTTGATGATGTGGATGCGGTCATACTGAAAACGTTTTCCGATCAGGGATAAAGCCTCCTCTATATTGCTGTGGTAATTATGGTTGGTGGCCAGGCTTATATTCAGATGTGAAAGAAATTCCATGTCGGACAGACTTTTATCTGTTGTTCTGCTGCTTGATGCATTCATAATCTGGAGGTTAAAATAGTTGTCGGTTTATTTGATAAGTTATGTACCTGCTTATACCGTGAATCCCTATTTCAAGTTGCGGGCAAGGAGTCTTTTAACGTTTAGAATAGGGAGAAAAGAGGGTGTACCGGAAAAAGGGCATGAAATAATAATAAAAAGAAGATGAAAAATTTGGTAGGATTCAAGAATTTTGTACTTTTGTGCCCGGGTAAGTCCTATGCGACCAGCTCCTGTCGAATCCCCCCAGGGTCGGAAGACAGCAAGGGTAGGTGGTTGTAGCGGTGCGACATAGTCCGCTTACCCATTTCGCCTCTTTAGCTCAGCTGGCCAGAGCACGTGATTTGTAATCTCGGGGTCGTTGGTTCGAATCCGACAAGAGGCTCGGAAAATTTAAATAGGCTGTTGTAGCTCAGGGGTAGAGCACTTCCTTGGTAAGGAAGAGGTCTCGGGTTCAAATCCCGATAACAGCTCCACTAAAAAAGCCTGTTTTAACAGGCTTTTTTGCATTTTGATCTACTTATTTTAAGTTCATATTTCTCTGTAGTGATAAAATTCTCTTTTTATTTATTCTTGTATTCGTATATTTTCAAGTGGTAAAAGGTATAGAAGAGTCGATTTTTGTATTTTTCTACTAAAGGAACTGTCATGCTTTTTTTGCGTAAAATGAGTGTGATTAAAAAACGCAAGGATGGAAAATAAGGTAAGATTAAACGAACAGGTGCGGCAATTTGAGCTGCTTAAAGATGGGAAGATAGCTTTTGTAAAATATGAGTGTTCATCGGGAGGAATGAACTTTATTCGTACATTTGTTCCGGAGGTATGGCGGGGAAAAGGTGTAGGGACTTTCCTGTCAAAGCATGCTTTGAATTATGCCCGGGAGCATCATTGGGAGATTGAGGCTACCTGTCCTTTCATTCAGGCATATATCAATAAATACACAGAGATTGTAGAAGAATGAAATTGCTTTATATCTACCACAGCGGATTCCTGTTGGAAGGAGAAGATTTTATCCTGGTAATAGATTATTATCGGGATAGTGGAGAAGTGAATCAAGGTGTCGTTCACGATTTGTTGAAAAATAGCCAGAAGAGATGGTACGTGCTTGTTTCTCATCGACACCCGGACCATTTCAATTCGGAAATTTTGCAGTGGAGCCAGCAGGTGGCTGACATACACTATCTCTTTTCCCGGGATGTCCGCAAAAAGTTACGACAGGAAGAGCGGGACGGAATTGTTTTTTTTGAGTAAGCAAGAAGTTTGGGAAGATGATATTATGCGGATTAAGGCTTATGGATCAACAGACATTGGCGTTTCATTCTGTATTTCCTTTCGGGGGAAATTCGTTTTTCATGCCGGTGATTTAAACAACTGGCATTGGCAGGAAGAATCCACGCTTCAGGAATCAGCGACTTATGAACGGAATTTTCTGCGGGAACTACAAGAGATAGCGGCAGAGGTTGCTAAGGTGGATTTGGCATTCTTTCCGGTAGATCCCCGGTTGGGAAAGGACTATATGAGGGGTGCCATGCAATTTATCGATCATATTGCTGTAAAATGTCTTGTCCCGATGCATTTTTGGGAGAATTATGCAGCGGCTAATGTATTGGGCGACTTTGTGCGGGAAAAAGGAATTCGTTTTATTACTTTAAACCATCCAGGTCAAAGTATAGAGCTGGCTTGACATCAGAGGCTAGGGTTTACAATGAAAAATTAAATACAATTTATTATGGAAATCAAAGGCAGATTTGATCATTTTAACTTTAATGTTACCGATTTGGAGGCAAGCATTGCTTTTTATGGGAAAGCTTTGGGATTGAAAGAGGTGAAACGTAAGGTTGCGCCGGACGAAACGTTCATATTGGTTTATCTTGGAGATGGAAAGACGGATTTTACCCTCGAACTGACTTGGTTACGGGACAGAGAAGGGGCGTATGATTTGGGAGAAAGGGAATTTCATTTGTGTCTGAGAGTTGAGGGAGATTATGAGCAGGTTCGTGAACAGCACCGGAAAATGGGTTGTATATGCTATGAAAATACTGAAATGGGTTTATATTTTATCAGCGACCCCGATGGTTATTGGATAGAGATATTACCGGTAAAATAGTAACTACCGGAATGCGGATACGAAAAAATTCTTTTTTTATTGACGATAAAATTTTACTTTTGTTAGGTATTGAAATACTGTAAACCATATTACCAAACAAAAATAAAACATTATGAAGTTTTTTATTGACACGGCAAACCTGGATCAGATACGCGAAGCCAATGAGTTGGGTGTATTAGATGGCGTAACGACCAATCCTTCCCTAATGGCAAAAGAGGGAATTAAAGGAGTGGAAAACTGTAACAGACATTATGTTGAAATCTGTAGTATCGTAAAAGGGGATGTGAGTGCGGAGGTGATAGCTACTGATTATGAAAGCATGATTAAAGAAGGGACTGCGCTGGCAACTCTGCATCCCAATATTGTGGTGAAAGTTCCGTGTATTGCCGATGGAATCAAGGCTATAAAATATTTTTCGGAAAAAGGCATTCGTACTAATTGCACCTTGATTTTTTCACCCGGTCAGGCTCTGTTGGCGGCAAAAGCCGGAGCTACTTATGTTTCGCCTTTTGTGGGACGATTGGATGATATTGCCAGTGACGGTATAGAGTTGGTAGAAAAAATCGTAGATATGTTTAATTATTACGGATTTGAGACCCAGGTATTGGCGGCTTCTATTCGAAGTACCCAGCACATCATTCAGTGCATTGAAGCTGGTGCGGATGTGGCTACTTGTCCATTGAGTGCTATAAAAGGTCTGTTGAACCATCCCCTGACTGATTCCGGTTTGCAAAAATTTTTAGCCGATCATAAAAAGGTGAATTCTTAACCTATATGTTTATCAGATTATTTGAGGATAATCCGAATACCAGGGAAATCCTCAAGGTAGTTGAAATACTGGAAAAAGGTGGGGTAATTATTTATCCCACCGATACCGTTTACGCCATTGGATGCGATATTTATAACGTGAAGGCGGTTCAGCGGGTAGCGCAACTGAAAGGTGTGAAACCGGAAAAAGCGAACTTTTCCATGATATGTCGCGATTTGAGCAATATTTCAGAGTATGCTAAAGTCGGGAATGAGGTTTTTAAAGTGATGAAACGTGCTTTGCCCGGGCCATTTACTTTTATTCTGAATGCAACTAGTAAGTTACCGAATGTTTTGATGAACCGACGGAAGACTATTGGTATTCGAGTGCCTGACAACCCAATTGTTATGGCTATTGTTGAAGAATTGGGACATCCTTTACTGACGACTTCCGTGCATGATGAAGACGATGTAATAGAATATATGACCGATCCGGAGCTGATTTATGAGAAATATGAGCAACTGGTCGATGTGGTTATCGACGGAGGATACGGTCAGAATGTGGCTTCTACTATTGTGGATTGTACGGGAGGAACAGTTGACATTATCCGCCAGGGATTGGGTGAATTATAGTTGGTTTATTTTTTCCAAAATGCTTTCGTGAAAAGTACCAAAACCGTAAAAATTTCCAGACGTCCTATCAGCATAAGTAGTGCCAGAAATACTTTGGCAAAATCATTCAGTTGGGAAAAATTTTCCGTCGGCCCTATACTTCCAAATCCCGGCCCGATATTGCTCATACTAGTGAGTACCGAACTGCACGCTGTAGCGATGTCTTTGGTAAAGAGTGCCATGATGATGCTTCCGATGCCGAATACGATAATAAAAAGTATGGAAAATCCCATTACGCTGTTCATAATCGTCGGATGTACGCTTTTATTGTTGTATTTGACATTGATGACGGCATTGGGATGGATAATTCTCTTCATTTCGGCAGCCGAATTTTTAAATAATAGAAGTACCCGGATGACTTTCATACCTCCTGACGTGGATCCTGCACTGGCACCGATAAACATCAGTATAAACAAAATAAGTCCTAATAATGTGGGCCATAAAAGGTAATTTGCTGTGGCAAAACCGGTCGTCGTCATAATGGTGGTAACCTGGAAAAGAGCATCGCGGAAACAAGTTTCTGGGGTATTCCAGTGTGCTAGGTAAAGTCCGGAAGCAATGAGCAGGGTTGCCGAAAAGGCAATAATCATGTACCACCTGAATTCTTCATCCCGGAGTAGCTTGCCCACTTCCCCTTTCAGTGCGATGTAATATAAACTGAAATTGGAGGCTGCAATGAGCATGAACACAATAATTACATACTGGATATAAGGGGAATCCCAGTAGGCGATACTATCTTGTTTCGTAGAAAAACCTCCCGTTCCCATTGTGGCAAAGGCATGACAGATGGCATCAAAAAAGGACATCCCTCCAATCATCAGTAAAATCGTTTCGACAAAAGTGCAGGCAAAATAGAATAACCACAATTTCCGAGCCGAGGATTTAAATGTGGCTGCCATTTTGCTGTGGGTCGGTCCCGTTACTTCGGCAACATAAAGGTCTCGGCCTTCGATGCCCAGACTGGGCAGAATGGCAAGGAACAGAACGGCAATCCCCAAGCCGCCCAGCCATTGTGTCATGGAGCGCCAGAAAAGTGTGGCATGTGGAAGAGACTCAATGTCATTCAGAACGGAAGAACCGGTCGTGGTAAAACCCGACATGGTTTCAAAAAAAGCATCAATGAAAGAAGGGATGCTGTGGCTTAAAATAAAAGGAAGACATCCGAACAATGAAAAAATCAGCCAGATGAAAGTGACCGTGAAATAACCGTCTTTTTTGGCCAGGATTTTGTCTGGCGCGTTGATGGTATATACCATGAGGGCGCCTGTGGCTGCGGTTATTGCAGCAGAAATGATAAAAGCCCAGGTGTCGTGCTCCCCGTAGATGAGGGAAATAACGACACAGAGTAAAAAACACGCACTCTCAATCAGCATCAATCGGCCAATGAGGTTTGCTATAAAACGGATATTTATCATGATTTTAGCAGCTTCCTTATTTCTGAAAATATTTGATAACCTTCTTTACGGCATTGGGGAGAGCAAAAATGACTACATTGTCTCCGGGCATAATCTGTACGTCTCCCTTGGCAATGATTGTTTTTTCTCCGCGGATAACACCGCCAATGGTTGCATCGTCCGGAAAATGTACGTCCTTCAATTCATGCTTGGTTATTTTAGAACCTTCTTCCGCTTCCAGTTCAAACACTTCCGCTTCTGAAAATGTAAGAAATTTCAGGTGTTTTACGTCTACGTTCATCGTGTAGCCGTAAATATGTGAGGCAGCAATCAGTTTTGTATTGATTAATGTTCCGATACCGATATTTTCGGCCAAATCGATATAGTCAATATTTTCCACTTCTGCTACACTCTTTTTGACACCCATTTTTTTTGCTAGCAAACAGGAGAGAATATTGGTCTCTGATGATTTGGTCACACTGATAAACGCGTCAATATTCTTTATGCCTTCTTCCCGTAAAAGAGACAAGTCTCTGCCGTCACCGTTAATAATTAGTGTTGATTTGAGCTTATCGGCTAACTGGATGCATTTTTCGCGGTCTTTTTCTATAATTTTGACGTTATAGTTTTTTTCAAGCAAAGAAGCTGTTTTTATCCCGATGCGGGAAGCGCCGACAATGACAATATTTTTTATTTCAAACTGCTCTTTTCCGCATAAAGTAAAAACATTGGAAATAAACGAAGGAGTGGTGACCACAAAAATCAGATCTCCGTATTTTAACGTTTCGTTTCCCCGCGGAATAATGGTTTTTTCTTCCCGTTTGATGGCTACCAGTCGGAACTGGTCGGCACCGTATATCTCACCCATTTTGGCAAGAGTGTGGTTTAGGATGAGAGCATTATCCCACAATTTGATACCGATTAATTGTAATCGTCCGTCCGAAAACTCATGGAGCTGACGGGAACCGATTTGTTTTAGGGATGCAACAATCTCTTCTGCGGCTAGCCTTTCGGGATAAATCAATGTGTCAATACCTATGGATTTAAGGTATTCGGCATTTTCATTTTCTAAATACTCGCTATTGTTTACGCGGGCAATTGTCCGTTTAGCTCCTAATTTTTTGGCGAGTATAGCTGAATTGATGTTTTGGTCTTCAATTGGATTTACTGCGATATACAGATCACATTTACCGACTTCCGCATCTTTCAGTGCTCCGATGGAAGTACACGAACCGACTATCGACATGATATCCAACTGACTTTCCAGAGCTTCTATTTTTTCCTGATCGGAATCAAGCAGTAAAATATTGTGCTCCTGTCTGCTGAGCATCTTGGCAAGATGTGTCCCTACAGCACCGGCACCGGCAATAACAATATTCATGGATAATCGGTTTTATTTCTCTGTTGAGGCAACAAAGTTAAGCTAAAAGCTGTTCATTTTAGCATTTTGTTTTGCCTTTTTTTGGAGTGCAAAGAGAGGTGAATATCTCCTTCTTGCCAGCTTGTTCGGAGTTGGATTTGTCGCTTTTGACAGAGAATTTCCCATTGCCGGACGCAATGAGGTCGGCAGGAACCATCCAAAATGACCAAACGAGGTGATGAGGTACTTGAAGTTTGCAGTTGCCGGGGATATGTATTGTCTGTAACAATCCAAATTCCCTCTTTGGGTTGAATATTCTGTTTGTCAATAATGTAAATACTATCATCGGTACAGTTTAATAGCTTGCCGTCATAAAACATCTGCGGATGCAGAATTCCATGTACGGCTGGCATAAACTGGAGCTTATGGCGCTGCATATAGGGTGTCAGATGTTCTTCAGGGAGTGGGTTCAGGGTATTCTTCAACAGAAATCCATATCCGTCTTGATTCAGTAGGATACAGCTATGGGAATAAAAGTGGAAAACGACAATCCCCTCTTTTTTCGGGAGGAAATAATTGTGCAGACAGGAATAACCGCACAAGGTGGTTGAGAGTAGAAGAATCAGCAACAGACAATTTTTTCTGCGTTTCCGGAGATATAAGCAAATGAAAAATAATAGACTATACAAGAGTAGGATATGAATTTCCGTGGGATACAAATGATTTACCTGTATGTTTATTTTGTTGAAAGTTGTTAGAGAGTACTTCAGGGCTTCACACAGGAGTTGCACGGGACAGATTAAATAACAACTGATACAGGATGGCAGAAGCAGAACGAAAATCCCGGCATACAATAGTAATGTAGTCAATGGAATTGCTATCAGATTGACAAGAAAACTGTTCAGACTGACGGTGTGAAAATAATAGGCGGATAGCGGGAAGGTGGCTATTTGGGCAGATAGTGTGACACATATTGGGACGGATAAACGAGGGGAAGAGGGGATTAATTTCCTTAAAAAAGGAGTAATCCCGACAATACCGGAATAGGCGGCATAAGACATCTGCATACCCACGGAATATAGGGCATTGGGATTTATGATGAGAGCGAATAGGGCGGAGGCTGCAATAGCATTAAGGGCATTGTAATCCCTGTTTAAAGCATGACTGAGAGTAATGAATGTTAAAATATAGGCTGCTCGTACGACGGAAGGGGATAATCCGGTAATACTGGCATAAGCCCACAAGACAGGTAGAAGGAACAAATAAGACTGTTGCCTTTTGAACCCTGTCAGTTTGAACAGATAAGTTAATAGCAACCATATGGCACCGGTGTGCAGTCCGGAAACTGCCAGCAGATGCATGGTCCCGGTTTCTGCAAATAAGTCACGGGTGGAAGAAGAAAGATGTTCTTTATATCCTAGGCATAAAGCCTTAATCAGGGAAGAGGAAAGGGTATCTTCAAAAATGCGCTCTGTTTTTTGAATGAATTGGCTTCTGAATCGGGAGAAATAGTAATAAAGCGTATGGGCATGGCCTGAAATGTGTATGGAATCCAGTGCTTGTACCCGGGTATATACTCCTTTTTGCTGTAAATAGTGGTTGTAATTAAAAAGACCTGAGTGGTTGCGGATATGAATGCTGGAGAACCGGGCTGTAAATTTGAGCGAATCCCCCGGAGTAAAAGTGTGGGAAGACTCCAGACAGAAATAATGTTGGTTGGCGGAGACGGTATGGGAATTGTGCGATAATTTTTCCTCATACTGGCAAGTAAAATGGACTGGGTGTGTGGGAAGATATACAGCTGGAAGATGACTTATGTGGGCACTGCATAAAAATATACACGGGAAAAGGAGAAAAGAAGCTGCTTTGCGGGTGTGCGGAAAAAGAAACAGTAACCCACACAACAGGTAACAGCTCCATAGGCAAAAGCCAGGGAAATCTATTCCGGAGCAAAGGATTCCTCCTGTCCAGCAACACAGCGGAAGAAGGAAGGGGACTTTGTGATTGGAAATATCTACACCATATGTTTTATTTTACCTGAATAAGTTACGACATTTTTATTAAATATCGATAAAAAAAGCAGGGCTGTAAGCCCTGCTTATTTCTTATTTAGGTAAAATCACCCGGTAAGTGGCTTTAAATTTCCCTAAGCTGATATTATTAAATTTGTTGCGGAGAAGGCGTTTCTTTAAAGAAGAAAGGTGGTCGGTGAAAAGTATGCCTTCCAGGTGGTCATACTCATGCTGGATAATCCAGGCTTTGATGCCTTCATAGTTTTCTTCCTTTTCCTCACCGTTTTCATTCCTGTAAGCAATCCGGATTTTGTTTTTCCTTTTAACATCTTCATGAATACCGGGGATACTCAGACAACCTTCATTCCGACTGATTTCTTCACCGCTGCGTTCTATGATGTGGGCGTTGATAAAAGCCTTTCTGAATCCGGCGCATTCCGGATCTGTCTCTGCAAAAGCATTGCCGTCGACAACAAAGACCCGGATACTTTTGCCGACCTGAGGTGCGGCAAGTCCCACCCCGTCAGCTTCGTCCATGGTTTGAAACATGTCTTGCAGAAATTTATCCAGCTCGGGAAAATCAGCCGGGATATCTTCGGCTATTTTCCGGAGTACTGGGTGTCCGTAAACTACAATAGGTAATAGCATATATAATTTTTTAATGTTAAACACTCTTCGGAAAAGACAGACTTGTCGTTTTCATACCTGATGATTGCAGCTGTTTGTATATTGTTGGCTCGAGAGGTAAGAAGTCAGGATAATGGTTGCGCTAATGGTGTCTATAAGTGCCTTGTCCTGTCGTGTCTTCCTTCTGGCCCCTCCTTCGATCAAGGCCCTGTGGGCCAGTACGGAGGTGAAGCGTTCGTCATACATCTCAATTGGAATGTCTGGAAATTTTCTTTTCAGAGCTGTAAGAAAAGGCTTTATATAAGTCATGTTTTCTGACTCCTCATTATTCATTTGCTTGGGATGACCGACAACAAAGATATCTACTTTTTCTGTTGCTAAATACTGTTGTAAAAACTGGAATATTTCATGAGGTCCGACCGTTTTCAGACCGTTGGCAATAATGCGTTGCGTGTCTGTAACGGCAATGCCTATCCGTTTCCTCCCGTAATCAATGGCCAGAATTCTTCCCACTATTCTACAATAATAAAGATGTCTTCATCCTTTTTTTTCATCAGATACTGTTCTCTGGCAAACTTCTCTAAATTGTCCCTGTTGCTTAATAACTCCTTCATTTTACGGTTATCTTCCTCAATTTTTTGCTGGTAATACGCTTTTTCTTTGGAAAGTGTGCTGATTTTATTGCGTATCTGCGCTTTTTCGACAAAACTGTTCTTGTCGAAAAATGAAATCCACACTAAAAAAAGTAAGCCGACCAGCGTGTATTTGTTGGTAAACTTCCTTACGATTTCGCGAAACTTAGATAACTGCCCGTTGAACATGCTACAAATTTAGGAAAAAAATAAGAAACCCAAAAAATTAAACGCAAATGACAGTAGCATGAAATGAATAATCTTCCTCCTTTTTACGCCGCATATTTATAAAAACAGAAGGAATAATTATACGAGTGCTTGAAGTCCAAGTTCTTACAAATCTTAAACAGCGTTTTTTACTCTTTTTTTTAATGTTTTTATTCATTAAATTTGTAGATAAACCTTCATAAAGGAAAGTTAAATGAAACTATGGAAAAGAAATTAGCAGTTGTAGCCTTGGGCGGAAATGCGATTCTGCGGGGCAATCAAAAGGGTACGGTTGCAGAACAAAACCAAAATATTCAGGAGACCTTGGAAAATCTGGTTTATCTGATTCGGGACGGATATAATTTGATTATCACCCACGGCAATGGCCCTCAGGTCGGGAACATATTGATGAGTGATGATGCAGGAGTGAAAATGTATGGCTTGCCGCCAATGCCTCTGGATATGTGTGTGGCTTATTCTCAGGGGCAAATCGGTTACATGATAGAACGGAATCTGAGAAACATTTTAAGAGAACACAACCTGACCCGGCATGTGGTTTCAATGATTTCGCAGGTGGTGGTGGACCAGCATGACCCGGCGTTACAAAATCCTACCAAGCGTGTTGGAAAGATATATAACAAGGAAGAAGCTGACCAACTCTCAGCCGAACACGGTTGGATTTTTAAAGAAGAGATAAAAGTGGAAGGAGGTTGGAGACGAGTGGTCCCTTCGCCCGCTCCGATTGATTTAAAAAATGCAGCATTGGTGGAACGAATGGCACGTGCGGGGAGTATTGTCATTACTGGCGGTGGCGGTGGAATTCCTGTATATATTGATGAAAAGGGGATGTTACAGTCCATAGAAGGCGTGATTGATAAAGACTTGGCGTCGGCTATGATAGGAGTGAGGGTGAAAGCCGATGAATTGTATGTCCTTACGGATGTTCCTTATATTTATAAAGATTTCCGGAAGCCCACACAGGAAATATTGGAATTTCTGGATTATGAGGATGCGATGAAATACCTGGAAGCAGGGGTTTTCGGTGAAGGAAGCATGGCACCCAAAATCCGTGCTTGCCTCCATTTTGTGAAGAACGGGGGACAAAAGTCCGTTATTACGGAAGCAACAAAGTTGGAAGACTGCAGATATGGCTCGAAAATTACAATGGAATACGACTAAGATGGCAAACTCGCTATTTCTATCTTTAAAATTATATATATTTGACAGCACGTTTGTGAGATTTATTCAGAAATTTACAATCTAAAATACAAAGAGATATGGCATTTAACTTGAAAAACAGAAACTTTTTGAAGTTGTTAGACTTCACCCCCGGGGAAATAAAATATTTGCTCGACCTGGCTGCCGAATTGAAAAAAGCAAAATATGCCGGAACCGAACAACCCCGGTTGAAAGGAAAAAATATAGCGTTGATTTTTGAAAAAGATTCTACGCGGACACGCTGTTCTTTTGAGGTGGCGGCTCACGATCAGGGGGCTCATGTTACCTATCTGGGGCCTTCTGGCTCTCAGATTGGTAAAAAAGAATCCATGAAAGATACCGCACGGGTGTTGGGCAGAATGTTTGATGGGATTGAATACCGTGGATTTGCCCAGGACATAGTGGAAGAACTGGCGGAGTATGCCGGCGTACCAGTATGGAATGGACTTACCAACGAATTTCATCCCACCCAGATTTTGGCTGATTTCCTGACGATGATGGAGCACATTGACAAACCGTTAAACCAGGTGACCTATGCTTATATGGGAGATGCCAGGTATAATATGGGAAACTCACTGATGGTCGGGGGTGCCAAGATGGGAATGGATGTGCGGATCATTGCTCCCAAGGGATTGCAGCCTGCTCCGGAATTGGTGAAGACTTGTCAGGAAATAGCGGCTGTCACTGGAGCTAAAGTGACCGTGACCGATCAGGTGGAAGAAGGGGTGAAAGGATGCGATTTCATTTATACTGACGTGTGGGTATCTATGGGAGAACCCCAGGAAGTATGGAAAGAACGGATAGAATTGTTATTGCCTTATCAGGTTAATAGAAGAGTGATGGAACTGATCGGTAAGAAAAACTGTAAATTTATGCATTGCCTGCCTGCTTTTCATAACCTCGAAACCGCAGTCGGAAGGGATGTATACAAACAATTCGGGCTGGGAGCTTTGGAAGTGACGGAAGAAGTCTTTGAATCTCCGGCTTCAATTGTCTTTGACGAAGCAGAAAACCGGATGCATACGATAAAGGCGATTATGGTGGCGACATTGGGATGCTGATTATTAAAATAAAAATAGCGGGAAATTTTCCCGCTATTTTTATTTTAATAATCAGTATTTAATTCAGTTTTTTAAAATTTTCGATACAATTGTTCTGGTCAGAACAGATCTCCAGAATCATTTGTAGATGCAGCAGATCAAATACTTCTTTCACTTCTTTTGACAGATTGCAGAGTTTGATGGCTGAACCGTTGCTTTTTGCCGTTTTTACCAGTGAAATAATACATCCGATTCCGCTGCTGTCAATAAATTCAATTCCTTCTAAGTCAAGAATCATCTTGATCCCGGAATCGATTAATTCCGGTTTCAGTTCGGATTTCACATCTTCGGTAATAGCCAGAGTAAATCTGGAGAGACTGGCAAATCGGGCGATTTTGATGCCATCTTTTTCTGTGAGTTTGATAATCATGTTTTGTTTCAGTTTAGTTAATTTGGTTATTAGCAGTAAACAAGAGGCAAAACATTGCTTGCTTATGCTGAATTTTTAAGAACCATAAAGGTATAATAAAATGCCTAAAAATCAAAATCTGTTTTATAAATGATAATAAATCAAATAATTATAATATTGTTTCAACGCTGATGATAAATTATATTATAATGAGAATCAGGATTTATGTGGGGGAAAATCAGGTAAGCGGAGAGAAATAGAACGGGGGTAAAAGTGTGAAATTTGTTCCGGAATTACTCTTTAAAGTATAAAATAAAAATTGTATCTTTGTTGAACTACTAGGTGAAAGCGTGGATATTCCTATTAGGAAGGTTTGTTTTTGCTAACGTTTGCACTCTTGTAGATATTGTCGGATTATCGTTAAAAATATAAAGATGAAAACAACACCATTTACACATTTTCATGAAGTTCTGGGGGCTCGAATGGCTCCTTTTGCCGGTTATAATATGCCGATTGAATATACAGGGATCAAGGACGAACACATGGCTGTTCGTGAAAAAGCGGGGGTTTTTGACGTTTCACACATGGGCGAATTCTGGATCAAAGGTCCGAAAGCATTCGAACTAGTACAGAAACTTACGTCTAACGATGTGGCGGCTTTGGTCGACGGTAAAGTGCAGTACAGTTGTTTCCCCAATGAAACGGGAGGCATTGTAGACGACTTGTTGGTATACCGTTTCAGTGCGGAAAAATATCTTTTGGTTGTGAATGCGGCAAATATTGAAAAAGACTGGAATTGGGTAGTGAAATACGGGGAACAATTGGGGATGAAACCCGGTGTGGAACTTGAAAATGCTTCAGACAATATCTGTCAGTTAGCGATTCAGGGCCCCTTTGCGTTGAGTGCCATGCAAAAACTGACTGCGGATAATGTGACCGATATGGAGTACTATACTTTTAAAGAGATACCGTTTGCCGGAATAGACAAAGTGATTTTTTCTACTACGGGCTACACTGGTTCCGGTGGATGTGAAGTATACGCCTATAATAAAGATGCGGACAAACTTTGGAATGCTGTCTTTGAAGCAGGAAAAGAATTTGGCATACAACCTATAGGATTGGGGGCGCGCGATACGTTGCGCTTGGAAGCCGGATTCTGTCTGTACGGTCATGAAATTGATGATGACCACTCTCCGATTGAAGCCGGTTTAGGATGGATTACCAAATTTGTTCCGGGTAATGATTTCATCAACCGGGCGTATCATGAAAAACTGAAAGAAGACAAACCATCCCGCTATTTGAAAGGATTTGTTGTAGAGGATAAAGGAATTGCCCGTCAGGGATACCCGATTGAAGATGCTGAAGGCAATCAGATTGGTGTTGTATGTTCTGGAACGGTTTCCCCGCTGACCGGAAAATCCATTGGTACCGGCTATGTAAAAAGCGGCTTTCAGAAACTGGATACACCTATATATATAAGGGTGAGAAATAAAGTGCTGAAAGCAAAAGTCGTGAAAATGCCATTCTTTTGATTTTGAACGGTATACCTAAATTCACTGGATTACTTGAAATTTTAAACTAAAAACGAATAAAATCTTCTTAAAGGGAGGTTTTTATAGAGAAAAATTACATATTTGTAACGTTTTCGATAAAATAAATTGGTACTCACATTTAATCTTAAAAGTATGAGAAAACATATCTTCAATGCAGGTCCTTGCAAATTACCTGATTCAACGTTAAAAAATACGGCTGCTGCCGTAGTGGAATTCGGCAACACCGGTCAGTCTATTATGGAAGTCTCTCACCGTTCTGCGGATTTTCAAGCGGTCTACGATGAGGCTGTAGCCTTGTTTAAAGAAGTGTTGAACATCCCGGAAGGCTATCACGTTCTCTTCTTAGGTGGTGGTGCCAGCATGCAGTTCTGTATGATTCCTTACAACTTCCTGAAAAAGAAAGCTGGTTATGTGAACACTGGCACCTGGTCTACTGCTGCCATCAAAGAGGCCAAACTTTGGGGAGAAGTGCAGCTTGTGGCTTCTTCTGAAGCTGACGGATTTACTTACTATCCGGAATTTACCATTCCTGCTGATGTGGACTACATGCACATCACATCCAACAACACCATCCGGGGAACGGAAATTTTTAAAGACCTGGACTCACCGGTGCCCTTGATTGCAGACATGTCTTCCGACATTTGCAGCCGTCCGGTAGACGTTTCCAAATATGCCATGATTTATGGCGGATGCCAGAAAAATCTTGGACCTGCTGGTGTAACTTTCGTTATCATTAAGGACGAATTTTTGAAACAGGTCGTAGCCGACAGACCCATTCCGACCATGTTGAAATACCAGACTCATGTGGACAAAGGGTCTATGTACAATACGCCTCCCTGTATCAACATCTTCGGTGTAAAAGAAACACTGAAATGGGTCAAAGAAATGGGTGGTGTGAAGGAAATGGAAAAACGGGCTATTGAACGAGCTGATGCGATCTACAAAGAATTGGAAAACAGCAAAATGTTCCGTCCGGTGGTGAAAGAAGGTTCCCGTTCCAGAATGAATATCCCTTTCCTGTTAAGAGAAGGATATGAAGCGCTGGAAAAAGAATTCATCGATTTCTGTAAGACGAAAAATATTGTCGGAGTGAAGGGACACCGTTCTGTAGGTGGTTTCCGTGCTTCCACCTATAATGCTTGCACCATGGAAGATGTCAATGCATTGATTTCAGCCATGAAAGAATTTGAAGCCTCTCATAAATAAAATAAAATCCGGGTCTGAAGGTCAGTCGCTGTAGGGCGCATTGGCCTTTAGCTTTTGGGATTATACTGAAATTAAAAATAATACTATGACTAAAGTTTTAATAGCAACAGACAAACCTTTTGCGCCCGTAGCTGTAAAAGGGATTCGTGAGATTCTTGAAGCTCAGGGATACGAACTGGTTTTATTGGAAAAATATACCTCTCCGGAAGAACTGATTGCAGCCGTGGCAGATGTGGATGCCATGATAATCCGTTCGGACAAGGCGACTAAGGAAGTTATCAACGCCGCAAAAAATCTGAAAGTGATTGTAAGGGCAGGAGCAGGCTATGATAACATTGACCTGCAAGCCTGTACGGATAAAGGCGTCGTTGCCATGAACACTCCGGGACAGAACTCCAATGCCGTTGCTGAACTGGTATTCGGAATGATGGTCTATATGGCACGCAACTTCTACAACGGAAAATCCGGCCATGAGCTGAAAGGAAAGAAAATCGGTATCCATGCCTATGGCAATGTCGGGCAGAACGTGGGGCGCATAGCCAAAGGATTCGGCATGGAAGTGTATGCTTTTGACCCCTTTATGACAGCTGAACAGATTCAAGCTGCCGGTGCAACCCCGCTTGCTTCTGTTGAAGAAATGTACGGTATGTGCGACTATGTATCCTTGCATATACCTGCTACCGAAAAAACGAAAAAATCCATTAACTACGAATTGGTGAACCGGATGCCGAAAGGAGGCGTATTAGTCAATACCGCCCGTAAAGAGGTGATTGACGAAGAAGGATTGGTGAAACTGATGGTGGACCGTCCTGATTTGAAATACATTTCCGACATCGCTCCCGACAATGCAGCCGAATATGCTCAGTTTGAAGGACGCTATTTCTTTACTCCGAAAAAAATGGGTGCTCAGACTGAAGAGGCAAATATCAACGCCGGCCTCGCAGCAGCGCGTCAGATTGTTGCTTATCTTGAACATGGTGATGCCAAATTCAAGGTAAACAAATAAGTTCTTTCATTTTTATTATCATTAAATTTCATACAATGGCAATAGTAAAACCATTCAAAGGATTACGCACTCCCAACCAGGCGTTTTGTGAGGAACTGGCCTGTTTGCCCTATGACGTGATGAATTCGGAAGAAGCTGCCCAAATGGCTGCCGGAAAACCGAAATCGCTGCTTCATGTTACGCGTGCGGAAATCGACTGCCCTGTCGGAACGGATATACATTCCGAGACTGTATATCATAAAAGTGTCGAAAACTTTAACCTCTTCCAGGAAAAAGGATGGCTCGTACAGGACGAAGCCCCCAAATTCTATATTTACGCCCAAACGATGGACGGGAGAACACAATACGGGATTGTTGGATGTGCCGCTTGTGAAGACTACATGAACGGGGTAATCAAAAAGCACGAACTTACCCGTCCCGATAAAGAAGAAGACCGGATGGTACTTACCCGTTATGTAAACGCAAACCTCGAACCGGTATTTTTTTCTTACCGGGCTGTGCCGGAAATTGATGCTATCGTGGAAAACATCGTCAAAAATCAGAAAGCGGATTATGATTTTGTTGCGGAAGACGGATTCGGACACCATTTTTGGGTAATTAACGACGCAGAAACCAACAAACGGCTGGAAGAACTTTTTGCAACCAAGGTGCCTTATACCTATGTTGCCGACGGACACCACCGTACAGCAGCAGCAGCTCGTATTGGTGCGGAATACAAAGCAAAAAATCCGAACCATAACGGAAACGAAGAATACAACTTTTTCATGGCAGTGCATTTTCCCGATAATCAACTGAAAATCATTGATTACAATCGTCTTGTCAAAGACCTGAACGGCTTAACCGAAGAACAACTGCTGGAAAAACTGAACGCTCAGTTTGTGGTGGAAAAAATGGGAGCTGAAATCTATCATCCTGCTTGTTTGCACGAATTTAGCATGTATTTGGGGGGCAATTGGTACAAATTGACTGCTAAACCGGGAAGTTACAACGATAATGATCCGATAGGCGTATTGGATGTGACTATCCTCTCCAAACATGTGTTGGCTGACATCTTAGACATTCAGGATTTACGGACCTCCAAACGTATTGACTTTGTCGGAGGTATCCGCGGGTTGGGTGAATTGAAAAAACGGGTGGATAGTGGAGAAATGAAAGTGGCTTTTGCCCTTTATCCCGTATCCATGCAACAGCTTTTAAACATCGCTGACACCGGCAACATCATGCCGCCGAAAACAACCTGGTTTGAACCCAAACTCCGTTCCGGATTGGTCATCCACAAAATCTGATAATAAAAAACCCGCCACAACGGCGGGTTTTTTATTGAATTAATGATGTTTCTTATTCTTTAACTTCGTTCAACTTGGCATTTGGGAAACTTTTCTCAGCTGCAATTTTATATCCCTAGTATCTTTATTTGTCTATTGATTTCTGTTATGTTTGAATCTCAGCTGATTTTTGAGAAGGAACTGATGCGTAGCAGGCTGTTTCGTTTCAAGAATCGCGATGATGACAGTTCTATGACGGTAACTTTGCCGTCAAAGTGGAACATGAAGCAGTTGGCGGGGTATGTGTTTGTCTTCTCCAGGAATGGAAGGTTAGCTTCTGATTCGGTGTATATGACGATAACATCAGCTTAGGTAGTAGGGTATCAAGAGAACGCCCGGAAGCTTTCACTTCCGGGCGTTTGTTTTATGAAAGGGTTAGTATTTTAACCATTTGTAGAGTTCTTTCCAACTGGGTTTCTTGCCATACATGAGGATACCTACACGGTATATTTTAGCAGATAGCCAGGTGAAAAAGACGAAGGCGGCAATCAGCAGGGTGGCTGACAACAGAAGTTCCCAAGTGGGGACACCGAATGCCATACGGACGAGCATGACTACTGGTGAGGTGAACGGAACGAACGAGGCCCAGTAAACGATAGAGGTTTCGGGGTTTCGCATGGCTGCGATGCCAATGTAGAGAGCTGCTACCAGAACGATGGTCAGTGGCGTCATGAACTGCTGGGAGTCGGTTTCGTTGTCGACGGCGGCACCGATAGCGGCAAACATGGAGGCATATAGCAGATAGCCCGCCAGGAAGAAGAAAACGAATGCAGCCAGAAAGCCGATGATGTACGACGGGTCAATGGTCTGGGCGATGTTTTTTGCGATTTCAAGTTGTTCGAGGTCTAAGTTGTTGGTTTGTGCCATTGTAGCGAGGTCGGTGGTGTTCCGCAGGCTTTCCATGTCGATGTTGGGCATGAAGGCGCTTTGGAGGGCTATGACGGAGATGAGTCCGATGACAATCCAGATAAGGAATTGTACTAATCCCACCGAGGCAACTCCTACGATTTTCCCCATAAGGAATTGGAAGGGTTTTACTGAGGAAACCAATACCTCAATGATGCGATTGGTCTTTTCTTCAATGACGCCGCGCATCACGACTGAGGCGTATAAGAAGATGAACATATAGATGGCCATGCCCGCAACGAAACCGATACCGGAGGCGATTGTTGAGGAACTCTCTTTGGCTTCGCCTGTTTCCGATAGTTTTAGGGTACGGATTCTTACCGGTGTTTTGGTGGCTTTTAGTTTTTCCTCCAGGTCCGGCAGGTTGGTTTCGGCAATTACTGCGGCTTTTTTGATGTTTTCGATTTTATTCCGCAGTTGGGATCGGATGTTGCCTTCCAGCTCCGGAGGAATTTGGGAGAAGGAGTTGACGGTGATGTCCGCTTCTTCCATGACGTTGGCGGGAATCCAGAGAATGGCATAGTAGCCGTGTTTCTGGAGATAGTCTGCCGATGCTTCTTGTGAGATGTTTTCCTCAGTATAGACGAAGTCTGTGTTATTGATTTTTTTCAGCGGTGTTTTGATGGAGGAAGCGTTGATGACGGCAATTTGTCGGTCCTGTGTGTCTTTTTTCAGCATCATCCACATCAGAAAAGCGTAGAAGGCTACAAAGAGCAGGGGTACGGCGATGGTGGTGATCAGAAATGATTTTTTCTTTACCCGGGTGGAGAATTCGCGCCCGATGATGATTAATATTTTATTCATGGTGTTGGTTTTTATTGCTCTTTTACAAGTTTGATGAAGATGTCGTGCATGCTGGGAATGATTTTGTCATAGGACAGGATGTCTGTGTGGTCGATGAAGCGCGAAAGCAGAGTGTTTGCCGGACAGTCGGTCAGTTTTTGCAATACGATGTCTTGGCGTATGCCTTCTGTGCGCCTAGAGAGCACCTCAAACTCTTTGCCGGCCAACTCATCGATGTTGATTGCTGTGTTGGGGCGGATGCTCAGCTGGTAGGAGTTGTTGGCGTATTTTTCGCGGATTTCATTGATGGGCCCTTCGACGATTTTGTGCGATTTGTTGATGAGGGCAATGTGGCTGCATATTTCTTCCACGGAGCTCATGTTGTGGGTGGAAAAAATGATAGTGGTGCCTTTTTGCCGCAGTTCCAGGATTTCCCGTTTCAGCAGTTCGACGTTAATCGGGTCGAAGCCGCTGAAAGGTTCGTCAAAAATCAGCATTTCGGGCTGGTGGAGGACGGTGGTGATGAATTGCACTTTTTGTGCCATCCCTTTGGAAAGTTCTTCCACTTTTTTGTCCCACCAGGCGGAGATTTCAAATTTTTCAAACCAGGCTTTTAGCTGGCGCACGGCATCGCTTTTGCTGATGCCTTTCAAGCGTGCCAGGTAGACGGCTTGTTCGCCGACTTTCATTTTTTTATATAGTCCCCGTTCTTCCGGCAGGTAGCCTATGCGGCTCATATCTGCGGTTTCCAAGGGTTTCCCTTTAAAAAAGAGTCGGCCTGCATCCGGTCCTGTGATTTGGGTGATGATGCGGATTAAGGATGTTTTCCCAGCTCCGTTGGGGCCTAACAGTCCATAGATTGCTCCTTCCGGGATTTCGATGGAAACATCGTCGAGTGCCCGGTGGTTGGCGTAGTTTTTGGTAATGTGTTCTGCTACAAAGAAACTCATGGTTGTAATGGTCTTAGGTTATAAAAAAGCAAAAGGCCGTCCTGTAATTAAGACGACCTTTTGAAGATTGGATTATTCTAATTCGATCATCAGCGCACCTTTGGGTACCCGTTCGCCTTGGGTGACGTAGATTTTTTTCACTTTGGCGGAAAAGGGAGCTGTGATTTTGTTGTCCATTTTCATGGCTTGCAGGGTCAACAACCCGTCTTCTGCCTGGACTTCTTGTCCTTCTTTGACGTTGATGCTCAGAATCGTTCCGGGGATGTGAGCTTCAATCAGATTCGGATTGGGTTCGGTCCAGGGTTTCCGGTTCAGCCATTTTTTAGTGAACGTGGTCTTGTATTCGACCCCGTCCAGTTGCAGTTTATCGTATTTCGTATTTGACATGATATACTCTCCTTTCGCTTAAAATGGTGGAATTCCGTGTTTTTTCTGCGGAACCATGACGGTTTTGTTGCCGGATACTTCGATGGAGTGTTTCAGCAACATGCGGGTTTCTTCCGGTTCAATGACGGAGTCGATGTATCCTTTAGATGCCGCAACGTAAGGATTGGCAAATTTTTCGCGGTATTCCGCCACTTTTTGTTTCCGGGTTTCTTCCGGGTTGGAAGATTCTTTGATTTCTTTCCTGAAGATGATATTGGCGGCTCCTTCCGGGCCCATCACAGCGATTTCGGCTGTCGGCCAGGCAAACATAAAGTCTGCTTTCAGGTGGCGAGAGTTCATGGCGATGTAGCCTCCGCCGTATGCTTTCCTCAGGATAACAGTGATTTTCGGTACGGTGGCTTCGCTATATGCGTAGAGCACTTTTGCTCCGTGACGGATCACACCCATATGTTCCTGTTCTACGCCCGGCAGGTATCCCGGCATGTCTTCGAAGGTCACGATGGGGATATTGAAGGCGTCGCAGAAGCGGATGAAGCGTCCGGCTTTATCTGCCGAATCACAATCCAGTACGCCTGCCAGTACTAAGGGTTGGTTGGCAACGAAGCCGACGGTTTCGCCGTCAATGCGTCCGAATCCGACCACAATGTTTTGGGCAAAGTCCTGTTGTACTTCCATGAAGTCAGAGTCGTCGGCAATGGCCATGATAATTTCACGTACATCATAGGGCTGTGTCGGGTCTGCCGGTAGGATGTTGCTGATTTTGTATTCGGGTTTCGGCGGTTTCGGTGGGAATGCCTTAGCTTTGCGGTGGTTGTTCCACGGGATGAAGGTAAGCAGTTTTTTGATCTGCTCGAAGCATTCCATTTCGTTCATGGCAAAGAAGTGGGCGTTACCGCTGACCTCCGCATGAACACGGGCGCCTCCTAAGTCTTCCATGGAGACTTCTTCACCCAAAACGGTTTTAACTACTTCCGGGCCTGTGATGAACATTTTGGATATGTTGTCCACGACAAATACGAAGTCGGTCAGGGCAGGTGAATATACGGCACCTCCGGCACAGGGTCCCAGAATGACCGATAATTGCGGAATGACTCCGGAAGCCATGGTGTTGCGGAAGAATATTTCACCGTAACCTGCCAGGGAGTCCACACCTTCCTGGATACGGGCACCGCCGGAGTCGTTGATGCCGATAATGGGCATGCGCATTTTGATGGCATGGTCCATGATTTTGGTGATTTTCCGGGCGTGCATTAATCCTAATGAACCTCCGGCAACCGTGAAATCCTGGGCATAAATTGCGACAGGTTCTCCGTATACTGTTCCGGTACCAATAACGACACCGTCACCGTGGAGAACCTTTTTATCCATATCAAAATCTTTTGACTGATGCTCTACGAACATGTCGTACTCATGAAAAGAACCTTTGTCCACAATCCCTTCGATACGTTCACGGGCGGTCAGTTTTCCCATGGCGTTCTGTTTTTTGATTGCTTCCTCACCACCACCCAGCAGAACACGTTCTTTTCTCTTTCTTAAATCAAGAATATTCCTTTTAAGTGACATATTTATTGTTTTGGTTAATTATTGATGTCTATCCTTTTACGGATTTACACATACTTCCAGAGGACAATGTTAGTAAAAAAAAATGATTTATAAAATTATTCTTTTTTTAGTGATGTTGTAAGATGTTGGTTTTTAATTGTGTATTCGTTTGCGTAATTTATTGTTGCGGTATTTGCTGGAGAAGCGTTTTCCGGCTGTTCCGGTTTAAGGATGCGCGGTACTTTCTCCTGCCGTGACGATGTAGAGTTGGTCCGGATGAAGGTGTTTGTTGGCGATGTCTTGTAGTTCTGCTGCCGTGTAGTTTTTGATTTTTCTGATGATTTGAAGGTAAAAATTGTTGTCTGTGCCGTAGAGCAGTTTTTGTTTCAGTCCGTCGGACTGGGCAAAAACGCCGTCCAGTTCCCGCAGAAGATCGCCATAGAGATAGTTTTTCACCAGGGACAGTTCTTCTTCTGGAATGGTTTCCGTTTGTATTTTCCGGATTTCTTTCCGGACTTCTTCAATGGTGGCCTGGGTGTATTCCCGATTGACGTCCGTGGCGACACACCAGTAGCTGTATAGGGGAAGGGAGACGTTGAACGAATGAATGCCGTAGGTGTATCCTTTACTTTCGCGAATGTTGGACATGAGTCGGGAGCCGAAGTATCCGCCTATGACCGTGTTCAGCAGCAGGAAGCCGGCGTAGTCTTCGTCCCGGAGATTTATGCCTTTGTGGGCGATGCGGATGCTGGATTGTACGGCATCGTCTTTCTGTACGTGGTAGTAGCCCGCTTCCACAGATTCAAAATTATAATCCGGTGTGGCAGGCGTGTCGGAAGGCTGTGGAAGCTGACTGAATATCTGCTCCGTTTGCTGGCGGATGGTGTCGGTGATGTTGCCGGTAAGGAGGATGGTGCAGTGGCGGGCATTTATTCTTTGTTGGTAGTATTGAAGCAACAGGTCCCGGGTTACTTTCCCGTAGTCGTCTGTGTGAACTGCGTTGGCGTAGGGATGGAAAGGACCGAACAGCAGTTCTGCTAATTTTTTGCGGGCCAGCCATCCTGTTTTCTGTTTTTCTGTCAGGAAATGCTGGCGTTTGTTGTCTAAATAGATTTCGAGTTCGTTTTCGGGGAAACAGCTTTGCATGAGCATTTCTCCCAGGAGACGGATGGTTTGTGAGGCATATTTGGTGAGGGAAAAGAGGCTGGCTTCCGCTTTGTGCTGTCCGTTGCTGAAATCCACATAGGCTCCGTAGTAGTCGAAGATTTCTGCCAGTTCGGACGACGAGTGCAGGAGCGTTCCTTCGTTTAGCATGTTGAGGGTGGTGGAGGCTATCAGCGGTTGGGGCTGGTAGAAGGCGCCTGCTTCAAAGTTGATGTCCAGACGGAATACTTCCTGTGACGGGTCGTGTAGGATGTAGAGGTCGATCCCGTTGGGGAGCTTCGAGTGGCTATAAGGAATAAGCTCCGGAATAACAAGAGGGGAGAGAGCGGGGGCATGTGTGCGGTCTGGCATGGTTATTTCAGGTATAAAAGGGTGGAACAATTTTCTGCACGAAAAATCTCTTGTGCGGTTGCTTTTACTTGCCGGATGTCTGTTTTTTCGTATCGGACTTTTTCGGTATTGATGAGGTCGATGTCTCCCAGAAATTCAAAGTAAGCCAGGTTGGCGGCTTTGTTCTGGTAGTTGATTTCGCTGTAGCTGATGCGAGCATCCGTTTTGTTGAGTATTTTTTCAAATTCCCTGTCGGTAATCGGGTCGTGGATAAATCCGGCGATTTCATTCAGCAGCGCTTCTTCGGCTTTTTCGACGGAGGTGTTTCCTGCGATTTTTCCGGAAAAGATAAACAGCCCCGGGTCGTATTCTCCGCCGACATAGGCTTCTATTTCGGAGAATTCACGGGTATTTTTTATCAGGTTTTGGTATAGCCGGGAGGATTGTCCGTTGGACAGAAGATCGGAAATAATGTCGCAGCAATAGAAGTTTCCGGACAGTCGTTTATCCATGTGGTATACTTTGTAGAGGGCATCGGAAGGCACCTTGTTGTGACGGCTCACCAGTCTCCGACTCTCGGTCTGTATGGGTTCTGCCGGAATTTCCGGATAGGCATAGGGGGTTGGCGGGATGTCACCGAACCATTTTTTGACGAGTTCTAGGGCTTTGTTTTCGGAGATGTTTCCGCTTATGCAGATAATGGCGTTGTTGGGTGCATAGTAATGGGCGAAGAAGTCTTTCACATCGTCCAAGGTGGCTTTTTCGATGTGGTCGGGTGAAATGCCGATAGTGGGCCAGCGGTAGGGGTGTACTTTGTATGCCAGTGGCCGCAGTTTGAGCCAGACGTCTCCGTAAGGGGCATTTAGGTAGCGCTGTTTGTACTCTTCAATGACGACTTGTTTCTGTACCTTTAGGGTGTGTTGCGAGAAATTCAGGGCCAGCATCCGGTCGGATTCCAGCCATAGGGCGGTTTCTATGTTGGGTGCCGGGATGGTGATGTAGTAGTTGGTGTAGTCGTTGGTGGTGTAGGCATTGCTGTCGCCTCTGGCGTCCTGTACTTCCCGGTCGAAGTCGGGGATGTGGACGGAGCCGCCGAACATGAGGTGCTCAAAGAGGTGAGCAAAGCCTGTTTTGTGCGGGGATTCGTTCCGGGCACCGACTTTATATAAGGTGTTGACACAGACAAAGGGGGTGCCGCTGTCTGTGTGGCAAATGACGGTGAGACCGTTGTCTAATTGTGTGCGGGTATATTGAATCATGCGGTTCGGAAATGGTTTAGAATAAGAGGTTGTTGTGACTGATTTTCTCCAGGGTTCGGTTGTAGTCGAGAATCAGGTCGTGAAAAATGGACCGGACCGTTTCGGGGTGTTGCAGCATGGAGGCTACCTGTCCGATTTCCAGTTCTCCTTCCCTCAGGTTGCCTTCAAAGATGCCTTTTTTGGCCCGTCCTTTTCCCAGCAGGAGCTGGATGGTTTCTTTATTGGCGCCCTGGGCTTCCAGCCGGCAGATTTCTTCATAAAATTCGTTTTTAATTAGTCGGGTGGGAGCCAGTTGTTTTAGGGTCAGCATGGTGCCTCCTTCGCCGATTTCCCGGACTTTCTGTTTGAAGGCGGGATGGGCGGACGATTCTTCGGCGATGGCAAAGCGGCTGCCTATTTGTACGCCTTCTGCTCCGAGCATCATGACGGCAGCTATGGCTTTCCCGGACGCGATGCCTCCGGCAGCGATGAGTGGAAGGGAGCAATGGGTGGCGATTTCCGGAATAAGCGCCAGTGTGGTGGTTTCTTCTCTGCCGTTGTGGCCTCCCGCTTCGAAGCCTTCGGCAACAATGGCGTCGACGCCTGCTTCTTCGCATTTCCGGGCGAAGGTTGTATTACTGACAACGTGTACTACAGTTATACCTGCTTCTTTCAGGTAGGGTGTCCATTTTTGGGGATTTCCGGCGGAGGTGAAGACAATTTTGACTTCTTCTTTTTTCAATATCTCCATAAGCCGGTCTATTTCCGGGTAGAGAAGGGGGACGTTTACCCCCCACGGTTTGTCGGTGGCGGCTTTCATTTTTCGGATGTGCTCGGTGAGGGTTTCCGGGTGCATAGAACCTGCACCAAGTAAGCCCAATCCGCCTTCGTTGCTGACAGCCGAAGCCAACCGCCAACCGCTGCACCAGACCATGCCGCCCTGAATAATAGGGTATCGGATGTTGAATAATTCGGTAATTTTGTTTGTCATGTTGCCCTGGTTAAAGAGTTAACAAATTTACAAAAAAATAGCGGAAATCCGATATTCCCGCTATTCTGTGATGTGTTGAAGTTTTAACCTTTGATGTTTGGCAGTTCCAGACCGTAGCCTTTTTTCTTGTCGATGGCTTTCAGTACGAATCCTAAAATCAAGGCAGCCACACCCAGGCAGGCAAGCATTACCAGGGGAGCTGTGTAGTTGTAGGAGATGGCAGCTTCTTCCGGACTGATGGTGCCGTTTTGCAATTGTGCCACCAGTTGCGGGTTGGTTTTGTCCAATACTTTGCCAATCAGCAGCGGGAAGAGCCACAGGCCGATGTTCTGTATCCAGAATATGAGGGCGTAGGCACTACCGATGATTTTGGCATCCACAAGTTTCGGTACGCTGGGCCACAGGGACGCAGGTACTAAGGAGAAACTGGCTCCCAGGACAAGGATGGTGAGGTAGGCGATGATGATACCTCCGATGGCGTTACCTTTGAATGCAGGCAGTACGAATGCAAATGTAAGGTGGCAAAGGATAAGCAGGACGGAACCGATGACAAGCATCGAAGCGGCTTTTCCTTTGTGATCGACATAGTTACCCAAGATCGGAGTGATGCCTACCGCTAGTAAGGGAAATACGGCAAATACGGTTTCCGCACTTTGACGCATGTAACCCATGTAGCAGAAGATTACCAAGGCAATTACAGCTACTGCCAGCAGGCCGTTTTTTATGTTTTTGCTTTTTGAGAAATTGCTGGCAAAAGCCGCAGCGGCTACTATTAGCATGATGCAGTACTGGATGATGGTTACCGTGTTGGTCGCCCAGAATGATTTCGGATTGACTGCGGTGAAAGTCAGGTTGCACTGCAACATGTTGACTGCATATTTTTGGAACGGGAAAATTGCGGAGTAGTATAGTACGCAAAGCAGGGCAACCAACCAGAAGCCGCTGCTGGAAAGGATTTTTCCCAGGTCGCTGATTTTGAAGGGGTCGTCTTTTTCTTCGGCTTCGCCGGTTTGGGCGTCGAGTTTTTTGTCCATGAAGAAGTAAACGATAAACATGATGAGGGCTATGAACAGCAGGATAACCCCGAAGGCTACAGAGCGGGAGACGTCAATGTGTCCGCCCAGTTTGGCAAATACCGGGGAGAAAATCATGCAGGTGGCTACGCCCAGACGGGCCAATGCCATTTCGGAGCCCATAGCCAATGCCATTTCCCGGCCTTTGAACCATTTTACAATCCCGCGCGATACTGTGATTCCTGCCATTTCCACACCACAGCCGAATATCATGAAGCCTACTGCTGCAAATTTGGCAGAAGCGGGCATTCCGCGGTAGAAGGGGGAGATGCCCAGTTCGTCGAAACCGGGGATGTAGTTCAGGTTATTGTTAAACCAGGCTTCCAGGTTACTGCCCTGGAATGCTGTCGTAACGGCATACCAGTTGAGGGAGGCGCCGATCAGCATAACAACACCGGAGAGGATTGCCGTGAAGCGTACGCCCATTTTGTCCAGGATGATGCCTGCAAAAATAAGGAAGAAGACAAAGACATTCAGAAATGTTTCCGAACCCTGCATGGTTCCGAAGGCTGTGGAGTCCCAGCCGCGCGTGGATTGCATCAGGTCTTTTATCGGTGAAAGAATGTCCATAAAAATGTATGAACAAAACATGGCAAACGCCAAAAGTAGAAGCACTGTCCACCGGGCAGCTGCTGAGTCTCTGAGAGTTTGTTGAATTTTTTCAGTCATAATTATCTGTGTCATTAAATTGTTTTCGCACAGCGGCCAAAGGTAACGGAAATATGTGATAATCACAATTCTTTCAATTTTTCAACTTTTCAACCTTGTAGCTTTTTAACTCTTTTCCTTAATTTTGTATATTTGCGAATATGTATGTGATAAATAATTTGTGATGAAAAATTTGAAAAGATGGGCTGTGTGTGCCCTGCTTTGGGGGGCGGTTGCCTGTACGGAGAAAAAAGTGGAAACAGGAAGTTTTCAGGTTATTCCTCTTCCGCAGGAAGTGGAGGAGGTGGCGGAAGCTGCTCCTTTTGTGATTAAGCCGTCGACGATGGTGTGTTATTCGGAGGGGAATGAAAAGCTGGAGCGTACGGCTCGTTTTCTGGCGTCCTATATTAAAGAGGTGAGTGGCACGGAGGTGAAGGTGGCTGCCGGTGCGAAAGGAAAGAACCGTATTGTGCTGGAAGTGGATAAGAGTATTGTTCAGCCCGAAGGGTATGAATTGCATGTAGATGCCGGGGGTGTGACATTGAAAGGGGCGACGGAAGCTGCGGTGTTCTATGGTATCCAGACGATTTACAAGGCGCTTCCCCTCACGCAGGGAAAGGCGTTTGCGGCGTTGCCTGCCGGGACGGTAAAGGATTATCCTCGTTTCGGCTACCGGGGTTTTTTGGTGGATGTGGGGCGGCACTTTTTTTCGGTGGATTATTTGAAGGAAATCATTGATATGCTGGCGTTGCACAATATTAATTATTTCCATTGGCATCTGACGGAGGATCAGGGATGGCGGATTGAGATAAAGAAGTATCCGCGTCTGACGGAGGTCGGTTCTTACCGGAAGGAAACCATTACTGCTCCGGGTTCCAAAGAATACGACGGAGTGCCGGTAAGCGGTTATTATACGCAGGAGGAGGCAAAGGAGATTGTTCGTTATGCTGCCGACCGTTTTATTACTGTTATTCCGGAGATTGATATGCCGGGACACATGTTGGCGGCTTTGGCTTCTTATCCGGAGTTGGGATGTACGGGGGGACCGTATGAGGTGGCTACCTGTTTCGGTGTGCTGAAAGATGTGTTGTGTGGGGGGAATCCGAAAACGCTCCAGTTTGCGAAAGATGTGCTGGAGGAGATTATGGATGTTTTCCCTTCGGAGTATATTCATATCGGTGGGGATGAGTGTCCGAAGGTGCGTTGGAAAGCCTGTCCGAAATGCCAGGCGAAAATCCGGGAGTTGGGTTTGAAGGCTACGCCCGGCCATACGAAGGAGAATCAGCTCCAGACTTATTTTATGGGGGAAGTGGAGAAGGTGATTCATGCCCGCAGACGGAAGATGCTGGGATGGGATGAGATTTTAGAGGGACATCCGACGGCGACGTCTACCATTATGGCGTGGACGAGCGTGGCTGCCGGAATCAAGTCTGCACAATTGAATCATAAAACGATTATCACGCCGATTATGTATCTTTATCTGAGTAATCCGAGGAACAACCGTCTGACGGGAGTGAACAGCGTGGCTCGTGTTTATAATTTTGAGCCGGTAGCGGATACCTTGACGGAGAGCGAAAGACGGAATATTATCGGTGCACAGGGGTGTATCTGGACGGAATGGACGAAGGACAGTGTTAAAATGGAGTGGCAGATGATGCCCCGGATTGCTGCGTTGTGTGAGATCCAGTGGACAGAGCCGGGAAAGAAGAATCTGGACGGTTTTTTAAAGCGTCTCCGCCATCAGTTGGACATTTATACTTTGAGAGGATATAATTATAAACAGGATATTGAAGAGGCTTACCGCAAGGCTGAGTAAGCAGCTCCGGTATTTTATAAATAGTAAGAACGGACGGTCTGCAACATGCGGGTCGTCCGTTGTTTTTTATAAAAGTGAGTGGTCAGGACAAACTGGAGCGGGGAATTTACGTAAATGGGGCAGAGTGATATGAAAGTTTGTCATGACGGAAGAAAAAATTAAAATCCAGGTACAGCGCCGTATTGTTTTGTTTTCTGTGTTGTTGCTGGTCGGAAAGTTCATCGCTTTTTTTGTGACGAATTCAGTCGGAATCCTGACGGATGCGTTGGAGAGTATTGTTAATGTGACCGCAGGTTTCATCAGTCTTTACAGCATTATGGTCGCGGCAAAGCCCAGGGATGTGGAGCATCCATACGGACATGGGAAGGTAGAACTGATTTCTGCTTCCGTGGAAGGTATTCTTATTATGGTGGCGGGCGGTGCGATCTGTTTTGAAGGAATCAGGCGTTTCTTTTTTCCGATTCAGATTACGCAGCTGGATGTCGGGATTTGGATTGTTGCCTTTGCCGGAGTTGTGAATTATGTTTTGGGAATGTACAGCATCCGTTTAGGGAAACGCTACACTTCCGTAGCATTGGTAGCCGGGGGGAAGCATTTGCAGTCGGATACCTATTCATCTGTCGGGCTGGTGGCCGGGTTGCTTGTTTTGTATTGGACCGGAATCGTGTGGATTGACAGCGCATTGGCGTTATTGTTCGGGAGCATTATCTTGTATACGGGAATACAGATATTGCGGGGTACGGTGGCGAATCTGATAGATAAGGCCGATGTCCGTGTGTTGAAGCAGATACTGGAGGAGCTGGTGATGAACAGGCAGGAGGATTGGATCGATATCCGGAATATGAAAGTGTTGAAGTACGGCAAGACTGTTTTTGTGGATTGCGATTTGACGTTGCCGTGGTATTACAATATGCGCCGGGGGCATGAGGTGTGTGTGAGGGTGGCGGAGGTGATTGCGATGAAGTTTATGTCTTCTGTCCGTTTGAGCATTCATACGAATCCGTGTACGGAGTTATATTGCCGGAATTGTATTTTCGGAGAGTGCAGGAACCGCTGTCACCCTTTTGTTCGTCTGAATCCGTTTACGTTGGACCGGATTACGGCTGAAACGGAAGACGGACAATCCCTGTTAGGCTGATTGTCCGTCCGTGCTGATTCCGTGTCTGAAAGCAGGTTATTTGGCTGCAATGGTTTCGATTTCCACTAAAGCTCCCATCGGCAGGGATTTTACGGCAAAGGCCGCACGTGCCGGACATTCCTCGGTGTAATATTTGGCATATACTTCGTTCATGGCGGCAAAGTCGGCAATGTCATTTAACAGACAGGTCGATTTCACTACGTCGCGGAAGGTGTAGCCGGCTTCTTCCAGAATGTATCCGATGTTTTTTAAAGCCTGTTCGGTTTGTTCCTTGATGCCGCCTTCCGCAAATTTTCCGGTTGAGGCGTCAATGGGTAACTGGCCGCTGATGTACAGGGTTCCGTTTACTTCTACTGCCTGGCTGTACGGACCGATGGCTTTCGGGGCTTTGGGTGAGTTGATGATTTTTTTCATGGTTTATTTCCGGATTAAATGTTATTTCAGGCAAAAATATAAAATCTCCGTTGAACTTTTCAGGATTCGCTTTTCTTTTTGGGGATGATGGGGATGCGTTGGGCAGTGTGTTGTTTATTTGAGATTTGATGTGTACTTTTGATGAACAAATGTTCAGTTTATGAAAACACGGGATTTGATTTTACAGCGTACTTTTGCTTTGCTTTTGGACAAGGGGTATGACGGGGTGTCAGTGTCTGATATTCAGCAGGAACTGGAGATTGCCAGGGGATTGTTGTATCACTATTTCAGCAGTAAGGAGGAGTTGTTTGCTGAGGTGGTGAGGCAAAAGGCTTTTCCGTTGGTGGCTGTTGATCGGGAGAAGTGGAAAGGTTGTTCTATCGGGGAGTGGATTGTGGAGGTGATACGGCATTATGAGGAGGTAGTGGCGGTGTTGCGGCAGGAGGGGAAAGTGGAGATGACCTGGATGAATTTGTATTTTCTGGTGTATCAGAGTGCCCGTTATCATGTTGCTTTGTCTCGTGAGTTTCGGGAGATACATGAGAGTTGGTTTGCGGTGTGGAAATCGGCTGTGTTGAATAGTTTTGCGCGGGGAGAGTTGAAAAGCGGCTTGAATCTGGAGTCGTTGGCCCGGCAGTTTACTTGTCTGTCTCAAGGTTTTTACTGGATAAGAGAAAAGGAGGCGGACGGAAAATATGACCTTAAAAAAGGGTTGTATGATTTTTATGAGATTATCAAACGTTAGTTTGGCGGATTATTGTTTTTTCATTTATTTTGTGCTGTTAATTAAAAAAAATGTAGAAATGAAAAAGATTTTTAAATTAGTACTGTTTTTCGGTGTGATGGCATTCGGTTTGTCAGCATGTAGTGATGATGACGATGATAAGTTGAGTGGTATAATTGACTCGATTGATGTACAGATGGGAGAATATACGGCAACTCAAAATTTACTTATGACCAGGAGGGACGTGTAATTAAAATAACAGAGCCGGCATTTGGAGAGAACGGTGTGGGAGAGGTTTCTTATAGTTTTACTTATGCAGATAATAAGGTGACGGTCGTATTTGCAGAGGGAACGGATGATAAAGATGCTGAAACCTATGAATTTAAATTGGAAGAAGGTAAAGCAGTAAGTTTTACCGAGGGTACAAGAGAAGGTAAGCTCGTTTATGACGGGAATAAACTTCAGAAATGGGTAGGAGACGGAGAAAGTATTAACATTGTCTGGAAAGACGGGAATATTGTTTCTGTTGCTTATGCGGAAGATGAAGTGGAAAATTTTAAAGTTTTCCCTTATGAAAATAAAGCAAATATTGATTATTTTAGTACTTTCTCTGATGTTATGATCTCTGGTGCTGTTTATGCCGGCATTATAGGTGAGAAAACGAAGAATGTAGTTTTACCTGAGGGACCTGACTATAAAATTACGACGAAGGATGGTTACATTACTGAAATTTCATTTGTAGAAGAAGAGGAAGGAGAAGTATATACAACGACGGTGAAATTCAACTATAAGTAATTTTAGGGAAGTTGAAATTATAAATCCGGAGGGCTGTGTGCTCTCCGGATTTTTTATGCTGTGCTGTCCTAATTGACAGGTTTCGTTCGCTTGGGTATCATTTGGAAAGAAGCTGCCGGAGGAAAAAGTAACCGCCGAAGACTTGTAAGCACATTCCCGGCAGACCGATGCGGAAATCTTGTATCGCCTGGGAGAAGTTTCCGATGATAAGCCATTCACCCAAGGTCCCGACACTCTGATAAGCGAGTACGACTGCCGCCAGAATCAGGAGGGAGATGCGTTGAAAATGGTGGGCTGCATAACCGGCTGCCGTGGCGAGCAGAACGGATTTCAGCGTGATTGCTGGCAAGGCGGCGGGGTGTGGCATTCCGAAAAGAAGGGAATTTACCAGCGGTGAACATAGTGCAGTTAGCAATCCCACTTGCCAGCCGTATTTATAGGCGGCCACCAGAGTGAAGAAATAAATCGGTAGCCAGGTTATTCCTCCCTGGGGCAAGAGGTGAAAAAGTTGAGGCAGAACGATGTTTCCTGCAACGAATATGCTTGCCGTCAGGTAGGTGCGGCTCTGGCGATAGTCTAAAGCGTAGAGTTTTACGGTTGTTCTCATGATTATAAAGTTCCTTGTTTTAGTTGTTCTACAAATTGGTCAATGCGTCCTAATTCTTTTGGGATATTGATGTTTTGCGGACAATGGTGTATACATTGGTTACACCCGATGCAATGGTTTGCCTGTCGTAAGCGCGGCACATTGCGGTCGTAGCCTATAAGGAAGGCCCGTCTTGCATTGCGGTAGTTCTCTGCCTGGCTGTCTTGGGGCACATTCCCTTCGTTGACACATTTGTTGTAATGTATCAGAATGGAGGGGATGTCGATGCCGTAAGGACAAGGCATACAATATTTGCAATCGTTGCAGGGAACGGTCGGGTATTTCAGCATCAATTGAGCCGTTTCTTCCAGGAAATTTTTGTCTTCCTGGCTTAGTGTAAGCAGAGGGGAATAAGTCCGCAAATTATCTTGCAGGTGTTCCATGTAGGTCATTCCGCTCAGTACTGTGAGTACTTTTTCCGGACTGCCGGCAAAACGGAATGCCCAGGAGGCAACACTGTCGGTGGGACGGCGTTGTTTCAAACGGCCAACGATGTGGTTGGGCACATTGGATAAACGTCCGCCCAACAGTGGTTCCATGATGATAGAGGGAATGTTGCGTTTGGTTAGTTCTCCGTACAGATATTCGGCATCTGTGTTGCGGGAATTTACTTCCTTGGCATGTTTCCAGTCTACGTAGTTGAGCTGGATTTGTACGAAATCCCATTTTATTTCTTCGTGGCGGGAGAGCAGATAGTCGAAGACTTCGATGTCCCCGTGGTAGGAGAAACCTAAGTTACGGATGCGTCCGGCCTTGCGTTCTGCTATGAGGAAATCAAGTATGCCATTGTCTAAGTAGCGTCCTTTCAGTGCTTCCATGCCTCCCATGCCGATGGCGTGCAGCAGCATGTAATCGATGTAGTCGACTTGCAGTTCTTTCAGTGAGTTGCGGTACATGGCGATAGAAGCCTCCCGACTCCAGGTGTCCGGGCTGAAATTGGACAGTTTGGTGGCAATAAAATAGCTGTTGCGCGGATGCCGGCTGAGAGCAATACCCATGGCATGTTCCGAGCGGCCTTTGCAGTATGCAGGTGAGGTGTCGAAATAGTTTACCCCGTGTGCAAGAGCGTAGTCTGTGAGCTTGTTCACCATCTCTTGGTCGATGTCATCGCCGTTTTCCTGAGCAGTGGGGACGGTCGGGAGCCGCATACATCCATACCCCAATAACGAAACGTGGTCGCCTGTCGTTGGGTTGGTCCGATAAGTCATTTTATCGGTTGGAATGTTGCCCGGATGTTCGGTAGTGGCGGAGTGGTTTTCAGACTTGCACCCATACACTGCCGCTGTGGTCGTTACGGCTCCGGCTCCTAATATTTTCAGGAATTTCCTGCGGTCTATATCTTTCTTTTTCATGGTGTTTCGTTTTAAATGGTTCGGTGGCTTTGGTGGCCTTCTACGTAAATGGCACTGAAAGGCCGGGCGGGACAGAGGTTTTCGCAAGCTCCGCAACCGATACAGCGTTCTGTGTTTATGACCGGCAGTTTCAGGGAGTCGGGGTCATCGGCAACGCTGGGCAGCATTTGTATGGCTCCGGTCGGGCAATGTCGGGCGCAGTTGCCGCATCTCACGCCATCGGTGTTGATGACACAATTTTCGTAGACGTAGACGGCGTGCCCGATTTGTATGGCGGATTTATCTGCCGGGGTGATGGGGCGTATAGCTCCAGCCGGACAGACGTTGGAACATCGGGTACATTCCGGACGGCAGTAGCCCCGTTCGTACGACATTTCGGGCTGCATCAGCCTGCTTAATGAAGAGGAAGGACGCAAGACCTGATTGGGGCATGCCGATACACATAATTGGCAGGCTGTGCAGTGTTGCGTGAAGTTCCGGATGCTGAGTGAGCCCGGAGGGGTGAGCGGTGTGGTACGTTTGGGAATTTTTTTGTCTTCAATGACCGCAAGTCCGCCGTCTACTTTTTTCCCCTGTGCTTTAATGAGGGTGGTAGCGGCAAACAAAGAGGTGATTGTCAGGAAATTGCGCCGTGTCTGGTTTATGTCTTCTGTTTTCTTCGTAACGGTAGATTTGTGAGCATGTGCATAGGTGATTGCTCCCTGATGACATTTGCCGAGGCAATCCATGCAAGCCACGCAGCGGCTGTAATCGATGGCATGTTCTTTCGGGTTGATGCAGGAGGCTTTGCAATTTCTGGCACACAGACCGCAACTGTTACACTTTTCCGTGTTGATAACAGGTTTTAGGTAAGCATACCGGGAGATGAAACCGAGTACAGTTCCTACCGGACAAACGGTGTTGCAGTAGGTTCTGCCGTTACGCCATGCCAATATGGCAAGGAGGATGAAGGTACCGATGGCAATACCGAAGGTGGCGGCACCTTTCATCCAGATGTCTATGGAGTAAAAAGCGTAACTGTCCGCCCGCTCAGCCCAGTAGGCCAGCAGGTTGTTGCCCCATTGGTACAGGGGGGCTAACAGGTTGGAGGCCATGCGACCGTAAGCGCTGTAAGGTGCCAGCAAAGCTGCGATACTCCCTATGCCGGCAATCAGGGCGATGATGAAAACTATTAATACGCCGTAGCGCAACCACGTGAGTGCGGGGGAGTAACGGAAGCGGTTCTTTCTACGTTTTCCGGCCATCCAGGATATAATGTCCTGGAATACTCCCAACGGGCATATCACGGAACAATATACCCGTCCCAGGATAAGTGTCAGCAGGATGAGTGCAACGACTACTCCCACATGCAAGGCTAAAAGCGCCGGAAGGAACTGTATTTTTGCCAGCCATCCGAACCATGCGTGAATGCTTCCTGTGAAATCAAGAAATAGAAGCGTGATTAAAGAGAAGCATGCAAATGCACTGATAAGTCTTATTTTTCGTAACATGGTGGTGTGTTTATTCTATGATACCTGTTTTTTGTAACCATTTTTCCACTTTCGGACGGGCGTCGGCTGCCTGTGAGCCGTTGGTGAGAAATCCTTTTTTGGTATTTGCGTTACCGATGTGTTTGTTGAAATCTTTAAAGCAGTTTTGTTCGCCACCTCCTCCGTGTGTACAAAAAGGGATGACTGTTTTGCCGTTCAAGTCATGACTTTCGAGGAAAGTCCATATTACCATCGGCGCGGAGCCCCACCAATTGGGATAACCGATGAAAATGAGGTCATAGTCCGCAAGGTTGTCGACGTTGTTTTTTAGTTCCGGGCGCAGGTTGGTTTCCTGTTCTTTTTTGGCTACTTCCGTGCAAGGGCGATATTCCTTCGGGTAAGGAGTCACGGTTTGGATTTCGAATAGGTCTCCTTTTGTAAGTTCCTGAATTTGTTTTGCTATGGTACGGGTGTTGCCGGACCAGGAAAAATACGCGATTAATGTTTTGGAAGATGTTTCCGCTTTTTGAGCGTAAACGTTTGTTGATGTCATTAAAATCATGGCTAAAATAACCGATAAAAATGGACTTGTTTTCATAGGCGGTGCTGTTATGAGGTGGATGATACCATTATTTCACTACAAAAGTAAAATCTTATTTTAATATTTAAGTAGATAAATTACAGATACTTTTACCAAGATTACAGTTCTTGGTTTACCTCTCGGTTTAAACAGATAGTCCAAAATCACCAAAAACAGGGAAAAGAAAAGAGGTAGTCACTTGTGTGGAAAATTCACTCATATTTGCCCCCTTCCGTTCACTTTAAAGTGATCCCCCCAATTCACTCGAAAGTGACCCCTTAAATTCACTTCAAAGTGATCCCCTAAAAAAGATTTTGATTCTTGTTTATCCGGTCTATAATTCTATTTTATTTGTTAAAAACAAATAAAAATCAGTTATGCCCAATAAACAATTAGGAATGGAAAAGATTCGTCAAGTGTTACGCTGTTACTCCCAGGGTCATGGAACCAAAAGTATCAGCAGTATGTTAAGCGTCTCGCGCAACACGGTCAAGAAATACTTACAGGTATTTCAACGTAGCGGTTTGGATTATGAGCAGATGTTGTCCCTGCCGGACCAGGAACTCTCAGAGTTATTCCACGAAAAGACCAAAGTAAAGACTGAAAGTGAACGGATGGAAGAACTAAAGTCGTTGTTACCCGAGTATTGCAAGCGGCTTAAGAAGAAAGGTGTTACCCGCGAGGCATTGCATCGCGAGTACCTTTCTTTCCATCCGGATGGCTACGGACGCACCCGCTTCTATATTCTGATTCAGCAGTATATAGCCTGCAGTCGTCCCATCATGCATCTTGAGCATAAAGCCGGAGATAAAATGTTCATAGACTTCGCCGGCGACAAACTTTCCATCATCGACCTTGATACGGGAGAAATCATTCCTGTGGAGGTTTTTGTCGCGATTCTTCCCTGCAGCCAGTTAACCTATGTGGAAGCTGTCATGAGCCAGAAAAAAGAGGACTTGATCCGTGCTTCGGAAAACGCCCTGTTATACTACCAGGGAGCTCCCTCCGCCATCATCCCGGATAATCTCAAGTCTGCCGTTACCAAGAGCAGTAAATACGAGGCCATACTGAATGAGGACTTTGCAGCCTTTGCCGAACATTACGGCTGTACCGTAATCCCCGCCAGGGCTTACAAACCACGTGACAAGGCGCTGGTGGAAGGTGCCGTTAAACTGATTTACCGTAGTATCTATCCCAAGATACAGGAACGCGAGTTTTATGACCTGGATTCACTGAATGCGGCTATCCGCGTGGCATTGGAACTCCACAACAACAACCCGCTCACAGGCCGTAAATACAGTCGGCGGGAACAGTTCGAGGAGATAGAACGTGATTCCCTGCGCAAACTAAATCCCATTCGCTTTGAACTCAGACAACGTTACAGGGCTACCGTGATGAAAAACGGTCATGTCCGCCTGGGGGAAGATGCCCATTACTACAGCGTGCCTTGCCGCTATATAGGCAAGAAAGTCATCCTGTTATATACCTCACGCCAGGTATGCATCTATTACGGCTACGAGCTGATTGCCACCCATACCCGTAACAGGGCCCGTTGCCGGTACACGACCCTGGAAGAGCATCTGGCTTCACACCATCGCTATATCACGGAATGGAACCCGGACAAATTTATACATGAGGCGGCGGCTATCCATCCGGACGTGGAGGCATATGTACGTCAGGTGATGGAAGAGAAAAAACATCCGGAGCAAGCCTATAAATCGTGCCAGGGCATTCTTAGCTTCGCGCGCAGGGTCGGCAACACCCGACTGACCAATGCCTGTCGTTGGGCTACAAGTTACGGACTGTACAATTATCCCATCATCGAGCGCATCCTTAACAACCGGCAGGATGAGTTCCCGTTGGAAGACAGTGCCGGGCAAGAAACGGAGATGCCTTCCCATGAGAATATCAGGGGAAAAGAATATTTTCAATAAACCAACCAGATGTAATATGGAAATGAATCAGGATACATTGGAAAAGATGTTAGGAATGAATCTTAAAGGTATGTATTATGCCTTTAAAACAAGTTTGGAAACACATCGGACAGAGAGTATGACTACCGACCAGTTCGTCTCATGGCTGGTTTCAAGTGAATGGGATGACCGCAGAAACCGTGCGGCAGAGAGAGCTATCCGTCAGGCCTCCTTCAGATACAAGGCCACCATTGAAGAAATAGACTTCTCGGTGGAAAGGGGGCTGGACAAGAACCTTACACAGCGTTTGGCTGACCTGACTTTTGTCAGGGAACGCAAAGACCTGTTTATTACCGGAAGCGCCGGAACAGGTAAAAGTTATCTGGCAACAGCTTTTGGCTTCCAGGCTTGCCAAAAAGGATATAAAGTGTTATATGCCAATACATCCAGACTTATGGGGATGCTTAAGGTTGCCAAGGCAAAAGGTACAATCCTGCAAGAACTCAAGAAAATCGAAAGGTTGGATATGCTTATACTGGATGATTTTGGTATACAACCTTTCGATTCCCAGGGGCGGATGAATCTGATGGATATCATAGAGGACAGGCATGGTAAAAAATCTACCATCATAACATCACAGGTCCCGGTAAAAGACTGGTATGACGTTATTGGAGAAAAGACGATTGCCGATGCCGTTCTGGACAGAATTGTGCATCAGGCCATACGCATTGAACTCTTCGGGGAGTCGCTGCGGAAATGCAAAAGTAAAAAAGAATCGTTATATTTATAAACGAAATTTAATGTAGAACCCGGCATAACGGACAGGAAGAATACGAAGAAAACAAGAATAAACAGAAGGGAGAATAGAAAAATTTAACAGGGGTCAAATTACTGTGAATTAAGGGGACTACTTTGAGTGGATTTTCCACACACCAATAAAAAAGGCAATAGAATTACTCTACTGCCCTGTGTCTTGAATATAATGGAATTGGATGTTATAAATCACGTGCTTTAACAACTACAATCTTTCCATCCTGTGAAAACACTAATTCTTCGTCTTCTTTCTTTTTTTGTTCCACCAATTTCTGATAAGCAAGGGCTATGCCTTCCAATATCTTCTTTTCCAGTTCTTTTATATCAATATCATTCATAGTTCTTCAATTTTTTATATAATGATGAATCATTTATATCAATGTTGTCTTTATTACCTTTAGCGATAATTTTGAATGGCGGTCTGGAATTATCAAGCATTATCCAATAATCACAAATAGGTGTATAAAGATTGAATAAGTTTTTCACTCCGTTTTTGTAGCGTCTTCTGATAACTTCTTCCTGTATATTATGCCCTCCTGATGCGACACGCATTTTTACTCTATCAATTGCTAATTCCGGACTTTCCAACCAAAAATAAACTAGAGAAACATAATATCCTTTTTTCTGTGCCCGTTTAATAAACGATGAATAAGAACGGGTTGCAAGTGTAGTTTCAAAAGCAAAATCAACACCTTCATTTAATAATTCATCAATTCTTGAAAGCATTAGCCGTCCTGCTTCAATTGCAACGCTCTCAGCATTGAAAGGTGATAGTCCTTTTGCTATTTCATCAGCATTGACAAATTCCTTGCAATTTAGCATATCAGGTAAGACTGTGTAGGATGCAGTTGTTTTTCCTGCACCGTTGCAACCTGATATGATATATAATTTAGGCATTTGTTCTAATCTTACTGATACAAATGTAGTAATTTTAGATGAATAATCAAGTTGTTCGTCTGATGTGAAATTACTGTATTTTCCACCACCAATAAAAAAAGCCAGCAACGGGTGGGGTGCTGACTTTATTGTATCTTGAAAAATGGATTAGAAATCTTCTTTAATTTGATTGCAAGTTAAAATTTTGGATTTTAAAAGTGAAAGGTCATCTTGTGGACATTTGCCACTATAAATACTATCAATTTTTTTTATCAGTTCAATCCTTTCTTCCTCCGTTTTAATAATGAGATATTTTATATCATTGGTAGTAAATGTTGCTAACTGTCCTTTTGTTTTTATATGACTTTCATTAATTTTTGCGTCATATTCATTGTCATTATTGTATTTATGCCTCCAAATAATACTGTCTTTATAAGGAATATCAGGGATATAACGCCATTCTTTCTCATTATATAGAATTTTGGATTTATTATTTTTCCCTTCTCCTTTATATCTTTTTATAAGTGAGAAAAAACGGTAATTGGCTTCTTCAACTTCTTTAGGTAAGTGGCTGTTTTTTAATGAAAATCGACGTAAAGTATTCAATATTGATTTGGAAGGAGAGTTTTCTGTCAAATAGAATACAGGACAAATTCGATTATTATTTTCTCTCCACTCTTGAGATAACCCAATGCCATAGTTTCCAAAAGTCAATATGTGTTCATTTATTTGTGTAAGTGGTATGTCACAGAAACAAGCAATAGGTACTGCAAAATTTCTTACCCAGCCATATTCTTTACAATAGCGAGCCCAAAATCCTCCAGAATTTAGTATTTCAGTTAGTGTATCAAATTTTTCTGTGAAATGAAATAATGTATTTGAGCTAATAGCCATATCTTCAAAATTTTAATTCCACTACTCCCAACTCCCTAAGGAATCAGGAGTGGTGAAGAGGTTAATAATCTATTTGTTTGTTTTTAGTATTTTGTTATCCACCCCTTATTTTTTACAATACTTTTATCACATGTATTACTTCCGGGGTTGTCATATATAGAAATTGTTGATTGCTTAATATTGCCATATTTATCTGTCCATGTTTTTCCTTGCGGTAAATCCCTAAAAATCTGGTTTAATGCAGCTGAGGTTAGGTTATTGTGGCCACAATCCAAATTTGTCAATGCAGTATTCTTACTTACATCTAATGAAGTTAGGTTATTGTAGCCACAATTCAACCATGTCAATGCAGTATTCTTACTTACATTCAACGAGGTTAAGTTACCGCTATAACCACAATACAATGCTGTCAATTTAGTATTCTTACTTACATCTAATGAGGTTAAGTTACTGTTATAACCACAAGACAGGTGAGTCAATTCAGTATTCTTGCTTACATCTAATGAGGTTAATTCATCGCTACAATTCAAATATGTCAATGCAGTACATTTACTTACATCTAATTCGGTTGTGTATTCGGGAGGAGTCACCCCCTTAATATTACCTTTAATTGTAATAAGATGGGGATTACTGCTGGAATACTCATGTTCAACATTATAATCTGTACTTATTGCATAATGAGTTTGCTCCCCAAACTCCGGCCAGACATCGTAATCATCCCAATATTCACCAAACCCTTCTGGTAGCTTAATACTTTTAAACTCTTCTACATTTCCATCTCCCCAATCAACAGTAACAATTTCACCCTCTTTAAAAGTTTCAACACCTAAGTAAATCTCATAATGGTAATCTTCACAGACCATTGTAATCACCCCCTCTTTCCCTTCTCCATCATCATCTAACGGGTCTTTGTCA
>ERZ777011.695-NODE-695-length-47627-cov-8.106239_pt1 | contig 47627 bp, 41 predicted proteins | sample MGYA00374964_ERZ777011 | MGnify/ENA primary metagenome ERZ777011 (study PRJEB29310, sample SAMD00008975) | mouse gut metagenome | study: EMG produced TPA metagenomics assembly of the Metagenome analysis of fecal microbiota from mouse which was promoted...
TACGCCCCGTGTGGACTTTCACCACAGATGTATGACATGCCCGTCATACTAAAAAGGACATCGCTCTCTGTGTGGAGAACGATGTCCATATTACTTTCGTGGAAACACGGATGCTATGATTCATCCGCGCCGCGACTGCTTACTTCAGACCGTTGTAGTCCTTGCCATAGCGAATCATCTGCGGAATGTAGTCTTCGGTGTATTTTACTGCCACGTCAACCACATTGCCGTCCTTGTCGGCAACCAGACTGTAAACGGGGTTTACAAATCCGCGGTAAGGAGCGATGTTCAGGTGCGAATAGCGGTCGAGCACTTCTTTGTGGAGCTTGGGGTCGACCTTTACAGCATACTTTTCAACAAGTGCGGCTCCGGCAGCATAGTCGCCGGTGCTCTTGATGCGCTGGATTTCGCCAAGCAGCCGGCCGAAGAGGCCGCGCAGCTTTTCGTAATCGTTGATTTTGATGTATGTCTTGCCGTCGACTTTCACCATTTCGATTACATTGTCGGCCTTGCCATTTTCGTACACCCACTCGGCAATGAGCTTGCGGTTGCGCATGTGGGCCTCCTCTACATCCTTGCCGGGCTCAATTCGCATCAGCTGGGTCATCATGCCGTTGAGAATGTATTTGTAATATTCGGCCTTGTAGGCTTCGGGGTTGTCGAGCAAGCCGAGTTCAACCATCTTGGGGTCGCCCAGATAGTACAGGGCAAAGAGGTCGGCGCGGGTTTCCTCGAGAGTTGAACCGTGTGCCTTGAGGGCGTCGGGATCGACACCGGGCAGAAGTTTGCCGCTGCCGTGGCCCAGACACTCGTGGAGGTCGGTATGGAGGTTATCGGTAATGAAAAGATACTTGTCGAGCAGTTCGCGTGTAGGCTGGTCGATAACGAATTCTTCGTTGAAACCGTTGCCGTGCGATGCTTCGTCGTATGCCTGGGTAATGTTTTCGATGGTCACCGATTTGGAGCCGTGTGCGGCGCGAATCCAGTTGGCGTTGGGCAGATTGATGCCAATGGGAGTCGACGGATAAGCGTCGCCTGCCAGAATGGCGGCTGTAATAACCTTGGCGCTGACACCTTTTACTGAGTCTTTGCGGAAGCGCGGGTCAACCGGCGAGTTGTTCTCGAACCACTGAGCCTCGCTGCTGAGTACTTCGGTACGGTGGCTGGCGGGAATGTTCTTGAAATTGACAATCGACTCCCAGCTGCCGGTCATGCCAAGGGGATCGCCGTAGCTTTCGATGAAGCCGTTGATAAAGTCGACCTGCGAAGCGGTGTCGGTTACCCAGGTGATGCTGTAGTCGTCGAAGATGCGGAGGTCGCCGCTGCGGTAATATTCAATAAGTTTGGCTATGGTATTGCGCTGTACTTCGTTTTCAGCAAACTGCATTGCCTTTTCCAGATTCTCCACAATGTGAGCGATGGCATCGTTGTAATAACCGCCAAGACGGTACACCTGCTCTACCACATTGCCGTTTGCATCTTTGGTTACACGTGCATTGAGGCCGTAGCTCACGGGAGTGTTGTCGGCAGGATTCTTCATGGCGGCATAGAAGTCTTCAACTTCTTTCTGGGTCACACCTTCGTACATATTGTTTGCCGAAGTAAGAATGAGGTCCTGACCTTCGGCCTGGTTCACTCTTTTAGCATAGATTTCGGGGTTGAAGATTACCTCGAGCAGTTCGCCCTGTATGGAGCGCCAGCGGGCGTCGGACGGGAATTTGGCAAGTTCGCGCTCAAGAAATTTGCGGCTGAACTCGGGCACAAACTTGTCGGTCGAATAGTGATGATGTATGCCGTTTGCAAACCACACCTGCTTGAGATAGGTTTCGAAGGCCTTGTATTCCTTGTCGGTTTTGCGGTCGCCTTTGTAGTTGTTGTACACATCTTCGAGCATGTAGCGTATGGGAAGATTGTACTTGCAGTTCTGGTCCCACAGTATGTCGCGGCCCCAGAGGGCGGCTTCGTTCAGATAGTAGATAAGTCGCTTCTGATTCAGCGAAAGTTCTTCGAAACCGGGGACTTTGTAACGAAGCACTTCAATGTCGGCAAAACGGTCGTTCACGTAGTTGAATTCTTTTTCCGGAGCTTCGGCCTGGGCAGCATTGGCATACACACCCATGGCAACTGCAGCACCCGCGATGATTGCTTTTAGTTTCATTTTAAGGATATTTTGGGGAGAATGTATTATTCAACATATAGTATAAGCCCCTTGAGGTACTCACCTTCGGGGTGATATATGTTGACCGGATGGTCGGCCGGCTGTGTGAGCTGGTGTAGTATGCGCACACGGCGGCCGGTCTGTGCTGCGGCCGAGAACACTGCCAGGCGAAACTGCTCCTTGGTCACTGCCTGCGAGCAGCTGAAAGTGAGCAGTATGCCTCCGGGGGCGATACGCTCAAAGGCCGCCGCATTCAGGCGTTGATAGCCGCGAAGGGCGTTTCGCAGGGCACTCCTATGCTTGGCAAAGGCCGGTGGGTCGAGGATTATGAGGTCATAGGCATTATGCTCCATGGCATCGAGATACTTAAACGCATCGGTGGCGAATGCCTTGTGGCGATTGTCGCCTGGGAAGTTCAACTCCACGTTGGCCTCTGTAAGCGTCACGGCCTTGGCCGATGAATCCACACTATGCACAAGCTCGGCGCCGCCGCGCATGGCATAAACCGAGAAGCCGCCGGTGTAGCAGAACATGTTCAGTACCCGGCGCCCGCGGCTGTAGTGCTGCAGCAGACTGCGGTTGTCGCGCTGGTCAACGAAGAATCCTGTCTTCTGGCCGCGCAGCCAGTCGATGTTAAATTTCAGCCCGTTCTCCACCGCCACCGAACCACCGGGTGTACCGGCTATATAGTCGTTCTGAGGGTCGAGCCGCGCCTTGTACGGCAGTGTTGTTTCCGATTTATAGTAAACGGCCTTGATGTCTGCACCGGGCAGCTGCATCAGCGCGTCGGCTATTATGTGGCGGGCAAAGTGCATGCCGGGCGAATGTGCCTGAACTACTGCGGTAGTATCGTAGATATCCACCACCAGGCCCGGCAGAAAGTCGCCCTCGCCATGTACAAGGCGGAAGGCGTTGTTGTCGTCGCGGCGCAGGCCAAGAGCCTCACGCATGCGCCATGCCTGCTGCAGACGTGCGGCATAGAAGTCGGCGTCGATTTTGCTGTCGTTAAAGTCGAGCATGCGCACGGCAATGCTGCCTATCTGAAAGTGCCCTACCCCCATGGGATTACCATCGTGGTCGAGTACCCGCACTACGCTGCCTTCCTCAAGGTCGGCCGGCATGTGGGTAAGAGCCCCCGAGAATACCCAGGGATGAAAGCGTCGGAGCGACTCGTCTTTGCCGCGTTTGAGTTTTAATACAGGATAATCCATTTTATTTCAGTAACATCCGGTAAACATCGTTGAAATTGGCATACACCAACAGCAACAGCAGGAAGAACATGCCTATTGTATTGGCAATCTCGATAAAGCGTTCGCTCATGCGGCGACGTGTAACAATTTCTACAAGCAGGAAGAGTATGTAGCCGCCGTCGAGCGCCGGTATTGGTATCACGTTCATAAAGGCCAGGATAACTGACAAAAATGCAGTAATCTGCCAGAAACTGTACCAATTCCATTTGTCGGGGAAAAGCGAGCCAAGTGTGCCGAATCCGCCTACACTCTGAGCGCCTTCTTTAGTGAATACCAGCCCGAGCGACGATACATAGCTGGCAAGCTGGCCGGTGCCTATTTCCCAGCCACGGGGTACAGCCTGGAATATATTGTAATTGATATGCTCGGTGTCGAATATCTCGGTAGGTGACACCATCTGTATGCCCAGCAGACCGCTTTCGCCGAGTTCAACCGGCACGGTCGACTTGGCACCGTCGCGTTCTATTACCAAAGTGGTTTTCTGCCCTTTGTATTTTGTCAGAGCCGGACGGAACTCGGTTATTGCCGGAGTTGTGTCGGCACCGACTTTAAGAATACGGTCGCCGGGCTTCAGGCCGGCCTTGTCTGCCGCTTCTCCGTTGACTGTCGAGGCCACATACACAGGCACACGAATCATCATGGCGCGGTAGTCTTTACCCTTGGTTGCCATCTGTTTCAGCAGGTGATCGCCAATCTCCACGGTCAGAGCGCTGTCGCCTCGCTGCACTCCTACGCGTGCCCCGGGCTGAATCATCTTCCACAGTGTGTTGTAGTCCTTGGCGTCGATCGGCTCTGAGTTAAGTGTCACCAGTTTGTCGCCGGTGCGGAAACCTGCCTGCTGCATCTCCTCCGAAAAGTCGAGGCCTTCTTTCATGGAGCTGTATGGCACATAGTCATCGCCCCAGTGTGCGGCTATACCTATATAAATTACAATGGCGAGTATGAAGTTGAACAGCACTCCGGCCACCATTACCAGCAGGCGCTTGTATGCAGCCTTGGAGCGGAACTCCCAGGACTGCGGCTCTGAGGCCAGGTCTTTTGTGCTTTTTGTTTCGTCGACCATGCCGGCAATGTCGCAATAGCCGCCCAGGGGCAGCCAGCCGAGGCCATAGATGGTGTCGCGCCAAGTGGGTTTGCCATCGGCGCGGGGACTACGCGGCCGACTTACCTGGAATGTGCGCAACGCACGCTCTTTACCTTCCTTGTCGTAGGCAATAAACTTGAGTGTGCCCTGCATGGGGTCGTACTTGAGCAACGAGAATTTTGGATTGAAAAAGAGATAGAAGCGGTTGACCTTTATGCCGAACATTCGGGCGAATATGTAGTGTCCGAATTCGTGTACGGTCACCAGCAGCACCAGAGCCACCACCAGCTGGGCGGCTTTAATCAGAAATAATTCCATTTACAATAGCGAGCCTGCGATTTCGCGGGCGGTTTGATTGGTTTGTATATAATCGGAAAACCCCGGAGAGGCGATGAAGTCGCAGCGGTCGAGGGTTTCGCAGATAATCCGGTAGATGTCGTAGAAGCCTATGCGATCGCGCAGATAGGCCGCGACGGCTATTTCGTTGGCGGCGTTTATCACGCATGCTGAGTTCCCTCCGCGGTTCAGTGCCACGTCGGCGAGTGTCAGACACGGAAAGCGTTCGGCATCGGGTTTCTCGAAGGTAAGTTCACTTAGATCGGCCAGACTCAGCGGACGCTCGGCGCCGGGCAAACGTGAGGCACAGCCGAGGGCATAGGCTATGGGCAGGTGCATATCGGGCACGCCAAGCTGAGCTTTGATGCCGCCGTCGGAAAATTCCACCATCGAATGCACTATTGACTGCGGATGCACCACTGCGCTGAGCCTGGAAGCGTCGATTCCGAACAGCCAACGAGCTTCAATCAGCTCAAAGGCTTTGTTCATCATCGTGGCGGAGTCGATTGTGATTTTAGCGCCCATACTCCAGTTGGGATGTTTCAGTGCGTCGGAGGCCTTTGCCGAGGCTATGCGCTCACGCTGCCAGGTACGGAAGGGACCGCCCGACGCTGTGATGTACAGGCGGCTGACAGCCAAGGGCTCTTCGCCTTTAAGACACTGATAGATTGCCGAATGTTCGGAATCGACCGGATATATTTTCGAGGGTGATTCAGCCAATAGCTGCTCAATAAATGCACCGGCCACTACAAGTGTTTCCTTGTTGGCCAGAGCTATTTCCTTGCCGGCCTCTATTGCCTTGACTGTAGGCAGCAGACCGCTGTAACCTACGGTGGCGGTCACAGTCATGTCCACCTCGGGCAGTGCGGCGGCCTCTGCAATGGCTTCGGCTCCGGCGGCACATTCTATACCCAAAGGCTGAAGTTCGCGGCAAAGGTCGCGGTATAGGCTCTCGTCGGCTATCACGGCCAGCCGCGGACGGTGAATCCGGGCAAGCCTCACAAGCTCGTCGACCCTGCTCCCGGCGGTAAGTGCCACAGGGCGGTAAAGCTCCGGATGCCGCGCCGCTATGTCGAGAGTTTGCGTACCGATGGAGCCGGTAGCGCCTATTACGGCTATGTTTTTTATCGGTTTGTCTGTTGTCACGATTGGTTCTTGCAAGAATTATCATGCAAAATTAATTAAAAACCAGCAAACATGCAAGCCTCAGTTGTTAACGTTTATTATTACATGCGCATGATTTTGGCGCTGACCTGCACCGACAAACACGCCGCTTACTCTTTATTATTGCCGCCCGGCAAGGCTGCCGTACCTGCGCCGTCCGGACCCAATTAGATGCCGATTGTTTGCAATTATCGTTTTAAAGCCGTAACTTTGCAAATATAATGACCTCCAGTCTTTATCAAAAACCACGCTCGATGATACCCAACATTAAGCTACACAACGGAGTCGAGATACCGTTAATTGGCCAGGGCACCTATCCCATGGCCGGCAATACATTGTACAACGCTTTGAAAAATGCGCTGGACTGTGGTTGCACCCTTTTTGATACCGCGCACAGCTACCCTAACGAAGCAAGTATCGGAGAGCAGTTCTCGAAAATATTCGCCGCCGGTAAATACAAACGCAACGATGTGTTCATTATTTCGAAAATCGGCGACAGACTCGACCATGGCATGCCCATGGGATATTATTTCTATAATTCGGATTCTTGCCCCGACAAGAACCACCGACGCACTGTATTCCGGCAGGTGGAGGACTCTCTGCGCAACCTTCGCACCGACTATGTCGACCTGTTGCTGCTGCACTGGCCTTACACCGACTGCCTTGAGGAGATATGGCAGGCCATGGAGAGCATATACCAAAAAGGCATGGCCCGCGCCATTGGCGTAAGCAACCACAGGCCCAGGCATATACGACGCATAATGGATGTGGCCGAAGTCACTCCGATGGTAAACCAGATTTACTTCTCGCCGCTTAACACCCAGGCCGATACAACGGGCTTCTGCAACGAGCACGACATTCTCTGCCAGGCTTACTCGCCTTTGATGTTTCTGCGCAGTGAATCCGGCATAAAGTCGTCCGACGAAATCAAAAGTCTGTGCGCGAAATACAACAAAAGTCTTAACCAGATTATTCTGCGTTGGGACATTCAGAACGGCATTGTACCTATTCCAAAAGCCGCATCACTCAAGCATATCGAAGAGAACTACGACATATTCGACTTCTCGCTCGAAGAGGATGAAATGAATCTGATTTCATCGTTCAATGTAAATTTCCAATATCTGCCTGAATCTGTTTATTGCCCGGGATATTAACGATGGTAGACATAAAACGCAAATTAGCCATAGCCAACAACAGAATCAACCTGAAGCTGCACGATATACTGCTGCCCGACTATGCGCATATCAGACATATACCGCAGCAGCTCGACATTATCAGTCTGGGTAGCCGTCCGGCCAAATTCGCCATAGATTTCAGCACCGCCGGTGCAAACGGCTTTAATCTGGCCGTGATACCTCAGACTCTTGAGTATGATTTCCGCATGCTCAAAAATTATCACTCATATCTGAGCGATAACGGTGCCGGACTTGTGATATTGGTGCTGTGCCCGTTCTCGCTGCTGAAACGACGCTACACCGAGGCCGACGGCCCCGTGTGCGCCGACGACCGCTACTATATGGTGCTCCACCATGCCTTGGTGAACAATTACAGCGAAACGAAGTATCAGAAAATCAAGCGTCACCCTCTGCTGTACGCACTATCCATCGCACCGCAGCTCAAAGGGCTTCTAAGCCGCCGACTGCAGCGCCAGCTGGCGGCAGGAGGCAACACTCAGACTGCTGACAGTATCGGTCAGTCGGCCCGCAATTACGTGCAGCGCTGGCAGGCCGAATTCGGCATCGAAAATTTAAACAGCCCTCTTGACAATAAATTATGCGATGATATCGTTTTTAATGTAAATATCATTGCGAATATCAAGCAATTCTGTGCCGAACGCGGCCTCAGGACGGTGATTATAATCCCCCCTATGGCAGATTCTCTGGCAGCATTGCTGCCCGACAGTTTCCTCAGGCAGGCGCTTTACAGCCCTATAGCAAATAGCGGAGTTGACTGCATTGACTTCTCACGGCATAACGAAATGTCGCACGTTCAAAACTATTTCGACGCCCTGTGCCTTAATGCTGACGGACGCAAAAAGTTTACAAAGCTGATGCTCGATAATCTCAAACAGAAAGGACTACTACAATGAAGACATTTCAGGAATTAAAAAAATTATCCCGGCAAACTTCGGGCGAAATGCCGCATCTGAAAGTAGCAATACTGGGCGACAGTGCCACCCAGTTGCTGTGTACGGCAATTAAGGGTATGGCCAAATTGCACAATTTCGACGTCAGCATATTTGAGGCCGACTACAGCCAGATTGAACTGCAGGTTTTAAACCCCGACTCGGCATACCATGCTTTCGAGCCGGATTTCACCATAATTTTCCAGTCGACCCACAAACTGCTGGAGAAATATAATTCTGATGCTCCTCACTCGCACTCCGATCTGGCACAGGAACGAATGGCACAAATCGACGCCCTTGCCTCGGCTGCTTGCGGCAAGCTCATATATTTCGACTATCCTGAAATCGACGACAATGTATTCGGCAGCTATGGCCTGAAAGTCGAAAGTTCGTTTATATACCAGCTGCGTAAACTCAACTTGCTGCTATGCGAGTATGCTTCGACTCACGCAGGCTTCTACCTGTGCGCTATTTCGGATATACAGAACCGCTTCGGACGTAAGTTCATGTTCGACGCCGCCATATATACAAGTACCGAAATGGTATTGAGCATCAATGCGCTGCCTTATGTGGCGGCGAAAGTATGCGATATAATCTCGGCCATTAAAGGCAAATTCAAGAAGTGCCTGATTCTTGACCTGGACAATACCCTCTGGGGCGGAGTTGTGGGCGACGACGGCTGGGAAGGAATACAGATTGGCCACAGCATTGGCATAGGCAAGGCTTTCTCGGAGTTTCAGGCATGGATAAAGCAGCTTAAAAACCGAGGTATCATTCTGGCCGTATGCAGCAAAAACGACGAGCAGGTGGTACGCGAGGCTTTCACCCGCAATCCTGAGATGGTGCTGACTCTCGACGACTTTGCCATGATTGTGGCTAACTGGGAAAACAAAGCTGATAATATCAGATATATACAGCAGACTCTAAACATAGGCTTCGACTCGATGGTGTTCGTCGATGACAATCCATTCGAGCGCGATATAGTGCGCAGCAACATCGAGGGGATTACCGTGCCTGACATGCCCGAAGACCCCGCTGACTACCTTGAGTTTCTATATGGCTGCAATCTGTTCGAGGCGGCGGCATATTCGAGCGAGGACGCCGCGCGCACTAAGCAGTATCAGATTCAGGCCAGCAGGGCTATGGAGCGCATGAAGTTTACCAATGTCGACGATTTCCTGGAATCGCTTGAAATGAAAGCAAAGGTTGAGCCGTTCAACAGCTTCAATACTCCGCGTGTGGCACAACTGACCCAGCGCAGCAACCAGTTCAATCTGCGCACGGCAAGGTACGACGAAGAAGATATCCGGCGTATATGCGCCGACAGCCGCTATGCGACTTTTGCATTCTACCTCAGCGACAAATACGGTGACAATGGACTGATTTCGGTAGTGATTCTGAAAAAAGAAGCCGACGATTCCTCTCTGTTCGTCGACACCTGGCTGATGTCGTGCCGTGTGCTCAACCGAGGCATGGAGCATTTTGTACTGAACGCCATTTGCGACTATGCCTCGCAGAACGGCTTCAACCGCATAATCGGCGAATACATTCCGTCGGCCAAAAACAAAATCGTGGCCCAGCACTACAGCTCTCTCGGATTCTGCGAAACAGCTGAAGCCAACAAGTACGTACTCAACATCAACGATTATATAAAACACAACAACCATATAGTTTCTGAAAATGACTCAGACTGAAATAATACAACAACTTCAAGAAATTTTCCGCGACGTTCTGGACAACGACAGTATTGTATTGTCCGACACAACCTGCGCAGCCGATATAGAAGAATGGGATTCACTGGCCAATGTCCAGCTCATCGTCGAAATTGAAAGCGAACTTGGAGTCCGCTTTACTTCCGGCGAACTGATTTCATGGAAGAATGTAGGCGAAATGGCACGCTGCATAGCAAGCAAAATATAAGTGTCCGATAAAAAATGGGTAAATTCACAACTATCATAAAACAAGGCATCTGGCGCCCGGGCGCTCTGTGGCGTACTTTCTGCTTCAACATCCTGCGCAAGCACAAAGGCTCAGGCCGGATTTGCTGTACTCCGTACTCGCTGCTCGACCTGCATCCGTCGGCCGAAATCAGCATTGAGTGCGACACTTTCTTCGGATACAAAAAATACCGTGGCTCACGCATCGAAACAAGCATCTGGATGGACCGGAACTCCAAACTGAAACTAAATAAGCCTGATGCCGATGCCATAGAAAAAAGAATGGTGATATACCATGGCTGCGACATACAGCTGTTCAAGGGCGCCGAACTTGAAATTGGCGCTCCGTGTGTAATGAACAATGGAGTCGAGATTATATGCATGGACCGAATAAGCATAGGGTCAAACTGCCTTATATCGCGCGGCGTGGTAATACGCGACAACGACGGCGGACATCAGGTGCTTATCGACGGATATAAAGCTACAGCGCCCGTCGAGATAGGCAACCATGTATGGATTGGCCAGGGCGCCATGATTCTGAAAGGCTCCAAGATTGGCGACAACGCCATTATTGGCGCCGGTGCCATAGTACAAGGGCGCGTAAAGGCCGGCTCGCTTGTCATGGCCGACCCCTCGCGCACATTCGCCAAAAATATCAACTGGTCACACCAATAGCTCTCCCCGTAACCGGTATGCCCATAGACATAAAACGCAAAGAAGACTGTACCGGCTGCGGTGCCTGTCTGGACTGTTGCCCCACATCGGCGATAGGCTGGGAAACCGATATCGAAGGTTTCTGGCAGGCCAAAGTCGACCTCGGCAAGTGTATCGACTGCAGTCTGTGCCTGAAAGTGTGTCCGCTGATTAACGCCGCCGCCCTCAATGCCTGCAACAGCGAATTCGGCAGCCCCGATGTACTCGCCTCGTACAACACCGACCCCGATATCCGCATGATAAGTACCTCGGGCGGCGTTTTCTCGGCTCTCGCCGAAAAAGTGCTGGCCGATGGCGGCTTTATTGGCGGCGCCATATGGACTGATGATTTTCAGGCCCGGCATATTCTTTCTGACGACCCGGAGGACCTGCGTCGCATACGTGGTTCGAAATACTTCCAGAGCGATGCCACCGGCATTTACCGCAGCGTACGCGATGCTCTGAAAACCGGACGAAAGGTTCTGATTTGCGGCACTCCGTGCCAGATGGCGGGGCTGCGTTCGTTTCTGCGCAGAGATTACGACAATCTTATTATTGTGGACTTTGTCTGCGGAAATATAAACTCGCCAAAGCTTTTCAAGAAATATGTAGAGAGTCTGGAGGTACGCTACGGAGCCCGGATGCTCTCCTATCATCCCAAAAACAAGGGATACGGCGGCTGGCACAACTTTGCCTTCAAGGCCACCTTTGCCAATGGCAAGGAATATGTGCGCAACCGCACCAAGGATGCTTTCACCCGCTGCTTTATAGGCACACACATAGGCTCGCGCCCGTGCTGCTTTGAATGTAAATTCAAAAAACTGCCGCGTGTGGCCGATATTACTATAGGCGATTTCTGGGGCATCGAGAACGTGGACCCCGACTGGGACAGCCCAATGGGAACATCGCTGGTACTGCTCAACAACAATAAGGGACGCGCTTTCTATAAATCGCTCGGCGACTCCGTTGCATCCAATGCCGAACCGCTCGAAGGCGCAATTGCCGGAAATCCGCACCTGCTGCATAATTCGGCCCCGGGAAAAATCGACCGCAAGCAATTCTACGAACTCCTCGACGAAAAAGGGTTCGACTACGCCATGCGCAAACTCGGAAACAACAAAGGCCCGTTGATAAACAGAATAATACGCAAGCTCAGAAGTTTTATAAAGTAATGTCAGCAGCAAGCCAGTCGCAGAAGAAATCTATTGCCAAAAACACCGCCTTTCTGTATGTCAGAATGTTGGTGGTGATGGTCGTGAGCTTCTACACCTCGCGTGTGGTACTTCATGCGCTCGGCGAAACTGACTACGGTATCTACGATGTCGTTGGCGGCATAGTAATGATGATGACCTTCATCAACGGCTCGCTTGCCGCCTCTACAAGCCGTTTTCTTACTTACGAGCTTGGCCGGAAAGACTTCAGACAGCTGGCCAGGACTTTCTCAGCGGCACTCAATCTGCATATAGGGGCTGCAGCTCTGGTGATTCTGATTGGCGAGAGTGTCGGAGTATGGTTTCTGTACAACTACATGACCATACCGCCCGACAGGCTCACCGACGCTTTCTGGATTCTTCAGTTCTCACTGGTGACCACCTGCTTCATATTCACCCAGGTTCCGTATAACGCCTCGATTATCAGCCATGAAAATATGTCGGTGTTCGCGTATGTGGGTCTATACGAGGCGCTATCGAAGCTCGCTATCGCATTCCTGATTACGTACGACATTAGCAACCGCCTGATACTCTACGGCTTCATGCTTATGGCCAATACGGTGCTGATACAGCTGTTCTACCGCTTTTACACCCACCGTAAGTACCCGGAATGCCGCATACGGTTTATCCGCGACAAGGCTCTGTATAAAAAGCTGCTCGGGTACTCCGGCTGGGATATTTTCGGCAACACAGCTGTGGTGGTGCAGAACCAGGGCCTGAACATTGTGCTTAACATATTTTATGGACCGACCCTGAATGCGGCCCGTGCCATTGTGGTGCAGATACAATCGGGCCTGAAGGCTTTTATGACTAACTTTCTCATGGCAGTAAGGCCACGTGTGGTAAAGCTGTTTGCCGAAAACCGGCACGACGCCATGTATCGTCTGACGTTCTATGGCTGCAAGATTTCGTTCTTCCTGATGTTCGCCATGATTATGCCCATAGCGTTCAATCTCGACTTTCTGCTGCACGTATGGCTTGGCGATGACGTGCCTCCATACACAGCGTCCTTCGCCATGATTATTTTCGGCATCGTACTCACCGATTCGTTCCACTCGGCCTATCTTATGGTTTACCATGCAATAGGGCGCATCAAAACCGGCAATGTAGTCTGCGGCTCCCTTATGATTATGGCGCTACCCATAGGCTACCTTGTGCTCAAACTCGGTTTCCCGCCATACTTCATACTCATTACAGTACTGGTAATAAACGCTATCTGTCATATCATCAGTTGGGTTATCGTTCATGGTTACGTACAATACAGCTACCGCAACCTCTTGGGCACTGTGTATATGCGCTGCTTTGGAGTGATGCTTCTGTCGCTTGTAGTGCCATGCCTGATTTCGGCCAACATGCAGAGCGGATGGCCGAGATTTTTTTTGCTTACCGCGGCTTCGGAAACTATATATCTGATACTGATTTTCTATATAGGATTCAGTTACCGCGAACGTGTTGAGCTTATCGACCCGCTGATTTCAAAAATCGTAAAGAAGTTCAGAAAATGAAAGTAGGTATCATAACCCAGCCGCTGGGCATTAATATAGGCGGAATTCTGCAGAACTGGGCTCTGCAGAAAACTGTAGCCAATATGGGACACAATCCTGTGACCCTGAATTTTTACCGCCCTTACAAGGTAAGCCTTAAAGAGGTGCTCAGAGTATGGGGGCGCAATGTGCGCACGCTGCTGCGCCGCCTTTATGGCCGATACGACCGTTTTATGACAACTTCCGACGGTTTTCCCATGGCTGCGAACATCGACTTCATAAACAATGAAATAGCAGTAACTGAACGCTGCACCGCTTACTCACCCCTCGACGGTGCCGGGGCATACATCGTAGGCAGCGATCAGGTATGGCGCCCGCGATACAACATCGGAACTCTGGAAGATTCATTTTTGAGATTCATCGGTGACTCGCAGTGTGTACGCATAGCCTACGCGGCCTCGTTCGGCACCGAAACATGGGAGCTCGACGGCTCTCAGACCGCCAAGTGCAAAAAACTGCTCAAACGCTTCGATGCGGTTTCGGTACGTGAGAAGTCCGGTGCTGAACTGTGCCGTACTCATCTTGACCGCGACGCAGCAGTAGTTCTTGACCCCACCCTGCTGCTTCGCGCCGACGATTACCGCCGGCTGTACAGCCATATGCCGGCCTCAATGCCGCGGCATACGGCAAGCTACTTCCTTGATATCAACACTACAAAATACAAAGCTGCCGTAAAAGCAGCACGGATTCTCGGAGCCATCGACATCGACCTTCACCCCAGGCGTACTCATGTGGCCGAATGGCTCTCTGCCATGGCATCGGCCGAGGTTGTAATCACCGACTCGTTTCACGGCACTGTGTTCGCAATTATATTCCACCGCAAGTTCGCGGTGCTGTCGAACCATCGCCGAGGCAACAGCCGCCTGCACTCCCTGCTATCGCAACTGGGGCTGGAAAATCATCTGATTGCAAATGAAAGCCATATTGACCGCTTGGTTGCCCTCGAACCCGACTGGCACGACGTTGAGTGCCGACTCGACGGACTGCGCAGTATATCGCTTCAATTTCTTAACGACGCCCTGAAATGAACACTGACACCATTGTAAAAATATCGGTAATCATTCCGGTATATAATGTTGAGAAATACCTTTCGCGCTGCCTCGACTCTGTTTTACGACAAAGTCTTAGAGAAATCGAAGTGATATGTGTCGACGACTGCACCCCCGACGGCAGCGCGGCGATAATCAACAGCTATGTTCAGCGCGACTCCAGAGTGAAAGCCATTCACAAAGCGCAGAACGAAGGCCCCATGAAAGCCCGCGAAAGCGGATACGACATGGCCTGCGGAGAGTATCTGTTTTTCTGCGACGGTGACGACCTGCTGCCCCCCGACGCCCTGTCCATGCTATACAATTCAGCTAAAGAAAGCGGCGCCGACATTACTGTCGGCAATGCTGAGATGGTAGGCGAAAGCGGCAAAAAGGTACCGCGCCACAGGGCTACACGTGTAGGCAGCGACTACCGCTCATACATTCGTTTTATTCTCAACTGGGGCACGCCTGCACTGTGGGGAATACTCTTCCGGCGCTCGCTCTTCGAGGGTGTGCGCTACACGGCGGAAAAGCACATGAAACTGTCGGAAGACCGCCGACTTCTCACCGAAATTCTCATGCTGAGGCAACCGACAGTCCACGGACTCGACCGGGTGGTGTACTGGTACTGGATTAATCCCGCATCGTCGACCCGCACGAAAATCAATGAAAAGGCTGTTATCGGTCAGTTCAAATCTCTCTACGGCAGCTATGAATTCATAGAGGAGCGCAGTTCGGAATTTACACACTGCAACGACAACCAAATGATACGCTATCTGAGCCTGTACCTCGAAAAAGGCGCCAGGCCGGACTTGCTGAAATCAATTCATCCGGATATAAAACGACAGCTTGGCTACCGCCACATGGCCAATGTCTGCGGCACCCGTTTTGCGACACACACATTTCTGTGCATGCACTCGGCTGTGTACCGCTACGTCGTAAGCAGCGCCCGCATAATTATCCGCAGGCTTCAGGGTAAGGAATAACTCAGAGCAGGCTTCTCCTCTTCTACTGTTTCAGGAGCGGTATAACGCGGCTGCAGCAACATGTAGGCGAATATCATCCATGGAGCCGCCATACGCAAATAATCGGTGTAGAACATCGCCATTACCATCTGGGCAGTGATAAAGAGGGCAATTCTTTTATCGAAATACGGCAGCCCCTTACGGCGTAAGCAAGTTATGCGGAAAAATCCCCAGAGCCACCATATCAGACCAGGTATACCCAGCTCCATGACAATAAAGAGCAGCAGCATGCGGGTTCCGAACAGAGTCCATTCATATTCTTTGTAAAACTTGGTAGGCTTTATGGTTCTTGTGCCCTTCATGTGGCCCACGCCCACACCGGTCCAAAACCCGCCGGGCTCGTCGCGTATGACCGGATAGAGAAGTACAAGCTTGGCCATGCGAGGCACGTCCATAGCCCACCATTCAACCGACAGGGCATCGTCGAATTCACCGTCGAAATAGCGTTGCGCCAGTTCGGCATGGTATGCTATGTCGGAACCGCTGCCAAAGAAATATTCCTCCAGAAAGTCCTCCGACAATATATCTTCCGACGACTGGTTGGTAACGTCGACATATATACTGAATACCAGAGCGAAAACAGCGGCAGCAACAGGAACCATGAATATCGACTTTATAAACAGTGTCCTGTCGACCTTCACCAACAGCACTATATATATAAGCAGATATGCAAACGAAATTTTGGTTTCGTTCAACATTGTCGGGTACAACAGTATCAGGTACTCCTTGTTTTGCTTTATGCTCTGCCAGATGTTGTTGTAGTCCCAGCGGCGGATTACAAAGTAAAACGACACCGCGAAAATCAGAGTCGACACCATGCCGGAACTGCCATAGCCGAACGAGCCGCCGCCGGCATCGTTGGCTCCGTATTTTACAAACTGCCAGGTAATACAGAATGCCTGCACATAGAGCCACACACGCAACTGGCGATTCATAGATTTGCAGAAATCGGCCTTACGGTCCGACATCAGAAACCAGCGTACTATAGGCACCACAAACAGCAGCCCGATAAAGTCGCGCGCGCCATTGAGATAGTGTATCATTCCTACCTTGTTTACCAATATGGTAGATATGAACGCCATCAGCAGATACACCGCCAGAAACACAAAATCTCCGCGGTTGCGCATCATAACGATGCCCAGCATTATCAGAACGGCGTCGCCTAACAGCAGTACGACTGAATCAAGCGACTGTAGAAAAGGTAAAAATTCCTGGGATACAAAGCCCCAGCACATCATTATCCAGAATGTGATAATGTATATGCTATAGAAAAATTTGTACTTTTCCAACATTTTGGGGACAGCAGCTTTACTTGTTACCGTATCCGTATGTCTTCTTCATTGCGGTACCGTTCACTACCAGCGACAGTTTGTGCAGTCGATGCTGTTCGTACACGGTGTTGGCGAAGCTGAGGTCGGAGCGCTTGGTGTAGTTGGCTCGACATACGTATATAGTAGCGTCGGACACACGGTCGAGTGTGAAGGTATCGCTCACGAGTCCAACCGGTGCAGTATCCACAATTATGTAGTCGTACATTCCACGCAATTGTTCGAAGAATTCGTCGACCTTCTTCGAAGCAAGAAGTTCGGCCGGGTTCGGAGGTATGGGACCGGAAAGGATTATGTCGAGATCGCCATAGCGAGGGTCGTTCACAACCATGTCGCCGATTGAAATCTTGTCGCTCGACAGATACTGGGTAACACCGAATTTGGCGTTCACTCCAAGATACTCGGACAGTTTGGGCTTGCGTATATCCATGCCCACCAGCAGCACTTTCTTGCCGAGCAACGACAGGCTCATAGCCAAATTGATGGATATGAACGATTTGCCCTCGCCGGAATTGGTTGAGGTCATAAGCACCACCTTGTCGCTGGTATCGTTAAGGATAAACAGCAGGTTTGTGCGCAGCAGGCGGAACAGTTCGGCCGACGATGAAGTGTTGGAAGCTCCAACCACTACATGGCTGCCCGACTTGTCGACACCAATCTCGCCCAGTACAGGCATGTCGACCATGCGTTCTACCTCCTGGCAGGTATCGAACTTCGTACGCAGTTTATTCTTGAAGTATACAAGTACCAGCGGCACAAGCACCCCAATGAACAGGAACAGCAGCATGGCCAGCTTCGGTTTCATCGAAATTGGGTCATTCAGAGCATAAGCCTCGTCGATAATTATGGCTTTGGCCTTGGTGTTGGCAACCATCATGGCAGTTTCCTCGCGGCGCTGGAGCAGGAACAGGTAGAGAGCCTGCTTTACTTCCTGCTGACGCTTCATGTTGATATATTCACGTTCCTGAGTGGGTACATTGCCGAGTTTGCCGGTAGTCTTTGCCATCTCAGCGCGGAGTTCACGCACCGGAATCATGGCGTTCTCATAAGCTTTCTGTGCCGATATAGCCACATTCTTGCGCATGGCTGCAATCTGTTCATCAAGGTTACGCAGTGCAGCATTGCCGTTCTTTGCGTTGTTCATAAGGTCAATACGGCTCAGCAGCAGCTCGTTGTAAGCAGTAATGGTCTTTACCAGAGCTTCGTTGGTCATTGTCACGGGCACAAGCTCGAAAGCGTTGGCCGGGTTGTTTACAAACTCGGTGGCCATCTTTATAACAGCTGCATCGGCCTCGGCTTCGAGGAGTCGCTTGTCGATTTCGGCCCTGCGCTCGGTCTGATAAATAGCCTCGGCTTCCACGTCAATGATGCCGTGCTGCTGTTTGTAAGCCTGGATGGCGCTCTCGGCGTCGTCGAGGTCATTGGCCAGCAGGCGGATTCGGTCGTCGATAAACAGCAAGGTTTTTTCGCCCTGCTGTGTCTTGTCGGACACGCCCTTGCGGTTGTAGAGCATAATCAGAGTGTTAAGTATGTCTTCACCGTAAGCTACATTTTCACTTTCGATGGCCATCTGTATCACATTGCTCTTGCGGTTGACAAGGTCTATATCAATGCTTTTGGCAAGCTGTTCGGCCGAAGCTCCGTAGCCCGAGAGGTATATCACAGTGCTGAGGCTCTCACCCGCAGGATAGTATTGGGTGGTATCGAGTACAAATGTACCGTAAGGAGTCTTGACATCGGCAGGCAGTTTCACATCTTTCAGCTGAAGTATCTTGTCGCCCTTGGCCAGCACTTTGACATCGGCATTGAGTTTTTTGTCGACCGACACTTTGAACATAAGAGTTGTGGTCAGTGTGTCGGCCACATCGTTGTCGTTTTTAATCTGAACCGGGTACTGCGGATATGCCAGACTCTTCTCCAGCAGGCCTTCCTTTATCAGATGAGTTTCGTTTATGCCAAGCTGCTTCACTACATCGCGCAAAAGCGAATGCGACGACACCACAAACACTTCGTCGTCGACTTTAGTCGACGAACCGAAAAGTCCGCCAAGATCCATCGAGCTCAACAGAGGATTAGCTTCGTCGTCATCGATAAGCAAGTTTGCATGTACACTGTACTCGGTGTTGTGTGTCTTAACAAACACATACCCCAGCAGTCCGAAAAACACTATCGATATCACAAACCAATACCACGATTTGCGATAGCCGTTCAGAATTGAATTGATGTCAATAAAGTCAGCCTGGTTGATTTTGGATGCCATAATCTTTTATTTTACGGTGAGAGCGATTACAAGCGATGCTATTACCGATGTAGCACTTACTATGGTTGATGTGAGGGAGAGTTTGTACGAGTTGTTCTGGTCGTATTTTGAGTTCGACTGACGCACCTTGTTCGGTGCCACATATATATAGTCGTTCTGTCGCAGATAAAAGTACGGCGACTTGAGTGTTTCCGACGAATTGAGGTCGAGATGCACAAACTTGCGCTCGCCGTTCTCCTCACGCACCAGCAGCACATTGTTTCGTTCGCCGTAAGGGGTAAGGTCGCCGGCATCGGACAGAGCGTCGAGCAGGCTGTAGCGGGTAGATGAAATCTCGAAGCGGCCAGGTTTGGTTACCTCGCCGGCCACCGATACTTTGAAATCGGCAAACTTCACTGTCACTTCGGGATTCTCCACTTCCTCGCCTATCCGTTTTTTCAGATAGTCGGTAAGGCTTTCGAGTGTCATACCGGCCACATGTATGGTACCGAGCTGCGGGAAACTGATGTCACCTTTAGAGTCAACGCGATAGGTTTCAAGCATATACTGAGTATTGATACTGTTGGTTCCGGACACCGGCGGAATATATGCCGGGCGGTTGAACAGAGCCGTGGCCTGCGGATTCTCCGAGGTCACAGTTATCATCAGTTCGTCGTCGGGTTTGATTTCAGGGCGATAGTCCTGTACGGGCAGACTTCCTTCCTGTATTTCGGTAATGTCGGTAAAGTATGGGAGTACCGTTTTGTTATTGTTGCACGAGCATGCGAGAACGAGCAATACAGATGACAGAATTTGGTTTCTCAGTTTCATTAGTTATTTTGGAAGATATTACGTGATTCAGGACCTCGCAGTCACACTTTCAGATAACGGATTTTGTTGTTAAATATTTTATATCGCTTTATTTTTACTGCCTTGCAGTCGACAATAATTATTGTGCAAAGTTAATACAATTTTTTGGAATAAGGCTCGTTTTCTTGTCAGTAAGTTTACCCATCAGCAGTCTTTGTCATGAATATACTGGTAGTAGCCAATATGTATCCGTCTGAAAGCGACCCTGTTTACGGCACTTTCGTAAAGAATTTCACAGATAGTGTAAGAGCGCGCAACCTGGGCGGACGAACCGATATTTGCACCATCTGCGGACGCCGGTCGGGCAAAATGGCCAAGCTGAAAGCCTACTCGGCATATTATCTGCGACTTGCCGCCAAGCTCCTGTTTTCGCGATACGACCTTGTTTATGTCCATACCATCACGTTCCCGACCCCGGTTTTACGTCTGGCATCGTTTTTCCGCAGGCTGCCACTTGTATTCAACGTCCACGGCGGTGATGTCCTTACTTCGAACCGTCTGAAACTTATGCTGCGCAATATGTGCAGGCCCCTTCTGGACAAAGCCTGTATGATTGTGGTGCCGTCGGAATACTTCCGTAAAGTTCTCGAACAGGAATTTCCTAATCTTGACAGCGCTAAGATTGTATGCTCGCCATCGGGCGGCATTTCCGACAAATTTTATTCGCCTGTTAAGAATCGTCCTATGGCCGGCCGACAGACTGTCCTCGGCTTTGTTTCGCGTATCGACAGCGGAAAAGGCTGGGAATTGTTCGTCGACCTGATTGCCCGGCTCAGGAGCGAAGGCGTGGACTGCAAGGGTATAATGGCCGGTCGCGGCGAACAGACCGAATTGCTGCGCCGGTATATTTCGGCCTCGCCTGCAGCACAATATATAGAGTACATCGGGCCTAAAACGCCCGATGAACTACCGGAGCTGTACGCTTCGATGGACCTTTTTATTTTCCCGTCGCAACTCAGCGAAAGTTTAGGACTTGTGGGCATTGAGGCCATGGCATCGGGCACTCCTGTTATCGCTGCCGATATGGCCGGCCCCAAGACATACATAACTGACGGCGTGAACGGCTATCTTTTCGAGCCGGGCAATATCGACTCGCTCACCGCCTGTGCGCGCCGCTATCTAAGCCTGACCGACAGCGAACGTGAGGCCATGCGCCGGGCGGCTTTTGAACACAGCCTTGAATATGAATCGGAAAAAGTGGCCGACGACCTGTATTCGCGAATTCAGAATTGCATTAAACACCCTCTTAATCCAGAAAGCGGCTGGTAAGGCCTCCATAGGCATCGATGCGGCGGTCGCGCAGGAATGGCCACCAGCGTCTTACCTGTTCGCTGCGGTGCAAGTCGATGTCGATAATTGCCTCGCATTCGGCATCGGTAGGAGCCTGAAAAATAAATTCGCCCTGCGGTCCTGCCACAAAACTCGATCCCCAGAAACTGATGCCGTTGGTGGCACCCGACGGATCCGGTTCATGCCCTACTCTGTTCACGGCCACCAGTGGCAGGCCATTGGCCACGGCATGTCCGCGCTGTACGGTAATCCAGGCCTCGCGCTGGCGCTGCTGCTCGTCGGAGCTGTCGCTGCTTTCCCAGCCTATGGCGGTGGGATAGATAAGTATTTCGGCGCCGCGCAGAGCCATCAAGCGTGCTGCCTCGGGATACCACTGGTCCCAGCATACGAGCACTCCCAGCTTGCCCAGCGATGTGGATATAGGCTCGAAGCCGAGGTCGCCGGGTGTAAAGTAGAATTTCTCGTAGTAAGCGGGGTCGTCGGGGATGTGCATCTTGCGGTAGCGCCCAGCTTCGGAGCCGTCGGTATCGTACACTATGGCTGTGTTGTGATACAGTCCCGGGGCGCGGCGTTCGAATATCGATGTCACTATCACCACGCCGCACTCACGGGCCAGCTGCGAGTAGAGGCGTGCGGCATCGCTGCCGGGAATTTCAGCCAGGTCGCATAGGTCAACATTCTCGGTCTGGCAGAAGTAAAGGTTGTCGTGCAGTTCCTGGTTCACCACAAGTTGTGCGCCCTCGGCTGCAAGGTGTCTGATTTTACATGCCAGACGGCTGCGGTTGTCGGCGCTGTCGGCGCTGTTATGCTGTTGTATTATTGCTACTTTCATTTTAGTTTGTTTTTAAACGCCCTCGATAATCTGCATGGTTGCGCAGTGTAGCGAACCATGCTGGCGTATGAGTGCGCGGCAGTCTACAGTTACTATTTCGTGTTCGGGATAGGCTATGCGCAGTATCTGCGATGCCAGGAAGTCGGGCTTTGGCTGTCCGTAGGTTGGCATAATCACTGCGTTGCCTGTCACCAGATAGTTGGCGTAGGTGGCAGGCAGGCGCTGTCCGTCGTCCTCGGGGTCGTAAATGGCTTCGGGCAGGGGCAGACCAATGAGGTTGAACGGACGGCCGTCGGGCGTGGTAAACTGCTGCAGCTGCTCGCGCATGGCCTCGAGTTCGCCGAACTGCGGATCGTCGGGAGTTGTGCACACGTATAAAATGGTGTCGTTTGGCGCCAGACGGGCCAGGGTGTCGATGTGGCTGTCTGTGTCGTCGCCTTCGAGCGCGCCGTGGTCGAGCCACAGCACCTTTTCGGCGCCGAGCCAGCAGCGCAGCCGCTGTTCGATTTCATCGCGGCTGAGGTCGCCGTTTCGGTTGGGCGACAGCAGGCACTCCGATGTGGTAAGAATTACACCATTGCCGTCGCTTTCAATTGAGCCGCCTTCGAGCACAAAGCCCAGACGGTTGCAGTATGAGCCTCCGAGCAGTCCGGCATCGTACATCCGGCGTGTGATGAGGTTATCGAGGTTGGCGGCGAATTTAAGCCCCCAGGCGTTGAATTTGAAGTCGTTTACAATCACTTCACCGTTGCAGCCTACAGTGCTTATGGGGCCGTAGTCGCGTGTCCATGTATCGTTGGTGTCGGCCTTGAGGAAGCTGATACGTTCGGGCGGCACATCGGCCAGCAGCCGACGCACTTCGTCGGGCTCCGGAGTCACAATTATCAATGGCGTAAAGCGAGCTATGGCACGGGCCATTTCGCAGTAGCACTCAACAACCTGAGGAAGCATATAGTTCCAGTCGGTGAGTGCGTGTGGCCATGCTATCATCACAGCCTGCTGAGCCTCCCATTCGGCGGGCAGGCGTACGGTATTACAGTTCATTCTTCTTCGTCGTAATTATTAAGCGAATCCCATACCGATTCCTGGCTTTCGAGGTATTCCTTACAGAAATCGGTGAAGCCGTAGCGTTCGGTAGAGCCGTTTTCGCGGCACCATTCGCGGTATTGGCGGCGTAGTTCATCGTCGTCGGCAATCACACGCTTGAATTCCGCATCGGCAACATCGAGAGTCTTGTTCGAGTTTAGTATTTCAATAAAGAAACCAGTAATATCTTCCATGTTATTAGGCATTTAAGGTGCTTGGTGTGAGTTTGCTTGCCGCACCGGGCTTATCTGTTGAATAAGCCGGTGTAGCGGTTAATGAGCTGAAGGAAGCGGAGTTCATCGCGTATCGGCGCCACGTTTATACGGGCGTCGTTGTTGTTCATCCAGTCGTAGAGGTTGGCATATCCGGCCTTGAGGGCAGTTTCGGCGCAGTCGATAGCTCGGTCGGAGTTACCTGCCTGTGCATAGTAGCAAGCCGCCAGATAGTGAATATGTCCGTCGTGGTCGGTAACAGTGGTTAGGATGTTGTTGAGCCATGCCTCGCCCTGCGGAATCCGGTCGGTGAAGAGCAGAGCGAATCCGCGCAGCGAATTGATGTTGTCGAGGTGGAATACGTCGATGTCGAGAGCTTGTGTATAGAGGCTTGCGGCGCTCTGGCTGTTGCCAAGGTAGTCGTTCTGAATCCATGCGCGCAGCATGTAGTAGTAGGGGTTCTCCGAGTCGGTCAGAGCGGCTTCGTTGCAGAGGTTGATTGCTTCTTTGACTCTGCCGTCCGAAAGGTAGCTCAGCCCCATCTGGGCGAGGGCCTCGGCTGAGTTCGGAGTCACAGCCAGGGCCATGGCGGCTGCGTCCACAGCCTCAGAGTTGTTGCCGAGGGCGCGCAGAATTTTCGATTTCAGCATAAAATAGCCGGCATTGTTGGTAGCGCCGGGTGTGCCAAGCACATAATTGATTTCTTTGAGGGCTTCGTCGAAACGACCCAGATAAAACTGGCACTCGGCAATCGAGGCGTTCAGGCCCGAGTAGTTGTAAAGTCGGTTGTCGATTATGTATTTGTAGTCGTCGATAGCCGACAGATAATTATAGTGTGCCTGAGCGATTACGCCGCGTATGTAGCGGTACATGCCCACATTCGGTGCCTGGCGTATGGCATTTGTCAGACCGTTTATGGTGGCCACATAATTGGTGTTGCCGTAGTCCACCAGCGATTCGAGGGCCTTCTGATTCTTGGAATCGATGCTCAGGGCCACGATAAGGTCTTCGACAGCGCCGTTATGATTGCCCATCATTTTCTTTACTGAGGCTCGGCGGGTATAAATCTCCGGATTGTTTACATCGAGTCCCACTGCTTGCTCAAGATACTCGTTGGCCATTCCAAGGTTGTTTTCCTTCACAGCCACGCGGGCAAGGCCCAGCAGCGACTCGAGGCTGCGGCTGTTGATGCGCTGCAGGCGCTGGTAGTCGGTTTTAGCTTCGGTGTACATGCCAAGCTCGAACTCGGTGTTGGCCCGCTGGTATATGGCGTGGTAGTTTTCGGCATCGAGCATCACAGCCGAATTAAGGTCGGCCAGGGCCTCCATGTGGTGGGCTGTCTGGTTGTAGATGCCGGCCCGGAGCATATACTCCTGAAAGCGGAGGTCGCGTTCGGTGGCGGGAGTGCAGCGCAGAGCTTCGTTTACATCGGCCAGAGCGCGTATGTACTCGTCGTGGCGGTAATACTCGTTGGCTCGGCGAAACCACGAGTTATAGTCGTTGGGGTCGGCTTTGAGCTGCTGTTCGTAAACACGCAGTACAGCCCGGGTTACAGGATTGTCAATGCCCTTTTGGGCTACTGCCGGGGTGAATATGGCGCAGGCAGCAAGCGCCAGAATGAATTTTTTAAGCATCAATGTGGAGGTTGACAGTTAGTGCTTGAATGAGTTGATACAGCCGCGCAAGGCAGTGAGGCGCTCAAGCAGCGGCTCAAGCAACTCGAGGCGCAGCATGTTTGCGCCATCGCTTTTGGCTGTTGACGGGTCGCGGTGGGTTTCCATGAATAAACCGTCGGCTCCCACGGCTATGGAGGCGCGGGCAATGGTTTCAATCAGTTCCGGACGGCCGCCGGTGACGCCGCTGCCCTGGTTGGGCTGCTGCAGCGAGTGGGTCACATCAACTATCACCGGCACTCCCTGCTGCTGCATTACCGGTATGCCGCGGAAGTCGACTATGAGGTCGCCGTAGCCGAAGCAAGTGCCACGGTCGGTGACAGCCACCTGACTGTTGCCGCTTTCGAGTATTTTGTCCACGGCAAAGCGCATTGACTCGGGCGCAAGGAACTGTCCTTTCTTGATATTTACCAGTTTGCCTGTTTTGGCTGCAGCAATCAGAAGGTCGGTCTGGCGGCAGAGAAAAGCCGGAATCTGCAGGATGTCGACATATTCGGCGGCCATACGGGCCTCTTCGGCGCTGTGTATGTCGGTAACTACCGGAACACCGGTCGTGCGGCGAACCTCTGCAAGAATTTCGAGGGCTTCGATGTCGCCTATGCCCGTAAATGAATCGAGGCGCGAACGGTTGGCCTTGCGGTACGATCCTTTGAACACGTAGGGTATATCGAGCCTGCGGCATATCGGAGCTATGGTGCTGGCTATGTCGAGGGCCATCTCGCGGCCTTCAATCACACACGGGCCTGCAAGCAGAAAGAAGTTGCCGGTAGCCGAGGAACTTAGATATTCAAGTGTAGTCATTGGGAAATCTGATTGATTATATGAAATGTATCGGCGGCAACCAGTGCGGCTGTTTCGGTGCGCAGACGGTTGTCGCCAAGACTGATTGGACGGAAGCCGGCCTCGAGGGCGGCTGTGATTTCTTTGGGAGAGAAGTCGCCCTCCGGGCCTATGAGTATGGTGGTGTCGGTAGCGGCGGGCAGTTCGCGGCTGAACAGCAGGCGCGGAATCGAGAGGTCGCAATAAGCAATGAAGCGGGCGCCGTCGCGGCATCCGCCTATAAAATCCATATAGGGGGTGGTAGGCTGAATGTCCGGCAAAATAGCCTTGAGTGACTGTTTCATTGCCGAAATGGCTATTTTCTGAAGCCGGTCGATCTTTATGTCTTTGCGCTCGGAGCGTTCGCAGCGCAAAGGCACAATGTGGTCAACGCCTATCTCCACCAGTTTCTCCACAAGCCACTCCATGCGGTCGTTGTGTTTGGTGGGGGCGATGGCCACGGTGAGGTCGGGGCGCCACACTTTCGGCAGCTCGAGTTCTTCTATTATTTCGAGTAGAGTATGATGCTGGTTTGCCAGGGCGATGCGGCAGCGGAACAGACCGCCACGGCCATCGACAACCTCTATTTCCTGGCCTTCGCGCATACGCAGCACACGCACACAGTGCTGCGAATCGCTTTCAGGTAATTCGCAGCACTGCTTTATGTCGGGGGCATAGAATCGTATCACTTATATATAAATACTGGTATAAAAGACTGGATATTGAATTTTAAATGTTTCAGACTTCTATTTTGTTCATTTCCCGGTTTATTTCCGTTTTGTCCGGATCGACGTGGCGGTAGCGGAATATAATCATAAACAGCACGGCCACAACCAGGGCGTAGGCGGCAAAGAGCATCCATGCGTGGTGCCAGCCGGCAATCTGGGCCTCACCTTCGGGCTGGCTGTATACATAACGGTCGATTACCCCCTGAGCGCATAGAGTACCCACGGTGGCGCCGATGCCGTTGGTCATGACCATAAACAGCCCTTGGGCCGACGAGCGTATGGAGCGGTCGGTCTTCTGGTCGACATACAGCGAGCCGCTGACATTGAAGAAGTCAAAGGCCACGCCATAAACAATCATCGAGAGAATCAGGAACACAACTCCGGAGCCTGTATTGCCTATGCCGAAGAAGCCGAAGCGTAGTACCCACGAGAACATGGCCATAAGCATTACCACTTTGATGCCGAAGCGCCGCAGGAAGAACGGTATGAGCAGAATACACAGTGTTTCAGAAATCTGAGAGAGCGAAATCAAAGCGTTGGCGTTCTTTACACCCCAGTCGTCGGCAAAGGTTGCCACGCTGCCGAAGCTCTGTATGAACGGATTGGCGAAGCCGTTGGTAATCTGCAGCGATACTCCTAAGAGCATGCTGAATATGAAGAAGATTGCCATCTGCTTGTCTTTTAACAGGGTAAAGGCGCGTAATCCGAGCGCATCAACCATAGAGGCGCTGCCGTTGTTGTTGATGGGGCAGGCAGGCATGGTCAGACAGTAGATTGCAAGCACAAAGCTGAGTGCGCCCGATGTAAACAGCTGCTGGTATGTATTCTGGTAGCCGGTGAAGTTCACGAACAGCATGGCGCAGATAAAGCCCACGGTACCTAAAGTACGGATGGGCGGGAAATTCTTTACAGTGTCGAGTCCGGCCTTGTTCAGGGCGGTGTAAGCCACCGAATTGCTCAGTCCTATGGTGGGCATAAAAAAGGCCACCGATATGGTGTAGAGTGTAAAGAGCGGAGCAAATTCCAGACCTGCGCCGGCATCCATAGCGTACCAGCCGGCGGCAATCATAAACGAGCCTGCTATTACGTGGCAAAGGCTGAGCATTTTCTGTGCCTGAATCCAGCGGTCGGCCACTATGCCTACAAGGGCGGGCATGAAAATCGATACTATGCCTTGTATGGCATAGAACCAGCCGATTTGGCCGGCGAGTCCGTTGCGGGCCAGAAATGAGCCCAGCGAGGTAAGGTAGGCGCCCCACACGGCGAACTCCAGGAATCCCATGGCGGCGAGGCGAGTTTTTATCAGTTTCATCGTTTATGGTATGTAGATTGGTTGGTTGTCATTTATTGTCGCGGCGCGCTTTCTTGCGGTTCAGAATCTCGCTTATGCGTGCGGCTTCCTCGTAGTTTTCATCCTCAATCAGCTGAGCCAAGGTACGCTCAAGCTCTTCGATGGCGTAGTTTTCGAGCTTGGGCTCGGCCATATAGTCGGCTCCACGTACACTGAATTCAACATCGGTATCCTCGTTCATACCGCCGTCGGATTCATCGTCGAGTATCGATTCGGGGTCAATCTCCTCGGGATGCCGCAGGGCGCCGTCATCGTCGATAATAAAACCGGTTTCCTGCAGTATGGCGGCAGTGGTGAGTATTGGCGTGTGGGTTCGTATGGCTATGGCAATGGCGTCGGAGGTACGGGCGTCGAGCACTATTGTACGCTCGCCGTCGCTGAAGGTGAGTTCGGAACTGAACACCCCGTCCTCGAATTTGTATATGAACACCTCTTTCAGCTTCACGCCAAAGGCATGGGCGAAGCTCACAAAGAGGTCGTGGGTGAGAGGTCGTGGCGGATTTATGCCTTCGATTTTGATTGCAATCGATTGAGCCTCGGCGGCACCGATTACTACCGGAATGCGGTATGGTCCGCCTTCCTGGGCCAGCAGCAGTGCGAAAGCTCCGCTGTGCAGCTGGCTGTAGCTTATGCCCATCACATATAATTTTACACGGTCATCCATTGGCATGTTGCTCTGTGGGGTTCGTAATGACGGTTTCAACCTTGCGCCCTGTAATAATGCCGCTGCCATAGCAGATGCTGCCCGAAGGGTCGTACACAACGGCGAACTGCCCCGGGGCTATGCCCTGTACTTTCTGTTCCGATTCCAGCAGGTAGCTGCCGTCGGGCAGGCGTGAAATCATGCCCTGCAGAAAGTTAGGCATGTGGCGGTTTTTGAAGCTCACCTTCCGGCGGCTGCAGTCGTCACCCCATGGGTCGGCGGTTATGAAGTGCATCTCTTCGAGGTGTAGCACCCGGCCATATTGGCGCTCGGTGTCGTATCCGTTAGATACATATATAACGTTGTCGCTTACGTTTTTCTTTACCACATACCACGGGCCGCCGCTCAGGCCCAAGCCCTTGCGCTGGCCAATGGTGTGAAACCAGTAGCCGCGGTGAGTGCCGAGTTTACGTCCTGTGTCGATGTCGACAATAGCGCCGGGACGTTCGCCCAGATGGCGGCGTATGAAGTCGTTATAGTTGATTTTGCCCAGGAAGCATATGCCCTGCGAGTCCTTCCGGTAGGCATTGGGCATGGCGGTCTGTATGGCAATCTCACGAACCCGGGCCTTGGGAATATCGCCTATTGGGAAAATCAGATGTTTCAGCTGGTCGTAGCTTATACGCGCCAGGAAGTCGGTCTGGTCCTTTACAGGGTCTACTGCGGTGGCAAGCCACTTTTTCCCGTCGATTTCGCGTGTGGAGGCATAGTGTCCGGTGGCGGTCAGGTCGAATTCGTGGCCCCAGCGCTGCTCAAAGTAGCCGAACTTAATCATCTTGTTGCACATCAAATCCGGGTTTGGAGTCAGACCGGCCTTGACAGTACGCAGGGCATAGTCCATTACATTGTCCCAGTACTCCTGATGCAGCGATACCACATCGAGAGGCAGCTTGAATTTTGCCGCAATGAATCGGCACATTTCTATGTCTTCCTCTGCCGAGCAGTCGCCTTCGCCGTTGTCGTTGCCTATGCGGATGTAGAACAGATGCAGGTCGTGACCCTGCTCCAGCAGGCGGTAAACCGCTACAGCGCTGTCCACACCGCCCGAAATCAATACTGCTATTCTCATGTCAGTTGTTCAGTTTGCGGCCCATTACGCCGAAAGCGTTAATCAGGTTGTCGACGGGCAGATTCTTCACTTTTATCACCTTGGTGTTGGCCAGATATATTGCCGGGGTGGTACGGAGGTCGAAATATTCGTCGGCATCGGGCGCTGCCACGGTAATCCAGTTCTGAGGGTACTCGGTCGCTGCTGCGAGCCATTGTGTGTTGCCGGGGTCGCCGGGATATATGCTTATAATAGTAAGCTTACCGGCCTCGATCAGCCGTCTGGCATTGAAGTCGGCGCTAAGGCGCACACGGGCCATATTGCATTCGGTACAGTCGGGGTCATTGAAGAATATCACCACATTAGTGGCGTCGTAGTCGCTCAGCAGCGATTTGGAACCGTCGGGGGCCGTAAGTTTCAACGGTGGCAGTTGCGAGCCTACCGAGCTGTTTTCAATCTGTTTTACATGCGATGCAAAGCGGGCACGTTCGGCATTGGATATTTTCTTATGCGTTGCCGCGGCCTTGGCGAATGGCAGATAAATTTCTTCGCTGAGAATCTCTGCGGAGTCGGCCCACAGCCATCTTTCGGCCATTTGGGCAAGTGTGAGGGTATTTGGGCCCGATTTTTTTACTTTATCAATCAGACGGTCTACGGCCATGTGTACGGTGTCGGCCGTGGCATACGGCATAAAGCCAATCCAGTGGCCGAAAGCATCGTTGAGCTTTTTCTTGTTCAGGAAGGCGGTGCTGTAGTTGCAGCGGTCCCAGAAGTGGTCTACCAGGTAATTACAGCGCTGATAGAGTGTTGTAAGCTCATCGGGGGCCTGCGGATATGTAAAGAGAGTATTGTCGGTCTGTGCCGATGCCTTAGTGCCGATGCTGAATATCAGAGCTACGGCTGTGAATATGGAGTATATAAGTTTCTTCATCGGATTGTGCAAATATAGCTAATTAAGCGCAAAATTAAAGAAAAAACGTCAAGCTTCCAAACCGACAGCGTGAAAATACTATAAATTTCAGGCACCTTCCAAATCACCTTCCAAATCCTCCGGTACGTATAAAAGGCCGGCAACGCCTTTGGGGCGCTGTCAGCCTTCAGAGTTATTGCAGTTTATCAGAAAGCCTGCAATGCCATGTCGGTTAGCCATATCCACAACGGACAGAAGCCAATGAACAGTATTACCGACAATGTCAGCGACGAGGTGCCGGTGGCTACATAGGTGTTGTATTCGTCGGCGATGATGATACCTGAGAATGCCGGAGGCAGGGATGCCGCCACTACAAGCATTTTAAGGTTCAGCGGATCCATGTGCGTGAGAAGACCCAGTACAAGCATCACGGCCGGCATAAGGACCATCTTCATTATCGAGCCGAGTACTGACTGCCAGTTGACTGTAAACTTGATGGCCGACAGAGTGATGCCTGCTGAGAATACAGCCATAGAGGCGTTTGCCTTGGCGATAAGGTTGAACGACGGACTCAGGTAGTCGGGCCACGGTATGCCGACTACAACCCATATAACGGCCAGAATAGGCGCCCATGCCACAGGCTGCTCAAGTGCATGAAACACCGGCTTCCAGGCACTTTCGTGCTTCTTGCCGGGCATCTGCTTTTCGAGCGAGGCGTTCATCAGCGACAGCCCAACAGGGATGCCGATGGCGTTTACCACAATGCCTACTATGGCTACTACCAGCGCCACACTCGGACTGGTGCCGAATATAGGCTCGAGTACGGCGAAACCCAAAAAACCGATTGTGGGCGAGCCGCTAATCAGAGCGCTAACTGCCGCATCGGCACCTGTATTTTTCTTAAACATGCGGAATACAAAGTAAACCGCCATAAAGCAGGCCATGATACCTACTGTCGAAACCAGAGTGAGGCGGATGTCCTTAACCAGGTCTTCGCGCGTAGCCTGGACAATCGACACAAACAATGCGGCGGGCAATGCGTAATCGAGCACAACCTTGTTGAACTTTTTTGCGTCCTCGCCCGTGAACACACCTTTCTTGCCCGATATGAATCCGGCAAGCATCACCACTATGATAGGCACAATGGCATAGAGTATTACATGAGAGATGTTCATAGCTGAAAGTGTTAGGGCCGGTTAAACGGTGAAATTAATCAGCGGCGCAGGATTCAGATATCCTATATGGCCGCTTTCCTTTCCGGCATCGGCGGCAAGTTGCACATTAATTATGGCAGGGGCGCACGAGTCTATTGCCTGCTGCAGTGTCTTGGCAAGTTCGTCGGGTGTGGTTACATAGTAGCCCGGAACGCCGAACATTTCGCCCATCTTGTCGTATCGGGCATGCAGGTCGAGCGTGGTGGGTGCAGGGTCGTGTTCTATGGCCGGATCTGTCGACGGGTTCACGCCAATGTTGTTGTATATGCCTCCGTTGTTGAATACCACCACGGTTACAGGCAGCCTGAAGCGGCATATGGTAGCGAAATCCATGCCTGAGAATCCAAAGGCCGAATCGCCTTCGATTGCCACTACTTTCTTGCCTGTGGCAATGGCGGCGCCAACGCACGAACCCATGCCCATGCCCATTATTGCCCAGGTGGCGCAGTCGATACGGTGCCGAGGCAGCGTCATGTCAATGGTATCGCGTGTGTCGTCGAGCGTGTTGGCACCTTCGTTCACCAGAATCACATCCGGATGAGCTTCAAGCACAGGTTTTATGACCGAAAGAGCGCTCCAGTGGTTCATAGGCATGACTCCTGCGGCTTCGTTCAACCTGGCTGTAAACTTGGCTTTTTTATCCTTTGTTTCGTTCTGCAGCATCGTAATCCACTGAGGGTCGGTGTTCATGCTGCGGGTTTTCAGTTCGGCCAGCAGAGCGTCGAGGCTAAGAGCCATATCGCCGACCACAGGGGCGGCTATTGGCACATTGACGTCGATTTCCTGCGGCTCTACATCGAGCTGTACGAACTTTACGTCCGGATTCCACTTGCCTCGGCCGAACGATAACATCCAGTTCAGACGGGCTCCGGTCACGATTACCACATCGGCCTCTTTCATAATGGTAGAGCGGCACGACAACGCGCTCAGCGGGCCTGCGTCAGGCATCAGGCCTTTAGCCATCGACATGGGCAGATATGGTATATTATAGTTTTCGACGAGCTTTTTAACCCGGTCTTCAAGCCTTGCGTATGCGGCGCCTTTTCCCAATAATATCGCCGGGCGTCGGGCTGCGGCTATGATGTCAGCGGCACGCTTTACGGCGTCGGTGTTAGATGCTACAGGTGAATAAATGTCCACAGGGTCGTAGAACAGTTTTTCGGCCTCTGCGGCGTCCATAACCTCGGCCAGTGCCGGTGTGGTCATGTCGATGTACACGCCGCCGGGCCTTCCGCTGACGGCTGCACGATAGGCACGGGCCACCGCCGACGGAATATCTTTGGCATGCGTGCATCGCAGAGCCAACTTTACCAACGGGCGAGCCGTGTTGAGCTGGTCGAGTTCCTCATAAGTTCCCATTTTCATGTCGACCATAGATGGGTCGGTAGCCCCGGAAATCTGTATCATGGGGTAGCAGTTCACGGTGGCGTTGGCTGTGGCGGTAAGGCCGTTCATAAATCCAAGCGATGACACCGTGAGCAGGACGCCCGGTTTGCGGGTGAGGTAGCCATGGGTAGCCGCGGCCATACCGGCCTGCTGTTCGAAGCGGAAACCCACATATCGCACACCTACTTTCTGCATGGCGTAGGCGGCTTCGGTTACAGGTATGCCCACGAGGCCATATACAGTATCGAGTTCCACCCGACGCAGAGCCTCGGCAAGTATATACATGCCGGTGACCTGCCCCGGAAATTTCGGGGCAGGTGCGGAGTTGTTATTATTCTGAGTTGTCATAATTATGCTTTTTTCAGGGGTGCGGTGGTACCGTTTGTTGCAAATTGCCGGATTTGGTCGTCGGTATATCCCAGTGATTTAAGAACTTCTTCGGTGTTGCCGCCGAGTTCGGGGCACGGGCCGTATACAGGCTGGTAATTCGATATGGTAAAGGGGCAGCCGACTGTTACAAATTCGCCGATTTTGCCGCCTTGCTGAATTTTTACCAGGGTATTGCCGTCGTATAGAGTCTGGTCTGTCATTACCTCCTTGGTTGAGAGAACCGGACCCACAGGCACTCCGGCTTTGCCGAGTATTTCTACTACCTCAAACTTGGTTTTGTCGGCAGCCCAGGCCCCGATTCGCTCGTATATGGCCTGTTTGTGCCGGTCGCGGGCATCGGCTGTGTTGAAGTCGGGGTTGGTAAGCCAATCTTCAAAGCCCAAAGCCTTGCATGCGGCCTCGAAATCCTTGGCTCCGCGCTGCAGAATAATATATACATAGTTGTTGCCGTCTTCAGCGGTATCATATCCACCGGCAGGCTTGCATTTATATGTCCAACCAAGAACACCGCTGCCCTCCATATTGCCGGCACGGGGCACACAGTCGCCGAATTTCTGGTCGGGGTACTGCGGGAACTGTGTCAGATATCCTATACGGTCGAGAGTCAGCTGGTCGCGAGTCTTGATACGGCATAGATTCAGGCAGGCATTGTGCATCGACTGATATACATATGAGCCTTCGCCGGTTTTCTCACGCCGGCACAGGGCGGCCAGCAGACCAATGAGCAGGTGCATGCCGGTGTTGGAGTCGCCAAGGGCCGCGCCCGACTGAGTGGGCATATTATATTCGCCCGAGAACCATCCGGTAGTAGAGGCACCTAAAGCAGTTACCTGGGCCACCGGCTCGTAAGCTTTCAGATTTTTATACTTCGATGACAGCGGAAAACCTTTGATAGTACCGTAGATACAGCGTGGATTCAGTGCATGTACGGCTTCCCACGAGAAGCCTAACTTGTCCATTGCACCAGGGTGCAGGTTTTCTACAAAAATGTCACACTCCTTAATCAGTCGGGTAAGTATTTCCTTGCCGTCGGGAGTCTTGGCATCGAGCGCCAGCGATTTCTTGTCGGAGTTCAACTGCAGGAAATAATACGATGGTTCGTCGGGGTCGAACTGCAGTTCTTTTCGTGTGGCGTCGCCTACGCCGGGACGCTCTATTTTGATAACTTCTGCACCCAGCCATGCAAGCATCTGAGTACATGATGGTCCGGACTGGACTTCGGTGAAGTCTACAACTTTGACACCTTGGAGAGGGGCGGTATTCATAATTGTCTGTTTTTTAAGAATAATCTTTTAATGAATAAAAACGTGTATGAAAATATTTTCAGCAATAAAACAACCGCTTCCGAATAATAGTTCATCAAACCTTAGTGCGGCAAAACTCGTTTTATTTATAAAAAAACATACAAAAATGCCACACACTATAAAACAGACAATACTTACCGGCAGCCTGTTGCTGGCGCTGATAGTGGCCTCGGCCGGAATAGGCACGCAGCCATCGGATACAGCCGTTGGCAAGAAGGCGCCGGTGGTACAGCTCGACCGGGTTCAGAGCGCTATAAACGCCGATGAACTCAAGGGTAAATATGTACTTATCACATTCTGGAGCAGCAGCGACGCGGCCTCACGCGAGGCCTGTAACCGCTATAATGCCTGGTTTAATGTCAATCATCCGGACGATGCCCGTTTTGTGGGAATAAACTTCGACGATTCGCCCGAATTGTTTCGCGAGATAGTTCGACGCGACAGCCTCAATCCGGCCGACCAGTACTGTGTGAGCCGGCCCGAGGCCGAAGCCATATTCCGCACCTACCACCTTGAGAAAGGCTATGGCAGTCTGCTGGTTTCGCCACAGGGGCGCATAGTGAGCCACAATCCCGACCCGGCGCGGCTCAGCGAAATAATATCGTAGCTGCAAGAGCTGCATAGGAGTCCGAAAATTTTGTCGTTTGGCAAAAAATCACTATCTTTGCACTTGAAAAAGCGACGACACTTACCGTGTCGTCGAGCTACGATGAAAAAAATAGAACGTTCAAGATATGTCAGAAGAAAAAGAAGCCTACAGTGCCAGTAATATTCAGGTGCTTGAAGGCCTGGAAGCCGTGCGCAAGCGCCCGGCAATGTACATCGGCGACATAAGCGCCAAAGGTCTGCATCACCTGGTTTACGAGGTAGTCGACAACTCAATCGACGAAGCCCTCGCCGGATTTGCCAAAGAAATCAACGTAACAGTAAACCCCGACAACTCCATAACCGTAGTCGACGACGGCCGCGGTATTCCTGTCGACCTCCACGAAAAAGAGGGCAAGAGCGCTCTTGAGGTGGTTCTGACAGTGCTGCATGCCGGTGGTAAGTTCGATAAAGGCTCCTACAAGGTGTCCGGTGGTCTGCACGGTGTAGGCGTAAGCTGTGTAAACGCACTCTCGACTTATCTGCGCGCCGAAGTACACCGCGACGGCAAGGCATACGTGCAGGAGTACAGCTGCGGCAAGCCCACAACCGAACTGCGTGTGGTAGGCACCAGCAACCACACCGGCACATCGATAACCTTCAAGCCCGACGCCTCGATATTCACCGTTACCGAATACGACTACAAGACCCTGGCAAACCGTCTGCGCGACCTCGCATTTCTCAACGCCGGCATAACACTTCACCTTACCGACCTGCGCGACCTCGACGAAAACGGCAAGCCGCACAGCGAAACTTTCCACTCCGATACCGGTTTGAGCGAATTCGTACGTTACATCGACTCCAACAAGGAATCGCTGATTGGCGACGTAATACACCTGAACACCGAACGCCAAGGTATTCCTGTGGAGGTAGCCTTGACTTACAACAATACTTACAACGAGAACGTGTACTCGTTTGTAAACAATATCAACACCATCGAGGGCGGCACGCATCTGAGCGGTTTTCGTCGCGGTCTGACATCGACCCTCAAAAAGTACGCCGAAGACAACAACCTGCTTAAAAACGCCAAGGTTGAAATCTCCGGCGACGACTTCCGCGAAGGTCTTACCGCAGTAATCTCGGTAAAGGTGATGGAACCACAGTTCGAAGGACAAACCAAAACCAAACTTGGCAACTCGGAAGTGGCAGGAGCTGTATCGGCAGCCGTGAGCGAGGCCCTCAGATACTATCTGGAGGAGAATCCGGCTCAGGCCAAGACCATCGTAGCAAAGGTGGTACTCGCCGCCCAGGCCCGTCATGCCGCCATCAACGCCCGCAAGAACGTGCTTCGCAAGTCGCCACTCAGCGGTGGCGGTCTGCCCGGTAAACTGGCCGACTGCTCGGCCCGTACGGCCGAAGACTGCGAGCTGTTCATAGTCGAAGGTGATTCGGCGGGTGGTACCGCAAAGCAGGGCCGCGACCGCCGCTTCCAGGCTATATTACCGCTGCGAGGCAAAATTCTGAACGTGGAGAAAGCTATGGAACACAAGATTTTCGACAGCGAGGAAATCACCAATCTGTTCAAGGCCATGCGCGTGACCATAGGCACCGAGGAAGACCCCAAGGAAGCTAACCTGAGCAAACTCGCATACCACAAGATTATAATAATGACCGATGCCGATGTCGACGGCGCCCACATCGCAACACTGCTGATGACATTCTTCTTCCGTCGCATGCGTCCGATAATCGAAAACGGCTACCTATATCTGGCCACTCCGCCGCTTTACAAATGCAAGCTCGGCAAAAACGAGGAATACTGCTGGAACGACCAGCAGGTGCAGAAATTCATAAGCGAGCATGGCGAACGTACCACGGTACAGCGCTACAAAGGTCTTGGCGAGATGAGCGCACAGGAACTGCGCGACACCACCATGTCGCCCGAACACCGTATGCTCAAGCAAGTGAATATCAGCGATGCAGCCGAGGCCGACCGTATATTCTCCATGCTCATGGGCGAAGATGTAGGCCCACGCCGCGACTTTATCGAATCGAACGCCAACTACGCGAATATCGACGCGTAAACCTTTTGTTAATGATGAATGTTGAATGTTAAAAGGTTTCTGAACCATAACATTCAACATTCACCGTTTTAACACATAAATACATAACAATACATAAAATGAGTGCCAAATCGAAAAGCCTGAAACCCCGCCAACTGCAGGAAGCAGTAATGGACTATGTGGGTCGACAGAAAAACAATACATATAATTATAAACAGGTATCGCACGCCATAGGTGTCGACACTCCCGCAGCGCAGCGTGCCGTAGCCCTTTTTCTGGCCGAACTGGCTTTCGACGGCATTATCATAGAAGTAGCCCCGGGCAAGTTCAAGTCGCCGGCGCGCACAGTGGTGGCCACAGGCGTGTTCTCGCGTAGAAGCAACGGCACAAACAGCGTAATCACCGATGAAGACGGCGAGCAGATTTTTGTGGCCGAGCGCAACAGCATGCACGCCCTCAACGGCGACCGTGTGGCTATCGAAGTTGCTGCCCGTGTGCCCGGCAAAGACCCCGAAGCGGTTGTAACCAAGATTCTGGAAAAGAACGAGCAGACATTCATAGGTACTCTAAAAGTCGACAAACACTTCGCATACCTGCTCACCGACAGCAAGTTTCTGGCAACCGACATATTCATCCCAAAGGCTAAGCTGCGCGGCGGACAGACCGGCGACAAGGCCGTGGTGAAAATCACCGAGTGGCCCGACGACGCCAAGAATCCGCGCGGCGAAGTTATTGATGTGCTTGGCGCAGCAGGCGATAACGACACCGAAATCAACGCCATCATGGCTGAATTCGGACTGCCCTACAAGTACCCGCAGTCGGTGGAGAAAGCCGCCGACAAAATCGATGCCGGAATCACCCCCGAGGTTGTGGCCGCCCGCGAAGACATGCGTCCGGTGACTACATTCACCATCGACCCCAAGGATGCCAAGGACTTCGACGACGCTCTTTCGATTCGCCGCCTGCTGAACGGCAATTACGAGGTGGGGGTTCATATCGCCGATGTGACCCACTACGTGAAGCCGGGCTCGATTATCGACCGCGAGGCAAGCGACCGCGCCACTTCGGTGTATTTGGTCGACCGCGTAGTGCCTATGCTGCCCGAGCATCTGTGCAACGGAATATGCTCGCTGCGCCCCGACGAAGACAAGCTCGCCTTCTCCGTGATTTTTGAAATGACTGAGCATGGCGATGTGGTGAACTCGCGCATAGCCCGCACAGTAATCCGCAGCAACCGCCGCTTTACCTACGAGGAGGCGCAGGAACGCATCGAAACCGGCGAAGGCGACTACGCTAAGGAAATAAACATACTCGACAAGATGGCCAAGGCACTCCGTGCCCGGCGCTACGAGAACGGCTCGGTGGAATTCGACCGCGCTGAAGTGCGTTTCGACATCGATGAAAACGGCCATCCTGTGAGTGTGTACTTCAAGGTATCGAAAGACGCCAACAAACTCATTGAGGAATTCATGCTGCTGGCAAACCGCCAGGTGGCCACTGTCATAGGCCAGCCGGTCGGCAAGAAGAAGGCCAAAGCCTTTGTATACCGTGTACATGATATGCCAGACCCCGGCAAACTCGCCGACCTGTCGTCGCTGGCGCGAAACTTCGGATACAAGGTAAAATCAACCGGTACGCCCCGCGATGTAAACCGCTCCATCAACCGTATGCTCTCCGACCTTAAAGGCAAGGGCGAGGAGAACTTTCTGTCGACACTGGCCATACGCTCTATGGCAAAAGCCATATACACCACCACTAACATAGGCCACTACGGACTCGGATTCGATTACTACACCCACTTTACATCGCCGATACGCCGTTACCCCGACATGATGGTACACCGTCTGCTCGAACGATATCTCAGCGGCGCACGCTCGGTAAACCAGGCCAAGCTCGAAGAAGCCTGCAAGCACTCGTCGGACATGGAGCAGCTCGCCGCCAACGCCGAACGCGCCAGCATCAAGTACAAGCAAGTAGAGTACATGCAGGACCATCTGGGCGAGGTATACTCCGGAATCATTTCAGGTGTGACAGAATGGGGCATATATGTGGAACTCGACGACAACAAGTGCGAGGGGCTGGTGCCTGTGCGCGACCTTGCCGACGACTACTACGACTTCGACGAGAAAAACTATTGTCTGGTAGGACGCCGACATAACAACCGCTATCGCCTCGGCGACCCTGTCAAGGTGCAGGTGGCACGTTGTAATCTCGAGCGAAAGCAGCTCGACTTCGCAATCGTAGACCCCAGGACAGGTGTTGCGGCAGGCTCGCTTGAATCGCGCGAAGGTGCAAAGGCTGCCTCCGACGCACTTCGAGGCAAGCGCAAAAGTCAGCGCAGTCGCCGCCGCCGTTAGTACGCCACATCTAAAAATGATACACAATGCCAAGTGCAACTATTGAAATAAATCGCCTGAAGGTATATGCTTACCATGGCGTCGGCGACCAGGAAACCAAAGTCGGCAACGATTTCGAAGTTTCGGTACATCTGGAGTACCCGTGTGATTATGCTATGAAAACCGACCGTCTGGGCTTTACCCTAAGTTATGCCGATGTGCTTGATGTGGTAATAAAAGAGATGCGGAAACCGTCGAAACTTCTTGAGAATGTAGTTTTTCGCATTCATTCGGTAATCATGTACCGTTTCCCGCGTGTAATAGGCGGCTCGATAACAGTGCTGAAGCTGCATCCGCCGCTAAGCGACCAGATGGAGTCATGTGGTTTTACCTATAAGTGGTAAGCCTCGAAAACACTGATATAGCATAAACGACGGACACCTGATTGGGGGTGTCCGTCGTTTATGCTATATTGGGGTTTGTTATGAGTAGGTAAAGTGGCGTCCGCCATGGCTGCGCATACGGTAATAGCACTTTCGCAGCGGACGTGTTATCAGCAACCAAGGCAGAGTGCAGAACAGACGTCGTCCGTTCAGAGCCTTCATAGCGCTGTGCCACCCGGCTACAAGCATCAGCAGCATAGCTATGCCTGTGACGGCCACAGTGCCGGCAGTGAGCCAGTTGCTGTGGTCGAATACCAGAGCCGCGGCAGCGGCGGCTATCCACAGCCACAGCAGCCAGGAACCGGTAACCATACGGCGGCGTGCGCCGTGGCGTATATATTTGCCGGTAAATGCGCGGCGTACGGCCTCTTCGGGATAAGTAATGTTGAATATGTCGCCGTCGAACCGTACAAGCGAATCGTCGCTCAACTGCACGGCTGTATTGTCGGCGCGGGCAATCTCGTTGATAAAGATATCATCATCGCCGTGCTGGATATTCAGAGAGCGCGAGAAACCCTTGTTGTTGAAAAAGAGTTCGCGGCGATATGCCAGATTATGCTCCACACCCCGGTAAGGGTGGTGTCGTAAGGCGGCTGTAAGCCAGGTTACACAGTCGGCACAGAAATCGAACGAGCGGCGTCGGCGTCCGCGGGCGTTGTCTTCGCCCTCAGCCGGCACGGCCACACCGGTTACGACCTCAATGGCAGCATCGGTGTTGAACGGCCGCATCATTTCGGCCAGCCAGCGGTCTGATTCTATAATCGACAGAGCCGTGGTCAGTACCACCACCTCGCCTCGGGCCGCCTTCACGCCCAGAGTCAGAGCCAGTTTCTTGCGGCTGAGGCTGCGTGCGCCGTCGGGTGTGTGGGTTAGGTACAGGTTGCGGTGAGCCAACTGCAGAGAGTCGATATAGTCGCGTATCTGAGCCGATTCGCCTTCGTTTACCACAATAACCTCGTATTCACCCTCGTAATTCTGATTCAGGAGCGCCGGAACCAGACGTTCCAACCCGGTCAGTTCGTCGCGGCTGTACACAATCACCGAAGCCTTGGCGGCATTGACCTCCGGGTCGAGAGGCGACGCCTCCTCGTTGCAGTGCTTGCGCCAGCGGGCCACGCTGAAAAGCGGCACAGCGTAATATATACAGAACACAAGCGCTGCGAGCAGGCATGCTCCCAACAGCACATATACATGTATAGGCAAATATAAACTGAAATACATACTCTTTTGCGTGTTAGAAAAACATGCAAAGGTACGAAAAAAATTGCAAGCCTCTAAGAGTGTGTTTGAATTTAAATAGATTTTAGCCCTCCTGCCCAATATTTGTTAATGTTTTGGGAAAGTGGGGGGCTAAATGTTCCAAGTCCTTTACAGACCTAAGGCTGCGTATCGGAAACTTGTTCACACACCGGGGATGAACCCGTTGCGGCGGACCGTTTACGTTTCCATTACACGGTCTGCCATTCATTTTTCTTCTACAAACACTCTGATTGAGGGTTTGTTATGCCTCATTATGTTTAATTTGCTATAAATTCAAACACACACTAATCTATTTATGAATTATTTTTGTTAAATTTGCAGGATAATGAACAAGCCCAGACTGTATATTATCGCAGGCTGCAACGGCGCAGGCAAAACCACCGCTTCGTTATCCATCCTGCCAAAGGTGCTGAAGTGCCTGGAATTTGTAAACGCCGATGAAATTGCCAAGGGATTGTCGCCGCTGAACCCGTCGGAAGTGGCGATAGAAGCCGGCAGGCTCATGCTGCAGCGCGTCGAGGAACTTCTCGACCAACGGGCCACGTTCGCTATCGAGACCACCTTGGCCACAAGGTCGTACAAACGTCTTGTCGACCGGGCCCACGAACTCGGCTACCGCGTGCTGCTGCTCTTCTTCTGGCTCCCGTCGCCTGAAGTCGCCGAGCAGCGAGTGGCGGCCCGAGTAGCCTCCGGAGGCCACAATATCCCGAGCGATGTGATACACCGCAGGTATTGGCTGGGCATACGCAATCTGTTTTCTATTTTCGTCCCGATAGTCGACCGCTGGTCGCTGTACGACAACAGCATCTTCCTGCAGCCTGTGGTCGAACGCGGCATTGTTCGCGACAAACAGAAATTCAATCAGATTTTAAATTCATGAACGAAAAAGACGAAATAAAACTCTTCGACGATATTCGCGAAGGCATACTCGAAGCCCAGCGCGAAATGCTCATGCGCAAGGCTAAACTCGGCGAACTGGTGGTTGTGGCCGACGAGAACGGCGTGCCCTACTCCATCTCGGCCGACGAGGCCCTGAGATTGCTCGACAAAAGCTCATTCGACAAATTGAGCCGGAGATGCCATCCGGCGTAGACACATATTTTGTACCGGCTCAAAACAATGGATTTCAATCTTACATCGCAATACGAACCTACCGGCGACCAGCCGCAAGCCATAGCACAGCTTGTGGAGGGTGTGCGCGAAGGCGCTCCGGCACAGGTGCTGCTCGGCGTCACAGGCTCGGGCAAGACTTTCACTATGGCAAACCTGATTCAGCAGGTTAAAAAGCCAACTCTCATTCTAAGCCACAACAAAACCCTCGCCGCACAACTGTACAGCGAGTTCAAGCAGTTCTTTCCCGAAAATGCCGTAGAGTACTTCGTAAGTTACTACGACTATTACCAGCCCGAGGCATACATACCGTCGGCCGACAAGTATATCGAAAAAGACCTGATGATTAACGACGAGATTGACCGTCTGCGTCTGGCCACCACATCGGCCCTGCTCTCGGGACGCCGCGACGTGATTGTAGTGTCGTCGGTCAGCTGCCTCTACGGCATAGGTAATCCCGAAGACTTCCACGCCAACGTAATAGAGGTGAAAGTGGGCCAGAAAATAGCCCGCAACGCTTTTCTGCGTCAGCTGGTAGGCTCACTATACTCGCGCAACGAAGTCGAGAACTCGCGCGGCACATTCCGTGTCAAGGGCGATACCGTCGACATACGCCTGGCTTACGAGGAAATAGTGCTGCGCATTGTGTTCTGGGGCGATGAAATCGAATCGATATCGACATCGCACCCCGACGGCACCAACCTGGGCTCGCACGATGTGTTCAAGATTTATCCGGCCAACATTTTCGTGACATCGCCGGCCCGGCAGGCATCGGCCATTGCCCAGATTCAGCTCGACCTCGGCCAGCAGGTGGAATTCTTCAACCGCGAGGCTCGCGAACTCGAAGGCAAGCGCCTGTACGAACGTGTGACCTACGACGTGGAGATGATTAAAGAGGTTGGATATTGCTCGGGTATAGAAAATTACTCGCGGTACTTCGACGGACGACGCCCCGGCGAGCGCCCTTTTTGTCTGCTCGACTACTTCCCCAAGGATTTCCTCACCATAATCGACGAAAGCCATGTGACAGTGCCGCAGATTCGGGCCATGTACGGAGGCGACCTCTCGCGCAAGCAGAATCTGGTGGAATACGGCTTCAGGCTTCCGGCAGCGCTCGACAACCGTCCGCTGAAATTCGAGGAATTCGAGGCACTCACGCCGCAACTGGTGTATGTAAGCGCCACTCCGGCCGACTACGAGCTGCAACGCAGCGAAGGCATAGTGGTCGAACAGCTTATCAGACCTACCGGCCTGCTCGACCCGCTTATCAGCGTGCGTCCGTCGCTCAACCAGATTGACGACCTCGTAGAAGAGATAACACTGCGCAAGGAACGCGACGAGCGTGTGCTTGTGACCACCCTGACCAAGCGAATGGCCGAGGAACTGAACGACTATTTCATTCGTCTGGGCATACACACTGCTTACATCCACTCTGACGTCGACACCATGGACCGCATAAAAATTCTCGACGACCTCCGCGCCGGCAACTACGACGTGGTAGTGGGTGTGAACCTGCTGCGCGAGGGCCTCGACCTGCCCGAAGTGTCGCTCGTGGCGATTCTCGACGCTGACAAGGAAGGATTCCTGCGCAGCCACCGCTCGCTAACACAGACCGTGGGACGCGCGGCCCGAAACCTCAACGGACAGGTGATTATGTATGCCGACAAGATTACCGACTCCATGCAGCAGACCATCGACGAAACTGACCGCCGCCGAAAACTGCAGATGGAATACAACGAGGCCCACAACATCACCCCTACAGCCATTATCAAGGCTCGAAACGCTATAATAGGCAAAGAGGTGGACGAAGACGAACTTACCGCTCCAAGGCCCGGCAGACAGCTCAACGCCAAGGAGAAACGGCAGGTCAAGGAAAAGGTCGCGAAAAGCGCTCCGACGCCCATGCCGTACATCGAGGAATTCGACAACTCGGCAAACATTGCCGCAGACCCCGTTGTGGCATATATGAATCCGGCGGAAATGCAGCGCACCATCAACCTGATGCGCCAGAACATGCTCAAGGCCGCAAAGGAAATGGAATTCATGGAAGCAGCACGCCTGCGCGACGAAATTTTGAAACTCGAACAACGTCTTGCCGAAATTAGCAATGCAGCAAATTGATTACAACCGTCTTACCCCCGAGTTCTGGCTGCCGACATCGGTCAAGGAAATGAAAGCACGGGGCTGGGACTATGTCGACGTGGTGCTCTTCAGCGGCGATGCCTATGTCGACCACCCCTCGTTCGGTGCCGCCGTAATCGGACGCACTCTCGAAGCCGCCGGATACCGTGTGGCGATAGTTCCGCAACCCAACTGGCGCGACGACCTGCGCGACTTCCGTAAATTCGGACGGCCGCGCCTGTTTTTCGGCGTATCGGCCGGTGCCATGGATTCGATGGTAAACCATTATACCGCCAACCGGCGCCTGCGCTCCGACGACGCCTATACCCCGGGCGGCAAACACGGCATGCGCCCCGACTACCCCACTGTAGTCTACAGCACTATTCTCAAAGACATATACCCGGATGTGCCGCTGATAGCAGGCGGAATCGAAGCCTCGCTGCGGCGTGTGTCGCACTACGACTACTGGCAGGACAAACTGCGCCCGTCGATTATACTTGACGCGCCTGTAGACCTTATCAGCTACGGCATGGGCGAGAAAACCATGCTCGAGATTGCCCGCCGTCTTGATGCCGGCGAAGACATAGGCAGCATGACCGACCTGCGCCAGACGGTAGTACTGTTGCCCGTCGAGGCCATGCCCGCCGAAAGCGACAGCCGGAACATTGTGCTGCATTCATTCGAGGACTGCCTGCGCACGCCCAGACACCAGTCGGAGAATTTCCGCCACGTCGAGGAACAGAGCAACTGCCTCGACGGAGGAGCCACCCTGTGGCAGCGCTGCGGCAAAAAGGCCGTGAAGGTGAACCCCATGCACCCGGCCATGACCCAGGGCGAAATCGATGCTTCGTTCGACCTGCCATACACCCGCCTGCCACACCCGCGCTATAAAGGCAAACACATACCGGCCTACGACATGATACGCCACAGCATAAACCTGCACCGAGGCTGCTTTGGCGGCTGCGCTTTCTGCACCATATCGGCCCACCAGGGCAAATTCATAGCTTCGCGCTCCAAGGAATCGGTTATGCGCGAGGCGCGCCAAGTGGTGCGTATGCCCGATTTCAAGGGCTACATCAGCGACCTCGGAGGCCCATCGGCCAACATGTATGCCATGGCCGGACGCAACCGCAAGGCATGCGCCGCCTGCCGGCGCCCGTCGTGTCTGCATCCAAAGGTATGTCCGAATCTGAACACCGACCACAGGCCGCTACTCGACATCTACCATGCCGTCGACGCTCTGCCGGAAGTGAAGAAATCGTTTATAGGCAGCGGCGTCCGATACGACCTGGCCATGCACCGCTGCGGCGAGCATGATATCGACCGAGCATCGTCGCGCTATATCGACGAGCTCATCGAGCACCATGTGTCGGGTCGCCTAAAAGTAGCGCCCGAGCATACATCCGACGAAGTACTCGATGTGATGCGCAAGCCGTCGTTCACGCTTTTCCACGACTTCAAGCGCCGTTTCGACCAGGTGAACCGCCGCTGCGGTCTGCGCCAGCAGCTTATACCCTACTTCATATCGAGCCATCCGGGCTGCCACGAAACCGACATGGCCGAACTGGCTGTGGAAACCAAACAGCTCGACTTCCGTCTGGAACAGGTGCAGGACTTCACCCCCACCCCCATGACTGTAGCAACCGAAATTTATTTCAGCGGCTACCATCCTTACACAGGCCAACGGGTGTATTGCGCGCACTCACAGCAGGAAAAACTGGCGCAGCGCCGCTACTTCTTCTGGTACGACCGCAAACAGCAGCCCGATATCCGCCGCAGCCTCCTGCGCCTTCACCGTCCCGACCTAATCAAAAAGTTGGGGATGTGAGTCAGAATTGGTCAAGCACAAATGGTTTAGCGGCTTCGACCCCCAGGCCGAAGAGTGCGTAATCGTAAAATACGGGGTCGTGCGGACGCATGGCCCTGAGTTCGGCCGTGAGCATTTCCACGGCTTTGCGGTCGGCGCTGGCTCGTGTAAGCAGCCCCAGACCGGTGGCTGTGCGTATTACATGCACATCGAGGGGTATACGCAAGCTTTCCTGGCTGATGCTGCTCCAGATTCCGAGGTCGACAATGCCGTCGGTGCGGACAAGCCAGCGCAGGGCCATGTTGAGGCGTTTCAGGGCGGTTGTATTGAGGTTCAGCGGCAGGCAACGGCTATCGCCTTTTCCGCCATTGGCTTCGGCCAGACATTGGTTGATGCCCTCGGCCAGCTTTACGGCCGGATAATCGGCCTGCCCTGCCCCGATGCTCCGGGCGAAATCGTCGAGTGTGACATGGCGGCTGTAGATAAGCCTCAGGCCGCGCATCCAGTGCTGCAGATTGTCGCTGAAAAATGTACGGTGAATATTCTGCCGCGGCAGGTCTTCGTAGCCCTGATCCATCATGTAGCAGTACGGCTGCATGTCCATGAGCGCGAACATTCGCTGAGCGTCGCGTATAATCATGCTGCGCTTTCCCCATGCGATGGTAGCGCTGAGCAAGGCTGCGATCTCGATGTCGCGCCGGTCGGAGAACATGCGCGGAAACTGCACGGGATCGTCGCCGATGAATTCCGGCGAGTTTATGCGGGCTGCATGGAAGTCGAGCAGCTCTTTGATTTCAGATTTTTCCATTACGGCAGAATTATAATGTGTAATAAAAAAAAGAACGGCGGATTCTCACGAACACGCCGTCATAAACCAATTTTTCTCTTGTGTGGGGTGAACAGAGGGTCTCGAACCCTCGACCTTCGGAACCACAATCCGACGCTCTAACCAACTGAGCTATGC